>WNGK01011081.1_pt1 | contig 11190 bp, 9 predicted proteins | sample 5400601 | NCBI WGS metagenome assembly WNGK01 (sample SAMN13153376, study PRJNA577476) | soil metagenome | isolation source: 60 cm soil or saprolite under Garry oak tree replicate 1 | place: USA:California | collected 2016-06-15
TCTAAATATCGAGGTTCCGCGACTAGCGCTCCTTCTCAGGCAGAAATGTGGCCTCGTCAATCTGCCAGCGACCAACCGGATGCGAAATGGCGATGTTGATATCGGCGAACTTCGCCGGGTAATTTATGCGGGCATGGAAGTTTCCTCGCGGCTCGAAAAATTGTGACTGAAACTCGATGTCGCCCTGGACGTCAATCGGGCCAACAGGCGCTCCAAGCTTAGTAATTTCGGCCATAAACTCTTGTTGTGCCGAAGGCGCAAAATTCATGCGCGCCGTCGGACTCAATCGCGATGCGAAAAAGTTCAGATCGTGCTGGACAGCGATGCGTTGGATCGCTTCCTTGGCGAATTCTTTTCCTTCCTTGGCCATGGCTTGTTTGTTGGACAAGAGCCACCAAAACCCAACCCCAACCAATCCCAGCACGATGATGAGCAGGGCAATTACTTGCCCCGATGATTTCGATCGAGAATTCATTTTCAATTTCTTCATAATAATTAGTAGCCGAACCCCAGGCCTTTGATTACTTCGCCATTATGGATAAGCACCGCATGTTTTTGTTTGCCCGTGTAGCCGCCGAAGCGATTTCGAGCGTTCACGGTGAAATTGACCAGGTAACCGTAGAGATGTTCGCCGTTCCTCCCTAAATCGGCCGGTTTCGGATCCCCATCCCATTCAATGCGCGCGCTTTCCGGCTCGATCAATTGTTTGTTGAGCCACTGCATCACGACCTCCTTATAATTTGCCGGGTACGGCCCATAACGCGCCGTGTCTGCTTGAGTCTCTGCCTGCGCTTGCAGCGCCAGTGTGACGCCTGCGGTAAATACGAAAAGGAGCAGCGCCGGCGTTTTCATGGAAGCAATTCTGTGCTGTCATAGTTTTTTGTCCAGCCCAATGAGACGCCGGCTTATCCAAGTTGTTAGGAGGTCAAGCGGATATCATTACACAGCTTTTCTTTTGACCGCGGTTTCATTATGCATGCAAACATGAGGAAGCGTTTGCTTTTGCTACCGATAACCGTTTGCTTCGTCTTTGCGCCCATTGCGGCATCTGCCAGGGAGACTCCCGCACCCGTCGCTTCGTCCGGAATCGAACAAAATGTGCAGCCGCTTGATCCCGCTGCGGCGACGCAAGCTTGGTTAGCCAGTGTACCGAGAGATCAGCGCGAAAAATCCGACGCATATTTCGAGGCTGGTTACTGGCTGATCCTCTGGAATTTTCTTCTCGTCGCGGCGATTTCGATTTTTCTGCTGGCCTCACGAATCTCGGCGCGCCTCCGGGATTTTTCGCAACGACTAACCAAATTCAAGACGCTGCAAGTAGCCTGCTACGCGCTGCCGTATCTGGTGATCCTTTACATATTAAGTTTCCCTCTGAATCTGTATGAACACTTTTTTCGCGAGCATCAATACGGCTTCGCAACCCAGACTTTCCTTGCGTGGTTCCGCGAACAGTTAATCGGTCTGGGCGTCACAATAGTTGCCGCGACGATCCTGCTGATTGTTCTTTACGCTGTTTTCCAGCGAGCACCGCGGACATGGTGGATCTGGGGAACAGTCGTGGCGATTATTTTCTCGTTCGTCCTGGTCTTTATCGCGCCGGTGTTCATAGAGCCGCTCTTTAACACCTACAAACCGCTGATGAAGCCCGAGATTAGAGATCCGATTCTCGCCATGGCGCGAGCGAATCAAATCCCGGTGAAGCAGGTGTTCGAGGTGGACGCTTCGCGTCAGACCACGCGGGTGAGCGCGAATGTTGCAGGAGTCCTTGGCACCACGCGCATCGCGCTCAATGACAATCTGCTCAGGCAATGCACGCTCCCGGAAATCCGGGAGGTGATGGCACACGAAATGGGCCATTACGTCCTCAACCACGGCGCAAAACTCCTGACCTACTTTGGGATTTTCATCCTCGTCGGATTCGCGCTTACTCGTGCCCTTTTCGACGCGGCTGTGAGACGCTGGGGCGACAAATGGGGCGTGCGGGGGATTGCCGATCCAGCCGGGCTTCCGTTACTCGTTTTGATATTCAGCACGCTGGTTTTCATCGCGACTCCATTGCTTAATACAGTGGTACGCGTGACGGAGCGCGAAGCAGACGCTTTTGGGATCAACGCTTCGCGCGAGCCATCCGCATCGGAAAGCTTTTCGACATCTCCATAAGCGGTTAAATCGCTAAGCTGGAGCGGCGCTCTGTGAGCGCCGTCTTAATTTGACTCGGCAGTCATAGACGGTCGCTCAATCAATCATTTCAGCACGACCGGTTTCTTCGAATCCTCTAAGAGCTTCTCAAAACGTGGATCGCCGCGCAAGGCGTCCCACGTTGGATCGAGCCTTAAAAGCGCCGGGGTAAGAGGCGTGGGCCTGCAAAGCCAGCCATCATATGGCGTTTGTAACAATCGAGCGAGAGTTGAGATCGCAGGGCTGTTGTCGCCGAAGGTCATCTGAATTAGCGCGAGGTTCTCTTCGCCGGCAGGTCCCTCGATCCGATCTTTAGTACTCGGCAAAGGTGTGATTGCACGTTCCGCTTCCTTTAGGGCTGAGTTCTTGTCGCCGAGCGCGGTATAGGCTCGAGACAGCAGCGCCGCAAGGAAGGCGCTATCTGGTTGATTTCTGGAGAGCGGCTCGAGCGTATCGCGCGCTTGCGCGGCAGTAACTTTTGCACTGGCCGTGTCGCCGGCAAGGCGCTGCGTGAAAGCCAGGAGCACCTGATTAAAGCCTTTCTCGATCTCAGAAGCAAATTGGAATTGAGCTTGTCGAGCTTGTAGCAATTGGACGGCCTCATCGAGATTCCGTTCAAGCCTCAAAAGATTGATCTTGATTTGAAAGGCCATGCCAGAACGAGTCTGCGCGTTTATTTCTGATGAAAGTTTAGCAGCTTCGTCCAAGTTACCCTGAGCCTGATGAATGCTGGCTTTTAGGGCCATCAGATCCGGATCATTCGGGAGAATGTCCAGCGCCCGATCGTAGAGCCTTAGCGCAGCCGGGAATTGTCGTAGCATGAGGTAAGTCATTGCGGTATCCATAAGTAACTCCAAGTTACGTGGATCCAAGGCGAGGGCTTCCTCCCAGTGGGCAACGCTTTCATCCCAGTTTCCCTCGCGTCGGGTAACTGCGGCGAGGGCCTCTGGGACATCGCTACTACTTGGTAACATTTTGCTGACGCGCCCGAACGTCGTTTTGGCGAGTCCGTAATTACCCAGCACCCAATATTGGTAATAGCCTAAAGCGAGCAGGGCTTCGGGCGAGTTCGGCTGCAGTTTCTGCGCATTGTCCAAGGCTCCTTTGGCCGCGTTGCGGCGAGCGGGGGTAGGATCGGCGAGCCGGAAGTAAAGAAGCGCGTCCGCACGAGAAAGCCGCGCCCAACCCAGGGCAAAATTGGGGTCACGCTGCACTGCTTGCTCATAAAAGCCGATGGCTTTCGTTAGGGCATCGTTTGAGACACTGCTACGTGCCTCAAGGGCCAAGCCGCGCAGATAGGCATCATAAGCCTCCGGATTGCTTGTTGGTTTAGCTGCCAACGCTTGCTCCTCGCGACCGGTAACCTTCACTTGCAACGATTCCGCAATTGCTTTGGCAATTTCGGTCTGGATGGCGAACACGTCACCCAGTGGGCGATCGTACCTGTTGACCCACAGATGCGCGTCGGTCCTAGCGTCGATTAGCTGCACGCTGACGCGAACGCGATTTGCGGCGCGTTGCACACTTCCCTCGACGACGTGCGCGACGCCTAGTTCATTCGCGATCTGGCGCAGGTTTCTTTTCGCGCCGCTCTTGTATTGCATCACCGATGTCCGGCTGATAACTCTCAAGTCAGCGACCTTTGCCAGATTGTTAAGAACCTCATCTTGCACGCCATCAGCGAAAAACGCGTTCTCGGGGTCAGCGCTCAGATTTTCGAACGGCAGCACCGCAATCCCGGCCGGCAACGGGCGGGGTGATTCCAACGCGATAGGTATCTTTGCCTGCTCTGCGAGTTTCTCAAATCGCGGATCGTTGCGAAGCGGGTCCCACACTAGGTTCAAACGCAGATCGCCATAGCTTGGCCCTGCCGGGATTTTTGCGAGCGTTTCCAATTGCTCAATGGCCAAGTCGTATTCGCCAGTCCATGCACAGATCACGGCATAAAAATAGAGGACATCCGCGCCATCTAGAGAATCCTTCGCTATAGACGCGAGCTCGATTGCCCGGCGGCCCTCGCGCAGCGCTTCTTCTTTTCGCCCAAGTGCGGCATCGATCAGGCCCAGGACGCAAAGAAGCGGGCCGTAATCAGGCCGGGCACGCACTGCTTGTTGCTGTTGGATGCGGGCAGCGCTAAACGCGGCCTGCGCTGCGCCGGCGTCTCCTTTCATTCGAGCCAGCAAACCCTCCAAAACAGCTCGGCTAAACACCATCCCACCTACATTCCTTGCACCGAAAGTATTTCCCCCGAGCGCGGCAAATGTATTATCAGCGGCAACGGGGTCGCGTTCGAACAAATCGAGATAGAAACGCCACACCAGATATTGCGCTGAGGCAGGCTCCTTCGCGAGAGCTTGTTCTAAAACAGCCCGCATCGGTCGGAGATCTGCTCGTTCTTCGAAGTCGATCAATGCACGTCTCCCCCGGTGAGCAAGTTGGTTGGGTTCGAGGGCGATGACGCGATCCATAATCGCTCTGGCTTGTCCATGGTTCCGCATTGACTCGTAAGTATTCGCGGCATCAGTGAGAATCCTAAGGTTTCGCGGATCCAGCTCCATTGCGCGTTCGAAGTTGCGCACGGCGTCATGCCAAAGGCCCTGACGACGGTCGATGTAGCCACTCCATTCAAAAATTCGTGCGTCGTTGGGCATGGTGCGGGCGGCAATGGCGAGCTCGTCACGAGCTCGGTCGTAATCGAAATAGCCGTGGTAAAGGTGCGCAGCCAGAGCGAGATGCGCCTCACCCGAATCTGGTCTCACACGAAAGGCAGTATCGATTGCCGATTGCGCTAACGCCAGCCGGCCGGGCGTGCGATCGGCACTTTCAAAGTAGAGCTCATCGTGTATCTCAGCCAGTCTGCAATACGCGAGAAGGAAATTGGGATCCCGCGCGATCGCCTGATTGAGCAATTCTATCGCTTGGAAAAAATTCCTGTCCGGCTCTTGATTTGGTGCATAGCGGGCGTTGTCGATCAAAGATGCTGCTTGGACATAACGGTCGTAGGCAACAAGGTCGCTGGTCGGCCTCTGTTCAATGGCGGCTTTTTCGCGAGGTGAAATTTTCGTCTGAAGCTGCTCTGCGATCGTCTTTGCAATCTCGCTCTGAATGGTGAATACGTCCGCGAGATCGCGGTCGTAAGTCTGCCCCCACAGATGTCGGTCAGTGCGCGTATCGACTAATTGTGCGTTGACGCGCACGTGGTTGCCAAAGCGCTGAACACTTCCTTCCACCACATACGTGACTCCGAGTTCATTCGCAATCTGGCGCAGATTACGTTTGCCCCCGCTTTTGTATTGCATCACCGACGTTCGGCTGATGACCTTCAAGTCTGCGATTTTCGTCAGGTCATTAAGGATTTCGTCCTGCACGCCATCAGTGAAAGGCGCGTTCTTTGGGTCCGCGTTCAGATTCTCAAACGGAAGCACCGCGACACCGGCCGGCATCGGCGGGAGCGGGCGCGCTGATTCTTTCTCCCAAAGTATCACACCAATTGCCGCTGCGAGGGCGATCAGCGATGTCACCAGCACCATCGAAGTTGGATTCCGTCGTACCCATTTTCCTCCGTGCGTGAAAACGCCAGTGCGCCGGGCTCGAATTGGCTCGTGCCGCAGCCAATGTTCAAGATCTTCGGCCAATGCTCCAGCGGATTGATAGCGCGCGTTGGGATCGCTCTCCAGACAATGAGCGACGATTGTCTCCAGATCGCGATCGAGCGACGGTGCGAGCGAACGCAAACGTGGTGCGGGAGTCGCGGCAGCCTGATGAATCACAAAAAGAACATTCGGCCCAACGAACGGAGGCCGGCCAGTGAGAAGATAAAACAAAATCGCGCCCAGACTGTAAATGTCCGCAGCGGAGGTAAGCTTATCGGCTGAGCATTCAGTTTGCTCGGGTGCGATGTAGCCCGGTGTTCCAAGTGTCTCCAGCGTTCTGGTGAGATCGCTAGTTTGATCGAGCCATTTTGCGAGCCCAAAGTCGCTCACCATCGGCTCGCCATTTTCATCGAGCAGGATGTTTCCCGGCTGAAGATCGCGGTGGAGAACTCTCTTGCCATGCGCGTAAGCAATGGCGCGCGCGACCTTCGCCATCACCCGCACACACTCGCGAGGCTTGCTGCGTAACGTCGATGCCGCGGTACGAAGGCTTCCGCCCGTTGCATATTTCATGCTGAAAAACGGCAGCCCCTCTTCACTTTCGCTGACTTCGTGAATCGGAAGAATGTTTGGATGATCAAGGCTCGCGACCGCTTCGGCTTCGCGTCGAAAACGCACGAGTGTCTCATGCGAATCTACCTGATGAGCGAGGATGCGCTTCACCGCGACGATCCGACGGGAGTGCCGCTGGCGCGCACGATAAATCACTCCCATACCGCCACGGCCGATTTCCTCCAGGATTTCGTAATGACCAAGCCGCCACTGGTTGTCGGTCACGTTCGCTTCTGCGAGGATGCTTTCGAACACTTCGCGGGAGGCCTCGCCTTTAGCTTCAAGGCCCTCACGCAGGAGACAGTTGATACAGGTTCCATGATCGAGCCGGGTTATGGCACCGCAGTGCGGGCACTTCGTCGGATTCTCGACTACCTCCGCAACAGAATCAGATGGCGCGGCAGCTTTGTTCATCAGGCTGCGGCGGCTAATGCCGCGCACAAATGTCGGATCTCGTCGTCTACATCGGCCGGGTTCTCGACCGTGTGAGCAACTTCCTCGCGCAGAAGCCACCGATAACGCTGGCGCAAATTATGTAGTTGTTTTTTTACGACCGTCTCCGCAACGCCCAAAGCGACAGCGAGGTTGGCATACGAGATATCGGCGTGCTCAGCCGCGAGATAATCGCGCAATCCCTCAAAAAGCCGGAGACGCCCTTTACCTTCGCACTCCTCGCGCAAACGCCGAAGCGCTTGGTCCACCACTGTCGCCGCCCAGCGAAGATCAAAAAGCCGCTCGGGCACAAGCGCGTCGAGCGCACGATCCGAGATCGATAATTGCGAGGGCGCTTCTGCCATCCAGGCATCCCAGGAAACAAATTGAACGCTCCCGCCGCGCTTCAGCGTTTGTTTCTTGTCGGCGACGTTGTGAAGGAAATTCTGGAGCGATTTGAGCAATAGCGAGCGGAAACGGCCGCGACCTTGGTCGGCCTGCCGCAGCCAGTTAGTTTCCAGAATCATCAGAAAGAAATCCTGCGTCAGGTCCTGTGCGTCCTCACTCGAATAGCCGCGGCGGCAGACGTAGGAAAAAATGGGTCGCCAGTAAGTTCGGCAAAGTTCCGCCAGCGCCTCAGCGGCCTTTTGCTGGTCGCCCTCAGAGTTCGCCCCAGCAAGGACCAGACTCCATCGCGTGGTGGTAAACAACCGCGGCTCAACTTCCGCATTCACCGCTCCATAACGTGATTGTTTTTTACTTCTTCTACAAGCTTAAAAGCCAGTTCTCCGACGTTCATCTCATTACAAGAAGTGGAGCGTCCACCCGAAATTCCCAAAGAAATTCCGGAACTTTGGCTGCCAGTTCCTTTAGAGGTTTGTATGAAAACTTATAGTTGGTTTAGTCGAAATCGTCTTCTATCACATCTGCACACAAGTTTTTGTGCGCTCGCAATTGCTGGCACGTCACTGATGTTGCCGAGCGCTGAAGCTGGCACACCCCAAGCCGCAAGCGGAAAGTTTTTTCCCTGCTTCAATTTCGCTGGGCCTCCTCGCCAAGTCGGTGAAAACTTGATTATCACCTTCAACATCAGTGGAACGTCTACTGGCACCTTCACCGGGTCTGTCGTAGGCGCTGAGCTGGACGTAGTGCATCGCGACGGTTCCATAACGCTCCATGGGTTTATCGTCTTCACCGGTTCGGTTACCGGTAGGTCGGGCACTGGCACGATCCTCTTCAGTTATGAGGGCATAGGCAATGCTGTGACTGGCCACGAGAACCTGCGTTTTGTAGGGCGACAGGGGACTGGCGCTCTCGCTGGCGCATATGCAGAGCTAACGGCTGAGGGTGACGTCGGTGCCCCCAGTCCAGGATGCAACGTGTCCGGGGCAGGGACTTACAGCGGCCAGATCGTTTACGCCCCTTAGGCGACGACGTAAAAGACGCATCTAGCAATCAGCCGTCACGCGTCACCGCGTGCCGGCGTGGTTGTTTTGCGAAGCGTGCGCAAAAACAAATACTACGCTTCCGACCTACCGTTAGCTGCGACTCCGTAACAAACCCGAAAAAAAATCCGGAACTTTGATTCCCACTTCCTTTAGAGGTTTGTATGAAAACTCATTTGTGGCTTAATCGAAATCGTCTGACCTCTCTGCGCTTCCCAACCGCGGGCACGTTCATGACCGCCGCAGCGGTGGCCCTGTTTGCGACGCTCCCGGCGCCACCGGCTTACGCTGAAGACCATCAGTTCACTATCGTGTACCAGATCACCGGCGTCGCCGTCTCACCAGATGGCACTCAGCTGATCTTCACGCTTGGAGGAAAGGGATACTCCCCGCTCCTTGGCGACTTCACGGTAGCGGGCACGGCAGTCACGCCACGGCCCCAGCACAACTGCGACGATACGTACGCTGACATTATTATCACGACAGCGAACGGAGGCACGATCAAGATCCATCAAGAGGATATGAACTGTTATACCCAGATCGTGGGGTTCTGGTGGGTGGTCCCCGGCGGCACCTTGGGAGCGAGTGGCTGCGGAACGGATAGAGGGACGGGGGCGACTAGAAGCATTAACGGTCGGCTGGTCGTGGACTATGCAGGGTGCCTGTCCTTGCAGGGCGCCTGTTCTGGCTGTCCTTAAATTAAGCGATGCCCGAGTCCACGCTGGCGCGGCACAAAACCGCGCGCGTCGGCACCGAATTGCGCATGGGTAGTTATACTGCGCAGGTTGTGTTTGCCGCGTAGGTCGGCCGGAGTTAAACGGCTCAGCTAGCAGTCAGTCGTCACGCGTCACCGCGTGGCAGCTTTGCTGTATGACGGCGCCCGTAAAAACGAAACACGACGATGTCGCTGCGCGTTAGCTATAAACTCGCTAACAAATCCCAAAAAAATTCCGGAACTTTTGCTTCCAGTTCCTTTAGAGGTTTGTATGAAAATTCATTTTTCGCTTAATCGAAATCGTCTCCTACCACATCTGCGCTTCGCAACAGCGCTGCTCCTCGTCTGCTTTGCAACAGCGTTTATCGCGGTGCCCACTCCGGCAACAGCCGGCGACCAGGTGCCGTTCAACGGGACCGTCTCGGGGCAAATACCTTCGGACCTGGGTCCGCCTGTGGAGGGCACCGGCGGCTGCGTTTTTGACTTCTTGGTGAGCAATTCCGGATACGCCACTGAGTTGGGAACCTTCACCGGGTACGCGGAATTCATCCCGAACCTCTGCGATCTAACTTACACTGGCTTCTTTTACTGGACTGCGGCCAACGGGGACCAAATCTCCGGCCCTTTCTCCGGCTACCTGACTCCGACGGCGACGCAGGGAGTGTTTGACAACCATGAAACCGCGATCGTGACAGGCGGCACAGGTCGCTTTGCCGGCGCCACCGGCCTTTTCACCCTTGGCGGGCAAGTGAACTTCAACACGCTGTCCTTCATCCTCCCCTGGCAAGGAACCATCTCCAGTGTGGGCTCGACCATAAAGCCGTAGAGATTGTGCGCCTGATCTGCACAGACACCTAGCGTTGGTCTGGTTGCGGTGATCGGTCGCTACATTGTTTCGCGCGGTTTTTGGGATGGCGCGGCGGCGGTGAAAGCGAATTTGCGTTTCCGGATCAGCATTAAATTGCGGATGTAAATAAGTGAATTCGGGAGATACGCTAAAATGCCAACCGGATCGCGTCGGAAAACAAAGTAGATGCACATGAGGGCGCTTCCGGCGATGCTCCAGTACCAGAACGAGACCGGGATGATGCTTTCGCCCTGGCGCTCTGAGGCGAGCCATTGGACAAGAAAACGCATCGAGAAAAGAGCGTTCCCGATGAAGCCAAGGACCATAAGATAACTCCAATCCAGACCAAGGAATCGGTATTCCTTCCCGATCCAGGTAATAGCGATAAGTGCGAGCATGTTCATAGGCGATGTACTTGTTTAGCGCTTCGCCTCTCCCTTCACAAGGAGAGGGCAGGGGTGAGGGTTTAATGCTTCAATGGCAATAAGTATGAATCCCCTCACCTGAATCCTTTCCAATATCTGTTTAGTGCTGCCTGACGTCCACGCTTGCTGAGGTAACTCGACAGCGCACGGCGTTGTAGCCACGGCGCTGTGTCGCCGTGCCACTAGCAACGCACTGAGCGCCTCGACACAGCGAGGCGGCTACAGCACGCCCAACCAACTTAGCGCGATGTGTCGTCAAATATTCAATCATTCGATTCGGCGATTTCGTATCGGATTTGTCGCGATTTCATCCAACGAACCGCGAGCAGGTCGCGGAACGATTTAAATAAACGATTCCAGACACCGTAGTGACTGGTCCCCGAGTGGCGCGGGTTGGTCGAGACGGGAACCTCGATTACGCGAAATCCTTCCAGCTTGATTAAAGTAGGAAGAAATCGGTGAGCGCCATTAAAGAATTTCACATTGGCAATGCATTTGCGCTTAAAAACGCGATAAGTGCAGCCTGCATCGGTAATGTTTTCGCCGGAGACCTTGTTGCGCACCCAGTTAGCGATGCGCGATGAGGCAATGCGAATCCAATTGTCGCCTTTTCGGCGCGTGGCAGCACGCGTCCCGCAAACGCAGTCCGCATTTTTAAGCGCTTTGAGCATCGCCGGCAAATCTTTGGGATCGTTTTGCAGATCGGCATCCAGTGTGGCGATGTATCGACCACGCGCAACCTGCATGCCCGCCCAGCTCGCAGCTGATTCGCCACAATTGAATTTGAACCGCTGGATACGCAGGCGCGGATCATTCGCGCCAAGCTGTTTCAAGACGCTCCACGAATTATCGGTGCTGCAGTCATCCGTAATCACAATTTCATAGTCCAACGCGAGCGGGTCGAGCGCCGCATGAATTGCTGATAGTAATGGCCGTAAATTTT
>WNGK01012022.1_pt1 | contig 11190 bp, 11 predicted proteins | sample 5400601 | NCBI WGS metagenome assembly WNGK01 (sample SAMN13153376, study PRJNA577476) | soil metagenome | isolation source: 60 cm soil or saprolite under Garry oak tree replicate 1 | place: USA:California | collected 2016-06-15
GCCGCGATCGTGGCCCGCGAGTACGGCCTCCCGACCGTGGTCGGGGCCACGGGCGCCACGCGACGCATCCCGGACGGCGCTGCCGTCAAGGTGAACGGCGACATCGGCGAGGTCTCCTTCGAGCATCGCTTCGATCGTCCGGGTTCGACGGATCCATCGGCGCGGCCGGTGTCGTAAGCTGCGTCCGCCCGACCGACCAGGGTTCGGGGGGCCCAGGGTCCGGGGTCCAAGGATCCGGGGAAGGGGGAACCGATGGGCTTGTTCAAGAACCTCAAGGGCGCGATGTCGGCCATGACGGCGGGCGCCGCCGAAGGGAACCGCCTGCGGGAGGTCGGCGTGCCGGCGCAGGCGCGGATCGACGGGGTCCAGGAGACCGGGATGACGGTGCAGATGGGCGGCCCCGAGATGCCGGTGGCGCAGTTCCAGCTCACCGTCATGCGCGAAGGCGCGGAACCTTACCAGGCGGTCCATCGGCAGGCCGTTCCCCGGCTGTCGATTGGGCAGCTCGTGCCGGGCAACACGCTCCCGTGCAAGGTCGATCCCGCTGACCCGAACAAGCTGGTGATCCTGTTCGAAGGCGGTTCGGCTCCGGGGGGCTTCACGGCGTCGTTCGGTGGCGGCTCCGACTCCTCGTGGGACGACGACTCGTCCTCGTTCGACTCCTGATCGTCTGAACCTCCGCTTGCGGCGCACCGCCGCGGCGGGCCATCCTTCCCGGCATGCCGGTGGAGACCAGACGACCGCGGGTCCCGGCCCGCGCCGAGGTCGTGGGCAGCCTGCTCCGGCCCCGGGCGCTCCGAGAGGCCATCGAGGGCTTCTATGCGCCGGGTCATCGCGCCGTCCTGGCCGAGGAGCGGGGCAGGGACCGGACCCACCTGAGCGCCGTCGAGGACGAGGCGATCGCCGAGGCGGTCCGGCGCCAGGTCGAAGTCGGTCTGGACGTCGTCTCCGACGGCGAGTTCCGCCGCTACATGTTCCTGAACTCGTTCTTCGACGCCGTCGAAGGCTTCTCCACCGACCGCGCGGCCGTGGAGTTCCGGGACGCCCGCGGCGACACGGTGACGTGGTACGTGCAGCAGGTGGAGGAGCAGCTCCGCTTGATCGACTCGCCGGCCTCCCGCGAAGCGGCGTACCTCGCTGAGATCGCCGGCGGGCATCCGTTCAAGGTGACGTTCCCGGCAGCGTCGCTGTTCGCCCACCCGTTCACGTATCGACCGGGCGTCACAGATCGCGCGTACGCCTCGCTCGACGAGCTGGTCGCGCACATGGTGGACATCGAGCGCTCGCTGATCGCCGACGCCGTCGCGGCCGGAGCTCGCTACGTCCAGCTCGACTTTCCCGCTCTACCCGTACCTGGTCGACGAGCGGTGGGCTTCGAGGTTCCGTGGGGCCGGACGGAGCCGCTCGGCGAGCTCCTCGATCACGCCATCGCGGCGGACAACGCCGTGATCGACGGCATCCCGGACGACGTCACCGTGGCGTTGCACGTCTGCCGTGGGAACTACCGTTCGAAGTGGCTCTGCGAGGGCTCGCTGGAGCCCGTGGCCGAGCGGATGTTCAACGAGCTGCGTCACGACGTCTTCCTGATCGAATGGGACGACGTCGGGCGCGACGGCGGCTACCACACGATCCGCCACGTGCCTCCCGGCCGCACGATGGTGATGGGGATCGTCAGCACGAAGACGCGCGAGCTCGGAGCGGAGGACGAGGTCCTCCGCCGGATGGACGAGGCCTCCACGCACCTTCCCCTGGACCAGCTGGCGATCTCGCCGCAGTGCGGGTTCGCCTCGGTGATGGAGGGCAACGAGATCGACGAAGAGGTCCAGTGGCGGAAGCTGGAGCTGGTCGGTCGCGTCGCCTCCCGCCTGTGGGACGGCGGCTGACGTGGCCGACGGCGGCACGCCCACCTACCCATACATCCCGAACTCGGCGCCGGAGACGCGGGCGGCGATGCTCGACGCGATCGGGGTCAAGAGCGTCGAGGACCTCTACGCGAGCATCCCGCTGGAACTCCGCTTCGACGGGCCGCTCCCCCTGCCCGATCCGTTCGTCGCCGAACAGGACCTCCGGCGGCACGTCGAGGAGCTGCTCGCGGCGAACGAGGCCTTCCCGGCCCACCGGAGCTTCCTGGGCGGGGGATGCTGGCGGCACGTGGTTCCGGCGGTGTGCGACGAGATCGCGTCCCGCAGCGAGTTCCTGACGGCCTACGGCGGGAGCGCCTACGCGAACCGCGGGGTCTTCCAGGCCCAGTTCGAATACCAGAGCCTGATGGGCGAGCTGGTCGGCATGGACCTGGTCGGCTCGCCGACCTACGACTGGGGGACCGCCGCGGCGAGCGCCCTGCTGATGGCCTCGCGGGCCACCGGGCGGGACCACGTGGTCGTGCCTCGGACGATGAGCCCGACCCGGCGTTCGCAGGTGCGCGCCGCTACGCGCGCCGTCCTCTCCGTGTCCGACGCGGCGTTCGATCCGCGGACCGGGAGCCTCGACCTGGACCATCTCGAGGACCTGGTCTCGGAGGCCACGGCGGCGATCTACGTCGAGGTGCCCGCGTACCTGGGCTTCGTCGAACCGGCGGTGACCCAGATCGCCGAGATCGCCCATCGGGCCGCCGCGCTGTTCGTGGTCGGGGTCGATCCCTCGTCGCTCGGCGTGCTGGAGGCGCCGGCGGCGTACGGCGCCGACCTCGTGTGCGGCGAGCTCCAGCCGCTCGGGATCCGGCCCCACGCCGGGGGCGGGCTCGCCGGCTTCCTGGCCGCGCCCGACCGGGAGCCGTACCGGAGCGCGTACCCGTCGCTGCTGGTGAGCATCCTGCCGACGGTGCGGGGCGGCGAGCACGGCTTCGACTGGGTCAACTTCGAGACGGTCTCCTACGGGCTCCGCGAGAGCTCGCGCGACTTCACGGGGACCACGCAGGTGCTGTGGTCGATCGTCGCCGCCGTGTACCTCTCGGTCATGGGACCGGAGGGGATGCGCGACCTGGGTGAGGCGATCCTCCGGCGAACCTCGTACGCCGCGGAGACGCTCTCGCGCATCCCCGGCGTGACCGGATCGCGGTTCGACGCGGTCAACTTCAAGGAGTTCGTGGTCTCCTTCGACGTCGACGGCCCCCTTCGCCGCGTCGACCAGGTGAACGCCGCGCTCCGACGGCGCGGCATCCTTGGCGGCACGGACCTCACCCGCGGCTTCCCGGAGCTGGGTGAGAGCGCGCTGTTCTGCGTGACCGAGGTCCACACGAAACAGGACATCGACGACCTGGCGGCGGCGCTGGCGGAGGCCGTTCCGTGACCTCGGACCCGGTCCGCGAGCGGTTCCACGAGGCGTCCTGGGACGAACCGGTGGTCACGGCGATGGGCCGGCCGGGCTCCAGGGGCGTGCTGCTCCCGCGGTTCGGCGACGACGCCGACACTCATGCGGAGGACGTGCTCGCCCGCGTGCCGTCCGCGCTTCGACGGACGCGGGTCCCCGAGTTGCCCGAGCTCTCGCAGCCGGAGGTCCTTCGGCATTTCACGCGCCTGTCCCAGATGATCCTGTCGAACAGCGTCAGCCTGGACCTGGGCCTCGGCACGTGCACGATGAAGTACAACCCGCCGCTGCACGAGGACCTGGCGCGCGGCCTGGCCGACCTCCATCCGCTCCAGGACGAGGACACGGTGCAGGGCGTCCTGGAGGTGATCCACCGCTTCGACGGATGCCTGCGGGCGATCTCGGGTCTGGATCGCTTCAGCCTGCAGCCGGGGGGCGGCGCGCACGGCGTGTTCACTAACGCGCTGATGATCCGGGCCTTCCACGGATCCCGGGGCGAGGGCGGACAGCGCGACGAGATCGTGACCTCGATCTTCTCCCACCCGGCCGACGCGGGGTCCCCGGCGACGGCGGGGTTCAAGGTGCTCACGCTGTACCCGGGGCCCGACGGCTACCCGGAGGTCGGCGCCCTGAAGGCGGCGGTGAGCGAGCGGACGGCCGGCCTGATGATCACGAACCCGGAGGACACCGGCCTGTTCAACCCGCACATCTCGGAGTTCACCCGGATCGTCCACGAGGCCGGAGGCCTGTGCGCCTACGACCAGGCGAACACCAACGGCATCCTCGGGATCGCCCGCGCCCGGGAGGCGGGGTTCGACCTCTGTCAGTTCAACCTGCACAAGACGTTCGCCACGCCGCACGGCTCGATGGGGCTCGCGGCGGGCGCGGTGGGCGTCACCGAGCGGCTGGCGCCGTTCCTGCCGACCCCCACCGTGGAGCGGGACCCGGACACCGGCCGGCTCTTCCTGGACTTCGACCGTCCGCAGAGCATCGGAACCGTCAGGGCGTTCCTTGGGAACCCGCAGACGGTCCTCAAGGCGTACGCGTGGGTGATGTCGCTCGGCGCCACGGGACTCCGGACGGTCGCCGAGACCGCGGTCCTCAACAACAACTACCTCGCGACGAAGGTGGCGGGGATCCGGGGAGCCGGCGTGTCGTTCGCCGGCGAGAACGACAGGCCGCGGCTGGAGCAGGTCCGCTACTCGTGGGAGCGGATGGCCGAGGAGACCGGCGTGGGGACGGAGGACGTCGAACGTCGGATGGTGGACTTCGGCCTGCAGTCGTCCTTCGCCAGCCATCACCCGTGGGTGATCCCCGAGCCCTTCACCCTGGAGCCCTCCGAGACGGTCTCGAAGGAGGACCTGGACGAGTACGTGGCCGTCCTTCGCCGGATCTCCGACGAGGCCTACGCGGAGCCCGAGACCGTGACGTCCGCGCCGCATCGCGCTCCCATCGCCCGCATCCGCCCGGACGCGTACCGGGATCCGGTGACGACCTGGCGGGCGTTCCTGTCGCGCGGGCCGCACGACCCACGCTGAAAGGAGGCGCCGTGATCCTCAGCCCCACGAAGTACATGAACAAGGTCAACGAGCAGGTCCACCAGCGCGTGCCCGAGGAGGTGCTCGCCTGGGCGCTGTTCCAACCGCAGACCGCGCTCGTCCCGGGGCGATCGAAGCACCAGGTTCGCAAGGAGGCCCGCCGAACCTTCGTCTTCGCCGTGACCCCGACGAACGTGCACGCGTTCCGCTTGAAGGACCGGGGCTACACGGACACGGGCCGGCTCCAGGAGGAGATCGCCGTCTGGCCGCGAGCGGGGATGCGCGTGGAGACGGGACGCGGGACCACGACGCTCAACCTGACGGACGTCAGCGTCCCCCTCAGCATGAAGCTGGTGACGCTCCACCTGGCGGACGGATCCTCGGTCACCCTGGGCATCGTCCTGACGATCATGCGTGAGCGCATGGAGAAGATGGTCGCGGACTTCGTCCAGGCGCTGGAGACCGCTCCCGGCTCCTGACACCGTCCATGCGCGTCGGGCTCATCGTCAACCCCGTCGCGGGGATGGGTGGGGCGGTCGGGCTCAAGGGAACCGACGGAGCCGAGACCCTCACGGCCGCCGTTCGCATGGGCGCGCTCCCCCGGGCGTCCGGGCGTGCCGCTCTGGCGCTCGCCGTCCTGGTGAGGTCCGGCGAGGCGTTCGAGATCCTGGTCGCGCCGGGACCGATGGGCGAGCGGGCGGCCCGGGACGCCGGCCTGGTTCCCGTGGTCGTCGGCTCGACCTCGGGAGTATCGGTATCGGCCGAGGCCGGCCCGACCTCGGCCGAGGACACGAGGCGCGCCGCCAGGGACCTGCTGGATGAACGGGTGGAGCTGCTGCTGTTCGCCGGCGGGGACGGGACCGCCCGCGACATCCTGGACGCCGTCGGCGAGGGCCCCACCGTCCTGGGGATCCCGGCGGGGGTGAAGGTTCATTCGGCCTGCTTCGGGACGAGCCCGCGTGCGGCCGGCGAGCTCGCGCTGCGCTTCCTCACCGGCGAGGACCGGACGGTCCGCGAGGCCGAGGTGATGGACGTGGACGAGGACGCGCTGCGAGGAGGCGCGGTCAGCGCCCGCCTCCACGGCTACCTGCGGGTGCCGTTCGCCGAGCGCCTGGTCCAGGGACCGAAGGCCCGGAGCCGGAGCGAGGCCGGCGACCTGTCGGCGATCGCCCAGGAGGTCGTCCGCCGGATGGACCCGGAGACGCTGTACGTGGTCGGGCCGGGGACCACCGCCCGGGCGGTCCTGTCCGCGCTGGGGACCGAGGGAACGCTCGCCGGCGTGGACGTGGTCCGTCGGTCGCGCCTGCTGGCCGCGGACGTGAACGAGGCCACGCTCCTGAACCTGCTGGCACCCGGTCCGCCGGCCGTGGTGATCGTCGCGCCGATCGGCGGCCAGGGCTACGTGTTCGGCCGCGGGAACCAGCAGATCAGCGCCCGGGTGCTCGCGGCCGTGGGACCGCGGAACGTGCTGGTGGTGGCCACGGCCGCGAAGCTCGCGTCGCTGGGCGGCCGGCCGCTCCTGGTGGACACCGACGACGCCGAGATGGACCGCCGCTTGGCGGGCTTCGCTCGCGTGATCACCGGCGCCGGCGAGGAGGCCGTCTACCCCGTGGCGCAGCCATGACCCCACTGGGAGGCCGCTCGAGCTCCCGACCGACCGTCGCACCCTCGACCAGGCGCTATCCTGCGGGCCAGCGAACCCCGACGGGAGCACCGATGACGGGCGAACGGCTCCGACTCTTCTACAGCGACGTCAACGCCGTCGAGCGCAGCAAGTACCTGTTCCCGGAGGACGCCCGGACGGCCCGGGCGGCGTTCTGCCTGACCGTGTTCCCCCTGACGCTCGACCGGGAGATCCTCCAGATCCCCGGGTACTGGTTCGACGTCGGCGCGCCGGACATGGAGGCCCGGGTCGATCCCGAGACGATGCGCCTGGGCTGGGAGGGCGACGGGACCATCGTGGCCATGGCGGACCTCACCCGCGACCACGAGCCGGTCGCCCTCGACTCCCGCCATATCCTGCGCTCCGCCGTGGAGCCATGGGTCGACCGGGGCCTGATCCCGCAGCTCGCGTTCGAATTCGAGTTCTACCTGATGCGCCGGGACGACGGCGGCCGATGGGTGTCGATCGACTCTCCGGGCTCGCGCGTGTACGGCACCGGGCCGTCCGTGGACCCTGACGGCGTCGTCGAGGACATCGTGGCCGCGGCGCGGGCCAGCGGGTTCCCCGTGGAGAGCTACGGGAGCGAGTTCGACGACGCCCAGTTCGAGGTGAACCTCCACTACGACGACGCGATGCGCGCCGCGGACGACGCGTTCCTGTTCCGCCTCCTGTCGAAGGAGGTCGCGCACAGCCACGGTGTCCACGCCACCTATCTGGGGCGGCCGTTCGCCGAGCGTGGCGGGAGCGGGCTCCATCTCAACGTCAGCTTCCGCCGGGCGGACGACGGCTCGAACGCCCTGTACGACCCGGCCGAGCCGGACGGGCTGACTCCCCTCGCCCGGCGATGCGTCGCCGGCATGCTCGCACACCACGAGGGCGCGGCCGCGATCTGCGCACCGACCGTGAACGCCTACAAGCGGCTGGTCCCCGACATGCTGAATGGCTACTGGGCGAACTGGGGTCACGACGACCGCACGGTCGGCATCCGCATCTCCCCGGACCGCGGGGCGGCGACGCGTCTGGAGAACCGGGTGCCCGACGGATCGGCGAACCCGTACCTGGTGGCCGCGGCCGAGCTCCATGCCTGCCGCTTCGGCGTGGACGCCGGGCTGGAGCTCCAGCCCGAGCAGCCCACGTTCCAGGAGCCGAACACCTCGGTCCGCATCCCGCCGTCGCTGGACGACGCGCTGAAGGCCTTCGAAGCCGATCGCGAGCTGTGCGAGGCGCTCGGTCCGGACCTGGTAACGGCATTCACGATGCTCAAGCGAGCCGAATGGGACCGGTACCTGAAGGCCGGCGGCGACCCCGCGGTGACCGAACCGACCGACTGGGAGTTGAACTACTACCTGCCCTTCTACTGAGCCGGCCGGTGCTTCCCGGGATGCCAGTGATCGCCGAAGGCCTTCGTCGCGAACCCCATCGGCGTGTCCTCGAGGTCGGTGGCCATCGAGTCGTTCCACCGGTTCAGGAACCCGAACAGCCCGACCACGGCGAGGATCTCGACGATCTGCCCCTCGTCCCAGTGCTCGCGGAGGTCGGCGAACCGCTCGGGCGTGACCTCGTTCGGCACCAGCGCAGCGTCGCGGGCGAACCGCAGCGCCGCCCGCTCGGCGTCGCTGTACAGCGGGCTCCGCTCGAAGTCCCAGATCGCCGCGATCTTCTCCTCGGGGACGCCGCGCATCTTCGCGTCCACCGCCTCGTGCGCCTGGCAGTAGCGGCAGCCCGCCGCGACGCTCGCCACGATCCCCACGAGCGGTTTCAGGCCGACCGGCACCGTACCCGTCCGCCAGATCGCGGTGATGAGGTCCGAGAACGCTTCCAGGATCTCGGGTCGGCGAGCCATCGTGTACAGGCTGTTCGGGACGAAGCTCAACGTGTCGTCGTACAGCCGGAACAGGGACTCCAGCTCGGGATGGTCGCTCCGGTCCAGCGGGGTCAGCTTCGCCATCGGTCCGCTCCTCCCCCGCCATCGTCGCACGAACGATTGCGGGGGTAAGTCGTTCGGTGCCAAACTATCGGTCGATGGGCGGCTCCCTCCTCGACCTCGCCGGCATCGACCTGGTCGACCCCGACGGCTACGTCGAGCGGGTCCCGTTCGAGTGGTTCGACCGTCTGCGACGCGAGGCCCCCGTCTGCTGGCACGACGAGCCCCCGCCGAACCACGGGTTCTGGGCCGTGACGCGCTACGACGACCTGGTCGCCGTCCACATGGACTGGCGGACGTACTCCTCGGAGCTGGGCGCGGTGGCCCTGGAGGAGCTCGAGCCCGACCAGCTGGAGGTCCGCAAGACGATGCTCGAGACCGACCCCCCTCGGCATCGGGATCCTGGACCGGGCCCTGCCGAAGGGCGAGTTCGACTTCGTTCGCGAGATCTCACGGGAGCTCCCGATCCGCGTGCTCTGCCTGATGCTCGGCGCGCCCGACGAGGACGCGGACCGGCTCATCGAATGGGGCGACCGGATGATCGGCCACCAGGACCCCGAGTACTCCGACGCGGTCGTGGACCGGGTGGACACGGAGGCGTACCGGCTCCTGCCCTTCCGGAGCCCCGCCGCGCTCGAGGTCTTCGCGTACGCCGACGTGATGCGCGACGCCCGGCGGCGGGACTCGCTGGACGACGTGGTCGCCGCGCTGGCCACGGCCGAGGTCGGGGGCGCCCCGCTCACGGACCACGAGTACCACAACTACTTCTCGCTGTTGATGATCGCCGGGAACGAGACCACGCGGCACACGATCTCGCACGGGATGCTCGCGCTGATGGAGAACCCCGACCAGATGGACAAGCTCCGTTCGCGGCCCGACGATCCCCGGCTGTGGCAGCGGGCGGTCGAGGAGATCCTGCGATGGGCCACCCCGGTGATGCACTTCCGCCGAACGGCCACCCGCGACACCGAGCTGCGCGGGCAGCGGATCCGGGCCGGCGACAAGGTCGTCACGTGGTACGTCTCGGCGAACGTCGACGAGACGGTGTTCCCCGACCCCTACCGGTTCGACGTCGAGCGATGGCCGAACGAGCAGGTGACGTTCGGTCCGGGCGGCCCGCACTTCTGCCTGGGTGCGCACCTGGCGCGCCTGGAGACGAAGGTCATGTTCCAGGAGCTGCTGCCGCGGCTCCGCTCGATCGAGCTCGCCGGCCCCGTCGAGCGGATGCGGTCGAACTTCGTCAACGGCATCAAGCACATGCCGGTCCGCGCCCGGACCGGATAGCCTCAGCAGGCGGCGCGGGCCACGACCGCCTCGCAGCGGCTGGCGGGGCTGATCTCCACGGAGCCGACCTGGGCGAACGGCGCCATGAACCGCTCCACGTTCTCGCGATCGGGCGCGTCGACGATGAGGACCAGCGTGTGGGCGCCGTCCAGGACCGCCTCACCGTGCAGGTTCACGCCGAACGGCTCGGCGCCGGCGGGCGAGACGTGCTGGGCGAGCATGGGACCCATCTGCGGATCCCCGGCCGGGCAGGTCTCGGCCGTGTGCTGGTGCTGCGCTACGAACAGGGACATCGCGTTCACCTCCGAGGGACGACGATCGGTTGCGCGTCGCGGCGACGGTCGGAACCTATTTCCGACCTCCACGATAGAGATTCCACCGGCCTGCCTCGTTCTGTCAACCGGACCGTGACGTCCCGAGCCTCACGCGAAGGATCGGAGGAGCGAGCGGAGGGCGGCGGCAAGGCCCTCCTGCTCGGCGGACGACAGGCCCGCGACCAAAGCCGATTCCTCGCGGTTGAACCGCGGGTACAGGCCTTCGATGGCTGCGCGACCCTTCCGGGTCAAGGCCACCCGGACCATCCGTCCGTCGTCCGGGCTCCGGCGGCGCGCCGCCAGGCCGCGTCGCTCGAGCGTGGTCACGACGCCGGTCGCCGTCGGCTTCGTGATCCCCACGGCCGCCGCCAGGTCCCGGCTCTCCATCTCGCCCCAGATCCACAGGCACCACAGGGCGACGAACGCCGTCCACGACAGGCCGCTCTCGGCCAGCACGTGGCCTTCCATGTGCCGGCGGATCGCCGTCGACGCGCGGAACACGTTCGACACGACGGCCATCGCCCGCTGGTCGAGGTCCAGGTGGGTCGTGCGGTCCAGGACCTCGCGTTCGACGTCCGGGAGCTCCCGGCCGAGGCCGCTCACGTCGCCGTCCAGCCTCCGGCCGGGCGCGCGAACCACACGTGGACCTGCCCGGTGCCGACCGCGGCCTCGTAGTCCGAGAACCGCTCGCCGGGGGCGCGGCAGTCCCGGCCGCCGAGGGCGCCGGCCATCATCAGGTAGTGGCCGAACCGGGCCTCCGGTCCCACCTTCCGATACTCCGGCATCTCGTCGATGACGGCCCGGTGGTCGCCGCGGGCGAGGTGCGCCAGGACGCGCTGGTCGGCGTCGCGCGCCTCCGGCGTCAGGACGTTGGCCGGGTCGGACGATTCGTGCTGCCGCAGCTGTCTCAGCGGCCAGAACCTGTGGCTCATGCCACCGGAGGCAAGGAGCACCACCCGCCGGTCGAGCCGCGACACGGCCTCGGCCAGGAGCTCGCCGAAGAGCAGGAAGTCGTCGGGCTCCCCGGACTGGCAGATCCCGACGGAGACCCACCGTTCGTCGCCTTGGAGGTACGAGGCGATGTTCACGGTCCCGTAGTAGATCGGGAGGTAGGGGTCGTCGCACGCGGTGATCCACGTGTCGGCGCGGCCGTCGGCGGCC
>WNGK01025278.1_pt1 | contig 11190 bp, 3 predicted proteins | sample 5400601 | NCBI WGS metagenome assembly WNGK01 (sample SAMN13153376, study PRJNA577476) | soil metagenome | isolation source: 60 cm soil or saprolite under Garry oak tree replicate 1 | place: USA:California | collected 2016-06-15
AACCTGTACAGCCACTATTCCTTCCCCAGGACCATAGAGAAGAACTGGGGCTTTGGAAACTTCACGGTAAATGACGGGAACGCGAATTCGATGGCCGAATTCTTCAAGTCCGCTGGTCCAGATTATACCGTCACAGCATCTCCCGCCCTTGTCATACTTCCGATCAACGTGAGATCGAACTCTACCATCGCAATCGCCGGGTTCAACAACTATGTCGGAACAGTCACATTGACGGCCGCCAGTTCACCGGCCGGACCCACGCTCACGTTATCTCCATCGACAATCATACTCTCAATCAACGGTACCGGCTCCTCCACGCTTTCGTTCATCTCCAACGCGTTCGGAACCTACACCGTGACAGTCACCGGCACAAGCGGAATACTTGCTCATAACGCTACGCTCGTTATCAATGTCACTCCACCACCCAACTTCACAATGTCCAGCCCTAGTAGTTTATTTCTAGGCCAGGGGTCTTTCAGCTCAGCACCGACCACAGTAACCACGACGGACGATCACAGCTCCTTCACCTACTCCTACCAGCGAGACTCGTTCTACGCCAGGGGTCTCATCTGGCTCTTTTACCAGGACCCGAGGAACACGTGCGAGCACGAGAGCGGATGCCTCGAGTTTACAACCTCAACAAATGGGACCCGATGGTCGACCCCGACAACCGTCCCCGTCCACGTGGCTGACGGAGATTTCAGCGTCTACACTGACAACTCCAACATGTTCTATGTCCGCTACAACGAGACAAGCTTCGAATCCACCTGTGGCCAGAAGCTTCAGTTCCGGACCGGCACGCTCAACATAAACGGGACAGTCTCCTGGCAGCCTGAACAGACCGTCGTTACAGGCGCATCATTCCAGGCTCTCCCTGGAGAGCAGATAATAGTCGACAGTAACGGCCAAGCCTGGATCGCCTATTTCATCGAGAACAAGTCCGGGTGCGGCGGATCTGGCACGGATCGACCCCAGATAATCCACTCAACCGGCACAAACTATGCAGTCTGGTCCGGGAACACGACCCTCTGCGTCGCCTCATGCCACTCTAACATCTGGCACATCGGACTAGCCAGCCTAGGAAACGGCCGCGTCTACGCCAGCTACTGGCTGACAAACCGCGACTTGCATGGCCGTCTCTACAACGGAACATCATGGCAGGCCGAAGAGCAGATCTCGCCTACGGCAACAACGACGGACGCGAATGCCTGGCTCTTCAACGCGGGAACAAGCCTCTACCAGATCTACTATGACAACACAACTGAAACCTTCAGCCTTGCCACACGCTCGTCCATGGGGGCATGGACGACTAATCTGATAGGATCAGGCGAGTCTCACACAGGAACGATCGCCTTCTCACCAAGCTACACCTCTCTCCCCGACGCCGCCGGCTACGATGTCACGAACAACCGGTTCTACCTGTTCTGGATGAACGCAACAAACCATGCAATAGACCAGTGGACCGGCCTAGCCAACACCTGGACGAAAACAACAGGAATAGTCAGCACAGGCATGGTCACCTATCCAGACGGGATCACCTGCTTCATCCAGTCGCCACCAACAACCATCGGCGCAATCTTCTACACTGGCAGCGCAACTTCACCCTTCACGATCAACACTGTCACTACCTCGTTCAGCTCAGGCAACTCTACCGGACGTCTCGTCGTCACCGTCACCGGTCAATTCGGATTCACAAACACGGTGAACCTTGCAGAAACCATCAGCCCCACGGCCGGACTCACGATCAACTGCAGCCCGACCAGCATCCCCACCGGAACCGGCTCGTCCACATGCAACCTCTCCAGCTCCACACCTGGAAACTATACGGTGACAATAACCGGCACGAGCGGGACACTCGACCACTCAACCCAGACAATAGTCCTCGTCCCCGTCACATCCCCTCCAGACTTTGCACTCACAGTGGCCAGTCCATCAGCTATGCCCGTCGGACAGTCTACACAATCGACCATAACCGTCACGGGGAACAATGGATTCTCCGGAATAGTCCAGCTCACCGACAATGTCCCCACTGGCCTGGCATGCACTAGCATAATCCCGAGCGGCATAGCAGGCTCAGGCACCGCATCCTTCTCCTGCAGCTCGAACCTTTCAGGCAACTACACTGTCCTCATCACGGCAACATCAGGATCTCTGTCTCACGATGCTAGCATCACATTCCATGTTGTCGACTTCAACCTCGCGATGACAAACTCGATCATCTCTCCAATCGGTAGTAATACGACCACGACCATCATACTATCGAGCCTCAACGGCTACTCTGGAAACGTCAGCCTCACAGTCACTGTACAACCCTCAATCCTAGGACCCTCAGGCAGCCTAGGAGGAGGAACCCGTCCTCGAGTCATGGCTCCGCCCTCTTCAACGCCAGTTCCAACCATCACCCCCGCTTTCCTCATCCTCGCCCCGGGATCCCCGGGATCCTCGGGACGCTCCAACCTGACAATCACAATGTCAAACAGTGTCCAACCCGGCAACTACACGATAACCGTCACAGCAACATACGGACTCCTCACCCACATAGCGCAGCTGACCCTGACAGCCAGCGATTATGGAATCATCGCCTCCTCAGGCAGCCTAGTAATCCAGCCAGGCTCCAACTCCACCCAGACCCTATCACTCTGGAGCATCTACCAGTTCACAGGAAACATCGCTCTGACCGCAACCATAAGCCCCACCGGACCCACCTCCAGCTTGAATCCCAGCATGATCAGCCTAGCCTCCAACACCGGCAGCAGCAACCTAACAATAACAGTCCCAATCAGCACACCCGCCGGAAACTACACCCTCACAATAGTAGCAACATCCGGAACCCTCACCCACACCATCTACGTAGAGATCAGAGTCTCCACGGGAGCCACCTCGTTCCTAACGAGAATCCTCGGCTCAAACCAGATCTCGGCGACCGGCACCCTCAGCATCATAACCGGGATTTGCATCCTCTCGATCTGGTCCAGGATCAGGACGAGGGGGAAGCCCGGAATGACCCGCAAAAGGCCATGCATGAGAACTGGAGCGGCATGTCGGATTTACGATCTGAATCGGTCATACAATCTTGTCCCGGGAGCGCCCTACATACGCTATGCATTAACAGAACATGAAAGCTAGTTTCAGACCGCAATAGCAAGCGGCTTATTTCGATGTCTTTGGATATACCAACGGCTACAGGTATCCCGCCGGCCGGTGAATCCTTAATACCCTGAGAACGGAAACTCACTCCCTGTGATCAGGCTAGTCGACGCTCTTCTCAGATCATTCCGGCGAGAACGAATCATGCTCGCATCTTCAGAATCATCCTGTAGTGCGACGCTGATAATAGAATATGCAGGTTCCGGCCGAAAATATCTAGATTTGTCCTAGCGGGAGAGCTGTGAATCCGAGAGATGAGTGCATCAACCAGGCACCTCAATCGCGCGGCACTACTATTATTCATAGCCATCGTTCTCGGACTGGTCGCCATCATCCTCCCGATTTCTGAGGCAAGCCTTCTCTCCCACGAATCTACAGCCCCAGTTATTGTCCCGCAGTCAGCGCCAAGCGGGACTTACTTCGACCATCTCGTTTTCATCATAATGGAGAACGCTGGCATTGCCGATATTTGTGGGTCAAACCTTCCGCCGCCCTGCAGCGGATCCAACACTCCCTACATGTCAAGCTTGGCAAACAGCTATGGTATCGAGACGCAGTACGTGGACCTTGCAGGCTCAAGCCAGCCTAACTACATCGGCATTATGGCCGCAACACTCAACGGCTGCTCATCCGGATGCGGCACGAACAGTCTCACAGAGATCAATCTAGTCGACAGGTTCGAAGCAGCCGGCCTGGTATGGAAGGCGTACATGGAAGATCAGACCCCTGTTGCAGGCTGTGACATTAATGATCATGGCTTCTACGAGGTCATCCATAACCCGTTCGTCTCATTCCATGACATTGACACCAATGCTACACGCTGTAACAAGATAGCTCTCGCGAACCCAGCCAACAACTCCACATGCACCGGAACCGACTGCGCGCTCATCAATGATCTCAACTCGGGATCTGCTGCTAATTTCATGTGGCTAACACCCAACGACTGCGACAACATGCACGGTAATAGCGCCTGCTCAGACAAGTGCACTACAAGCTATACAGCAGCGTGCAACAAGGCCGGAGACAATTATCTGAGTGGACTGGTCCCGAACATTCTGAACAGCAACACTTTCAAGAACACTAGAGCGGCCTTGTTCATAACTTTCGACGAAGGCAGCGGGTTCTGCCCTTCCCCGAACCCCAGCGGCGCAGATTGCATGTACACCGTCTGGGCCGGGCCTACAACCAAGACGAACTTCTCCAGCAATCACGCTGACACCCATTACTTCTTCACCAAAACAATCGAGACGAACTGGGGCCTTGCGACCATGACGTCCAACGATGCCGCGGCAACAGCGATGACAGAGTTCTTCACTGCTCCCTCTCCAGACTTTTCCATCTCAGCCAGCTCACCAGCGCCGACCAATGCCGGCCAATCCGCCTCATCGACAATAACGGTAACAGCGCTCAACGGATTCTCCGGAACTGTATCCCTCTCCGATACGATTCCATCTGGTCTAACCTGCGGATCAATAAGTCCCAGCATCCTAGTCGGATCGGGAACAGCCACGGTCTCATGCAGCGCGACAAACGCGGGCAATTACACGCTTACGATAACCGCAACCAGTGGCTCTCTAATTCACACCGCTACCGCCCTCTATCAATTCCGAGATTTCACAATCGCAGCCAGCTCAGTCACCGCTAACGCAGGCGCCTCTGGCACATCCACAATCACTGTAACCGCGATCAACAGGTTCTCTGGAACTGTGACCTTGACCGACACTGTTCCCTCGGGTCTTGTCTGCGGTTCAATTAGCCCCGGCAGCGTAGCCGGGTCAGGCACGGCCACCGTCTCATGCAGTGCCACCGCCTCCAATAACTATACACTGACGATCACTGGAACTAGCGCGTCACTAGTCCACACCGCAACCCCGATTTTCCACGTTCAGGATTTCGGAATCGCAGCATCCTCACCGGCTCCAGTTAACGCCGGTGCCTCGGTCACGTCAACGATCTCGATAAGCTCGATTAATCACTTTGCTGGAGTCATCAGTCTCACCGATGCAGTTCCGTCCGGTCTCACCTGTGGAACCATTACTCCAAGCAGTATCACCGGGTCGGGAACCGCAACAGTGTCTTGCAGCGCAACCATCACAGGCAACTATACACTAACTCTGACCGGAACTAGCGTGTCCTTGATCCATACCGCCGTCGCCATTTTCCAGTACCGGGACTTCACAATATCGGCAAGCCCTCCAGGTCCCGCTAACGCCGGCGGCTCCGCTATCGCCACAGTCACGGTCAATTCCGTAAACCAATTTGGTGGAACAGTCAGTTTGACTGACACAGTTCCATCAGGACTAACCTGCATTACACCCAGCAGTGTCACAGGCTCTGGCACCGCCACGATATCATGCACATCGACAATCGCAGGAAACTACACTCTCACCGTCACTGGTACGAGCGGTTCTCTCGTCCACTCCGCCACAGCTCTCTTCCAATTCCGAGACTATACGACTTCGGCAACAACTCCCGGAGCGGTCGACTCTACTCAATCCGCAACCTCAACCATTACGATCACGGCGTTGAACCACTTCAATGGCATCGTGAACCTAGCGGACACCGTTCCTGTAGGACTCACATGTGGCTCGATCACGCCCACCAGCGTTACCGGGTCCGGCGCCGCAACGGTATCATGCGGTGCCAGCGTTGCCGGCAATTACACGCTGACAATAACAGGTTCCAGCGGATCTCTACTGCACTCCGCGACAGTCGTCCTGCGATTCCAGGACTTCACCATCACTTCGACATCTCCCGCAGCGGTCAATGCTGGCCAATCGTCCACTTCGACTGTGACAGTAGCAGCGGTCAACGGGTTCGCTGGAACTGTAACTTTCAGCGTTACCGCCCCTCCTAGTCTAACTTGCGGTTCCTTCAGCCCGACGAGCATTATCGCCTCAGGCTCCGCCACCATCTCATGCAGCGCCACAGTCGATGGGAACTACACTGCAACAATTACCGGAACCAGCACACCATTGATCCACAACGCAACAGCCACATTCCAGTTCCGAGACTTCACAATAACCGCCAGTTCGCCAGCTCCAGTAAATGCCGGAAACTCCACAACCTCGACAATTACCGTCGCTGCACTAAACCACTTTGCCGGTTCAGTCAGTTTGACGGATACGGTCCCGTCAGGGCTTTCCTGCGGGACCATCGCGCCGAATAGTGTGACGCGTTCTGGCACTGCAACCGTCTCATGCAACGCCACTGTTGCCGGCAACTATACTCTAACCATAACCGGGTCCAGCGGTTCCCTAGTTCACTCCGCTATAGCGATATTCCGATTCCAAGACTTCACAATATCCGCATCCTCGCCGGCACCAGCCAACGTGAGTTCCTCAGCAACATCTACAATTACAGTAGCCGCGGTGAACGGTTTTGCTGGGGCTGTCAGCTTCGGTGATTCAGTGCCATCAGGTCTCACTTGTGGAGCAATCACTCCGGCCAGCATCACGGGGTCTGGGACGGCAACTGTTTCGTGTAGCGCGACGGTCGCTGGAAACTACACTCTCACTGCGACAGGTACGAGTGGTATTCTAGTCCACTCCACTATCGCTCTTTTCCAGTTCCGAGATTTCACGATAACCGCGACCTCACTCGTAGCTGCGAACGTCGGCGCATCGAGCACATCGACCCTTACGGTGTCGGCCTTGAACCACTTCTCAGGGACAGTCGCGCTCACTGACACGGTTCCTTCCGGGCTTACCTGCGGTACGATTATCCCTTCAAGCGTGACGGGATCAGGTTCCGCCACAATCTCATGCAGCGCATCACTCGCCACCAACTACACACTAACCCTGACCGGGACGAATGGCCTCCTGGTTCACAATGCAACGACAATCTTCCAGTTCTGGGACTTCACCGCATCCGCATCCTCGCCAGCTCCTGTAAATGCTGGAACCTCAGCAGTCTCAACCATCACGATCAGACCAACCAATCACTTCAACGGTGTAGTCTCTCTCACAGACAACGCGTCATCCGGTCTTTCCTGTGGCACAGTCAGTCCAACCAGCATAACAGGATCAGGCACGGCAACAGTATCGTGCAACGCGACAGTCTCAGGCAACTACACATTGACCCTCACAGGAACGAATGGTGCTCTGTCACATTCTGCGACAATAGTCATCTCCGTTCAGGACTACACTATCACCGCTAACATAGCGAACGTAGTGGTTAACGTGGGAAGCACCGGCTCTGCCGTCATCACCATCACTCCGTTGAACCATTTCTCCGGAACAGTATCCCTCTCTCCTACTAGCACAACCGGACTGACCCTGGCGATCAATCCCACAAGTATCCCAGGCGGTTCGGGAACCGCAACGCTGACCTTCAGCTCGAACACGGTCGGAAACTACACTCTAACTATCAATAGCTCGAACGGGACCCTGACCCATTCAGTTACACTCAATATCCAGGTCGTCGATTTTGCGATCGCCGCCGGCCCTAGCACGGTCACTATCATGGCCGGTGCAACCGGCAATTCCACAGTGACGATAACCGCACTGAACCGATTTGGCGGAACAGTGAATCTGACCCTGACCCATCCAATGGGACTCACAGCAACCATCGTGCCTAGCAGTATCGCCGGCTCAGGTTCAACGACAATGTCTGCCGGCGCCTCGACCTCCGGCGACTATTCGGTCACGATCAAGGCGACGTCAGGCTCGCTGTCCCACACGATCGGAATCGTAATTCACGTGCTCGACTACAGCATAACGGGAAATCCGACAAGCCTAATCGCTCCCGTCGGATCAGACACCAGCTCATCGCTGACCGTTCAAGGTCTAAACGGCTACAGTGGAAACCTGACTCTAACTTTCACAGTTCAACCCGAAACTCCCGCGCTAGGTGTAGGTGGCTCAGGGGGTGGGCGCCATGCTCTCATTCTAGCCCCTCCAGCTGCGATTCTGCCCAGCGTGTCGATCAATCCACAGTCATTCCTGCTCTCCCAAGGCGGAACACAACAGTCCACTGTTAGCATATCGCTTCCTCCCAACCTGCCCTTGGGCAATTATCTGATCACGGTGACATCCAGCGACGGCACCCTTTCGCACCAAATCGTTCTGACTCTCGTTGCGACTGACTTTAGCTTGACCGCCACACCAACATCCGCCAGCCTCCCATCCGGCTCAAATGCAACGATAGTACTGAATCTGCAAAGCCTAAACTCCTTCCAGGGCAACGTAACCCTAACTCTAACCTCGCAGGCCGGAGGTCCAACCGGAACCCTCAGCACGTCCACCGTCCAACTAGCATTCAACAGCAACGTCAACCTCAATCTGACAATCAATGTTCCATCAAACACGGCCACAGGCAATTACACGATCACGATTCAAGCAACATCCGGAACAGTCTCTCACACTCTAGTCATAGCCGTAAGAGTCACAACCAGCGGGCTATCGATCCTGACCCAGATTCTCAACCCTAGCAACTCCACGTCGATCAGCGCCATGGCGATATTCTCCCTATTCACCATTTTCGCGACCCCAAGGATCAGAGCGTTTTACAACCAGAAGCCGAACACTTCTAGAAGAAGTAAGGTCGAGAATCGCACCTCTCAGAGAACTCCAACTATTCGATTTATTCCCTGTTCATCCAGTCTTCCGCTGTTGTGGAGGCCAACGCCGAGGATCGAGTTCTAAGATTCGAGATAATCTTCGACAGTCGACATTCGTCTGTTTCTAGTTGTTGTCCGGCCCTGATCTAGCAACCATCCGGAGTTCTCAGTGGTTACGGCGGGAAAATGTAGGGGTCTCATTGTGCCCAGTAGTCTGAGGTTGCCGTAGTGAAGCATCGAATGTTCCTCGTTCCATTATTCGCTGTACTCCTAGTTGGAGTCGCGGTCCCGTTATCTGTTCCGAGAGCACATGGAGACGATGCCAACGAGACCCTAAACATCACAGGCCTTGTTGCGCGTAACACCTACGATTCCTATCTGGGAGGATATGTTGATGCTATACAAGCTGGCAGCACTCTAACCTTCAACGTCATCTTCACTGCGAACTCGTACGTTTACCAGCGTAACCTGACTATGGGAGTCAAGTTTGACTGGATGACCAATTTCCAGAACAGCACCAGCGACACCGCGGTCTATGCTGGTCAGACCCTAACAGTAACACTCGCCTACACAATCCCCGCTCTAGCCGGTCAATACTCAGCCCTAAACCTCCAAACTCACGGCTGGACCCTTGAACTCTGGGACATGGCCCAGGGCGCAACGTGGAGTGCCAACACCTACTGCTACGACTACAACTATGCTCCTCCGAACGTTGCGGCGTGTCATAGCTTCTACAGCTACAACTATCCGTACCATTCGCTGGCCGTCTATTCGAGCGCCCAGTCCAGCAGCTACAACTCCAAGCTTCAAGCTAGCGCTATCATCACATCCCTCAATAGCGTCCTCGGAAGCACCATCACACCGGCACCCGGAACAAGCTCCGCCCTAGCCTCGTTGGCCCAAGCCAATACTCAGATGTCGCTAGCCAACAACGCGTACTCACTGGGAGACTTCGCCACCGCTCAAACGGATTATCAGAACGCGCTCAACGACGCCAACGCTGCCCAGAGCAGTCTCGCAACCATCGGTGGCGGAACTGACACTGCTACATTCACCAGCATCTGGCTGGACTCGGTCGCCATCCTCCTCGGCGGCATAGGCGCGATCCTAGTCGGCTTCGCCGGATTCAAGTATCTGCGCGGCAAGACAAAGGCCCTACCAAGCTTCGCATCATCCGCTCCGAAAGCCTGACCCGTCCAGCCTTATTCGACCATCTTATCCGAGCAGAGCTGATTTCTTCAGCTATCGGAATCTGTATCGTATACGATATACCTTATATCCGACCGGCGACCATGACCATCAAGGATGCGCCAGCCAGAGTCCCAAGAAGAAGACGGCCCCAGCGTACATGATCGACTTCACAGCGCACCCAAAGGCCTCCTCCGATACTATATCCTTCACAAGATAGCTCAGAAACCCATCCACGGCTACGAGATCATTCAAGACATCGACAGCAAGACCGAGGGCGCATGGAGACCCGGTGCAGGATCACTCTATCCCATCCTCAAGAAACTCGTGTCCGAGGGCCTCATCAAAGCGGACCCAGAACCGTCCAACGAGGCTACGCGCCGAGTCTACCAGATCACTCCTAAAGGTGTCGAATCACTCGCCCACGCTAAGGAAATGTTCGCCAACTTCCAGCAGCGCTTCGGCAGTCTGCGACGCCTCTTCATTGAACTCATTGACCCCGAGAACCTGGCCACTTTCTTCGTTGACGGGTCCAACCGGCAATTCCAGATGGCTCAGGAGATGCTCGAATCCAAACAAAGCAAGATCTCCCCAGCGGACCTAGATTACATCTTGAAGGAGTACACGCTTAACCTTGAGAGACAGATGAACTGGGCCAACAGATTGCTAAACCGTTCAAAGCCAAAGGCGGGTCCAACTCTGCGTCAGAAGGTATCCAAAGCTAGATGATCGATGACCCCTCACGTTGTTGAGGGTCAAGTGAAGCCTCGTTAGAAAACAGCACGCCAAACTAGCGTGGAGCGTCTACAACGCGAGAGACTAGGCAAAATCCTGGATGGTAACGGGACTCCTATTCCCTTCCCACTCTTCTTCTTACTATCTGACCTTGGAAATGAGACCGGGGTTCGTCTCTTATCTCCTGGATGAGAAGTAGACAATGAGCGCTGGAGCGAATGAGAAACTAGGGTTTCTACGGCAGGTCGATATCCTAGTCATGTTCGGCGCCCTCGTAGCGCTCTTCGTCGCCCTCGGCAGTGAGCCTTGGTGGACCCTAACAGGAACGGCCACCAGTAGTCTGCTGAGCGTCCAAGTCTCGCCGTTCTACCTGCACATTAACGCCCTCGGCCTTCCCCCCACAGTTTCCGCGGCCAACAATCTAGGTTCTTTCACCCGGGTTTTACTCATTCTAGGATCGCTTGCGTTGTTCGCGGCGAGCATTCAACCGACTTCGTGGTGGCGGAATCTGGCTGTCTACTTCGGGCTCTCTTCGCTCGTCGAACTCTACCTTAGCTTCG
>WNGK01009907.1_pt1 | contig 11189 bp, 12 predicted proteins | sample 5400601 | NCBI WGS metagenome assembly WNGK01 (sample SAMN13153376, study PRJNA577476) | soil metagenome | isolation source: 60 cm soil or saprolite under Garry oak tree replicate 1 | place: USA:California | collected 2016-06-15
TTCGGTCATTGGGCGCACTTTGATCCGTGAAGCAAAACAGCGCGGCGTTTCTAAATTCAAGTGTTCACCGCTGCCCCATGAGCTGCGTTTAGTGTTGCTGAAGAACGCGCAGCGATTTTCAATCCGACTGGATGAAATTCATTGCTTTCGTCGCGATCACAGCCGTTGTGGCGGGCGCTTGGGCACAATCAGGAAATGTGCGGCCGGAATCAGCGCCTCCAGCTACAGCACAAGCGCCGGTCGATCAGCTCATTCCCTGGTTACTCGATGAAGATCAACAACTGCGCGGCGTTCCCTCAGCAAGGTTATTTTTGATACCACCGGCAAAAAAATCCTGCCTTTTGATACACACAACGCAGTCGATCAGCGCGTCGCAAAAGCGATCAGCGCCGCGTGCGATGACGCCATGAAGCGACTCAACGCGTCGGGCAGTGCGATTCGACAGGTCGATCGAAGCAACGAAGTGAGTAGTCGTTTCGAAGACACGCTGCGCGAGCTACTCAACAGCACTTCCGGGTTGCGCTGCGATTTTCCCCTTACCGCCGAGGGCAAAGTGCAGCGTTCAGGTTATCCGGACTTGCGCATCATCGACCTGGAGAGCAAACGCGTCTTCTATTTGGACCCAAAACTTTATGCCACAGGGAGCCGCGACAGTAGTTTCCGCGCCTTTTATTTCGAGCCAAGGAAGGGCACGAATAAAGTGCGCGACGACGCGGTGCATTTCGTCGTTGGATTCCAGCACGAGACACGCCCGAAGAATGGCGTGTGGAAATTCACGCGCTGGGATCTTGTCGATCTTTCGCGGTTCACTGTAACCCTGAAAGCCGAATTCCAGGGAAGTAACCGCGACATGTACCGGCCGGAGGCAATTGTGGCCTCAAGCGCGAAATGACCTGGATCATGCTCGTGGTCATGCTCGCGTTGGCGAATTTTCCATTAGGAGCATGAGCACTAACAAGAGTTGCCCAGAGCGGCGCTGGGCGTAATGGTATTGTACTGATGATTACAAAGCCGGTAGAAACATTCCAGTTCGATACGATTGACGATGTGCTAAGCGACATCGCCAAAGGGCGCATGGTCATCGTCACCGATGATGCCGATCGCGAGAACGAAGGCGATTTGGTGATGGCGGCGGAAAAGGTAACTCCTGAAGCGGTGAATTTTATGGCTACACACGGCCGAGGGTTGATTTGCGTCCCCATTTCGAATGAGCGGGCTGATCAACTCGGCTTGCAGCGCATGGTGGCGCAAAACCGGGAAAAACATAAGACCGATTTCACCGTGTCCGTGGACGCAGCGCGCGGTGTGACCACGGGCATAAGCGCCTACGATCGCGCGACGACAATATTGGCCATCGCTAATGCGAAATCATCGCCCGAAGATTTGAACCAGCCTGGTCACGTTTTTCCCCTGCGCGCCAAAGACGGCGGCGTGTTGCGGCGCACCGGTCACACCGAAGCCGCGGTCGACCTGGCAAGAATGGCGGGACTGCAAGCCGCGGGCGTGCTCTGCGAGATCTTGCACGACGACGGGACGATGGCGCGATTGCCGGAGCTGATGGAATTTCACAACAAACACGGGCTGCGCATTTGCACGATCCAAAGCTTGATCGCGTATCGCCGCAAGAGCGAAAAGCTGGTCGAGTTGGAGCAAATCGTGAAGATGCCGACCGACTATGGCGATTTCGATTTGCATTTATATCGCTCGAAGATTGACGGCCAGCATCATCTCGCGCTGGTGAAAGGCAAAATCGAGAAAAACAAACCGACGCTGGTACGCGTGCATAGTCAATGTCTCACTGGAGACGTTTTCGCTTCGCGCAGATGTGATTGCGGAAATCAATTGCACGCAGCGCTGCGGCAAATCGCAGACGCAGGTAACGGCGTTTTGGTTTACATGCGCCAGGAAGGCCGCGGCATCGGACTGGCGGCAAAAATCCACGCGTACAAGTTGCAGGAGGAAGGACTCGATACCGTGGAGGCGAATGCAAAGCTTGGTTATCCGAGCGACCTGCGCGATTACGGATTAGGCGCGCAGATTCTGTTCGATCTCGGTGTGCGGCAATTCCGGTTCCTGACGAACAATCCTAAGAAGGTCGTCGGCCTCGAGGGCTACGGTCTGGAAATGATCGAGCAGGTGCCGATCCGGGCCGATGCTAATCCGCACAACGAAAAATATCTCCAAACAAAAAAGACCAAGCTCGGACACCTGCTCTAAGCATTCGCGAATGAGAAATCCGAATGACGAATGACGAAGGAATCGCCATCTCGTCCGCCAGTCGACCGAGCCAAACGTACCTTCCACATCGTCGCGAGCCGGTATAATGCGTCATATGTAGATGGGCTTGTCGATCACGCGACCAAAGAGCTGCGCCAGCTGGCGCCGGACGCAACCATTTTTCTTCACCGCGTGCCCGGCTCGTTCGAGATCCCCGTCATCGTGGGCGAACTTGCGAGCCAAAATAAAGTGGGCGCAATCATTGCATGCGGAGTGATCCTGCAGGGCGAAACGAATCACGCCCAAAACCTCAGCCGGTCCGTCACTGACGCACTCCAACGTATCGCCATCGAACGCGGCGTTCCGATCATTAACGTGGTGCTCAGTTTCGATAACGAAGATCAGGCAAGCGCGCGTTGTCTTGACAATAAGATCAATCGCGGCACCGAAGCCGCGCGGGCAGCGGTGGAAATCGCGAATGTTTTGTCGGAACTTCGCGGAGGGTGAGCTATGGGTAAACGTCGCCGAGCGCGGGAGGCTGCGGTTCAATATCATTTCTGGCGAGATCTCCAGCGCGGCGAAGGCCCTGAGAAGATCGATGAGTTTTGGGAGTTTTGCCCAGCCCCAGCGCGCGTCCGTGAATTCGCACAGCCGCTGATCGAGGGCATGGTGGCGCATTTGCCGGACATCGACGAGCGCATCCGGCGTTACTGCGAGAACTACGAATTTCGCCGGATTTCAGCAGTGGATCGCAACGTTCTTCGGCTGGCGATTTATGAAATGCTTTATCGGGACGACATCCCGCCGGTCGTCTCCATCAACGAGGCCATCGAGCTGGCGAAAGCGTACGGCGGCGCAGACTCGGGGCGATTTGTGAATGGCATCCTTGATCGTATACGGAAGGATTTGGACAGACCGGCGCGAGAAGCCGTGAAGAAGCAATCGTGATTCGCGAAAACCAGAGAGCTGTTAAGAAAATCAGGAACTGAGGAAAAATTTGTAATTCCTGGTTCTGGCTTTCCTCAGAGCTAGACTTCGTCGTTCGTTTTCTTCGGCCGGACAAACAAATTGCAGCGACAGCTCGCTGACTACTGCTGGAACGTATTCGCCGACGGCGTCGGGCAATGACGGTTCTCGGTCGTCAACCCGGGCGCCAATCCGCTGGCCCGCAGGGTCCAGCATTCGCCGAGCGTGGAGGAATAACAGATCTCCACCGACATGCGTCCGCGATCCTTATCCATCTCGACCCATAGCGGGTTGGATCTGTCAGTTAGCGCGTTGCCTTCGGGATCGTGTGGAGTAAACACGGTCATGGATTCACCCGGGGCGAACACGTGGCCGGTTATGTCGCTCTCTGAATACCGATGCTTCCCCGGTCCGGTCAGCTTGTCGAGCACCTCATTCCAATTCTTCATTGGCTGGCCATCCAATTTCACAATCACATGCCGTATAATCGCCGGGCCGACTCCTTTGTTAGAAACGGTAAAGTGAATGTCGGGACCGTTGCTGCTGTCGAACTCCAAGATTGGCCATACCGCCGCACGCACCTGCTGACGCTGCATGTAGGCGGTGTAACCGGAAACACAGAGAGCCAGGAATCCAACAAACGTCGCGACGACCGCGTCATACCGACTGGCGCCGCGCCTTTGGTTTTCCTCCGGCACGGCGGCGAGCATATCGCCGACGCAGTAAGTGTCAATCAGGCGACGAATTGCCGCGCATCCGGCTTACTCCGCCCGCAACGCAATCATCGGCTCAACGCGACTGGCTCTGCGCGCGGGAACCCAGCAGGCGAGAAGCGCGACGGTCAACAAGAGCAAGGCGACGCACGTGAAGGTCACCGGATCGGAAGCGCTCACGCCGTAGAGCAAGCTTTTCATCATGCGCGCGCCGCCGAAGGCAATGAGTAATCCACCTAACGAACCAATGGAGGCAAGAAACATTCCCTGTTTCAGAATCAGCTTTTGCACCTCGGAGAGCTGTGCGCCAAGCGCCATGCGCAATCCGATCTCGCGCGTGCGTCCCGCGACTACGTGCGACATGACGCCGTAGATCCCAACCGCCGCGAGAACCAGCGCGAGGAGACCGAAACTGCCGAGGGCAATTGCGGCCATGCGCGCAGGAAAAAGTGATGTGCTCATGTGCTCCTTCAGCGTCTTTGCTGCGTAAACGGAAATCGACGGATCGAGCTTGCGCACTTCGCCGCGCAAGGCGATCAACACCTGCCGCGGATCGCCGCGCGTGCGCGCCACCAAAGTGACTGCGCCGCTGTAATCGCGATAGAGCGGCGTATAGAGAGCGGGTTTGGGATCTTCGCCTAACGAATTGTATTTTCCGTCGGGCACCACGCCCACGATCTCGAAGAAGGGATCCTTAGGCCCATGCCAGTTGAAGCGGCGCCCGATCGGGTCCTGTCCATTGAAGAACTTTTTCGCGAACGTCTGGTTCACGATCGCGACGCGGCTTTCCTTCTTGTTTTCGTCGGCGCGAAAATCACGGCCGCGTAGTGGAATACCCATCACATCGAAATAACCCGGGCTGCTCTCGATTGGGATTGCGATCGGCAACGTGCTCGCGCCTTTAAACTCCGTTCCTTCGACATAGATCGTGCTGTCGTTGTAGTTCAATCCCAGCGGGAGATAATCAGTCAGCGCGGCATTTTCGATTTGCGGCAAGGCCTGCGCTCGCTCCAGCATTTGCTTCTGAAACGCGCGGCCGCGCTCCTCGTTATAGCCTTGCAAACTGACATCGAACGAAATCGCGATCGCGTCTTCTGGATTGAAGCCGGGCCGCATCTTCTGAGCGGCTTGCAGACTGCGCACAATAAGACCGGCGCTGATGAGCAGGATCAACGAAAGGCTGACTTGCGCCACAACGAGAAAGTTCCGCAAACGTGAGCGACGGAAACCGGCCATCGATGATTCGTCTTTCAACGCGGGGACGAGTTGCGGTTTCGACGATTGCAGCGCAGGAATGAGGCTGAAAAGAATTCCCGTCCCGATCGAGAGCAGCAGCGCGAAGCTGAGCACACGCCAGTCCGTGCGCAGATCGAATAGCAAGGTAACATCGCTCGGCAGGCGAATGCCTCGCACAGCGCTATTGATTGCCGAAGCGAGAAACACGCCGGCCGCGCCACCGCTGAGTGAGATGAGAAGACTCTCAGTGAGCAGTTGTCTGACAAGTCGTTGTCGACTTGCGCCGATAGCGAGCCGCACGGCAATTTCCCGCCGCCGTTCAGTCGCGCGCGCGAGAAGCAGACTGGCAAGATTCACGCACGCGAGCAAAATCACGAGTGCACCCACGGCCGCGAGCACTCCGGTGAAGGCGAAGACAGAATTCGCGATATCGGGAATGAACAAGCCGGGTTTACCCAGGCGGATGCCACGGCCGACGTTCACCGGATAATCTTTAGCGAGCTGCGCGGTCAGCGTCTCGAGCTCAGCCTTCGCTTGCGCGACCGATACGCTAGGCTTCAATCGGCCCACGGTGAAGAGATTGTTCGAGTCGCGCTTGTCGATCCACGTCCTCCCGGGTTCGATCGTCTTCGCCATCATTACCGGAATAAACATCTCCGGCTCGTAGGCGACCTCGGTGCCGATAAATCCCTTGGGCGCCACGCCGACCACCGTGAACGGGCGACTGTTAAACTCAACTATCTTGCCCACGATCTGTGGATCGCCGCCGAACCGGTGTTGCCAACAGTTGTAACTAATCACGGCAACGGGATGTGAATCAGGCGTCTGATCTTCTTCTGGCAAAAATCCGCGCCCGAGCGCCGGCTTCACGCCGAGAACATCGAAATAGTTTCCGGAAACAAGATAACCCCAGACGCGCTGGCTGGACTTGTTCACCGTGAGACTGCTGACGACAACCCGATAAACAAACAGACCGGAGAAGACGGTGCTGCGATCGCGGTACTCTTTGTAATTCGGATATGACTGGAGCGACCAGTCCGCGCCGTTGTGCAGCGTACCGTAAAGCTCGACCAACTGCGAAGGTTCCTTCACCGCAAGCGGCCGCAGCAAAGCCGTATCGACTAAACTAAAGATCGAAGTGTTAGCCCCGATGCAAAGCGCCATGGAAATGATAGCGAGTGCGGCAAAGCCGGGTTGTTTCATTAGTTGCCGAAAACCGAAGCGGATATCGTGCAGAAGTGTTTCCATACGCTGTGCGAGTTTCTGCATTGTGAGATGCAGCGCGGCAGCGCTTTGGATTCAGAAATGTCACGGATTCTCACATTGGCAATCCGGGTTAACCTCAGATGGCGCATGAGTCTCGACAGCGGAGCCAAAACTGCGACCGACAAATTCAGAAATAAATATTAAGAGCGAAACGCCGCGTGATCGCTTCGCAAAAGGTAATTTGTCTTTGGCACTCACCTTCCGCTCGCGCGCAATGACCTAGGTCTCCGTCATGAACGTAGAGCGGTAAGGCGTTGCTTAGTCGATCAGGACATGGTCTTTCCAGGCTTGAGCCCACGTGGCAACCCGTTATTATCCCATGCCATGCATCGTAACCATCAATGTTGGTACTCGCACCGTCTCAACAGGAACATGGGTGTCGCCATCTACGGCAATTACGGCTGGCCCATCCTCGCTTTCCCGACCAGCTGCGGCGACGAATGGGAGATGGAAGGTCAAAGCATGATTCGCACGCTTAGCCCCTATATCGAGCAAGGGCGCATCCGAATCTTCTGCATCAACAGCGTGAACAGCGATTCATTTCAAAACAAGGGAGCGCACCCTTTTCACCGGAGCTGGATGCAGGCGCAGTACGACGCCTATGTCGCTAACGAAGTTTTCCCGTTCATCGATTCCCAGTGCCAGACGCCGGGCATCGGGATTGCCACGCTGGGCGCTTCGCTCGGCGCCTATCACGCGGCCAACACTCTCTTCAAGCATCCCGACCACGTGAAACGCTGCTACGCGCTCTCGGGCATCTACGACATGCGGGACTCCATGGACGGCATGTATGATGACAACTTCTACTTCAATAACCCCGTGGACTATATGGCCAACCAGAGTGACCCATGGTATTTCCTTCAGTACACCAGTTGCGACATCCACCTCGTGACCGGCTGTGGCCCGTGGGAAAACAGCGGGCCCACGTACCGGATGTCTGAGATTCTCAGGAACCGCGGCATCGCTCATCACCTGGACGACTGGGGCCCGGAAGGCGGACACGAATGGCCCTATTGGCATCACCAGATGTGGGAATACATCGGGTCGCATTACTAAAGAATTATTCGCGCGCCTCGCTCGGATTGTTCACCATGGCAAAGAAAGTCACCGGCCGCTGCGCCTGCGGGTCCATCCGCTACCAGCTCCTCGACAAACCAATGTTCGTCCACTGCTGTCACTGCGACGACTGCCAGCGGCTGACGGGCAGCGCGTTCGTACTCAACGCGATCATCGAGACCCAGGCGGTCAAGCTGCTCCGCGGCACGCCGGTAGCAGTGCCGGTGCCACGCGAGAACGGACCGCACGATATCTACCGCTGCCCCACATGTCAGACCGCGATCTGGAGCGACTACGGAAATAAACCTAACATCCGGTTCGTGCGCGTCGGAACGCTCGATAAGCCCGGCGCTCTGAAGCCGGACGTGCACATCTACACCCGATGGAAAGTGAAGTGGCTCACGCTGCCGAAGCGAACGCCATCATTCCGGGATTACTACAACACCAGCAAGCTCTGGCCCAAGAACAGCCTCAAACGGCTCAACGCCGCGCTCGGCCGTAAAGGTGGATCGGCTTCCCCGAAGACGATGGCCAAAACAATTCGCCGAAGGCGCAGATAATCGGCGGCATAGCCGCATTTCTTTCCCAACGCGCCCGGAGGTCGCGTTCCACCATGTGCGCGAAGCGGTTTCCCAATATCCGGGATCTCTGTTTTGACATTAGGATCACGCAAGGAGTAAAGGAGTAAGAATGATTCCGCTAATCGCCCTGTGGCTTCCGATTCTGCTTTCGGCTGTGATTGTCTTTTTCGCCAGCTTCATCATGCACATGGTGCTCGCTTATCACAAAAGTGATTACCGCAAATTGCCGGACGAAGAACGTGTCACCGACGCGCTGCGAAGTGCGGGCGTAACCCGAGGTCCTGCCTATTTCTTTCCGTACTTTTCATTCAAGGAGATGAAATCGGCGTCTGCGATCGAGAAAATGAAACGCGGACCGGTGGGTTTGCTGACTGTACTCCCCAGCGGCCCACCTTCGATGGGAAAGAATATGGTCCAATGGTTTTTGTATTGTGTGGTGATCAGCATTTTTGCTGCTTACCTGTCCGGCCGTTTGCTGCCGCCCGGGACCGCTTTCTTGCAGGTATTCCGTGTTATTGGTACCGTCGCTTTCTTAGGATACGGTGCAGCCCACGCCCAGGAATCCATTTGGAGCGGCCGAAGCTGGGTCGTCACGCTCAAGCATCTTTTCGATAGCGTGATTTACGCGCTGGTCACAGCGGCAATATTCGGCTGGCTCTGGCCAAAATCGCTGTAGCTTCTTTTCATCTTTGCCCTTCTCGTCGACCCGTCACTGGTCACTTCCCTTCGGTGGCCATTCTTCGCCGGCGAGTTCCTTTGGCAGTTGCTTCGGATCGACCGGATAAAATAAAGAAAGATCGATTTCGGATTTTGAACCTTGTAAAAATTCCAGTTCCTCCGGCGCGCCAACAATTAGCCAGAGGACCTCGTCATTGGTGTCGTTGAATACCTGGCGCAACTGCTCAGGCCCGACCAGTACGCCTCCGTGCTTCGGCACGGTCAACGTCTCATCGCCGATGCGCATCCGGCCCTTGCCTTCAAGCACGAAATAGAACTCCTCAGAGCGGACATGCTTGTGCAACGTGTTCGCGCTTTTCGGCGGTAATCGCCAGAGCCGCGCTCCGATATTTTCGCTCCCGGTCCGCTCAAGATAATCCGCGTTCGGAATTTCCATGAGGTTGGACGGTCGCCAGTGCAGGTCTTGTGGCTTGATGAGGTGATAACCCTGAATCGCTTTCATGGCTGGTGGTAACTGGAAATTAGCGCCGCAAGCATGCTTGGCGAATTTCAACTGAGCGTGGCCGCCAGAAAGGAAAAATCATCGGCATAAGTCCAGAAACTGTTTGCGCGACGATTCCCTTCGGAAAGGATCATTAATTATGAAAATATTACTTCGTTTACTTGGTTGTGTAGTGGGCTTCGTGGCCCTTGCTTTGCCGGGAGCGTTGGCGCAACAGCCGGCGTTCAGTATTCAGCTGGTGAGCACGTTTGATTATCCGGGCACCGGGAATCAGACGCGGCCACAGAAGATTAACGATAACGGCGACATAGCTGGGGTCTATGTGGATAGCGGCGGGATATCGCACGGCTTCACCAGGCTTGCCAATGGCAGGTTCAGCGCACCGATAGATGACCCGAACAGTCCGACCCCCTTTACGGAGGGGCGTGGGATCAATAACTCCCGCGTGGTGTGCGGCGATTATACCGATTCGGCGGGGGCTTTCGAGGGGTTCTTTCTCACCGGTCATACCTTCACTAATTACGACATAGAACCGACGTTTACGATTGTGCTGGGGATCAATAATGTGGGAGATTTGCGCTACGGCGACTCTGGCCTACCAGATTAATGCGTCGAACACGAGCTGTGGCTATTACATTGACTCCTCGGCGGTGACTCACGGATACTACCGCGATCCAAATGGCACTATTCACGGGAGGATTGATCCGGCCGGCTCGACGGGCACGATCGTTTTTGGGAATAACGACGCCAACTTCATCGTGGGTCGCTATGCCGACGCGGCCGCGTTAACTCACGGGTTCCTCTTCCTTCCGTCGAGGAGGACTTTCGTGATCTACGATTTCCCGGGTGCGACCTTTACCTCGCTCAACGGAATAAATAATAGGAACCTGATATGCGGTCGTTATACCGATCCCAATACCGGCATCGACCATGGTATCATCGCGCGGGTAGTCCGGAGCGCCGATAGTCCCGTGGTGCCTCTGGTGTCAGATTCCGAGCAGATGCGAGCGTTGCCTCACCAGCCCGCAGCGAATACTAATCCAGCTTACTAAAGCTGACTTACGGTTAAAATTGTAGCGAATCGGCGGCCACACCGGCGCTGCATTGCCCCGGGGCCAGCTATTGACGCTCGCCACGACTTGGTGTCCTAACGCGCCAAGCCTTGGCGAGCTAGGTTACGATGAATTCCGACGCGCAGCCTTGTAGAGGCGCATGTCGCAAGCGCCCATGTGGAGCTGCCAGCGAGCGCAGCGGTGTCGTGTACGTTTTCTCGGAGAGCAACGAAACGTCACAGGCGAGCTCGCGCGTGCGCCTACGCCAGGGAGACTAACAAACCGCGCTGCCGGGACCGCCAAGGAGTATGTACTGCGCAGCAAAATAAGTATTGACCCTGCATGAGCGGCGGCGGCATCATCAACGACGCGCCAAGTTGTTTAGGCGTCTCGCACAAAGAGCTCCGTCTGACCTTCTTTCCGCAGGGTAACGGTGAGCGAACGGCTCGCTCGCACAACCGAAAACTCCAGCTATAAAAAAATCAATTCGTTTATTTACTTGTACAGTGGGCTTCGCGGCCCTTGCTTTGACGGGAGCGTTGGCGCAGTCGCTGGAGTCGCCAGTGGCGTTTAGTTTTCAATTGGTGACCACGTTTGATTATCCGGGCGCCGGGAATCAGACGCGGCCGCAGAAGATTAACGATTTGGGCGACATCGTCGGGATCTTTGTGGATACCAGCGGGGCGTCGTTCGGCTTCATCAGGTTTAGTAATGGGAGCTTTAGCCGACCGATAGCGGACCCGAACGCCACCACCAACTTCACCGAGGGACGCGGGATCAATGACTCCCGCGTGGTGTGCGGCGATTATACCGATTCGGCGGGGGCTTTCGAGGGGTTCTTTCTCACCGGTCATACCTTCACTAATTACGACATAGAACCGACGTTTACGATTGTGCTGGGGATCAATAATGTGGGAGATTT
>WNGK01010399.1_pt1 | contig 11189 bp, 7 predicted proteins | sample 5400601 | NCBI WGS metagenome assembly WNGK01 (sample SAMN13153376, study PRJNA577476) | soil metagenome | isolation source: 60 cm soil or saprolite under Garry oak tree replicate 1 | place: USA:California | collected 2016-06-15
GATGAGCGCAAGACCGGTGCGCATTCAAAAGAAGATCAACCCGCCAATTGCCTGCCTCAGGGAGTGCCTCGCATCGACGCGGCGCCCGCGCCATGGAAACTGGTTCAAACGCCGGGATTCATTGTTGTCATTTATGAAGCGTTCAATCTTTGGCGTCAGATCTTTCTGGATGGCCGGGAAGTCGCCACAGATGCCCCGCCAAGCTGGTTGGGATATTCCACCGCCGCGTGGCAGGGCGACACGCTGGTGGTCGATACGAAGGGCTTCAATGGAAAGGCCTGGATAGATCAGTTGGGCCGTCCTTCGACCGAGGAGCTCCACGTTATCGAGCGGTTCCGCCGGAAGGATTTCGGCCACATGGAGATTCAGATCACGATCGACGATCCGAAGGCTTATACGAAGCCGTGGACCGTCACCGAGCAGTTCCGTTTATTGCCGGATGCGGAGCTCATGGAGGACATCTGCAACGAAAACAATCGGGACTTGGAGCATTTACCGGGCTTGAAATGACAATTGAACAGTGAACGTTGAACAATGAACATTCAAATGCTTTGTCATTGTTCACTGTTCAATTGTCATTTGTCATTTCGGACTACAGCCCCGGCCGATACGTCTTACTAAATCCGTTTCGCGCGTTCGTTATTGTAAACGTCCCGTCTTGTTGAGCGGATACCTTGATCCAGTACGCGGTTCCATTGTGCGCCGGCGCGGGAGGGGCGCCGGGGCCGGGTTGCGGAGCGGGAATCGGAGCGATCGGAATCGCGTTTTGTGGTTCATCAATGCCATTCGCAATAAACATCCCAGGCGCGGTGTATTCTTGGCCGCTCAATTGTGAAAAGTGAATCTGCCAGAGATCTTCCAGGCCCGGTGCCGAATGGATGATCTTCATCGCGTCAGGCTGTCCGCCCTTCCGGGTTCCATTGTTCATGATTGCGGCGCGCGCCTGGATGGCGTGGGTGAGCACGGGAGAGTTCGATATGGCCTGCCCGTGATGCGAGACGATCCACAGATCGACGGTGCCGATGCGATTCTGCGGGCACATCAGGTCGAATTCCTTGTTCCAGGTGAGATCGCCGAGATGCAACACCCGAAATTTTCCAAAAGTGATGTGGCTTCCGACCGACTGCGCATTCTCGGTTTTATCCACCTCCTGAGGCGTGAAGCTGGAACAGTATGGATTCGGCTTTCCTGCGCCCGGCGCGCCCGATAACGGCGAACTGATGTGTTCACCGGCGGAGGCGACGATACGCCAGTCCAGCCCGGCGACCGGCACCTTATCCCCCGGCTTGGCAACCGTATGCTTCGCCTTTCCGTACAGCTGAGGATACGTCTTCTGCAGAAAATCGTCCGCCGGCTGCGCGGGCTGAACGTTTCCACCGTGGTCGATGAATTCTTTGATCGTGACGTGCGATGCCAGTTCTGCCATTCCGCCAAAGTGATCGCCGTGCCAGTGCGTCGTGATCAGGTGATCGATTTGCTGTATACCGGCGTCCTTCATCGCAGCCTGGATCCGCGCGGCGTCTCGCGCGGCCGCCGCGCCCACGTTACCGGTATCGATCAGGACCGCCTCGCCGGATGGGGGGACAAAAAGTGTCGCGTTACCGCCTTCGACATCGATGACGTAGATATCCAACGTCCTGGATGAGCGGGTTTGCGCGAAGGAAAATGCTGCTGCTAATGTAACGACCACCACAATTGAGAAAATGCATCGTGTGCTCACGGTGACCTCCCGAGTTTCATGGATCGCCCTCTCCCTCTGGGAGAGGCGACTACGGCTGATTCAGCAATGGAATCGTCTTCGGATCCGGGTCCTTCGGCACCGATCTCAAGAACGCCGCGATGTCCGCCAGATCCTTGTCCGAGATCGATTTGCTCGTATAGGGCGGCATCGGGCCCCGCGGCTTGCGAACGTATTTGATGAGATCTTCCGCCGAGCGCGTGCTAGGGGCGATGGCCGGAGCCGTCCCTCCGGCGCGGCCATTGGACCCGTGGCATGACCAACAGAAATAAGTCGCGAAGAGCTTCTTTCCGTTTTCAGTGTTGCCGGCCAACGACGAGTCTTGAGCGAGGGCCGCCGAACTCGAGAGAGCAAGCACGATCGCCGTGAGCAACAGCATTCGATAAAACGCATTCTCCTTCACAGCGTTCCTCCTACCGCGGCTGCGTTCGTACGTCGACCATTGCCGGCTCGCCACGCTTGACAACGTCCACGGCGCGCTTAAGTGCGGGACCTAACTGGCTGGGATCGCTGATCGGGCCTTCACCATACAGCCCCATACTTTCGGCCATCTTGGCGTAATCAATGACCGGCTCAATCAGCCTGTTTCCAATATGAGCACGCGTGCCGTCACGGCCGCGGCGGAGAGCCAACCGCTCGGCTTCCATGCACTCATTATGGAAACCCTGGTTGTTGTGCATGATCGTCAACAGGGGAATGTGATGATTGGCGGCAGTCCAGAGACTGCCGGGACCCATCATTAAATCGCCGTCTTGTTGAATGTTGATCGAGATCCGGCCGTACTTCTTGTTTGCAATGGCCGCGCCGACTGCCGCGGGCGCGCCGTAGCCGATACCGTATCCGCCGGGACCGCCAATGAACTGGTAATGTTTGTCGAAGTTCCACAACTTCAGCGGCCAATCCTGGAAGAAGGAGAGATCGGCAACCAGCGACCAATCTTCGTTCCTGATCAGCGGCCATAATTCCGCAGTGACGCGCGCAGTGCTCACCGGGCTGTCATTCCAACCTGTCGCAGCCTGACGCGTGTACTGCTCGAAAGCTTCTTTGTGGGCCGCGGCCAATTTTGCACCGCGTTCTTCGAAGGCGCGTTTGCGGTCCGGCGTGATCAATCGTTTCACGGCATCGACAAGCAAGGGCAGCGTGGCCTCGCCATCGGCTTGGACGGCGATATCGGTTTCGGCAAACTTCAAATAATCGGTGTAATTGCTCTTCGCGAACAGATCATTCGCAGTGATGCTGATGCGCCTGGAGCCGGGCCTTTGCGACCGCACGCCGGCAAAATCGATGACTTCGATACCCAGCACGACATCCGCGTTGGCTACTCCCATACGGCTCCGCGTCTGCTCGAGTGGATGACGATTGGGGAAGTTCATCCTCCCCTTGCGATCGACGACGGCAGCTTGAAGGGTTTCCGCCAAATCGATCAAATGTCTGATCGCTTCCGGTGTCCGCGCCACACGATCGACCACGATCACCGGATGCTCGGCTGCGACCAGGAGTTTGGCGACTTCAGCAACGGCTGCCGGATCCGCCGCGGGAGGAACAAGCGTGCCCAATTTTGGAATATGCAGATTCGCATTCGAAGGCACTTCGTCCTCCTGCAGTTCGACGTCGAGGACCAAAGCCACGGGCATCATTGGCGGAGTCATTGCGATCTTATATGCGCGCTCCATCGACTCGGCAAAGTGCTCGAGCGAATGCGGAGCATCGTCCCACTTGGTCATGTCACGAACTAGCGCTGCGGCGTCTTGAGCGCTGTGGACCCAGGCCACCTTGCCCGTCCCGCGCTTTACGGCATCAAAGATGTTGCCGAGGATCATCACCATCGGCACACGATCGCAGAAGGCATCGTAGACACCCATTGTGGCGTGTTGCGCGCCGACTGTGCCGTGACAACCGACGAGCGCCGGTTTGCCGGCGATCTTCGCATAACCGTGAGCCATCGCCGCGGCGAGGTCTTCATTGGTGGCCAAAATGAATTCCGGATCCTTGTTGCGGCCGTAATTGACGATCGATTCCTGCAGCGACATGTATGTGTTTGCAGGAACGCCGAACATGTATTCAAATCCGAGGCTCTTGATGACATCGACCATGAAGTCGGACCCGGGCCGATCGATCGTCTTCGCTTCATCGATAACCACGGCGGCGGGCGCTGCGGCAGGCCGCGCTAGTACGGGCGCGCTGGCGTTTCTGGGGGCAGGAGGAGCTTGTTGAGCTTCCGCCGCTCCCGGTTTCGTGACAGCCAGGGCCGCGCTTGCGGCCGCCGTTTTCAAGAAATTCCGGCGATCAACCGATTTTGTCTTCGTCTTTTTAGCCATGAAAGCGCACCTCGGCCTGCGATTCTATTCGGTCGGGGGTGAAAACGCAATTTTGCGTCTAAATGACCTCTAAACCTTGACCTGTCTGCAAACCGCCTGATATTGTGAGCCGCAGTAAAGCTCCGATGGCGCTTTGCACAAAAGTCGAGCGTGCCCCACTGTAGCGTCCGCGAAGCGCAAGCGCGATCGCGCGCAGCCTCGAGAGATGACCGCCGGCGATGTCGCAAGTTGCTGGATTGTCGGCGGTCACAGACCGCCGCTACAGCGGGACCGCACGACATCGCCGATTTTCAAGGCAAAGCCCAGAATGGCAAGTAGGCAATTGGAGTGAATAAGTTTCCTTTGGAGGTGGATGTGAAACGAATCTGTCTATGTGGGTTAGCCGGCTGTATCGCCTTCGCGTTGGCGGGCGCGACAGCCTGGGCGCAAACGACCGCTCAGATCAGTGGCACCGTCAAGGATCAGAGCGGCGCCGTTCTGCCGGGCGTCGAGGTTAGCGCGACTCAAACGGCCACGGGCGCAAAGAGAACCACGGTCACGAACGAAACCGGCAACTACGTTCTGGCGAGTCTGCCAATTGGACCGTATATGCTCGAGGCAAGTCTACCGGGCTTCAAGTCGTACGTGCAGAGCGGAATTGTCCTTCAACTAGATGAAAGTCCGATCATCAATGTCGTTCTCCAGGTCGGTCAGGTTTCCGAACAAGTAGAAGTTCAGGCCAACGCCGGACTCGTGGAAACGCAGAGAACAGCTATCGGTCAGGTCGTCACCAACAAGCAGATCGCGGAGCTGCCTCTGAACGGACGCGATCCGCACGAACTGATCTTCCTGGCGGGCATGGCGACCAATCCAACCACTCCTTCAATGGGGTCGATGAATTCCGTTCGAAATTACCCGACGGTGGTGGTCTCTGTGGCCGGTGGCAATGCTGACGGTGTGTCGTACTTGTTGGATGGTTCGATATGGCAGGATCCATATAACAGTCTGAGCATGCCCCTGCCGTTCCCGGATGCTCTTCAGGAATTCAAAGTAGAGACGAGCGCCATGCAGGCGCAGTATGGGTTCCACGCAACCGCGGCCGTCAACGCCGTAACACGATCGGGTAGCAACGAGTTTCACGGCGATCTGTTTGAGTTCGTGCGGAACTATAAGTTCAACGCCCGCGACGCCTTTGCCAAGCAGCGGGACACATACAAGCGAAATCAGTTTGGAGGCGTTATCGGCGGTCCGATCATGAAAGATAAGCTATTCTTCTTCGGCGGCTACCAGCGCACGTCCCTGCGATCCGACGGCATTCAGAACACTGCCTTCATTCCCACTCCCGCCGCGCTTGCAGGCGATTTCACCGCGCTTGCCTCGAAGGCTTGCAACAATGGCATCGAGAAAATTTTGCAAGGTCCGTTTGGCACCAATGGATTTCCGCGCAACAAGGTCTCGCCGAGTGCGCTGGATCCCGTGGCGATGAACGTCATGAAGACATTTCCGGTAACGGACGACCCCTGCGGCAAAACACTCTTTGGCCTGGTCGCCAATCAGGACGAGGATCAGGTCGTGGCGAAGGTCGACTACACGATCAGCCCGAAGCAGTCCATTTTCGGACGCTACATGCTGGGAAGGTTTAATACAGGCTCTACATACGATGGAAAGAATCCGCTTTCGATCAATACCTATGGCTATCAGGACTTCGATTATGGGTTCAACATCGGGCATACATATCTCATCGGGAACAACATCGTCAACTCGTTACGTGTCGCGGCCAATCGGACCAACATTGTGAAGGTAAACGACAATTACAAGAGCTGGGCCGACTTTGGAGCGAAAGTGACCGAACTGGAGGGGAAAGTCATCGCCATCAATGCGAGCGGCACCTTCTTGGTTGGCGGCGGGGCCGCGTCACCAGGAGCGCAGCACAATGGACCAATGCCTTCGGTTCTCGACGACGTTAGCTGGATCAAGGGTTCGCATCAGTTCGGGTTCGGTGGAGCGATTTTCCAGCAGCGGCTGAATTATTGGTCTGGAGTCAATGGCGTAGGCACAGCGATGTTCGATGGATCAAGGACGCCAACCCTGGAGTTACTGCCAGACGGAACGACACGGCCGACGAGTGGAGTAGTCCTCGCTGATTTTCTGCTGGGACTTCCCACGACCTTCGCCCAGGGCACAAGCTACGGGTTCTATACGCGGCAGTTTTACGATTCGCTGTACGCGCAAGACAGTTGGAAGATTCACCCGCGATTGACCCTGAATTACGGCGTGCGATGGGAACCGTATTTATCGCCGTACAACAACCGCGGCGAAAACGAGCATTTCGACATGGCAGCATTCTCGCAGAATATTCATAGCAAGGTATTCGTGAACGCTCCCGCGGGGTTGTTCTTTCCGGGCGACCCGCAATACACCAGCGGAAAGTATTTTAATGGTCCGCGTTGGGCGAAATTTTATCCACGAGTTGGGTTGGCCTGGGATCCAGAGGGCAAAGGCCGCATGACCATCCGCGCGGCGTACGGGATGTACGGGGACCGGGCGATGATGCTCGCTGGCACCCAGATGTACTTCTCCGCGCCATTCGGAAACAGGCTGAGCGCGGCCGGTGGGACTCTTTCGGATCCTTGGCTTTCACAATCGGGCGGAAATCCCATGCCCACGCTATCGCGCCTTGTGGGCATCGGTGTATACGATCACAACACTCCATTTTTCCAGAACAGCACCTATGTCAACACGAAGATGAGCGACTTCAATCCGGTGTACATGAACCAGTGGAATTTGAACGTTCAAAGACAAATTGGGCTGAACTGGTTGGTGACTGCGAATTACGTGGGCAACAGCACGATCCACATGATTACAACGGAAAACATTAATCCCGCCCAATATTTCTTCAATGGAACCAACACATGCACCATGCCCAACGGGGTGACGATCACTGGTCCTCCTCCGGTTCCGGGTGATCCGACCAGCGGTCGGCAATGCTCCACGGTAGCCAATCAGAACACCCGTCGGGTCTTGAACATGATCAACCCAGACCAGGGAAAATTTTACGCGAATATCGGACAACTCGACGACGGAGGCACCGCCACCTATGAAGCTCTGAATCTTTCAGTCCAGAAGCGGATTAGTGGAGGCATTTCAGGAAACGCAAATTACACCTGGTCGCACTGCATCAGCGATGTTTATGCGGACAACCCAAGCGATCCCGGCGTCTCCATCCCAGGTAATCGCAGGCAATACCGCGGCAACTGCTCGGGAAATGATCGCCGGCAATTATTTGGTTTGGGCATCGTAGCAACAACGCCGAAGTTTTCGAATTCGACGCTCCAGATGCTGGCAAGCAACTGGCAGCTTGCCCCGATCGTGTCCATCACATCCGCCCAGTTGTTCTCGGTTTTTTCGGGTTCGGACCGGGCATTGTCGACGGTGAATCCGAATTTCCAGCCACCCAATCTGGTCAATCCGAGCGCGGTATATCCGAGCCACCAGACCGCCAATAACTGGATCAACGCTTCTGCCTTCCTTCCAGCGGATCTGGGTACGTATGGCAATGTCGGCTACAACACGTTCAAAGGACCGCACACCGTTCAAATCAATCTGGCTCTCTCGCGGAACTTCGCGATTCGCGAACGCCACTCGATTCAGCTGCGCGCCGAGGCCTTTAACCTTCCGAACCACGTGAATCTCGCGACGCCAGGGGTAGCGTTGTCAGCAGGAGGTCCGGGCGGTATTGGCCGTGGCGTCGCGCTCAGTTCTCCAAACTTCGGCCAGATCACCAATGACATCAGCGGCAACAACGGATTGCTGGCCGGCGACTATCGCGTCATCCAGTTCGCTTTGAAGTGGTTGTTTTAACAGACGAGGGGGCGTACGCTGCCAGTCATCAGTGTACGCCCTTTACCTTATTCTTTGCCGTTCGGTCCAAGCAGGCCCTTGACCAGCCTGTCCACGGTGTCGCTGAGTTTGTCGATCTTCTGGCTTAAGCTTCCGACTGTTTGGGTTAAGCTTCCGACTATTTGTGTTAAGCCTCCGATCGCTTGCCACGTCTGATTCTGCGCTTCCATAATGATTGTCTGTGTCTCCCATAATTTATTGAAGCGCTCATTCCAGGCATGGTTTAGCACTTCGAGCGTCACCTCGAGCTTGTCCATTCGGTCGGTGAGGATGTCAACCCGACCGCCCATCTGATCCAGGCGTAGGCTGACGCGTTCCAGGTTGGCTTCGATTCGCTCGAATCTTTCTTCCGGCGTCACGCTCTTACTCTATCACGGGCGCACCGGATGGGAGTGCGCCCTCCACTTCGCTTCATATCAAAACATCAGCTTGAGCGCGAATTGGATCTGACGCGAAACTTCCAAACGCTTTTAGAGCTTCCTCCGAACCCATGTCAAGAATTCCGTTTCGCCTACGGGGATGTTGCTATTTATCATGATTATTGACATGATTGCTGTCAGTGACCGATTCGCGCTACATTCCGCGCGCTCTCGACGTCGCAGCGCTCTCGCGACGGAAATCGCTTTTCCTTTTTGGTCCGCGCCAGACGGGCAAGACGGCCTTGATCCGTCATGCCTTGCCATCGGCGAAGGTGTATGACTTACTCGATGGTGACGTTTTCCGGACGCTCAGCCACCGGCCCGCGCGTCTTGGTGAGGAACTGGAAAGCGGCGACCGGTTGGTCGTCGTGGATGAGATTCAGAAGCTGCCCGAATTGCTTGATGAGGTGCACCGGCTCATTGAACAACGAAGGATCCATTTCGTGCTGACGGGATCGAGCGCCCGCAAGCTGCGGAGGGGAGGCGTCAATCTCCTCGGCGGCAGGGCCCCGGCCCGTACCCTGCATCCGTTTATCTATCGGGAACTCGGCGAGGAATTCGTGCTGGAACGTGCATTGGATCGCGGACTATTACCTTCCATCTACTTCTCCACAGATCCTAAGGCCGACCTGGGCGCTTACCTGGGCACCTATCTGAGAGAAGAGGTCGCGGCGGAAGCTTTGACGCGGAACGTTCCGGCGTTCAGCCGGTTTCTGGAGGTTGCCGCGTTGTGCCACGGGACGATGTTGAACTTTTCACAAATTGCCAGCGACGCGCAAACGCCGATCAGCACCGTCCGCGAGTATTTCCACATCCTTGAAGACACGCTCGTGGCACGGCTCGTTCCGGCATGGACCCGCACGCGAACGCGTAAGGCGATCGGCACGGCGAAGTACTACTTTTTTGATTGCGGTGTGGTCCGGCGCCTTCAGCATCGGGCCGGCCTGGCGCGCCGCTCGCCGGAGTTTGGCGAGGCGTTCGAGAGCTATATCTTTCATGAGTTGAGTACGTACGTTGATTACACCGATGCCGGACCGCTCGCATACTGGCGGTCCACCTCAAATTTCGAGGTGGATTTCGTGCTGGCCGGCACGACCGCAATCGAAGTCAAGTCGAAGGATCCGGTCGGCGAGCGGGACCTCCGTGGCATTCGAGCGCTAAAAGAAGAAGCTTTGCTGAAGAATTATATTGTTGTGAGTCTATTTCCTCGAACGGCTCTGGGATGGAGCGTTTGTCTAAAATGCGGGAGATGCGGGGGCGCACCCCGAATTCTTGTACTTAAGAATTCGGGGTGCGCCCCCGCATCTCCCGCATCGAACTCAGAAGATCAGCTTCAGCGCGAACTGGATCTGGCGCGAGGGCGTGGCGGTCGCTGTAATCACCCCACCCGACGAACTGTACTGGGCGCCCTGGAAAAGAACTTCGTTCGGGAACGAGAAATTGGAGTGATTCAAAACATTGAACGCCTCGGCGCGGAACTGCAAATTCAGTCCCTCTGTGATTCTGATCCTCTTCAAAAACGACGTGTCGAGAGTGAACAGGCCTGGGCCGCGCAGCGATCCACGAGCCACGTTTCCGAATGTGCCTTGGGGCGGCAACACAAAGGCTTTTGGGTCGAACCACTGATCGGGCGTGCCTAAAATTACCGGCCCCTTGAAATTCGGATTCCAGTTCGGTACGTCGGAATTACTAGAGTCGCCGGTACCAGAAACATTGGAGCCGGCCAGCGGCGTGAAGGGGAACCCACCCGCCCACCGGAGGCTGCCATTCCATTGCCAGGCGCCGATCAATTTATCCACAACTCCGCTGGCGCCGCTTCCGAAGCGCTGCCCGTTCCCAAATGGCAATTGATAGCTGTAGAACGCGTTGAACTGGTGGGCGAGGCTGTAGGATCCGACGCCGCGGTTCAGCCGGCGATAGTAAGGACTGTAGAGATTGGATGGCTCGTTGCCGGCGGAGGGGGCCAGGATGGCGGAATTGTAATCCATGATTTTCCCATAGGTGTAATTCGCCTTGAACGTAAGCCCGTGGCTCGCGCGCTTCGTCAGCGAGACATCCAAGCCGTTGTAGCTGGAGGTGCCCTGATCAAACCATTGAGTGCCGCTGCCCACGTTGGGGTTCGGGCGAGGAGCCGGCGCGTGGTATAAGGTGCCCTGCGGTACCAAGAGTCTTATCCGTCCAGGGGCAGGGATCGCAGTTCCACATCCGGTCGCGCCACTTGTTTGGTCTAGATAACCGAAGCAGGGGTTGCCGCCCGTGGTCGTGCCGCCGCTGAGGCATCCCTGCGGATCCTGGCAGACGACCGGGTACAGTGCATTGGCATTCACAGAGAGCGGCGTGTGGTAGGACTCGCTCCCTACATAACCCACTGAAAGCATGAGGTCTCTCGCGATTCCGCGTTCGATCGTCAAGCTCCATTGCTGGCTGGTGGGTGTGAACAGTTCCGGATCGACACCGCCGGGGCCATAGAGCCCGCAGGCTGGTTGTGGAAGCGCCCCTGGGAGGCCACAAGTAATCGGAAGCGGGTCGTCCTTCCGGAACGGAATGAGGGAGAGAGTCGGACCCACAATCTGCTCGCGCGCATTAGACGGCGGATTGGAATAGGTCCGGTTCGCGAGGTTATCCTGGAGATCATTGTGAATTCCAAAGCCGGCCCGCACGGCCCAGGTTCCCTTGCCGGTCGGATCCCATGCGATGCCCACGCGCGGCTGCAACAACAATTTGGCGTGGTTCTCGGTCAGGCAGGAAGAGCCGATGCGCGGCTCCGTCGAGATAACAAAGTTTTTGTCGAATGTGTAGTTCGCACAGCGGTCCGCCACTTCATTCCCCCCGTTG
>WNGK01016728.1_pt1 | contig 11188 bp, 9 predicted proteins | sample 5400601 | NCBI WGS metagenome assembly WNGK01 (sample SAMN13153376, study PRJNA577476) | soil metagenome | isolation source: 60 cm soil or saprolite under Garry oak tree replicate 1 | place: USA:California | collected 2016-06-15
CGACGTGGGTCGGCGTCGGCGAGGCGATGACCACGGCGTCGATGCCCGGGTCGCCGAGGATCGCGTCGGCGTCCCCGGTGGGCGTCGCGCCATAGAGCGCGGCGACCTCATGCGCCGCGGGCTCGATGGGGTCGTGAACCATGGCCAGCTCTGTCCGCGGATGCGCGGCCAGGGAAGCGGCGTGGACCCGCCCGATCCTCCCGGCGCCGAACAGACCGAAACGCAACATCAGCCCTCCTCGTACTCGTCTACCGGGATGCTAGTGGCCGCTAGGCCGGCGTTTGCATCATCCGACCTCGACGTAGACCGTGCCGTCTATGACCTTGGTGGCGTAGGTACGCACGTCGACCAGCACCGGAGCGCCGAGCGCCTTGCCGCTGGTGTAGTCGAACCGCCCGTTGTGCTTGGGGCACTCGATGACAGCGCCCATGACCAGGCCGTCGCACAGCAGCGTCTTCTCGTGTGTGCAGTGGCCGTCGGTGGCGTAGTAGGTGTCATCCGGCGAGCGGTAGATCGCATAGTCGCTGCCGTCGTGCTCGAACGGGATGACGTCCTCGGGGTCGATGTCGTCCGCCTCGCAGGCGGCGATCCACTGGGCCATCGGGTGGCCTCCTTAGGCTGCGGTCGCGGTAGGCAGCGGCCGTGCGCGGCCGTCGTTGAGGGGCGTGGGCTCGTTGAACGGGGCGGCGCCGGGCAGCAGCTCGCGGCGCACGTAGTACTCCTGGTCCCGCAGCTGGCGCAGCACCGCAGGGATGATCTCCTTGTAGGCCGCCCACAGCGACGGGTAGACCGGCGCGCAGTCGCGGGAGATCTCCTCGTGCAGCTCCGGCAGCCGGTAGTACGGGACCATCGGGAACATATGGTGCTCGACGTGGTAGTTCATGTTCCAGTACAGGAACCGGTTGACCCGGCACATCTTCACCGTGCGGGTGTTCAGCCGGTGGTCGAGCACGTTCTCGCCCATGCCGGCGTGCTGGGTGAACCCGTAGACCTGGAGCATGTATCCGCCGTAGAGCCGCGGCCCGCCGATCAGCACGACGGGCAGCCAGGTCCGGAACACGATGGCCGAGGCGACGGTGACGGCGTAGATGGCCAGGTGGATCCGGGCCGTCCGGTAGACCCGGTGCCGTTCGGACTCGGGCACGTAGTCGGCCTCGTCGGCGGTGAGCCGCCCGGCCGCGTGCTGGAACATCAGCCGGAATGCCACTGGCGCGTCGACCAGGCCGAAGTAGTTGATAAGCAGCTTGGCCAGCCGCGCCGGGCGCATCACCGCGATCTCCGGGTCCCGTCCGACGACCAGCGTGTCGGTGTGGTGCCGGGTGTGGCTCCACCGCCAGGTGGTCGGGTCACGCATGATCATGAAGGAGGCGAGCTGGTACAAGCTCTCGTCGATCCAGCGGGTCTTGAACGCCGTGCCGTGCCCGGACTCGTGCCAGCGCGAGTCCGACGTCGAGCCGTAGAGGACGCCGTAGGCGAGGAAGAACGGCACCGCCCACCAGCTGTGCCAGACCGTCCAGAACGTGGTGCCGAGGCCGGCGAACAGCAGGATCAGGCCGATCCAGATGATGGTGTCCCGCACGGCCGGGTAGTCGGAGCGCTGCATCAGCTCCTTCATCCGCTTGCGCGGCACCGCGCTGCGGAACCACGCCCCGCCGGCCAGGCCGGCGTCCACCGCCGCCTGGTTCTCCGGACCCGTCAGGCTGTACCGCTCCAGCCGCTCCTTACCCATTCATGTCACCTCCGCGCCGAGCGCCCACGCCTGCATTGGAGCGCTCCAACCGTTTCATCGTGACTTATCAGGGTGGATCCTGTCAAGGTGGTCGTTCGCTCGCCTCACTGCCCGGTCGCTTGCCGGTAGCGGTTGTCTGTTGGCAGCCGAGGGCGATGCCTGAGCCGTGTTGGAGCGCTCTACCTGCGTCGGCGCGGGGCGGCCTCGCCCGTCAGGCGGCCGGGGGAGCCGCACCCGTCAGGCGGCCGGAGGAGCCTCGCCCAGCAGGCGGTCCAGGAACTCGGCGAACGCGCTCTCGCCGGTGGTGAGCGCGGCGGCGGGGTCCTCCGCACGCGCGATCATCATGGCCACCTCGTTGGCGGCGGCCAGAACGATGTGGGCGAACGTGTCCACGTGACGGTGCTCGATGCGGCCCGTCTCGGCGGCGTACGCGAGGCAGTCCCTGATCACCCCCAGGGGGCCCTGTTCGTCAAGCTCGCGCCAGCGCTGCCAGCCCAGCACCGCAGGCGCGTCGATCAGCATGATCTGCCGGACGACCTGGTCGCCGGCCAGCCGGATCCACGCCAGGCCGCCTGCCCGCAGCGCGGCGACCGGGTTCGGTGCGTCCCGGGCGACGTCCGCCCCCTGCTGGCCGACGCGGGCGCCGACATCCTCCAGGACCGCCCAGAACAACGCGTCCTTGCCCGGGAAGTGGTGGTAGAGCGAGCCGCGGCTGACCCCGGAGCCTGCCTGCACTGCCTCGATCGACGTGCCGTCGTAGCCGTGCTCGGCGAATAGCCGCGTCGCGACCTCGATCACATGCGCCCGGGTGGCCCGGCCCCGTTCGACGTTCTTGTTCATCCGCCTTCCCGCCCCGCAAAGCAATTGACAGACCGACCGTCGGTTTGTAAGAGTTAGACCGTCGGTCGGTCTTTACGGCTAATGTACCCCGCCGGCCGTCCAACGAGGGAGAAACCATGACCAGCGAAATGGAACGCCTAGACAAGCACCGCGGCCAGGTGGACACCCGGTCCGGTCCGGCCAGCTACGTCGACACCGGCGGCGCGGGTCGCCCGGTGCTGTTCGTCCACGGCGTAGGCAGCAGCAGCTACCTGTGGCGGCACGTGATCGAGCTGCTCGAGGGCCAGCGCCGGTGCGTGGCCGTCGACCTGCCGTCGCACGGGAGCACTCCCGCCGCCGCGGACCAGGACTTCTCGCTGCCCGGGCTCGCCCGCTTCGTCGCCGACTGCTGCGACGCGCTCGAGCTGACCGATATCGACCTCGTCGCGAACGACACCGGCGGCGCGGTCTCTCAGGTGTTCGCGGCCGGCCATGCCGACCGGCTGCACACGCTGACCCTGACCAACTGCGAAGCGCACGACAACATGCCGCCCAGGGCGCTCCTGCCCGCGGTGCTGCTCGCCCGCCTGGGCCTGTACGCCCCCCTCGCGCGCCGCCTAGGCCGCGACATCCCGCGCACCAGCAAGCGCATGTTCCGCGGCGTCTACCAGGACGCCGCCAACATGCCCGAGGACGTCGTGCGCGCCTGGCTGGAAGCGCAGATCGCCACGCCGGAAGCGGCCCGCCGGTCCCAGCGCCTGCTGACCTCGCTGCACGCCCGCGACCTCCTGGCGATCGAACCGGCCCTGGCCCGTCTGCAAGTCCCGACCCTCATCGTCTGGGGTACCGGCGACAAGTTCTTCCACCGCAAGTGGGCCTACTGGCTGCGCGACACCATCCCCGGCGCCACCGAGGTCGTCGAGATTGACGGAGCACGCCTGTTCTTCCCCGACGAGCGGGCCGACGAGCTCACCGCGGCGCTACGCCGCCACTGGGACGCCCACTCCTAGCTTTACCGGGGGTGCGGGGGTCGTCCCCCGCGAGCCAGCAGAGCTTTTACCGGGGGTGCGGGGGTCGTCCCCCGCGAGCCAGCAGAGCTCAGTTAGTGAGGGTCAGTTCACTTACGGGCACCGGAACTGTGCCGAGGCAGCCGTGCGCCATCACCTCGAGGAGTTCGGTGAGCCGCTTGTCAGCGAGCCCGCTGCGGAAGAACAGCGTCGACTGGATCGCGCCGATCGCCGCGTGCACGGCCAGCCGCACCTCGCCGTCGGCCAGGTCCGGCCGCAGCGGGGCCAGCAGGTGCACCCACTCCTCGATGTAGTGCCGCTGCGAGCGGCTCAGCCTGCGCCGCTCGTCCTCGGGCAGGGTGCGCACCTCGCGGTGGTAGACGGCGAGCGCGTCCGGTGAGCGCCACCTCGATGTGGTCCCGCACCAGCGAGCTTAGGCTCTGGCGCTCGTCGAGGCCAGCGGCGATGATCTCCGCGGCCCGGGCCATCAGCCGGTCCATCACCCGGTCGGCCATGGCCACCAGGATCGCCGTCTTGCTGTCGAAGTGCCGGTAGATGCCGGACCCGACGATGCCGGCCTCGGCGCCGATGTCCGCCATGGAGATCGCGTCGAAGCCGCGCCGGGCGCCGAGCGCCGCGGCCGCCACCAGGATCCGTTCCTTGCGGTCCGGATCGCGCCGCCGCGGCGACCGCCGCGCCCCCCGCGCCGAAGCTCCCCGGGCCGATGTCGCCTGCGCCGTCATCTAGCCAGTCTCGCATCCAGGCGCTAAGGTCGCTAGTGAATGATGAGTCACAATCAGGGAAGGCCTGGCGTGGACTTTGCCGAATCCGACGAACACCGTGCGCTGCGGGCCGCCGTAGCCGGCATAGCCGCCAAGTTCGGGCCGCGCTACTACGCCGAACGGGCCGCGGAGCGCCGCCCCTGCGCCGAGTTGTGGCAGGCCCTCGGGGACGCCGGGTTCATCGGCGTGAACATCCCCGAAGCCTACGGCGGCGGCGGGGGAGGCCTGACCGAGCTCGCCCTGGTCTGCGAGGAGATCGCCGCGGCCGGGACGCCGCTGCTGCTGTTGCTCGTGTCCGCCGCCATCTCGGCCGAGATGATCTCCGAATTCGGCACCGGCGAGCAGCGCGAGACCTGGCTGCCCGGCCTGGCCAGCGGCGCCGTCAAGGTCGTGTTCGCGATCACCGAGCCGGACGCGGGCTCCAACACGCTGCGTATCTCCACCGCCGCCGTCCGGGACGGCGAGGACTGGGTGCTCAACGGCACCAAGTACTACATCTCCGGGGTCGACGAGGCGCAGGCCCTGCTGGTGGTCGCGCGGACCGGCCAGGACGAGCGCGGCGCCCGGCTGTCCCTGTTCATCGTGCCGGCCGACGCGGCGGGCCTGGAGAAGCACCTGCTCCCGGTCGACCTGCTGCTGCCGGAGCGCCAGTTCACCCTGCACTTCGACGGGGTCCGCGTCGGCCCGGGCGCGCTGGTCGGCGAGGAAGGTGCGGGGTTCCGGCAGGTGTTCCACGGCTTGAATCCCGAACGGATCACCGGCGCTGCCCTCGGCGTAGGGATCGCGCGCTATGCCCTGGGCGCCGCGGCCAGGTACGCCACCGAGCGGAAGGTCTGGTCCGAGCCGATCGGCACCCACCAGGGCGTCTCGCATCCGCTGGCCAAGGCGAAGATCGAGACCGAGCTCGCGGCGCTGATGATCAGGCAGGCCGCCTGGCAGCACGACCACGGCCAGCCCGCGGGGGAATCCGCCAACATGGCCAAGTACGCCGCCGCCGAGGCCGCGCTCGCCGCCGTCGACGCGGCCATCCAGGCGCACGGCGGGAACGGCCTGGCCAGCGAGTACGGCCTGATGCCCTACTGGGGCCTGGCGCGGCTGCTGCGCATCGCGCCGGTCAACCGGGAGATGATCCTCAACTACGTCGCCCAGCACAGCCTGGGCCTGCCGCGGTCTTATTGAGCAGAGTCGTACTAGCAGAGTCGTACTAAGCAGACAAGCGGGGCACTACGAGGAGGGCTGACCAGGGTGCCGGTCATCACGTCCCGCGTCGACCTGGACGGCGAGGTCTACCGCGCCAACCGGGCCGCCCAGCTCGCCCTGCTGGACGAGCTGGATAAACAGCTGGAGCTGGCCATCGCCGGGGGCGGGGAACGCTACCAGCAGCGGCACCGCGACCGGGGCCGGCTGCTGGCCAGGGAGCGGATCGAGCTGCTGGTCGACCCGGACAGCCCGTTCCTCGAGTTGTCCGCGCTGGCCGCGTGGGGCACTCAGTTCACGGTTGGCGCCACCGTGGTGACCGGGATCGGGGTGATCTCCGGCGTCGAGTGCGTGATCATCGCGCACGACCCGACCGTGCGCGGTGGCTCGATGAACCCGTACTCGCTGCGCAAGACGCTGCGCGCCCTGGAGATCGCCCGCACCAGCCGGCTGCCGGTGATGAACCTGGTGGAGTCGGGGGGCGCGGACCTGCCGACGCAGGCCGACCTGTTCGTCCCGGCCGGCCGGATCTTCCACGAGCTCACCGAACTGTCTGCCAACGCGGTGCCCACCGTGGCGCTGGTGTTCGGCAACTCGACCGCGGGCGGCGCCTACGTGCCCGGCATGTGCGACTACGCGGTGCTGGTGGACGGGCAGGCCAAGGTGTTCCTCGGCGGCCCGCCGCTGGTGAAGATGGCCACCGGAGAGGAATCCGACGACGAGTCGCTGGGCGGCGCGCAGATGCACTCGCGGGTCTCCGGGCTGTCCGACTACTTCGCCGTCGACGAGCTCGACGCGATCCGCCTCGGCCGCGACATCATGGCCAGGATCAACTGGCGCAAGCACGGCCCGCCACCGGGACCGGCCGTACCGCCCAGGTACGACCCGGACGAGATCCTGGGCATCGTGTCCGCCGACGTCAAGGTGCCGTTCGACCCGCGCGAGATCCTCGCCCGCGTGCTGGACGGATCGGAATTCGACGAGTACAAGGCGCTGTATGGCACCTCGCTGGTGACCGGCTGGGCGCGGGTGCACGGGTACCCGGTGGGGGTGCTGGCCAACCACCGGGGCGTGCTGTTCAGCGAGGAAGCCAAGAAGGCCAGCGAGTTCATCCTGCTGGCCAACCAGACCGACACGCCGCTGGTGTTCCTGCAAAACACGACCGGGTATATGGTCGGCGCCAGCTACGAGCAGGGCGGCATCATCAAAGACGGCGCGAAGATGATCAACGCGGTGACCAATTCGGCCGTCCCGCACCTGACCATCAACATGGCGTCCTCGTTCGGGGCGGGCAACTACGGCATGTCCGGGCGGGCCTACGATCCGCGCCTGATGTTCGCCTGGCCGAGCGCCAAGCTCGCCGTGATGGGCGCGGCCCAGCTCGCCGGGGTGCTGTCCATCGTCGGCCGGGCGTCGGCCGCGGCCACCGGGCGGCCGTACGACGAGGAGGCGGACCGGGCCCGCGCCGCCGCGATCGAGGCCCAGATCGAGGCCGAGTCGCACTCCTTCTTCGTCACCGCCCGCCTGTACGACGACGGCATCATCGACCCGCGCGACACCCGGACCGTCCTGGGCATGGCCCTGTCGGCCGTGCACAGCGGCCCCGTCGCCGGCCGCCGCGGCTTCGGCGTCTTCCGGATGTGATGACGGTGCCAGACACAAGACCAGTGCCCCCGACGACAACTGGGACGATCACCAAGCTGCTGATCGCCAACCGCGGCGAGATCGCGGCGCGGGTCATAAAGACCGCGCACGCGCTCGGCATCGCCACCGTCGCCGTCTACTCCGACCCGGACGCCGACGCCCCCTACGTCACGCTGGCCGACGAGGCGGTCCGGCTGCCCGGCGCGGCCCCCGCCGGCACCTACCTGCGCGGCGACCTGGTCATCGCCGCGGCCGCGGCGACCGGCGCCGGCGCGGTCCATCCCGGCTACGGGTTCCTGTCGGAGAACGCCGCGTTCGCGCGGGCCTGCGCCGACGCCGGGCTGATCTTCGTCGGTCCCGCGCCCGAGACCATCGCCGCGATGGGCGACAAGGTCGCGGCCAAGGCCATGATGGCCGACGCCGGCGTACCCGTGCTGCCGGGGATGACGGTCACCAACGACGGTGACCTGGCCGAAGCGGCGACCCAAGTGGGCTTCCCGCTGCTGGTCAAGGCGGCGTTCGGCGGCGGCGGCCGCGGCATGCGGCTGGTCGCAAGTCCGGCGGAGCTGACCGGGGCGGTCAGCAGCGCACGCCGCGAGGCGGCCTCCGCGTTCGGCGACGGCACCGTGTTCCTCGAGCGGTTCGTCGTCGACCCCCGGCACGTCGAGGTGCAGATCCTCGGCGACACCGCGGGCACCGTTGTCCACCTGTTCGAGCGCGAGTGCTCCATCCAGCGCCGCTACCAGAAGATCGTCGAGGAGTGCCCGTCGCCGGCCGTCGGCGCATGTCTGCGCGCCGCGCTGGCCGCCGCGGCCGTCGCCGCGGGCCGGGCGGTCGGCTACACCGGCGCGGGCACCGTCGAGTTCGTGCTGGACCGCGAGGGTTCCTTCTACTTCCTGGAGATGAACACCCGGCTGCAGGTCGAGCACCCGGTCACCGAGGAGGTCACCGGCCTGGACCTGGTGGAGCTGCAACTGCGGATCGCCGAAGGCGAGCCGCTGCCGCCGCAGGCCCGCGAGGCGCAGCTCGACGGCCACGCGATCGAGGTCCGGCTGTACGCCGAGGACGTCCCCGCGGGATTCGTCCCTACCACCGGCACGGTGCACCGCTTCACCATCCCAACAGCACCCGGCATCCGGGTGGACACCGGCTTCCGTGACGGTTCGGTGGTCAGTCCGCACTACGACGCGATGCTGGCCAAGGTCATCGCGCACGGCCGCACCCGGGCCGACGCGGCGCGGCGGCTGGCCCGCGCGCTCGGGCAAGCCGAGATCCACGGCCTGATCACCAACCGCGACCTGCTCGCGGCGATCCTGCGCGAGCCGGACTTCCTGGCCGGCGCCACCGACACCGGCTATCTCACCCGCCACGAGCCCGCGGCCCTCGCCGCGTCAGCCACCACCACGGCCACGGCCACGGCCGCTCACGCGCTGGCCGCGGCGCTGGCCCGGCAGGCGCGGCACCGCGCCGAGGCGCCCGTGCTCGGCACGCTGCCCTCCGGCTGGCGCAACGTCTTCTCCGCGCCGCAGCGTGTCACCTATACCGCGGCGGGCGAGTCCTACGCCGTCGCCTACCGGGTCGCCGGCGACATTGTCCGCGCCGAAGTCAACGACGTGCCCGTGCAGGCCCTGGTCCGCGCGGCCAGCCCGGACCGGGTGGACCTCGAAATCGACGGCACCCGCCGGGTCTACCGGGTGCACCAGGTGCGCGCCGACACCTACGTCGACGCCAGCGACGGCTCGACCACGCTGTCGGAGGTGCCGCGGTTCGGCGATCCGGAGAAGCTCGCGCCCCCGGGGTCGCTGCTGGCCCCGATGCCCGGCCTGGTGCTGCGGGTCCTGGCCGAGGTCGGCGCGGCCGTCACCGCGGGTCAGCCGCTCCTGGTCCTGGAGGCGATGAAGATGGAGCAGACCGTCAGCGCGCCCGCCGACGGCGTGGTGGCCGAACTGCGCGCCAAGGCGGGTGAGCAGGTCAGCACCGGCCAGGTCCTGGCCGTCCTCGAGGCCGCCCAGGAAAAGAGCCCAGAAAAGAGCCCAGAAAAGAGCAGAGACTAGCGACATGCCCGCCGACATGGCCGCGCTTGCGGCCGATCTCGCCGCCGAGTCGGCGGTCACCCGCGCCCTGGTGGCCGGGCTGGACGAGGCCAGGTGGCACACGGCGACGCCCGCGGCCGGCTGGGACATCGCCGACCAGATCAGCCACCTGGCCTACTTCGACGAGGTCACCGTCCGCTCCGCGGTCCGCCCGGAGCAATTCCAGGCCGAACTGGCCGCCGCCGAAGCTGACGGCGGCATCAACCCCGACACGATCGCCGCCCGGTTCCGCGACCGCACGGGTGGCCAGCTGCTGGCCTGGTTCGACGCGGCCCGCGCCGAGCTGATCGCCACCTTCGCCGGACTGGACCCGCGCGCCCGGCTGCCGTGGTTCGGCCCGGCCATGAGCGCCGCGTCGTCGCTGACCGCGCGGATCATGGAGACCTGGGCGCACACCCAGGACATCGCCGACGCGCTCGGCGTCGCGCGCGAGCCGACGGACCGGCTGCGCCACGTCGCGCACATCGGCGTCGGCGCCCGCGCGTTCAGCTACGCGGTGCACGGGAAGACGCCGCCGGAGGCTCCGGTCCGGGTGGAGCTCACCGGGCCAGATGGCAGCATGTGGACCTGGGGTCCAGGGGACGCCGCGGACCGGGTGACCGGCCCGGCCCTGGATTTCTGCCTGCTGGTGACCCAGCGCAGGCACCGCGATGACGTCGCACTGGCCATCGACGGCCCGGCCGCGGCCGAGTGGATGGCGATCGCGCAGGCCTTCGCCGGCGCGGCGGGCACCGGGCGATCCCCGCAGGGATAAAGGAGGCGGACAGATGCCAAGGCCAGTGCGCATCGCGAACTGCTCCGGGTTCTACGGTGACCGCCTCGCCGCCGCCCGGGAGATGCTGGATCAGGGTTCCGGGCCGGTCGACGTGCTGACCGGTGACTACCTGGCCGAGCTGACCATGCTGATCTTGTGGAAGGCGCGCCGCAAGGACCCCAGCCTCGGCTACGCGACCACGTTCCTGAAGCAGATGGAGGACGTGCTCGGCGCCTGCCTGGAGCGCGGCGTCAAGGTCGTCGCCAACGCCGGCGGCCTCAACCCGGAGGGGCTCGCCGCCAGGATCACCGAACTGTCCGGCGCACTCGGCCTGAACGCCCGCGTCGCCTTCATCACCGGCGACGACCTGGCCCCGGTCATCGCGGACCTGCAGGCGGCCGGCCACGAACTCGCCAACACCGATACGGGTCTGCCGCTGGCCAAGGCGGACCTGCCGGTGGTCACCGCCAACGCCTACCTCGGCGGCTGGGGCATCACGGCGGCCCTGCAGGCGGGCGCGGACGTGGTCATCTGCCCGCGGGTCACCGACGCCAGCCTGGTCACCGGGCCCGCCGCCTGGTGGCACGGCTGGCGCCGCGACGACTGGGACGCCCTGGCCGGCGCGGTCGCCGCCGGTCACGTCATCGAGTGCGGCCCGCAGGCATGCGGCGGCAACTACAGCTTCCTGGACGAGATCACCGACCGCCGCTACCCCGGCTTCCCGATCGCCGAAATCGCCGCGGACGGCAGCAGCGTCATCACCAAGCACGACGGCACCGGCGGCCTCGTCTCGACCGGCACCGTCACCGCCCAGCTGCTCTACGAGATCGGCGACCCCGCCTACCTCAACCCCGACGTCGTCGCGCACTTCGACACCATCCGGCTGGCGCAGGCCGGCCCGGACCGGGTCGCGCTGACCGGCACCCGGGGCAGCCCCCCGCCGGACACCCTCAAGGTCGCGCTCAACATGCTCGGCGGCTACCGCAACACCACCACGATGGTGCTGACCGGCCTGGACATCGAAGAGAAGGCGCGGCACGCCACCGCCCTGCTGACCGAGGTGCTCGGCGGCACCGAACAGTTCGACGAGTTCGACGTCCGCCTGCTGCGCTTCGACCACCCGGACGCGCCGACCAATGAGCAGGCCACCGCGCACCTGCGGA
>WNGK01007787.1_pt1 | contig 11187 bp, 10 predicted proteins | sample 5400601 | NCBI WGS metagenome assembly WNGK01 (sample SAMN13153376, study PRJNA577476) | soil metagenome | isolation source: 60 cm soil or saprolite under Garry oak tree replicate 1 | place: USA:California | collected 2016-06-15
ACGCCCCGTAAATACTGCTCGATAGCACTCAAAGGAACATCCTGTACTTGACTTGATACCATGCTCTTGATTCCCCGTTTCTTTTCATCACACTACCGGTTCACCTGTCGGAAAACTCGCTGAACCACAACGCCATCTGGTGTGCTACAATGTAGCAACTGATCTACTTCAATTATGGTTGGGAAAAGTGAGAATAGAACAGATATTCTGAAAAAAAGTGGGACAATTTGAAAGAAGGCAAAGGGTAGCTTTTTCAGAGAGTGGGAAACTTGGGAAATGAAAGACTTTGGCGTATTCCTCTCGAATCTGCGTAGTAGCGCTGGATTCTCTCTAGAGGAGCTTGCAAAGCTGGTTGATAGCAGCAAAAGCACTCTCTCACGGCTAGAGAACAACGAAGTTCCTCAACCGTTCAAAGGGTCTATCCGCAAGCTGATTATTGCCCTGGCCGAAATACTGTGTACCGCTAAGAAAGAGACTGAGCGCTACCTTGATTTAGCAAATATTGACAAATCATTGCTCACTGAGACAGAAGAGATACAACTTGGGTTTACCCCTCGCATCGCCAGCGGTTCTCCAGAAGAGGCAGCAAATCTTGCACGTTGGGAGCGCATTTACGAACAGCTTCTCCAGGAGCTAGGGGGAAAAGAGGTAGAGGTGGGTATCAGCAACTCGCCGCCGAATCTCAAGCTCAAAATTCAGGAGTACTCTAACATCCTGCAAGAGATTCGTAAGCGACTCGACATCCTCAACAGCAGACAATCGTCAACAGAACCTGGCACTATTCCAGCAGCGCAGGTTCATTATGCAAATTCAATTGAAGGAAGGCTCGTCGTGGGACATCAATACGGTGAAGAGTTCAATAGCATATCCATATCTAGTAGCCTCTACTCCTTTGCCTCATCAAATGCCCGCTGGCTTATGCAACTAGCAAACATCGAACGATTTGCTGTTGACGACTGCATTGTCCTCACCAATAGCAGAAATTTCACAGGATGGGAACCTGGCGACATCAAGACAACCCTGCTGACGACAGCGCAGCCTATGCCTGATGATCTTGTGCAGTTGCAGCAGGAAAAGATTCCCGTTGTCGCTAAAGATTATATGAACACCGCATACTATCGGCTGGTCTCTTACACCCCCTCATTTAGCGAGCGAAAACGACCCGAGGTAGTGCTAGCGCCTTTAGACTTCTATAGTCTCTATAGCCTCAATCTCTTTTTCGATGAACCGCTCCTTGCGACACTCGACGGGTCGAAGGTTTCTATTCGCCAGAAGTATGCCAATACTGCGCTGACCTATAGTTCAACCGAACGCGGCACCTCGCTTATTCCCGCACCTGTGAGTATTCAATGTGTCCTAGTGACGAAGGACCAACAGATCGTACTCATGCAGCGCTCTTTCTCCGTTGCCTACTATCCCAATCACTGGTCAGCTTCATTTGAAGAAACAATGAATGCACCGGAATACGACCAGCATGGCGACCTATCAAGAAATGGCGACGTTGATTTCTTCGCCGGTGCCATACGCGGGCTGGACGAAGAGTTTGCCATTCCAGCCAACGCTGTCGAGAGTATCAGAGTCCTTTCCCTGAATGTTGAGTACTTGACGCTCTCTATAGATGTGATTACAGTCATCAGAGTCAATCTCACTGCTGAAGAAATAAAGCAGAACTGGCTGTTACGTGCCTGGCATAGAGATGAGGCATCGCGGTTCGATTCATTGCTCACCGAACTTCCAGTTATTGTTGATAAGCTGTTCAGTAAGACACTATGGCACCCAACAGCGAGAATGCGCCTCATCCAGTTCTTGTTCCATTCGTATGGAATTGATGAGGTAGCGAAGGCGATTAAGGCGAAGAGGGATAAGCTTGAAGAATAATTAGAGAGGGATGAAGTAGTGATTAATATTGACCAGATTAACCAAACTGGTCATCTATATTTTCCTCAATATAGATACCGTTTTCCATCAATTGACTTCAAATTTCAAAATACAGGTAATGCTACTGCTTTTCTATGGCAGTTTATCGTCAGTATCCTCTCGAGAGAAATCGATCCGACACCAGTATTCGGCTTTCAAGATTTTAAAGTGGACGTTGAAGATGATGCATTACAAATCACAGCTACAAACAGCGGCTGGGGATCAGCGTATGACTGCTCGTTTCATCTCAACGAACCAATTCTTAATTCTCTTTTCAAAATGTCAGATCGACAATACAGAGGTACAATCGAAAGCGGAGAAACCCGGAAGATTTTTCGACTCTGTTATAGTCAGCTTACCCCTGATCAGATTGAGTTGATAGAACAGAAGTCTGATATTATAACTTTCTTCCCCCTTGACCCGGTGACCCAAATACCTTACCCAGAAACAATTCGTGGGATAGAACTGAGAAATATCAAATGCAACTGGAAGTGCTGTGATAAAATAGGGAATTTTTATGAGGAAGAAACTCAAATATGGGACTGGTTACACGATTTCGTTTTAACAAGCGATGGCTTTCGTAAAATCCGGGGGCCAAAATCTGGTGCAGGCTTCCCAAGCGAAGTGACATATAGCGCTATTATAGATCCTACAAAAGGCATACATGATCAGGTATATCCTATTTCACGTAAGATACCTCCAGGAAATATCGAGCGATTCCATATTCTTATAGGTTCACCAGCATCTTGTCACTTGTTGATCAAGTTTAAGTTTCTCGTTGATATGAATCAAGTCATAGAGTCAGGGCCTTTTGATATAAAGATCTGGAATCCTAGAAATTCAGCATGGTATTATGTCTATAAAGATGGTGAAGAATTAAGGAGAGACATAGAAAAGGGGGAATACCAAACAAGGTACGGAAAATCAAAGGATATCAAGCGCCTAGAGCAAAAAGCACAAGATTATCCTTTTATTAGTGAAATAAATTTAGAAGAGGGGAAATGAAACCAGATTTACAAGGTCTTATCAATTTAGCTGCTAAAGTTAGGACTCCTTTGAGCCTTGCAGGGTTAATAATAGTTGTCCTATTCCTGATCTACAGGCAATTATTGTCTCTCAATATTTTCGAAAATGTAGGAAGTAATGCTACATTTCTCATTTTAGAGGATATACTAAACAAACTCTTTTGGTTGGCAATAGTTGCTCTTGTGTTAGGCATTGCAAGTTATCTAACTACGTCTATTCTAACTCATAAAAACCAAGCTCAAACTCGAACTTCTCACGTCGAATTGATAGATGCCTCGCTCGATCCACATGATAGTCCATACGAACAGAGTATAGAAGGTGGAAGAAAGATCATTCGATATAAAGGCTCACAACATCAAAAAGGAACTGACAATGATTAATATCGGGCGGATAAGGCAGAAAGACGAATATAGTTATCGTTTTCCAACGATTGACTTCAAGTTCCAAAACACCGGTGCAGCAACAGCCTTCCTATGGCTATTTGAAATCAGAGTTATCAGTACCGAAATCGATTTCACTCCCGTTCTAGATTTCAGATTAGAAGCTAAAGATGACGCCCTACAATTAGTGGCAGTTAACCACGGTTGGGGAATGGTGAGTGACTTCGAGGTCACAATTAATTCAGATGTCCTCGATCAGATATTTTCAAGCTCAACCCTACGATACAAAGGTACCATCCAAAGCGGGGAAAAAAAGACTTTATTAAGTTTAACAAAAGAACTCGCCGATCCTGATAAATTAAGAGCTATTAACAATAAGTTCACGGACTATTTTACAGAACTAAATTTTCCCCCTGATCTTAGAGTTCGAGGAATCCAACTCAAAGAACTGAGTATCAGATGGAATGGTAAAGACAGCAGGGGCATTAAATATAGTGGAGAGAAGGACGAAAAGAACTTTAAATCGAATTTTTACTTTCTAACGCAAGAAGGTTTCTCTCAAGTCGTTTTTCCCACAAAGCACATGCTTCTTCCAAGCGATTTAACTTATATAGCATTCATTGATTTAACGAAAAACGCCCACACCCAAAGGTACCCCATCTCGCGAAGTATTCCTCCCGGTGAGGTTGAACGTTTTCATATTATGATTGGCGCAGAAAAGTCTTGTCGTGTTCGCGTTCAGTTTAAGTTCTATATTGATAAGACAAAAGTTATCAACTCAGAAGAGTTCGAAATACAGGTATGGAACCCTATTAATTCATTCTGGCACGTAGACTACGACGATGGTGATGCTTTAAAAAGGGGAGAGAACGAAACACTTGAGATGCCAGATTTCGACGATGAGTTTTTAAATGGCGCAACCAAAGTAATATCTGAAGCTAAGATAGAACATACTCGACGTACTCTTGAGGACTTAAAGCGTCGTCTTTACGGCAATCCAAACTATCCATTTACAAACGAATAAGGAACAGAAAAATTGTTCCCATTTCAAGTTGACTTGACAGTAACGACGATAAAAATCAGCGAACAACCAAAAACAGAGACGAATGTGAAGCCGCTTGAGGAGCCACAGGAAGGGCGGTCAGGAACGTTCACAGACAAACCCGACCGTATCCCCCCTTCGGCACCTTCAAGTCAATGGCAAGCCATAAGCCACCATCGCACACACCCAAACCAGCTCATGGCTTGTTTGCCAATAAAATCTGGGTCATTTAAACCCTAGTCCATTCGAAGGCGGCCTATGCATGGGACATGAGATGCATAGGCTATCTACGCGCACGGCTTCCCGTTTTGTGTCCCTTTACACGCCGTTCCTTCCAGGACATACACACTATGAGATTGTTAAAGTGCTCGAACGTCCCCGACAGAAGCCTCTAAAAGCATCTCTGAAAAACGTTCAAGAGACGCGCCAGGAAGCCCACAGAGACCCGATTTTTGACAGCAGTTTTGACAGCAGAGACGATACATTTTGTTACTCATCGATACTCACGGATGGACAAAAATGCACCGACACACGCTCAATACGCCCCAAAAACCGAGAGTAGACAAAGGCCATAATAGGGGTTACAATGGATAACGCATTACAATTACAAGGTTTTGCAACTTAATGGGCATTTGAATATACTTTGTCCCTCTGCCAACGAATAAATCTACCATCTAGCTCAGGATAAGCACTTGCATCAATCAGTACAAAAAAGTATTATGTATTCAATTATGCTAATTTCGTCTACAAAACTTAAAGAGAGAGCGTGAGGCCGCTCATGAACTGGTTTCAGACTCTAGCAACCATCATTCAAGTAGTAGGAGTGATTTGGGTTCTTTTATTTGGGGGAAAGGCCATTATTGATGTTGTAAGAGGAATGAGGGGGAAAATTTCAATTAAATTGAACCCGCTTATAACTCTTAATATTTTAGTTGCAGCTATCCTCGTTGTTTTAGTAGGAATGCTTGTCCGTCCTATCCTCCTTCCTTTTCCCAACGCCTTCTCTTCTTCCACGAAAACTGAGGGCAGCGTCACACCGAACAGTATTACACCGATTCCTACAACTTTTTCTACAACGACGGTAATTACCAATTCACAATTTGCTTATGACTTCGAGGAGGGCACAATACAGGGGTGGGACACTTCCGAGGGACAGTACAAACTCGCAACCCTGCAAGTTGTTCCAGACCCGGTTCGGGCCGGAAATCATGTTTTACAGGTCATGACGAAACTTACCGGAGATACGAACCCGAATAATGAGGTCTACCGACACACAGACGCGAAAGTTTATTTTACTCAGGGTATGCCTAATGGCTTTAGCAATCCACCACCCTATGATTTTCAAGGGAAGCAAGTTTCCTGTCAGGTCTACTTGCCCGAAGGATTGGCTTCTGGAAGTCCACCACCAACCGTTAACATATCCGTCAAGGATACAAATCAGCGAAATGACAATGGGAAGCCAATTACAATTGATACTTCGACTGCGGGAAAATGGATTCAGCTATCTTTTATAGTAGGAAAATATCAAGAGGATGCAGATCAAGGATTCGATGGAACACGTGTTATTTCGATAGGAGTCCAGGTTGTGGTTCCTCCAGGATCGACTGTGAATTATACCGGACCATTTTTTATAGACAATTGTCTTCTTCCTCGAGTCTGATAGTAAAGTTTCGGCAGAACTCTTGATTGAGATCTTCACCAATGGGCAAAACTGCATAACTATGGACATGATTTGATAAAAATACACCGCATCAAGGACGGTTCCGTAACCACAATACACGAAACACAGGGTTGACAGCAAAACTGACAGCAAAACCCACGATTGACAGCAACCTCTAGCGAACATCAGTGAACGATGAAGCCGCCCGGCAAGCGCAACGCGAACGACAGCGAACTCTGGCGAACACCCTCAAAACCCGCCGTCTACTTCGGGTAATTCAGGCATCGTTCCCTCTAGGTCTGGAGCGGGTTTACGCCCTCTCGTCTGTATAGTATGCTAGTATTCTTCGATTTTTGCGTGTTTTTGGCTCTTGTTCATTCCCAGGGCTTTATCTTCCCGTGCATCGCAGTAAAATAGCTTGATCTCTTACTTGGGTGTGTCTAGCATACATCCGTGTCTCAATGCTCATTAGATGGTGAAAGTTACCTGCATGATAGCATAAATTGGTATAGCTGACTATCCTCTTCAATGGCAAGCCATTTGGAATATGTAGTATTTTTCCGTTCTGGGGATTTTAAGTCCCTCAAGAGCTTTGATTGCCTCTACAGGCCGCTCTATACGATTGTGTTCGTGTTCCAGTCATATGCTCGTTCGCTCGACTTTTCATTTAAACCGCCCTGGCTACCATGCCATATTTTGAGCAAACACGCTCAGACCGTGATAGAATGAGGGACAGGGAAAATACCGTTGTTTCTTCTTTTCGTCACGGTAAGGAGCAATACCATGAAGGCTCTCAAGCGATTCGCTTCCTGGGCAATTTTCCGCATGCGCAAAGTAATTGAGCCGGACCTGACGGCTTCTCATTACTCATTGCATTCCTCTTCGTATGCGCCTCACCCTGATTATTATGACGATACCGTTGCTGGCCAGCGCCGGGGTGAGTACCAGGATGACTTCCTGGCAGGCTATCCTCGACGTCAGGATCCCAATGCAACATGCGCTGGCTTTCCTCGACGGGCAGGTATTGTTGTGGGCCATGGTTGGAGAATCCCAACGCCGCCACGGCTTCCCGTTTATGATTGAGAAATTTGTTCTCTAGAAGCATCTATACGTTGGGGATGGACTCCTATGAGAGCGAACAAGCGGTATTGACGAACGCACTGAACGAGGCAATCCCTCCGTTCTAGTGATGCCGCACGACGAGGCCGAGGCGAGTTGACGGAGGCGAGAGGCGCGGAAGGAACTGCAAGATTCTTGCTCGTGCTCACGGACAGGTTCGTGGTGACACTCTTCACTTTTTTTCTTCTGGCATATAGCGCAAGTGAAGCTTGCTAGTTAGGAAAGAGACAATAAAATTTCGGTTATTTTTAGTAGCATTGTTTTGTTGCACTTTTGTTGTTTTCTTGCCTGAAAATGTGCACGCGACATGTACTGTCCCTTACGTTTCAGGAACAGGAATTTATAATTGTGCGGGTGTTTTACAAGTGCTCAGAGGAGCAAGTCAGCCGTCAGCGCTAAATAACAAAAACCAATGGGATAATGGAGCTCGCCCTGCTACTGACACGACAAGTCCACTCAACCAGGCCAGCATCAATGAGATGGCTGTATGGGGTATGAACGTATTGCGCGTTCCTGTCTCTGCATATATATATGAGGAATCGTCTACACAGAGCGCATATTTAACACAATTAGACGATATAGTAAGTAATACTCAGACCGCAAATATCAAAGTCATATTTGCGGTCTTTGAAGATGTACAAGCTGGTGGGCAAAGTGGTAATGTAGGCACTATGACAACGGACGACACAACATTTCTTGGCGTGCTTGCGAATAGATATTCTGCAAAAACGCGAGTATTCTATGATTTGTTGAATGAACCGCAAGAGACTAGTTGGTCTGCCTGGGAAAGCGATATGAACGCAGGAATTACTGCCGCTCGTGCTTATAGTTCCCAGATTGTGGTACTCGAACCGACACAAGGCATAACAGGTAACGGATGTACGGACAATGGTTCCACAATCAAAGGAATGTTCAATGGGCTTCCAACTAGCGACATTCCTAGTGATTCGGAAATGGTATTCAGTCCGCATATGTATAACGCAGTAATAAATGGGGACAGTACCAGTTGGAAGTGCGAATTGGGACCGGCATGGGGTAATTATCCTGTATATGTCGGTGAATGGGGCGTTTTGCCTCACGCTGGGATAAGCTATAATTGTCAAAACTTAACCAATGCGAACGCAGATAATGTTACAAACAATTGGATGGGGTGGTCTCTAACAGGAAATAACGGGGACAAAATAAGTTGGTCGGCTTGGGACTTTGAGCCAACCAATATGGTTAGTGTCCAAGCAAGTCCATGGACACGAACAGCATTTAGCACATCATCTTGGTCATGTGATGACGGGTCAAGTGCAGCTAACAGTTCTGGCATGGGCGCAGACGTCTATGCCTGGATGCAAAATCATTAGTTTCAACTGGGCCGATGTAAGAGCTAATGGTAACTCGCTTCCCTTATAAGGAAGAGATACGGTTCGAGTCCGGACGGCCCCCTGCTGAAAGGCCGGAGGCTCTCGTTATTTAAATGGCATTGCCCTTGCGGTCGCCCTGGGGTTCGCCACCGGTATCACTTTTGCTGATACTCCCTGTCAGATAGTTAGGCTTCAGGTTCCTTACAAGAAAGATGTACAAAAGTACTACTTTATAACCTTTTCATGTGGTGCATCTGTATACTTATATACGTGACAATTCTCTCCCAGTGTCCTTCGTGAGCGTTCGTCCAGAGTACCAACCATTTGTTCAAGTTGATTCGTTTGACATCCACGTCCCGCTTTGGTTGGGAGATTACCCATGCGATGCATTCATTGTGGCAGGGTCAATCCAGATGCTACCATCGTCTGCCGCTTCTGCGGCGGCCCTATCTCAGACTCACCGTATGAAAGAGCACCTTCCTCTTTTCCACTCTCAGAAAAGAGGACTCTTCCCATACCCGCCTCCCCTGGAGATAGCTCACGCTCGGTCGTTTCCAACGGTACGCCTCGCGCAAGACACAGAAGGCGCCGCTCTCTCGGTTGGGTGATACTCGCCCTTCTTCTCCTGGTTGTCGGGGCCGGGTTGGCTTTGTTGGTAGCGAACGCTCCTCAGTCCAGCACCTCTGTCTCTCAGGTCCTCCTCACGTACTGCGATGCGATGAAGCGAGGGGATTATCAGCAGGCCTACCAGCAATGGACGAGCAGTTTCAGGCAACAGGAGACCGAGGCTGATTTTGCCTACTATTATCAAAAGAGAGCCAGGGTGACTACGTGTGTCGTGAGCAATGTCTCTACGGGGGGTTCATCAGCCACTGGAACGATCAACTTAAGCTTTGCCGATGGAAGTACTGAGACGTATGAGATGCAGTTACTCATGGAGAACAATACGTGGAAGATTCATGGTCAGACTTCTCCCTGACTCATCGGGAACTCAGGACACCCGATCGTTCTGCGCCTCTCTACCCACTGGGTAGAGATCGCAAGAGGCAATAAGCAGGCGGCATCTATCGGATAGATGCCGCGTAGCAGTGTTCACTTCTTGTAGATGAAAGGAGCGCATAACGATACTCCAGTTTCGACTTCATTATACCGCCTCTCACATCGGCAAGCGAACACAGAGCGTCCAGGGCCGGGCTTGCCCCCGCCCTGGTCAATCAAATTGTATGAGCTACTCAAGATGCACTCCCCCGTATAGGGTACGGGCCGGGCTTGCCCCCGCCCTGGTCAGTCCAACTGTACGAGCTGCTCAAGACACACGACCCGCCCTGCTCACTCAAACTGTAAGCTACTCAACAAGAAAAATGTGGATTACCCGACTGCAAAACGTACCAATGTTGCGTATAAATACAGTAGAGAAAGAGCGCTAATGACAGCCTCGACAGTGATGCCAGAAAAAAATGGGCAGGAAACGTCAATAGTAATGTAAGCATTATGCAACAATTATGTGTGGTTTGTCTGGTTGATTGCGAAATGTATTGTTTTAAGCTATGAGTAAAAGCTCAATAAGACAGGAGAAAATCGATGTATCCACGTTATGGACAGGAAGATCTGGCAAAAGCACATCAGTGGGAACTTCAGCGTGAGGCAGAACACCAGCGCCAGGCAGAGACTTTAGTGCCACATCGCAATGTCGCTCTGCTAGCCGTCAATAAACTTGTTTCATTGTTTGGGGGACTGAGCATCCAGAATAAGCAAGTGAAGCGGGCTGAGCTGAGTCCTAAACCAATCACAGGCGCCCTCTAGACGGGCACGTCACACAGTTTTGAGCGAGACAGATGCTCTCTGCCTCGCTCGTTATTTCCACGAACAGGAAGAGTTCAAATTTCTGCTCGCATAGATCACTCCGAATCCTTGGTTACTTCCCACACTCGATACCCGGCCTCTGTATCCTCCACCAGCACTGTCGCTGGCAATCTCAGCAATCTCCTGACGGACCACACATCGCCAGCGGCGCCTGAGATGTTGCCTATGGTTACAAAGAGCGTATATGAAGTCAGGACAGGCGAGATCAACGTGAAGATAATGCCAGCGAGGGTGATGACCACCAGGGGAGCCAACCCAACCACAAGATACTGGTTGCGCCGGAACAACTGGTTTTTCGCCCCGCAATACAGCGCGTAGGGAAGTTTTGCTCCCAGGTAAGGCCTGCCGCCCCAGAGCAAAAACGCCGCGCCATGCAGCAGTTCATGAAGCAGGAGCATGGCGCAGTATCCCACCACGTTGATGACCAACCACAGCAGCAAACCCCCACCTGTGATACTCAAGCCCAACGTGTGGTAGTGCCAGACATATGCAGCATAGTTCAATATGCCAAAGAACACCGCGCCGATGAGCAATAATTGGAGGCTCAGATAGGCTAAGGGCAGCAATTGCCGCTGTTCCAATAATGCTACTTCATCGACTTTGCGTATATGCCCGGCGTTGATAGCGGCTTGCAGTTCGTCACGCAGGCGCGGATGAAAGCGATCTATGACGGTTAAGGACATAATATATTCCTGTTGAGCATTGATTTCATACATCATATCATACCGTTTGTCTTCAACCAGAAAGAAATACACTTCCCATTGTGCTATCATATCCTCAGGCGCACAGCACAATGAAAGGAACACCCCATGCGGCCCAGACAAGCCT
>WNGK01007788.1_pt1 | contig 11186 bp, 8 predicted proteins | sample 5400601 | NCBI WGS metagenome assembly WNGK01 (sample SAMN13153376, study PRJNA577476) | soil metagenome | isolation source: 60 cm soil or saprolite under Garry oak tree replicate 1 | place: USA:California | collected 2016-06-15
CGGCCAAGCCGGGCCAAGCAACAGGCGTACGAATGCGGCATGGAACCCACAGGCGACGCGCGCGCGCCCATCTCGGTCAAATTTTACCTCGTGGCGATGGTTTTCATTTTGTTCGACGTGGAAGCCATCTTCCTGTACCCCTGGGCCTACATCTTTCGCAGTTTGCGGTGGTACGGCTTCGGGGAGATGATGCTCTACATAGCCATCCTGTTGGTCGGTTATCTGTATCTCTGGAAAAAGGGCGCGCTGGACTGGCATAAATAGCCGGCGCATTTGGGATTCGAAATCGTGACGGAGTCTTCCAGTAAAAACGCTAATGTTGTAGCCGAGGGCCTGCGTTCGTGGAACCCGAAAGCGGTCGTGGAAGTGATTGAGTTCCGGGGCGAGACCACGATCGTGGTGCCCCGCGAACTCCTCCGAGCCGCGGCAGAACACTGCCGCGGGGACGCCAAGCTGCAGTACAACTTTCTTACCGATGCCACCTGCGTGGACCGTTATCCGGCTGAGCCACGATTCGAATTGAACTATCACCTGGTTTCCATCCCGCGGCGTGAAAAAGTGCGATTGCGGGTGTGGCTCGGCGGCAATGACCCGGTTGTCGATTCGCTGGTGCCGGTGTGGCCGGGCGCCAATTGGCTGGAGCGGGAAATTTATGATCTCTTTGGGATTCGGTTTGCCGGGCATCCCGACCTGCGGCGCATTCTGCTTCCTGATGATTGGGAAGGCCATCCCTTGCGCAGAGACTATCCCGTTGAGGGCTATCGAGACGTGCCGAACACGGGCGAACTATTCAGGAAGAGCAGCACACCATGACAACCGTTGAGACTGCGGTGGGTACGGCAAAGACGATGGTCCTCAATATGGGACCGCAGCACCCGTCGACGCATGGGGTGCTCCGCATTTTGCTGGAACTGGACGGCGAAACCGTGGTGAAGGCGATTCCGGATCTCGGGTACCTGCACACGGGAATCGAGAAGTCCTGCGAGGACAAAACGTATTCGCAGGTGATTACACTCACGGACCGGATGGATTATCTGAATCCGCTGGGGAACAACCTGGTGTACTGCCTGGCGGTGGAAAAGCTGCTTGGGCTGGGAGTGCCCAAGCGCGCGCAATACATCCGCGTGATGATGGTGGAGCTGCAGCGGATTTCTTCGCACCTGGTGTGGCTGGGCACGCATGCGATTGACCTGGGGGCGATGTCGGTTTTTCTGTATTGCTTCCGGGAACGCGAAGAGATTTTGAACATTTTCGAGCTGTTCGCGGGCCAGCGGATGATGACCAGCTACATTCGAATCGGCGGGTTGGCATTGGATCCGCCAGCGGGCTGGCGGCAGCCCGTGGAGCGCTTCCTGAAGATGATGCCGAGCCGCGTGGACGAGTACGAATCGCTGCTGACGGAAAACCGCATCTGGATCGGGCGCACAAAAGGCGTGGGCTATGTCTCACCTGAAGATGCGATTGCATTGAGCATGAGCGGGCCGACGCTGCGGGCCGCGGGCGTGGCGTACGACAACCGAAAAGCCTTTCCGTACTCGAGCTACGAGGAATTCAATTTCGGCGTGCCAACGCGCACGGAATCGGATTGCTATGCGCGGTACCTGGTGCGCGTGGCCGAGATGCGGGAAAGCCTAAAGATCATCCGGCAGGCATTCGACAAGATCAAGGATGAAGGGCCGATCAAGGCGGAAGCGCCGGGCATCATCCCGCCGCAACGCGAAAAGATGAAGACGGAGATGGAAGCGCTCATCTACCATTTCAAAATTTTCACGGAAGGATTTTCGCCTGCTCCGGGCGAAGTATTTGTTACCGTTGAATCGCCGCGCGGGGAGCTGGGCTGTTTCATCGCCAGCGACGGTTCGCCGAAGCCGCTCCGCGTCCACTTCCGTGGCCCTTCGTACATCAATTTGCAGGCGCTGCCGAAGCTGATTGAGGGCCAGTTGATCTCGGACGTCATCGCCTGCATCGGGACCATCGATATTGTTCTCGGAGAAGTGGACAGGTAAGCATGGAACTTTCCCCAGCGCTTTCCGCGAAGTTTGAAAAGTTGCAGAGCAGCTATCCGGTGAAGCGCAGCGCGCTGATCCCCATGCTGATGTACGCGCAGGATGAGTACAGTTGCGTCAGCGATGAGATGATTGCGGAGATCGGCCAGCGGCTGGACCTGAACAACGTGCAGATCGAGGAGACGCTGGCGTATTACTCGATGTTGCATCGGAAGCCGTGGGGCAAGCATCATGTCCAGATTTGCACAAACGTAGCGTGCATGCTGAAAGGCGGATACGAGCTGCTGGACCGCGCCAAGAAACGGCTGGAGATCGGCCATAAGGAGACGACGGCCGACGGAGTTTTTTCGCTGGAAGAAGTGGAATGTATCGGCGCGTGCACGGGCGCTCCGGCGATGCAGGTGAACTACGATTTCTACGAAAATCTCACACCGCTCAAGTTCGACCGCATCATCGAAGAACTCGATGCAGGGAAACATCCCGCACCCGAGCCGGTGATTTCCGGCGCGCTGCACGAACGTCATCCAGCCGAGACGCCGCTCATCAGCCGGCGATGGGGGATGAAGGACTCGCACAAGATTGACGTTTACCTGATGCAAGGCGGCTACCAGGCGATGGAGAAAGCGCTGAAAGAGATGACGCCGGAGACGATCATCGACGAAGTGAAAAAATCGAACCTGCGCGGACGCGGAGGCGCGGGATTTCCGACGGGAATGAAGTGGTCGTTCGTGCCCAAGGACACGCAGAAAGCAAAGTATGTGATTTGCAACGCGGATGAATCGGAGCCGGGGACGTGCAAAGACCGGCCACTGATGGAGATGGACCCGCACCAGTTGATTGAAGGAATGGTGATTGCGGGGCGCGCCATCGGCTCACACCAAGGATTCATTTATATCCGCGGAGAATACCGCTACGTTCTGGATATCGTGGATGGGGCGATTGCCGAAGCGTATGAGCGCGGGTACCTGGGGAAGAATATTCTTGGCACGGGATTTGATTTCGATTTGCTGGCGCACACCGGAGCAGGCGCGTACGAGTGCGGCGAAGAATCCGCGCTGATGGAATCGCTGGAAGGCAAGCGCGGGTATCCGCGCATCAAGCCACCCTTCCCTGCCGTGGTGGGATTGTACGGATGCCCGACGATCATCAATAACGTGGAAACGCTGAGCGCGGTGCCGTCGATTATCCGCGAAGGCGGCGATGCGTATGCGAACCGCGGCACACCGAAAAATGGCGGGACGCGCATGCTGTGCATCGCGGGACACGTCAACAAGCCCGGAATTTACGAGGTGCCTCTAGGGATGAACATGAAGAAGTTCATCTACGAAGTGGCCGGGGGAATTCCGGATGAGAAGAAACTGAAGGCAGTGATTCCCGGCGGGAGCTCCTGTCCGTTGATGACGGCGGATGAGATCGATATTCCGATGGACTACGATGCAGTGGCAAAAGCGGGGTCGATGCTGGGATCCGGCGGCATGGTGATCATGGACGAAGACACCTGCATGGTGGACATGGCGCGGCGGATTATGCACTTCTATGCGCATGAATCGTGCGGCTGGTGTATTCCGTGCCGCGAGGGAACAACGTGGCTGCGGAAGACGCTGGAGCGCTTCCACGCGGGGATGGGACGCATGGAAGACATCGACATGATCGCGGACCTGGCGAAAAACATGCTGGGGCGCACGTTCTGCCCGCTCGGAGACGCAGCAGCGATGCCGACGATCAGCATCATGAAAAAGTGGCGCGGCGAATTCGAAGATCACTTGAGGGGACGCTGCCCGCACAAATCACCGGGAGCGCTGGTTGGTTCGCGATAGGAATCCATGGCCGAACAGAAACTGATCAAGCTGAAAATTAACGAGCGCGAAGTGCAGGTGCCGCAGGGCACGCTGGTGATTGAAGCGACGCGGCGCATGGGGACGGAAGTGCCGTCGTTCTGTTATTACCCCGGGTTGTCGCTGCAGGCGGCATGCCGCATGTGCCTGGTGGAAGTGGAAAAAGCGCCAAAGCTGCAGACGGCCTGCACGCTGGTGGCGATGGAAGGCATGATCGTTCGAACGGACACCGAGCAAGTGCGGCAGGCGCGGAAGTACATGCTGGAATTCCTGCTGACGAATCATCCGCTGGATTGCCCGGTGTGCGACAAAGGCGGCGAGTGCGAATTGCAGGACATGGTGTTCCGCTACGGGGCCGACTCCAGCCGCTTCGTCGAAGAAAAGATTCACCGGCCGGAAGAAAAATGGTCGGAGCTGGTTTATTACGATGCGCCGCGGTGCATTTTGTGCTTCCGGTGCGTGCGCGTTTGCGATGAAGGCATGGACGTGAAGGCGCTGGGCGTGGGGATGCGCGGGGCAAACAGCGTAATCATTCCGAATCGTCAGGATCATCTGGAGTGCGAAGAGTGCGGGATGTGCATCGATATCTGTCCGGTGGGAGCGCTGACGAGCGGAACTTACCGGTATAAGACGCGACCGTGGGAGATGGCGTACGTCTCAACGGTGTGCACGCACTGTTCGAATGGCTGCAAGACGACGCTGAGCGTGCGCAATCATGAGATTCTGCGTTCGAACAACCGGGACTTGAGCGGAATCAACAAGGATTTTCTTTGCGTGAAGGGGCGGTTTGGATTTGATTTTACCAAGCACCCGGAGAGAATCCGCCAGCCACTGGTCCGTAAGGGCGACAAGCTTTATCCGGTTCCTTGGGAAGAAGCGGCCCTGACGGCGGCAACGAAATTGAAGGCGGCACTGGACGCGGGCGGGAAGGATTCGATCGCGTTCATCGGCTCGAACCGCACGTCGAATGAAGAGAATTATTTGCTGCAAAAGCTGGCGCGGGCCACGTTTGGAACGAACAACATCGATCACCACAGGACGGCGGACTACACAGGATTAGTCACGGCGTTGGGAGAGCGCGCGGCGGATTCACTGCTCACGATGGAGCAATTGTACGAATCGAAGGCCGTGTTGCTGGTGGGGAATGATCCGACGAACCAGAATCCGCTGGTGGCGTGGCAGATGCGCAGCGGAATCCGGCATTTTGGCGCGAAGCTGTTCGTGATCAACGCGAATGAGATCAGGCTGAAGCGCAAGGCCACACAATTTGTGAAAGTGGAGGCAGGACAAGAAGCCGCCGTGCTGAAGTGGCTGGCGCACGAGGAAGGACAATTCTCGCCGGAACTCGTGGAACAGTTGGTGCAGTTGAAGGCGGGGCTCGAGGCAGCAGCCGATGTGGCGGTGGTTTTTGGCGCGGAAGTTTCCGGCGCAGCGATTGCGACGCTAGTTGCGTTTGGCTCGAAGCTGCCGGGGAAGACGCGCTACATGGCGCTGGGCGATTACGCGAATTCGCGCGGCGCGGCGGACATGGGCTTGTTGCCGGATCGCTTCCCCGGATATGCATACGTGGGCAATCCACACTCGCACGAGTCTTTTGAAAAGTTGTGGAGCTGCGGCCCGATTCCGACGAAGCCGGGGCTGACGACGCCGCAGATGGTGGAAGCGGCGCAAGCTGGAAAATTGAAGGCGCTGTACGTTATGGGAGCGAATCCCCTGGCGCATTTCGGCACGCCGGGTCTTGGGCGCGGCAGGCTGGAACTGCTGATCGTGCATGAGATGTTTCTGACGGAAACGGCGAAGGTGGCGGACATCGTTTTTCCCGCGACTTCGGCGTACGAAAAGGACGGGACGGTCACCAACACTTCAGGCGAAATCCAGATGCTCCACAAGGGCGCGGAAGTGATGGGACCGCGGAGCGATTTTGATTTGCTGCGAATTTTGTCGCATCAACTGGAAACACTAGGACTGGGGAAGGCGTTTCATTACAAGAATGCGGCGGCGGTGTTTGAAGAAATTCGTAGGGCGGTGAGCGGCTATAACGTGCAGCCAGTGGGGCTGCTGACCGGCGGCGCGGAGCCGACGCGCGTTGAATTTGCGAGGAACGGGCACCCTCCGTACGATGTGCCGGCGGGATTGATTCGATCTGCGAAGGACACTTTGTTTACGAGCGGAACGCTCGGGCGCTTCTGCACGATGATGGAATCCCTGCCGGAGGCCAAAACCGCACCGTGAATTCCTTCTTAAATGCGAATACGGAGCTGCTTATCACGGTCGTCAAAATCGCGCTGCTGCTGTTCATCGTGCTGACAGTGAATGCGTATCTGACTTGGTTCGAACGGAAAGTCGTGGCGCACATGCAGTCGCGGTGGGGGCCGCATCGCGTCGGCCCGCATGGATTGCTGCAGCCGCTGGCGGACGGCGTTAAATTTCTTTTCAAAGAGGATCCCACGCCGGCGGGCGTGGATAAATTTGTGTACTATCTGGCGCCGCTGCTGGCGCTGGCGCTGGCGATGACGTCCATCGCGCTTATCCCGTTTGGTCCCGATCCGATTCGATTGTTCGGGCACGACATCTACCTGGGAATCGCGCCACTCGACTTGAATATCGGGATACTGGCGCTTTTTGCGATTACGGCGATGAGCGTTTATGGCGTGGCGCTTGCGGGATGGTCTTCCAACAGCAAGTATCCTTTGCTCGGCGGGCTGCGCAGCTCGGCGCAGATGATCAGTTACGAGCTGGCGCTGACGATGTCCGTGGTCGGCGTGTTGCTGATGGCGGGCAGCTTCAATTTGAAAAAAATCATCGAGGCACAGGCGCACCATCCGGAGTGGGGAATATTAGGCTGGAACGTCTGGCCGCAGATACTGGGCTTCTTTTGTTTTTTCGTGGCGGCGATTGCGGAAACGAATCGCGCGCCTTTCGATCTGCCGGAAGCGGAGTCGGAGCTGGTCGCGGGCTTCCATACGGAGTATGCCAGTTTCAAGTTCGCGATGTTCTTCATCGCGGAGTACACCAGCATGATCACGGTTTCGTGCCTGTGCTCGATTTTATTTTTCGGCGGATGGCTGTCTCCCTTCCCCGCTTCGTGGAGGTTCATGCATTATTTGCCATCGGCGATCCTGATAGCGTTCGGATTGTGGGTGATTTGGGATGGCTTTCGCTACGAAACGATTTTCGGGCGGATTATTTTGCCGGGAGCGGGAACGGCAATTGCGGGGCTGGGCGCGGTTTTTGTTTTGTTCCCGAACGTGAACGAGTTTATTCAGGGACCATTCTGGCTGCTGTCCAAGATTTTTGTTTTTCTGTTTGTGTACGTGTGGATGCGCGGGACGCTGCCGCGTTTCCGTTATGACCAGTTAATGTCGTTCGGGTGGAAATTGCTGCTTCCGCTGTCGATCGTGAACGTGATTATCACCAGTTTTGTGATCCTGGCGAAGATGCAATGGTGGAGCGCAAGATGACGGCGCCACTCGTTGTTTTTTTCGTGCTGGCGGCGCTTGCGGTGATAGGCGCGGTCAGCTTGATTCTTCAAAAGCATCCGATTCATAGCGCGCTGTCGCTGATCGTGGTGATGATTGCACTGGCGGGGCTCTATCTGCTGCTGGGGGCGGAATTCGTGGCTGCCGTGCAGATCATTGTTTATGGCGGCGCGATTATGGTGCTGTTCGTGTTCGTGATCATGCTGTTGAATGCCGGCGTGGAGGAGCACACGAGCATTTCAAAGATGGCGGGAGCGCCGGGATTGCTGCTGGTGGTGGCGCTGGCGGGATTCGTGGCGGCGACGATCGCAAAGTCGACGGAGAGCGTGCAGGCTATTCCGCAAACCGGAGAAATCGCTTCGACACTCGGAATTTCAAACATGATCTTCAAGGACTTTGTTTATCCGTTCGAACTGACGTCGTTCCTGATTCTCGTAGCGGTGCTCGGAGCCACGGTGCTGGCCCAGCGGGAGAAGAGTTGAGATGGTTCCGACGAATTATTACGTGATACTGAGCGCGATCCTGTTCGGGCTGGGCGTGTTTGCGTTTGTTTTCAAGCGCAACATCATCACGATTTTCATGTCCATTGAACTGATGCTGAATGCGGTCAATCTGGCGTTCGTGGCGTTCAGTCAGGCATTGGGGAAACTGGATGGACAGGTCTTTGTGCTGTTCGTGATTGTGGTGGCGGCGGCGGAGGCGGCCGTGGGATTGGGAATAATCATCTTGATTGCGCGCAACCGGCAAACACTGAACGTCGAACGCGTGGACCTGCTCAAACTCTGATGCCGACGCACCCGATGCTCGAATACCTGTGGATTGTTCCGCTGCTGCCGCTGCTGGGCTCGGCGGTGAATGGAATTTTTGGCGCGAAGTGGCCGAACAAGATTGTTAACAGCATGGCGTTGGGATCGACGGGGCTGTCGTTTCTCGCCGCGCTTGAAGCGGTCCGCGAGTTTCTTGATTACTTCGCACAGAATCACCAATCTTTTCACAAGGAATTCTTCACCTGGATCGCGGCGGGCAACTTCCGCGCCGGCTTCGATCTGCAGATGGACCAGCTCACCGTCGTGATGGTGCTGGTGGTGACCGGAGTGGGCTGGCTCATTCACGTTTACGCGACCGGATACATGGCGCATGAGGGCGGGTACTACAGATTCTTTTCGTACCTCAACCTGTTCATGTTTTTCATGCTGATCCTGGTGCTGGCGGCGAACTATGTATTGCTGTTTGTGGGCTGGGAGGGCGTGGGGCTTTCGAGTTACCTGCTGATCGGTTTCTATTTTCTCAAGAAGTCTGCTGCGGATGCGGGGAAGAAAGCGTTCATCGTCAATCGCATCGGCGACTTTGGATTCATGCTGGGGATGTTTTTGCTGTTCAAGACATTTGGGACGCTGGATTTCGCGCAGCTTTTTGCCAAGGCGGATCCGTGGCCTGCGGATGCGATGGGACATCTTGGGACATTCACGATCGCCTGCTTGCTGCTTTTCATGGGCGCTTGTGGAAAATCAGCGCAATTGCCTCTGTACGTGTGGCTGCCGGACGCGATGGAAGGGCCGACGCCGGTCAGCGCGCTGATTCATGCGGCAACGATGGTGACGGCGGGCGTTTACGTTGTGGCACGCTCGCACATTCTTTTTGCGCATGCGCCGACGGCGATGCTGGTGGTTGCGATCGTCGGCTGCGCGACGGCGTTCTTTGCGGCAACCATCGGCTTGGTGCAGACGGATATCAAAAGGGTTCTCGCGTACTCGACGGTCAGCCAGTTGGGCTACATGTTTCTCGCGTGCGGCGTTGGCGCGTTTTCCGCGGGCATTTTTCACTTGATGACGCATGCGTTCTTCAAGGCGCTTCTCTTCCTCGCCGCAGGAAGCGTGATTCACGCCATGGGTGGCGAGCAGGACATGAACCGCATGGGCGGGCTCAACAAAAAAATTCGCTGGACGTATCTGACGATGCTGACGGCCACGCTGGCGATCGCCGGGTTTCCGCCGTTCGCAGGATTCTTCAGCAAGGACTCGATCCTGCTGAGCGCCTTCCAGAGCGAATACGGTGGGCGCAACGTCAGATACACGCTCTATGCGTTCGGCCTGGCCACCGCACTGCTGACGGCGTTCTACATGTTCCGGCTGATATTCCTGACGTTTCACGGCAAACAGCGCTACGACGAGCATCACGTTCACGTGCATGAATCGCCGAACAGCATGCTGGCGCCGCTGATGATACTCGCGGTGCTCTCGATCGTGGGTGGCTGGTTCGCGGCTCCTGCTTTTCTGCCGGGCGGAACCGATTATTTCACAAAATTTTTGCAGCCGGTTTTCGGCGGCTTGGAATTGGCAGGAGCGGAAGCGGAAGCTTACTCACTTGAGCTATGGCTGGCCGGCATCGCCTTCGTGATTGCGATTGCCGGAGCCGTCGTTGCCTACTGGGTGTATCTCAAGAGACCTGAAAAGGCGGACGGATTTGCGAAGTCCCTGAAGCCCGCTTACACAACGTTATTGAACAAGTATTACGTGGACGAACTCTACGCCGCCGCAGTGGTCAAGCCGCTGTTGTGGATTTCAACCAATGTGCTCTGGAAGGTGGCTGACGTGGCCGGAATCGACGGAGCGGTGAATGGGATCGCAGAAGGCGCGACCGCTATCGGCGACGGAGTTCGCCACACGCAATCCGGGAACACGCGAAGCTACGCAGTGTGGGTGGTCGTCGGAGCGCTGGTGGTGATCGCGGTCATCCTCTTCTGGCCGTCCAGCGGAAAACCGGTCCTCGGGATGGTGCACTGATGCTGCATGGCGGACATTTGTTATCGGTGCTGATCTTCTTCCCCGCCGTCGGGGCGCTGGCGCTCTTACTGTTGCGCGGTGACGATCGCAAATTCATACGGATCATCGCGCTGATCGTTTCCCTTGCCGAATTTGTTTTCTCGCTCTTCATGATTCCCAAGGTGCCTATCGGCGCCGCCGGTTATCACCTCGAGGAATACCTCAAGTGGATCAATCAGCCTCCGATCAATTACCACCTGGGCGTTGATGGAATCAGTTTGTTCCTCGTCATCCTGACGACGTTCCTGACGCCGATTTCCATTTTGGCGTCGTGGAAGAGCATCGAGCACCGCGTTAAAGAGTTTTTCGTGATGCTGCTGATGCTGGAAGTCGGCGTTGTCGGCGTTTTCCTTTCGCTGGACCTTTTCCTCTTCTTCCTTTTCTGGGAAGTGATGCTGATTCCGATGGCGCTCCTGATTGGCATCTGGGGACACGAGCGTCGCGTGTACGCTGCCGTGAAGTTCGTTCTATACACCATGGCGGGTTCGATCCTGATGCTGGTGGGCATCATCTGGCTGTACAACGCCACAGGCACATTCGATCTGCCCGCGATTCAAGTGCTGCTGCATACCCCGGCCTCGCAAGGCGGCCTTGAGCTCGCGCCAAGAACCGAAATGCTCCTATTCCTGGCGTTCTTTCTCGCGTTTGCCATCAAGGTGCCGCTCTTCCCGCTACACACATGGTTGCCGGACGCGCACGTGGAAGCACCCACGGCAGGCTCGGTGATGCTGGCGGGCGTTCTGCTGAAGATGGGCACGTACGGAATGATCCGCTTCTGCTTGCCGCTCTTCCCGGAGGCTGCGCACCGCGCCGCGGGCTGGGTGGCGGTGCTGGCGATCATTGGCATCATTTACGGCGCGCTGGTAGCGATGGTGCAGCCGAACCTGAAGAAACTGGTCGCGTACTCATCGGTCAGCCACCTCGGCTTCGTGGTGCTGGGCATTTTCGCGTTCCACAACATTTCCATGCAGGGCGCCGTTTATCAGATGTTGGCGCACGGGATTTCGACGGGAGCGCTCTTCTTGCTCGTGGGCATGCTGTACG
>WNGK01047237.1_pt1 | contig 11186 bp, 9 predicted proteins | sample 5400601 | NCBI WGS metagenome assembly WNGK01 (sample SAMN13153376, study PRJNA577476) | soil metagenome | isolation source: 60 cm soil or saprolite under Garry oak tree replicate 1 | place: USA:California | collected 2016-06-15
CAGCCCACCAGCCCGCTGGCCGCCAGCTAGCGCCCGCAGGCAAGCCGCAGGACCCGCAAGACAGCCGCGACCGGACGGGCAGCGTCATCACGCGCCACGAACGCTCACCAGAAACGGCCTAATTCAGCGGGCTCCTAGCTCCCTGCAGGCGTAGCGTTTTGCCGACGCCAGTTGACGGCAGGCACGGCGCGACGTACCCAAGGCACCGGCGTCCCTGTGGCCTGCGGTAATCAGACTCAATGCGACCGCATCAGGCCGGGAACAGCCTGATGTACCCTGCTTCGGTCACTGGCCGTCTCCGTTGCCGAGAGACTAGGGTTCGGTTCCCTGGCCATAGCGGCGCTGGTTTCAGTGAGACGTTTGCGCAGGCTGAACCATTTGATGTCGGGTGAGAGACGATGTTGGAGCCGACCGCGAGCCCAGCGAACTGGGTGTAGTTAGCGAGGATGCCGCCGAGCGCAGGCTCCAGGTCCAGGTTGCTGGTCGTGATCCTGCAGACGAGGCGGTGCCTGTTAGCGAGCGACTGGATCCGCTCGCCTGGGCAACCCTGACTGGCGAACCGGACCTGCTCGTCTCTGCACTTCAGGTTGACCCGTCGAGCTGAAGCAACTCAAGATGGCATGACAACAGGCTCCAGTCGCAGATAGGCGGGCCATGGAAAGGTTCGATCTCGGCACCTACAGCAGAGCTGTATCCTCACGGTCGCCAGAGGCACAGCGATGGTTCGATATCGGTCTCAACTGGTGTTACGGCTTCAATCATGAAGAAGCCATCAGGTGTTTTGAAAAGGTGCTCAGCTTCGATCCGGGCTGCGCGATGGCCCATTGGGGCATCGCCTATGCGGCGGGCCCCTTTTATAACCTGACCTGGAGGGAGCACGGCGCGGCCGAGGCGGAGAAGGCAGCAAGATGCGGCTACGACCATGTCCGACTGGCGAGGGAGGCAGCCAGCGGAGCGTCTCCCGCCGAACGGCGGCTGATCGAAGCCCTCGCGGCCAGATATCAAAAGCCGCACGCGGTGACGGAGAAAGAGTTCGAGCAATGGGACGACGCCTATGCTGCCGAAATGCGGCGAGTTCACTACGAGTTTCCGCACGATCAGGACGTGATGGCGCTGTTCGTCGAGGCGCTGATGATGCGCACCGTGCGCCGGCTCTGGAATTTGAAAACGGGTACCCCGGCGCCCAACTCCGATGTACTGGAGGCGCTGGGAATCTGTGAGCGGGCGATCGCCCTCGCAGACAAGGCCGACGCCGCGCCCCATCCCGCGATACTGCACCTGCACATTCATTTGCTTGAGATGTCGACGATGCCCGAACGCGCACTGCGATCGGCGCATAGGCTCGGCGGGATGTGCCCAGATGCCGGGCACCTGAACCACATGCCCGCCCATATCTACGTGCTGTGCGGCATGTACGAGGAAGCGAAATCCGCGAGCGAGAAGGCGGTCCGAGCGGACGACCTCTACCTCGCCCAGACGGATACGCCGGGCTACAACTATCTGCTCGCCTGCTGCCATGATCTACATCTCATGATGTTTGCCTGCATGTTTCTCGGCCAGTCGAAGCCCGCCCTCTGGGCGGCCGACAAGAGTACGCGGCTTTGCCACGCGCGAAATCATCGCCCTGCCTGACCGGCCGAAGCTTACCCAGACGATGGAGGGCTATTACGCGATGAAGTCGCATGTGCTTGTGCGCTTCGGCCGCTGGCACAAGATAATCGACGAGCCGATGGCCGACGATCCCGCACTTTATGTTCTCACCACTGCGATGCAGCACTACGCTAAGGGTGTAGCGCACGCGACGGTGCGCGATTTCGCCGTCGCTGACCGGCAGCGCGAGCTGTTCTACATGCATCTGGACCGCATTCCGCCCGAACGGCGCTTCCTGAGCAATCCGGCACATGCATCGCTCGCCGTGGGGGCCGCCCTACTTGACGGAGAGCTCGCCTATCATAAGGGCCGTCACGAAGAGGCGTATCGGCAGCTCCGTCGCGCCGTCGAGCTTGATGACAACCTGTCCTACACGGAGCCGTGGGCATGGATGCATCCCCCGCGGCATGCCTTGGCCGCTCTTCTCCTCGATCAGGGGCATGTCTCCGAAGCCGAGCAAGTCTATCGCGACGACCTTGGGCTGAGCGGTACGGTCCAGCGGTGCGTACAGCACCCGGACAACGTTTGGGCACTGCACGGCCTAGCGGAGTGTCTGAAGCGGCGCGGCGAGCCGGACGAGCTGCCTGGCGTGCGGGACAGGCTCCGCGCAGCCCTTGCGAAGGCAGACGTACCCATCAGTTCGTCCTGCCTGTGCAGGACGAGCATGCAGCAGGCCATAGGGTGTTGTAGTTGAGCGACGGCGCCGATGCGGCGGCCACCGCGATCGCGTCCGCAACAGCAGAGGGATTCCAGCCATGGGTCATAGCGTCAATGCCCATGTATGACTGGCCCGAACGACACGCCGAGGTCGATGTCGGCTGGGCGGCGACCGGGCCCGTCGGCTGCACCGGTCAGCCTGGCGCCGCCACCACCAGCACCGCGCCCGCCGGGCCCACCGGCGCTGGAACGCCTACGCCGAGACGCTTTGTGACCCGCGTAGACCATGTGCCCTACGTCGTCGAGCAGGACGAGGACGGCGTCTGGTGCGCCTCCGCACAGCTGCGCCCGGGCGTCGGGGCGGTAGGCGACGGTCCGACGGCGGAAGCAGCGGTTGCCGGCCTGCGGGATGTGCTGGAAGCGTTGCTCGCCGAGGTCGGTCCTCCGGATGAGCTGACGCTTACTCTAGACGTCGCCTGATGCCAGAGTCCCTCCCGGCCATTCCGGGGGTGAAGGTGGTCAGGGCGCTTGAGCGGGCTGGTTTCGCGGTCGTGAGAATCAGCGGGAGTCATCCGTGATGCGCTATTCCGATGGCCGGAAGTCCCGGTCCACGCGGGCCACGATATCGCCAAGGGCACCCTGCGGAACATCCTGGCGATCATCGGCATGGACGCCGAGGAGTTCCGGAAGCTGCTGTGAGCCTGAGACGGGTCCCTCAGGTCCAGGACTCATGAGCGATTCGCGGCATCTCGCCGTGAGTACAGTTGTGCCTGGCTGTTCGCAAGATTGGCGGACGGTCGTGCTTGAGCGGATCACTCAGGGAGACGCAGCACCTGCGTCAGCCGACCGGTGGCAGCGAACGGTACCAGACTTCGCCCACGATCTCGCCCAGCTGGCGGATACGCTCCGGTCGCGGAGTTGCGGCTGGAAGTCCGATGTGCACGTAGGCCATCTGCTCGGTCATGCACCCGAGAGCTTCGGCAAGCAACGCGAAATCCGCGGGGCCGATGCGGCCCTCGTCGTGCAGGTGCCTCAGCCACCGCTCGGTCCGGTCGACGAAGTCGGCCCGCGTGCAAATCCAGAGCCTGCCGAAGCCGTCGTTCCCGCTCACGGCAGCGGCCTCGCGCATCACCCTGAGCAGATGGCGATTGCGTGAGTATGCCTGGAAGAACGTCACGTTGACCGCGATCAGGGCGTCACGCTCGTCGCTCGTCGGCAGGCGGCGATTAGACGAGGACGCCAGCTCCCGCAGGGCCGGCTCCAGGGCCGCGACGAAGATCTCGTCCAGGCTGCTGAAGTGCCGGTAGAAGTTGCCCTGCGCGGTCCCGGCGCGATGGACGATATCCGAGATCCGGGTCTTGGTATAGCCGTATTCCCGGAAACACTCGGCGGCCGCCTGGACGAGCTTGGAGCGCATCGCCTGGCCGCCAGCTGCGCCGGTTAGTGACTCGTCTGACGCATTCTCATCTGCTGACCCGGCTACCTGCGGGGCGGATGCCATGACGCCGCTCCTAGCTTTCTCCGTGTTAACCAGCGTTTCCCGGTTCGGTAATGGTATCGCTCGCACCGCCGCGGACAACGCTCATCACAACTCATAATGACAGCTGCGACACAAACGGGGCCAGGGGATGGTCCGCGTCAGGCATCTCGCCGGGCCCTGAGATGCCGGCGAACTGCAGGAGCGCCGTGACGTATGGATCGAGACCGTCCGCGCTTGTGGCGGTCGTGGCGTCACCCTCGTAGACCTGGCCGGTGTGGCCGTCGACCGTCACGGTGCGCCCGGCGAGCTTCGTCGATGTCCCTGTCCCGCAGCCCACCACGCATGGCAAGCCGATCTCGCAGCAGACGAGCGCCGCGTGTGACGTGCTTCCGCCGAGGTCGGTGACGACGGCGACGGAGTCGAACATCGCCGGCACGTCCTCGGGAGCCGTCGTCGGCCGGACCAAGACCACCGGCGTTCCTGCCGAGGCGAGCTCCATTGCCTGGTCCATATCGGATACTGCCATGCCGGTGGCGACGCCCGGACTGGCGCCGAGCCCCGTCGCGACGGCGCCGGCGCCCGCGTCCACGCTCGCCGTTGCCGCCAGGCTCTCCGCCTGCTCGCGCGAGACCCGGCTGACCGCGGTGGCGGGATCGATGACACCTTCGCGAGCCAGGTCGACGGCGATGCGGACCGCGGCAGGCGCCGAGCGCTTCCCGGCCCGCGACTGCAGGACGTAGAGCCGGCCCGAATCGATCGTGAACTCGATGTCGGCCAGGTCCCGCAGGTCGGCCTCCACGGTCGCGGCGATCTCGGCGAGCCGGAAATGGATGCCGGGCATCCGCTCCGCCAGGGTGGCCAGCGGCTCGGGCGTCGCTACCCCTGAGACCACGTCGTCGCCCTGCGCGCATGGCAGCCACTCACCGAACAGGCGCGGCTCGCCGGTCGCGGGGTCACGGCTGAACAGCACGCCGGTGCCCGACCCCGGGCCGCGGTTCCCGAACACCATCGCCTGGATGGTCACCGCGGTGCCGCCGGCCTCGCCGAGCCGGTGCCGGGTCCGGTAGGCGCGGACGCGGTCGTTGTACCAGGACGCGAACACCGCGCCGATGGCCGCACGCAGCTGATCGTGGGGGTCAGCCGGAGGTGCCGCGTCCGGATCGCCCAGGACGACCTCGCCGTAACTGCGGCGGAACCGCTCCCAGGTGTCGGCGGCCCATCTCGAATCACCGGATTCCGCCGCGAGCTCGTCCCGCAGCCACGGGGTGATGCCGAGGTTGAGGACGGTGTCCATCATCCCTGGCATACTCTGAGCCGCGCCGGAGCGGACCGACACGAGCAGCGGGCTTCCCGGTCCGCCGAACCGGCGTCCCGTCTCTTCTTCGAGCCTGGCCAGCTGCTCAAGGACCGCGTCCCATACTCCGGCTGGGAGTCTGCCGCCGTTGTCGTGGTAGGCGGCGCACAAGGAGGTCGCGAGCACGAAGGCCGGCGGTACCGGAAGACCCAGGCGGCGCATCTGGTTCAGGCTGTAGGCCTTGCCTCCGACCAGATCCCGCTCGAGCGGCTGTGTGCCGTCCAGCGCGAGAACGGCGGCTGGCGACAGCAGTGAGTTCACGTAGTACCTCCAGCAGTGGCGGCGCGGGCGGCGAAGAGCCCGCCTTCGACCGGAATATCGATGCCGTTGACCCAGGACGCGGCGTCGCTCAGCGCGAAGCTGATGACCGCCGCGATTTCACCCGGACGGGCGTGGCGTCCCACCGCCGCGGCGCTGCGGTCGATGGCGGCCTGGCCCATCGTGGCGGCGAAGTCGGTCAGGATGCCGGTTTCGACAGGGCCGGGGCTGACGCTGAGCGCCCGGATCCCGCTCGGCAGCAACTCGGCGGCGAGCAGCTGGGTCCACCGCACCAGCGCGTGCTTGGACGTGTCGTAGGCCTGGCTGCCGGTCAGCGGGTACTCGCCCAGCCATGCGTCGACGTCGCCGGAAGTCTGCGCGGCGAGCAAGGCGGTGATGCCCGCCGGAGGCACGACGTTGCGGTGCGCGGCGACCGATGCGACCGTGACGACCGCGCCGCCGGGACGCACGCGGGGCAGCACACCGGTGATCAGGCGGCGGGGCGCCAGGAGGTTGACCGCCAGCACCCGCGTCGGCGGGTGTGTCCCAGGAATCCCGGCGACGCTGGCGATGGCGTCGACCGTGCCGGGCAGCGCCGCGATGGCCGCGTCGATGGCGTCGGCGTCGGCCAGGTCGCACACGATGGCCTCGGCGCCCGCGATGTCGCATGGGACCCGGTCGAGCCCGATCACCGCGTGACCGGAGTCGGCGAGCGTCTGGGCCAGCGCCGCTCCGATGCCCGCCGCGGTGCCGGTGACCAGGACCGTTCGGGTATCCATCATGACATCACCGCCGTCACCTCGGTCATCTCGGCCAGCCCGAGAGCACCCAGCTCGCGCCCGTAGCCGAGAGCTTGGTGCCGCGGAAGGGGACATCCGGATGATCCTGGTGCGTACGCCGTTGATCTTGACCTGGCCGCAGTCCAGGCGGCGGGCGAAACGCCCGGCGTGGTCGCGGTCGGCCGAGTACACCTCGGCGGACAGTCCGTTGTCGGTGCCGTTCGCCAGCGCCGCCGCGTCGTCCTCGTCGCGGTAAGGCAGGACAACCACAGCCGAGCGGACATAGCCACGGGTCACGACGAGCGCTCCGAGATACTCACCGGCAGGCGCTTGATGCCGCGGAAGAAATTACTGCTCAGCCGGGCGGGTTCGCCTCGCAGGTCAACGGCGAGGTTGCGGTCGATCAGCCGGCTGAGGAACAGCCGGGCTTCCAGCCGGGCCAGGTGCGCCCCCAGGCATGCGTGCACTCCCCACCCGAAGCCCATGTGCTCGTTCGGGCTGCGGTCGGCGATGAACCGGCCGGCCTCGGGGAACACCCGTTCGTCCCGGTTGGCCGAGCAGTACCACATCACCACCTTGTCGCCGGCCCGCACCGTGCGGCCGTGCATCTGCAGGTCGCGGGTTGCGGTCCGGCGCATCGACAGCACCGGTGACACCCAGCGGACGAGCTCCTCCACAAGAGCGGGTATCCGCTCCGGCTCCCGGCGCACCAGCGCCCACTGGTCCGGGTGGCCGTTCAAGGTGACCATCGCACCCGACAGCAGATTGCGGGTCGTCTCGTTCCCCGCCACCATGAGGATCAGGTAGTACGCGTCGAGCTGGCCCCGGCTGAGCGGGAGACCGCCGACTTGGGCGGTGGTGAGGGCGCTGACCAGGTCGGCGGCGGGGCACGAGCGGCGCTGTGCTTCCAGGTCGCGGAAGTACGCGAAGACCTCTTCGCGCGCCTTCACCGCGGTCTGCAGGCCCTCGGAGTAGTTCCCCGGCACCCACGGTGCCGTCGAGAATCTCGTCGATCACCGCGACGATGTCGGATTCCAGCGACCGGATCCGCGCCGGACGCACGTGCGGGACCGCGACCTTGCGGAGCTGGCTGTGCCGGGGCGGGTCGAGGTGGTGGATGCTGCGTTCGCCCTCGCCCTCGGCGCGTCTGCTCTTGATCTGCGTACCCTCGGCCGCGGTGAACGCCTCGTAGTCGGAGGCGACAGCCTTGACGTCGTCGTAGCGGGTCACCGACCAGAAACCCGGACCGTCAGGCTCGTCGTTCCAGTGCAGCGGGTCGTGCTCTCGGAGGATCCCGAACACCTCGCTGTCCGTCCCCTGCTCGAAGAGGCTCAGGTCCATCAGGTCGACCTCGCGCTGGGGCATGTGCACATCCATCCCTCTGACATCCCCCGGCATCTCGCCGGGGCGACCCGGCGAGCTTGCGGCCAGGCTGTTATGCGACTGATGAATCACTAAACCACATCCGTCAGGAAACCGGAAGGCCCTTGATCAACCCGATGGAACCGGCTTAGGCTGGTGCCGATTAGTGCGACACGAGGTTCACAATCTGTCCTTAGGCCGAACGACCTGATCGGGAGCGAACCTGCATGTACCCGCCTGCTGTGGCCGACCGGTACCTGGACCGGGTCGCGCCGCCCCAACGGCAAGCTAAGCCTGGAGGGCGTGCGCGCCCTTGTCGCATCCGGTGAGGAGATTTCGTGAGCGACTTCCTGATCCTGCATACGCTGCGGGTCAAGGGCCTGACGCCGCTGGCCGTCGTCAGCGCGCAGACGGGCCTGCCGGCTACGCAGGCCGATGAGGTCCTGCGCCGGCTCGCCGCTCGCGGCCTGGTGACGATGCGGGAAGGGCGCATGGCCGGAGCACTGCTCACGCCCGCGGGCAAGCAGGCCCACGCGGAGCAACTGGCCCGGGACCCCGGCACTCGCGGTGCCGCCGCCGCCCTGGCCGCCGCCTACGAGGAGTTCCTGCCGGTCAACGGCGAGTTCAAGCGCATCTGCCAGAGCTGGCAGATGCGGCCGGACGGGCAGCCGAACGATCACGCGGACGCCGGTTACGACGCCGGGGTGATCTCGCGGCTGGCAGGAATCCACCAACGGCTCCTGGCCTGCGTCCTGGAACCGCTTGAGAAGGCACTGCCCCGGTTCGCCGCCTACCGGGTGAGGCTGGCAGCGACCCTGGACCGGGTGCGCGGCGGTGACACCACCGCGTTCGCCCGCCCCATGGCCGACTCCTATCACGACATCTGGATGGAGCTGCACCAGGACCTGCTGCTGTCCGCGGGCCGCGAGCGCGGCGCGGCCGACGAGAGCTGACCCGGGACGGCGGCGGTCACCTGACGCTAGAGGCAGGCAGCGGCGCCTCCCCGGAAAGGACGCGGCTGAGCAATTCGGTCACCGGTGAGCTGTCAAGCTCACCGAGCGCCGCGCGCAGCAGCGTGGCCGACACATATCCGGCATGGAGAAGCCCGGCGTCACTGCCGTGCTCGAGGTCGGCCGGGTCGGTCAAGTAGGGCCGCACCGTCAGCTGCGCGCCGGTGCGCTCGATGGAGTACCGGATCCTGCCCCGCCGGCCGAGCGGGCCGTTCTCGACGCCCTTGATCTGGCCGAGGTCCACATCGGGCACGTTCAGGTTGAGCACGCTGCCTCGCATGCCGGGGCGGCCCAGCAGCGGAACCGCTGCGCAGGCGATCTCCGCGGCCGTGTCGAAACGCGCCTCAGGCAGGAAGCCGCAGCTTACTGCCATCGCGCTGCGCCCGAGCATGGCACCGGCGAGGGCGCCCCCCACCGTGCCGGAAAACAGCAGTGACCGGCCGGTGTTCGGCCCGGCGTTGATTCCGCTGATCACCAGGTCCGGCGACTCGCCGAAGGCGCCGACGCAAGCGGCGAGGACGGCAAGACCCGGCGGCCCGTCGACGCCGACGGCCGGTACCGACGGGGCCGTGGGCAAGACACGGTCCGTAACGGTAACCGGCGTGCCGTCGTAAACGCCGCCCAGTGAGGTACCGCTCCCGCTGCGCTCGCTAGAGGGTGCGGCCACGGCTACGTCGTGGCCGGCCGCCACGAGCTTTCCGACCAGGGCCGCGAGGCCGGGGGCGTCGATGCCGTCGTCGTTCGTGACGAGGATGCGCATAGGTTGCCTTCCCACTGCCGGGCACTCGCGAGGTCAGACCTAGCGGCGCAGTCGGGCCTGCTGCCAGTTGCGACTTAAGTGTCACATAACTGCCTGACGCCAAACAACTCTAACTGCCAGTTCTATGTTGATTTTGAGCTTGACACCGACTCTGTTTAGGAGTCAATCTTGTGACTAGGTATTCACAAACAAAGGGAATATGATGCCGCGTACCTCAGCCGACATGGACGCCTGCGCCAGCGTCCCCGCGCTCGCCTGACCACGACATCCAGGTAAGGGACAACAACAAGGGAGGCTGGCCCATGAGCTCCTGGCCGATCCGCGATGCCACGTCAACGATCTATCCGCTGTACTCGCGCGCGAACGTGGGCGAGATCTTTCCCGACCCGATCAGCCCGCTCAACGCGTCCGCGGGCTTCCAGCACAACCTGGAGGCCGGGTGGCGCGACGCCTTCGTCAACTGCGGCGTCTGGGACCACGACATCTACGACGCCGACGTTGAACACAACATCATCCCGGCCTTCGACAACTACCTGTACATCAACATGTCGCTGATGCGGCTGTTCGGCGTCCGCGTCCCCGGGATGGGCCCGGAGGCGGTCGACCGGCAGTACTTCGGCGACATGCCTGGCATCCCCAGCTACGACAGTGAGCGCCGCGACTTCGACGATAACCCGCAGCACCAGGCCAAGGCAGGCGGGTGGCTGATGGAAAAGGTACTGGGCGCCACCACCCTGGCCGAGTACGACGACGACCGCAAGCTGGTCCTCAAGATCCGCGCCGAACGGCCCGACATGGCCGCGCTCACCGATGCCGATCTCCGGCACCGCATCACCAGCTTCGACGACGTGCTGCGTCCGCTATTCCAGCGGCACATCGAGTCGAGCCTGAAATGCGGCGTGTGCCTCGGCGCGCTCGCCCAGATCGCCAAGGGCATCGGGCGGCCAGAACTCGCGCTCGTCCTCGTCAGCGGCATCGGGGACATCGACTCCACCGGCCCGTCCACCCGCATGTGGACGCTGAGCCGCAGCATCCGCCGCAGCGCGGCCCTCAGCGCCCTGTTCGACGCCGGACTCGAGGACCTGTACGAGCGCGTCAGGGCCAGCGACGACCCCGCGGTCGCCGCGTTCGGTAACCAGCTGGACGACTTCCTGACCGAGTGGGACTTCCGCGGCCCGGCCGAATGGGAGATCCGCTCACTGACCTGGGGCCTCAAGCCGTCGCTCGCGCTGGCCACCATCGACCGGCTACGGACCGTCGGCGATGAGGAAGCGCCCGCGGCCAAGAACGCCGACCGGGCCGCCGCCCGGGAGGCCGCCGCCCGCACCGTCCGTGAACTGCTCGCCGGAGATGCGCAGGCCGCAGCCGGCTTCGAGGCCGCGCTGGCCGCGGGCAGCCTGTGGATGCGTGGTCGCGAGCGGTCCCGCACGACAGCCGCGATGATGATGCACGAGCTGCGACTGCCAGCGCTGGAACTGGGACGGCGCAGTGCCGCGGGAGGCCACCTCGATTCCCCGCAGCAGATCTTCATGCTGTTCCGCGGCGAGCTGGATGACTACCTTGCCGATCCAGCTCGGTTCACCGAGCAGTTGCGCGAGCGGGAGCAAACCTATCTCGCCCTCTTCGACGTCGTGCCGCCGTTCGTGGTCAACGGGGTCGCCCCGCACTCCGGGCGGTGGGCACGGCGCGGAGCGCAGGTCAGCGCCGGCGCGGTGGTCGGTGAGATTATCACCGGCGTCTCCGGCTGCACCGGCACCGCGCGCGGGCGAGCACGCGTCATCACCGACCCCGACGACCCGTCGGCCCTCGAGCCGGGCGAGATTCTCATCGCCCCGATAACGGACCCGGCATGGACCCCGCTATTCGTCGCGGCCTC
>WNGK01007789.1_pt1 | contig 11185 bp, 9 predicted proteins | sample 5400601 | NCBI WGS metagenome assembly WNGK01 (sample SAMN13153376, study PRJNA577476) | soil metagenome | isolation source: 60 cm soil or saprolite under Garry oak tree replicate 1 | place: USA:California | collected 2016-06-15
CAATAACCCCGGAACAGGCACGAAAGCTCGTTGAGGCGTCAGTCAAAGTGCTGGACCAGCTGGCTCTCGCCCGAAGATCACCGTTTAGAGCAGGGTCCGCAGCGGACCCGCTAGAAGAGTTTCGACTTGAAGATGGCATAGGTCCAGGAGGGCTTTCTTCACTGGTAGTGCGGAACGGGAACCAGATTGTTGCCTATCTGACTATTGACGGGAACAACATGAAAACAGGAGTGAGAGAGATCATCCTTCGAGACCTTGAGACGATTGGAGTGTCCGACGGCGAAATAATGACAACTGACACTCATCTTGTTACTGGGCTAGTCAGGTCAACTCTCGGATACTACCCTGTTGGAGCCCATCTTGATATTGGACTGCTGACCCAAAAGGTGAGAGAAACGGTTCAGCAGGCTATGGCAACGATGGAAGATGCGACCGCGGGCTTCTCGAAATTCTCGATTGAAGTGCGAGTGCTCGGATCGGAAACATTCCAAACCATAACGAGTTTCGTAGCTCGCATTGCAAGACGAATTGGACGTCAATTCTATGGACTTGAAGCCCTGACTCTTGTCGTAACTCTACTCATCCTATTCTTCCCGTGAAAGCCATGGAAGCAGATGAATCCCTACACTACATGCAACTTCCACGCGAAGTCATAGTAGGCAAGAATGTTCTCGGCCGGACAGGAGAGGTTTGCGCTCGGCTTGGTTACAGTGGTATGGCTCTCGTAATTTCGGGACCGATAACTTACCCTCTCGCAGGCGAGCCCGTTGCGAAATCAGTTGTGAAGGCGGGTTTGAAAGTTGACCATGTTATCGTCAAAGAATCGACGGAGGCAGTCGTAAACCATGTCATAGGAGCGATCAAGCGGTCAAAGGCCTCTATTGCCCTAGGTGTTGGGGGCGGCAAAGATATCGACGTAGCAAAACTCGCATCAGCCAAAGCCTCTGTTCCCTTCATGAGCATTCCCACAGCCGCAAGCCACGACGGAATCGCAAGCCCCTATGCTTCGATCAAAGGGGGCTCAAGACCTTACTCGATTAGAGCGCAAGCGCCTGTGGCAATTCTCACGGATATCGATGTGATAGCCGATTCACCCTACAATCTGCTTGCTGCGGGCTGTGCTGACATCGTTGCCAAGTTTACGGCCGTTAAGGACTGGCAGCTCGCCCACAAACTGAAGAATGAATACTACGGAGACTACGCGGCCGATCTCGCACTTATGAGTGCTGAACTTGTTACAAAGAATGCCAAGGAGATCCTCAAGCGGAACATCGAAGGCGTCAGAACGGTAGTAGAGGCGCTCATAAGCTGCGGAGTGGCTATGAGCATAGCCGGAAGCTCACGACCATGCAGCGGGTCCGAACACTTGTTCAGTCACGCCCTTGACCTCGTGGCCGCTGAAACAAGCCTGCATGGTGAGAGAACCGGTGTTGGCGCGATCTTGTGCGCGTACCTCCAAGGGTCCAACTGGGAGGCAATCCGAACATTCCTGAAAGAGATTGGAGCACCCTCAACCGCTAAGGAGCTTAACGTCTCTCCCGGACAAGTGGTAAAGGCACTAACCATGGCTCACAGTCTTCGTCCCGAACGATACACAATTCTCGGAGAGACGGGAGTGGCTGAGGCCGCCGCGGAGAAAGTCGCTCGGACAACAGGCGTCATCGGATAGACCATTGAGAGCTTCTGCTCGAGCCTACGCGATTCAAGGACTCGTGAAATACCACGGTCTCAGAAACGATAAACTGCGTCTACCATTCCACGACAGCATATCCGTCTGCATGAAAGCGCTTCCAACAATCACAACTGTGGCGTTCGGCCGAGAGTTCGCGGATGATCGTATCAGGATAAACGGCAAGTCGCCATCACGAAAAGAACAGGATCGAGTGTTGGCGGTTGTTAATCGTCTCAGACACCTGTCTCACCCGGGGTCACTGAAAGCAAGAATCGAATCCAGAAATCCCGATGTCAAGGGTAAGGGATTGGGCTTCTCTGCTTCAGGGTTTGCGGCACTAGGACTTGCGACCGCAAGGGCGTTGGAGCTGGATATCAGGACACCCGAGTTGTCCGAGGTTGTTAGATTAGGCGCGGGGTCTGCTTCGCGGAGCTTGGCCGGGGCCTTCTCGATTTGGTATGCGAACAGAAACGGTCGGTCTTATGCCGAGGAGCTCGCGTCTGCCAGTTCGATCAAGATGAGAACAATTATTGTTCCGATAGAGTCCGAGATCAAAACGGATAGAGCTCACGCTGACGCCGTCAAATCTCCATTCTTCAAGCCACGGCTAGTTTACCTTAGAAGTATTCTTCCACGGATGAAACGGGCGATTTCACGAAAGGATGTCGAGTCTATTGGAAGGCTGGCTGAAGAGGATACGCTCAACCTGCATGCGGTTACCATGACTGGTAAGGAGGGGCTGATTCTTCTCAGTCCACTATCGATCGAGATCATCCGGGAAGTGAGAAGGCTCCGAACCGAAGAGGACGTTCCAGTCTGGTTTTCTCTCGATACCGGTCCATCGGTATTCGTTAACACTACTCGAGACTCTGCCCAGTCAGTTCGGAGAAATCTCAGCAAGATTGCAGACGACGTCTTGGTCTCAGATCCGGGTGGACCTGCCGAGATCATTGACAAGCACCTTTTCTAACCACTCAACCCGTTTGAGTCTGCGGAACTAGATACTCTAATGTCATCGCAGAAGGGGCCCATCGCGGGACCGATAGACGCCAAGATTCTGGCTCCTCTCCCAAACGCAGACAAGTATTCCCAGATCGTAACCCGGTTCGCCCCAAACCCGGACTTTGTACTGCACATAGGGTCTCTCCGGGCTGTGTTTCTCTCCCATGACTATGCGAGGATGTACAAGGGCAAATTCATCCTCCGCTTCGAAGACACCGACCCAAGACTGAAGAAATCAGTTCTCGAATATTATGCGCAGATCGAGAAGGACGTGAAGTGGCTGGGTTGTCAGTGGGACGAGGAGTACATCATGAGCGATCGAGTCCCGATCTATTACGAGTACGCGGAGAAAGTGTTGGGTCAGGGATTCGCGTTTGTCTGCACTTGTGAATCTGACCAGTTCAAGAGGATAATCGAGTCAGGCCGGGCCTGTCCACACCGATCGAGGAGTCCGGCTGAAAATCTGGAATTATGGCACAAGATGCTCGATGGACAGCTGAAAGAGGGAGAGGCAGTGGTCCGGGTCAAGACGGAGACGACTCATCCGAATCCGGCTGTTCGAGATTGGCCAGCTTTCCGAATGATTGATCCTGAAAAATATCCTCATCCTCGGGTCGGGTCCAAGTATCGGGTGTGGCCTCTGTACAACTTTTCCGCGGCGGTCGATGATCATCTGATGGGAGTTACGCATATCATTCGGGGAAAGGAGCATTTGACGAACGCGGTCAGGCAGACCTTCCTGTACAAGCACATGGGCTGGTCATATCCTGAAGCGATCGAGTATGGACGGTTGAAAATGATAGGGTTCAAGCTCAGCAAGTCAGAGATGGTGAAAGAACTTGAAGAAGGACTGGTCAAGGGATTCGATGATCCCAGGCTTCCGACTATTGCGGCACTCAAAAGAAGGGGATATTCCCCTGAGGCCCTCAGAAAGGTCGTCCACGAAATGGGTGCTCGTCCAGTGGACGCGACACTGAGCTGGGACAACATCAACGCTACGAATCGCAAGGAAATCGACAAGCTAGCTCACAGGTACAACTTCGTCCCTAATCCTATCCGTATTGATGTGGATCATGTTTCACAATTGTTTGAGGCCCAATTGCCTCTTCATCCGGAACTTCCATCCCTTGGAAACCGTATCTTGAAAGTCGTACCGCACGACGGCGTAGCCCAAGTTTGGTTCTCGGGATCAGATTTTCACGTGGTCGAGAAGGAGAAGGTTGTACGGCTCATGGAACTGTTCAATGTAGAGATCCATTCGACGAAACCAGGTCTAGTCACTGGAAGTTTTCACAGTCAAGAGTACGCGAAAGCCCGGGAGCTCAAAGCGCCCTTGATCCAATGGGTTCCTAATGAACAATATATTCCGTGTGAGGTGGTTATGCCGGACGCGACGAGGACGAAGGGGTTTGGAGAGACGACTTTGCGCGACGAGCACGTCGGGAGTATTATTCAGATGGTCAGATTTGGCTTCGGAAGAATCGACTCCAAAGAGGATCCACTGACAATCTACTTCGCACACAAGTAGACTAAATTAAATCAGAAATCTTTGATATTGTCGATTGGCTACGGCAAGAAGCACGATCTAGCGCCCCAGTAACAACGCCTAAATCTTGAACCCAGCGCTTTCGAAGGCGTGGAAGGCTCTATGAGTAGTAGTGGTAGCGGTCTATTCTCGACGAGGTTGCAAAGGATCGTCGTTTATGGGCTCGTCATTTTCGGAGTTGTACCGTTAGCTTTGGGATTGCTATTGCTCACCCAGAACAATGGAGCTGCGGCTCCTTTTCTGACAACGTACTACGTGATCGCGATCCTTGGTCTTGCCGTCATAATGTTCGAACAGCTGTCGAATGAGATCCGAAAGCCTCCGCGTCCAACGCGTTAGCTGGTCCAGCGGGCATCGAGTCGATTTCAATTTCGTGAATCAGAAACGTTCCATCAACTACTCACGCGGCGCAGGACTCGGTCGCTAAGACCCCCTATTTTTTGAAACATCGGTTGTCTGACAGGGATAGTGGGCGAGACAAGCGATTCAGGGCGCGATCTGGGGCTAGATGGGCTCGGCGAGAAACGTGATTTGCCCAGCGAATCTAGCGGTGATCTTGAAACAACCTCCCAGATTCGAGATCAGGGCTGATAATGGGCGATTTTTCGTATGTTTCGGTGCAGTTAAGCCGAATCCGTTATGGAAACGATCACCCCACTCTCTTACTTTCATAGGTGCACCCGCCCCTCCAAGCGGTTCTGCAAAGAAAATATGGACCCCCAATTGTTAGTTTGAAAGTAAGGCCGACATGAGCTACCAGTTACTCGTAGAGTTCAGCGATGGCAAGTCGCCTTCGAGTGAGGATGTTCAAAAGGTCCTCAGAGGATTTGATCCAAATTTCGCAAGTGCGGGAGGAAACGTTCTACGCTCAACAGATCCCAACACGGGAGATCCGCTCTCTGTCGACATTGGACAAGCAAACACGATCAGGCTAGAAGTTCCTTACACAGCAACGTTCAGATCAGTCTTCGCCGCATACACCCTCGCCTGGGCCCTCGCTGATAAGTTCGGCGGAAAGGTGCGTGACCCTCAATTGGGAGGTACTCCTAGTCTTGATCTTGCAAGACAAGAATGGAGAAAACATGAACCAACGGGAGAACTTGCCAAGATGCTTGGAGGCTCGATACCCAGCGATTTTGCCACGAAGATCAAGCAGCGTCGCGGTTTTCTCCGGCAAGAAGTAGAGATACGGGGAACGGAACTGGAGATCCGCAGAAAACAGTCAGGCAGAACAACTCATTACTTCATTCCTATTCTTACTCTGGGACCTGCTCACGAGAACACGATACCCAATCCGCGTGGAGGCCTCTTGGTTCTACTTGGTTTGTTTATCATTATTGCTGCCGCCGTGCTCGGAGGAAGCAGTACTCCGTGGGTTGGAGGACTACTCGTTTTCGTAGGACTAGGGGTCATCGTCTCGAGCCTGGTTGCATACACCAAGTACAAACGGCGCTTGCTTGTCTTTCCAGGCCAAGGTGGAAACTTGCTCCTGGAATCGGCTTCGCCATCCAAGAAAGAAGTCGAGCAGTTTCTCAGCTCAGTGGACCGTATCAGATTCGCGTTGTCCCGGCCACAATCGAGAGGACCTAGCGGGTCGTCGGACGATGACGCGGAAAATATGCGAGTCACATGATAACACAGTTTGACGTGCTTCTCTCCACGCTACTGTTTGTCTCGCTCTTCCGCGAGCGAGGAAATCCGGACATCATAAAGGAACTCGCGCAACTCGTCTTCATGTTCTGGATTATCAGGTAGGGGCGACTCTTTTAATGCCGAATCTAGTTCATCGATGAATTTCGGGATGTCCCTTGGCGAGGTCCCACTTATGGGTCGATATTCGATGACGCCTTCGCGTAGAAGTTTGCAGCCCATGATGATCGTTCGTGCGATCGTGTTACATCGTTTTGCGCTATCGTCTCGTTCGCTGACAACGTACTTTTCATAATTGTGCTCGGCCAAGCCTTTGATACTGTGGTACGCTCTCTTGCTGTAGTTCATAGTCGCAAGACGGCGTAGTTCCGCTAGGTGGGACCAGTCTTTGACTGTTATTGGGCTCATCACTCCACTCAGATAGTTCCAGTTGTTCCTCAAGACTTGGTCTACTATACGACCAAGCTCGTGATACTGTCTATCCATTGGACCCGAGTATTCAACCTTGGATTGATCGTCGAACTCGCCTCGAAGAATCGACTTGGTCGGAGCGAGAACCGCAACAAAAAGATCCACGTCCGATCCGGGATGATTCATCTGCCACATGTGCGAGCCTACGTTCGTTACGAATAGTTCCTTCATCTGGTTCGCTGCAAGGTAGGTAGGTAAATTGGGCATTTGAGAAGTTTTTGGGGGACGGGGAATCGTCTATCAACAAACCAAACTACCGTCGATCTGACCTTCCATCGGTAGAATGCGCAGCCTAGCTCTTGGAGCAGAGATAGGAAAACCATCTTTATCTCATTGGCGTTTGAAGTAAAATATTATATACCTTCACGCTTGGATGAGTATAGAGACGTTTACTTGACAAGCGAAAAAGGCCGCCTACGAGACGAACTCCGGGAAGAAATCAAGTCTCTCAAGGATGAGATACGCCACCAGGTTTCGCAAGCCCTCGAGAGCTCGGGAACTGGCTCAATCCGGGTTGATATCCACAAGGACGACATGGCCCAATCCGAGCCATCCTTCGTCGTAGTCAAAGACCTCGTCAGACAGATCCGCGAGAACGTGAAATCAAGCCTGGCCACGCGAGGAGAGATTGCGGTGGACGAACTTGTTGACAGTATGTCAGAGACCACTGCAGCGGACCTTCTGAAATCACTCGCTAATACTGATAGAATCAAGATGGTGAAGATGTTGTATGCTACTAGGAAGACTTTCTCAGACTTCAAGACATCGACCGGTCTTGAGGCCGCGTCAGTCAATAATCACTTGAAGAGTCTGCTGAACATGGGCCTTGTCTCTCATAGCGACGAGGGAGGCTATGAGCTTACGAAGAGGGGGAGAATACTCACCAGGACTTTAGCATTGATGAGCGAAGCGCTCGGAGGAGAACAAATTGATTGAGATAGGACGCGACTCTAGAGTGTCGCTAGCAACGCGGCGAATCGCAACCACACTCGGTGGAATATCAGCGATTCTAGCCCTGGTCTGGCTGATCAGAGGACCTCTCGGACTACCACAGTACTCTGCTTCCATACTCCTCGCCGGCATAGGGCTGTTCTTCCTGGGCCGGGTCTTCCGCACAGAGACTAACTCGGGACCGGGAAGAGCAGTCGCCAGCCTCCTCTGGAACCTCACCGCTGCATTCGTCGGCATCATACTGTCGATCTGGATCCTAGGCTGGGTTGCATCTTTGCAATCCGACGTTTATCCGACCGTCATTTCAAGCCGGGTCCCCATTCTTGCCGTTGGAGCCATCACGGCAGGTCTTGGAGCGTACGCCGTGCAAAGGCTCGGACTGACCCGCAAATGGACAGCAACCCCATTCATCGTCCCCGAAGGCAAAGGGCCAACAATGGAAGGAACCAAACTAACCGTGAAACAAGACACAGTGGGGATGCCAATCAGGCGCGAGGGACGAACCATCGGCTGCGTGCTGTTGGGTGAGGTTTCAACCTCGTTCAAGACCCCGATGGGGATGGTTAGCGCGTCGCTCCCAGGCCCGGTCACGACAGTAGGAGTCCCATTCCAAGGAAGAAAGGTATCTGGCGAAGATGTCGTGAAGATGACTGGAAAGTCGCCGAGCCAGCTTGCTGGAGAAGCAAGTTCCCGGGCAGACGACGTGGATGTTGGACGGATACGGCTCCGCGACGGCTGCATGGGGGACAGATGGAAGATCGGTCCACTCATATTCGACTGGGACGCGGACGGCGAGCACCATTCAAAAGAGAGATGGTTGGCGAAGGGAGTTGGCACCGCCTACGTCACTACAAACGGTCAGCGTGCGACGGCAAAATGGAACGGAAGCGTCCTCTTACTGGGCGATGGATCGATGGATCTCTCGGCTGGCTCCGACAGTTTCTCCTACACTCCAACAGAGGTGAAGACAGCATCTCCTCTCCACTCGCTCCAGGTCACGCAGGACAAGATTACACTTGATGTTCGAAGGTTCACGTTGAAGGTCTCAGGGGACACTGTCGTACTGAGAACTGAGAGCAAGACCAGCAGAACCGAATCAAAGGTACTTGCAAATGATCTACGATCTCTCCTCAGTGAGACGGCGAAGAAACAGGTGAAAGATGTAATGGAAGGATCACCGATCGACATCGGCGAGATGCTCAACACCACAGAGGAGGTTCTCGCCAAATATGATTGAGGAACCTGCAATGATAGCCGAATCAAAAGAAATTGAGAGTGGACGAATGAAAGCGATTGTCCGCGAAGGTTTCGGATCACCGGACGTTCTCCAGCTCGAGGAATTGGAGAAGCCTGCTCCAGACGCTGTTCGTGGAGTATTGGTGAAGATCTATGCATCCTCCGTAAATGCCGCTGACAGACACAACATAAGAGGACCCCCATTCATCCTGCGACTTGTACTGCCTCTGTTCCGAATGAATATGGGAGTCCGCCGGCCAAAAGAACCGGGAGTCGGCACCGACATCGCCGGCAGAGTAGAAGCCGTCAGCAATAACGTGACTCGATTCAAGCCAGGAGACGAAGTGTACGGCGTATGTAATGGTGGCTACGCAGAGTACGGAACTGCCAAAGAAAACAGAATAGCCCTGAAACCCACAAATCGCTCTTTTGAAGAATCAGCCGCAGTCCCCATCGCCGGATTCACCGCCCTACAGGCTCTCCGAAACCATGGACACATCAAACCCGGACAAAAGGTGCTGGTCAACGGTGCCGGTGGTGGAGTAGGAACATTTGCGGTGCAGATCGCTAAGTCCTTCGGAGCTGAAGTCACCGCCGTCACCAATACGGGGAATCTAGATTTGGTCCGCTCTCTCGGCGCAGACCACGTCATCGACTATTCGAAGGAAGATTTCACCAAGAATGAGCAAAAATATGACTTGATCGTTGACATTGCCTCCAGTCATTCAATCTCTGCCTACAAGCGAATAATGAATCCCAACGGCATCTTCGTCTTTGTCGGTATGAAGCATATCATCATCAGGCGCCTACTCTATTTCATGATCCGAGCACGATTGACAAGGGGAGACAAGAAATTCGTGTCCTTCGTTGCAAAATCAAACCAGGAAGACCTTGTAACATTGAAGGAACTCATGGAAGCAGGAAAGATCATCCCTGTGATCGATAGACGCTACCCGTTGGGCGAGACTGCTCAGGCGGTGCGGTACTTTGAAGAAGGACGTACCCGCGGAAAAATAGTCATCACCATGGATAGTGACGACAAGTCCTCCCGGTCTGCTTCGTATCCTTCCTCTAGGAGGATGGCGTAGCGATGATTCTTGTCGTTGGCGGCCTGAACGGCTTCATAGGCTCGAACACGACAGAAGCCCTTGTTGATCAGGGCCAGGACTGCGTGGTAACCAGGCACGAGAACGCAGAGGTCCCAGGGTTCCTGAAGAAGCACATTGATCATCGCCACGTGTTCATTGAACCTGCCGATTCAACCTCTATTGCAGATTTACGAAAGATCGGCGAGAAACACAAGATCGATGGTATCGTCAACGTCGCAGGAGGTTTCTCCTCAGGAGAAGGCCCGTTACGCGGTCTCCGGGGATACTTCGACATGCTCAACGCCACCTTCCAGGTGGCTCAGGAGTGGAAAGTCAAGCGTGTGACATTTTCCAGTACGGGTGGAATGTACCTCGGAATCCAGGGAACAGCAAACGAGGACGCTCCAATCTCTCTCCCAAGCATGTTCCCAATTCTAGCATATCAGAAGATTGTCGAGGTGGCCGCGGACCAGTTCGCAAAGAAGACCGGCATCAGCACCATCTGCGCACGACTCATGGGAATGTACGGCCCGTTTGACGGCGGACAGCTCGGCCTCGCCCCACGGCTAGTTCACGCTGCAGTGAGCGGAAAACCCCCGAACCTCAAGGACGTATTCTTCGGTCACGCAGAAGATGAAGGCGATTCGCTCTACATCAAGGACATGGCTCGGGCCATCGCACTGCTCCAGACCGCAGAGAAACTCCAATACGACGTGTACAACATAGCCTCAGGCAAACTCACTTCGAATAACGAACTCGTGGAAGCGGTCAAGAGAGTCGTTCCGAACTTCAAAGTAGACCTTCCTCCAGGACACTTCCCATTCCCACCACTACCTATTGCAGAGACCAAACGGTTGCAGGAGGACACTGGATTCGCACCCAAGTTCGACACTCAGTCGGCCATTCAACACTATGCCGACTGGCTTAGGGCAGGGAACCCGAAGTAGACTAGAAAACGACGCGATCAAAGTAAATTCTTACCGACATTATCCTCAGTCTCATCGCCACCCCGCAGCATTCGGGCATCGTAATCAAAAAGGACATGTATTAGCGAGCGGGTGCGGCCCATCGTTGATCGTTTGAGCGCCCGTCATCTAGAATCAGTACGACGATGCTCCTGGGCTGATACTGACCCACTCCTCCGCGCTTACCATGACGAGGAATGGGCTGTGCCTCAATACGATAGCCGCAAGCTCTGGGAGACCCTTATGCTCGAAGGATTCCAGGCAGGCCTTTCCTGGACTATTATCCTTCGCAAGCGCGAAGCGTTTCGAAAGGCATTCAAAAACTTCGATCCCAACCTCGTTGCACGTTTTGGCAAATCTGACATGGCACGACTGCTCAAAGACTCCGGTATCGTCCGATCTCGCGCTAAGATCGAGGCCACGATTGCTGGCGCTCGCATATATCTCGCGATGAAAGATGCAGGTGACGATTTCTCCAGCTGGATCTGGGGGATCGCCGGTGGAAAGCCCATACAGAACAAGGGCCAGGTGCCGGCAAGTACCCCTCTCTCCGAGGAGCTATCCAGAGTCTTGAGGAAGAGAGGCTTCAAGTTCGTCGGCCCAG
>WNGK01022003.1_pt1 | contig 11183 bp, 8 predicted proteins | sample 5400601 | NCBI WGS metagenome assembly WNGK01 (sample SAMN13153376, study PRJNA577476) | soil metagenome | isolation source: 60 cm soil or saprolite under Garry oak tree replicate 1 | place: USA:California | collected 2016-06-15
TGCTGTGCGACAGCAACCCGGCCACCGGCATCCCGACCGTCACCTGGCGGATCCGCGAGGGCGAGAACCCCGGGTACACCCTCTTCGACCTGGCCGACCGGCTGCGCGGCCGCGGCTGGCAGGTACCGGCCTACACTCTCACCGGAGCGGCCTCCGACATCCCCGTCCAGCGCATCCTCGTCCGCCTGGGGGTCAGCCGTGACATGGCCTCGCTGCTGCTGCAGGACTTCCGCGACGCGGTGGCGCATTTCGGCAAGCATCCGGTGACGGTTCCGATGTCCAAGGAAGAGTCGAGCGGGTTCAGCCACCTGTAAAACCAGAGGATCACCCTCGGAAGGTGACGCCAAGACGGCCGTCGGCTAGCTTCTCTTCCTCCCCGCCTGCCGGCTCTGGTCGCTGTCCATCGTCGCTATGGACGTCGTGGCGCGGTACGGTCTGTGCGCCGACGCAGCCGCAAGAACATGGCAGCCGCTTGAGCAATTGCGCCACGCAAAATCTCTTGACGTGAGAATTGCTGTGCAAGAGCATAGACAGCAGACCGTCTGGAGAGATGCGGCTCGAGGGATGCGGCTCGAGAGGTGGAGGATAGCTACGTTCGTCAGGGAAACGGCCGAGCGCAGCACGGGGCTGCGCCCGGACTCGAGCTGAACGCGTCGAAGCTCCGGCCGCCGCCGCCGCGGTCCGGCACCATCCGCCGGTCGTCGCTGATCACGCGGCTGGCGCAAGAGGATTCCCGGCCGATCGTCTCGGTCGTCGCGCCGCCGGGTTACGGGAAGACCACGCTGCTCTCGCAGTGGGCCGGGCACCATGAGCGGAATTTCGCCTGGGTGTCCGCCGACGAGAAGGACAATGACCCTAAAGTGCTGCTCAGCTACGTGGCGGCGGCGCTGGATAGAGTTCAGCCGATCGGCCAGCGCGTTTTCGAGGCGCTGGCCTCGCCGGTCAGTTCCGTGCCAGGCTCGGTCGTGCCGCGGCTGGGATCCGCGCTCTGGTCGATGACCGTACCGGTCGTGCTGATCCTTGACGACGTTCATCTGCTCACCAACCGGGAGTGCCGTGACGCCCTGTCAGTGCTGGCCGGCCACGTACGACCCGGCTCGCGGCTGGTGTTGGCGGGGCGAGGCGAGCCGCCGCTGCGGATCGCGCGGCTGCGCGCGGAGGGCCGGCTCCTGGAGATCGGTCCTGGTGACCTGTCGCTGACCCTCCAGGACGCGGCCGCGCTGCTGCGCGCGGCCGACGTGACAGTCGGCGAGGACGACGTGGCCGTGCTTCATCAGCGGACCGAGGGATGGCCCGTCGGACTGTACCTGTCGGCGGTCTACCTAAGAGAAGGGGGCTCCGTCAAGCGTGCGGCGGTGTCCTTCGGCGGCGATGACCGGCGCGTCAGCGAGTACATGAAATCGGAGTTCCTCGAGCGGATCTCCCGGCGGCACCGGGATTTCCTGAGCCGCACCGCGGTGCTCGAGCGCGTGTCCGCGCCACTGTGCGAGGCGGTGCTGGACATACCCGGGTCTGGTGCGATCCTGGCGGATCTGGCCGGGTCGAACCTGCTACTGGTGCCGCTAGATAGGCGCGGGGAGTGGTACCGCTACCACCACCTGTTCCGCGACATGCTGCTAGCCGAACTGGAACGTCAGCAGCCCGGCCTGATCCCGGTGCTACAGCGGCGCGCTGCCGACTGGTGCCTGCTCAACGACCTGCATGAGGAGGCATTGGATTACTTCATGGCGGCCGGGGACGTCCCCGGGGTGGCTGGCCTGGCGGAGAAACTCTGGCTGCCGACCTACTGGCTAGGCCGGCGCGCAACCGTCCAGCGGTGGCTTCGATGGCTAGACGAGCAGGACGGGATGGAGAGGTACCCCATGGTCGCCGTGTGGGCCTCGATCCTATCCGCCGTGATGGCGCGGCCTGCCGAGGCCGAGCGATGGGTTGATGCGCTCGATCGCTGGCAGTACGGGGACGCGGCCCGGCCGGCTGACCCCGCCGCCGAGGCCTGGGCCGCCGTGGTCCGGGCTGGCCTGTGCCGGCATGGAGCCAAGCAGATGCTCGCCGACGCTGACGACGCCGTACAGCGGTTCGCGGCCCAGCAGATTGCCGGGCAGCGGCCCGCGCTCTTTCAGCGGATCGCGGAGCCGACGCCCGCGCTGTTTCAAGGGATTGCCCGGGTGCTTTGCGGTGACCTCGACGGCGGTGACGCGTCCCTGGAACGCGGGGCCAGCGCTGCGGAGGAAGTCGGCGCGCACGAATTTCTGGCCCTCGCGCTGTGCGAACGGTCGCTGGTCGCCATGGCACGCGGCGAATGGAGCCGGGTCGAGGTTCTAGCCGAACGGGCGAGCAGCGCTCTGCGCCGGACTGGGATAGAAGAGAGCTACATTACGCCCCTGGTCTGCGCGGTACAGGCCCGTGCCGCCATGCACCGGGGAGACGTGCCGGCGGCACGCCAGCAGCTCATCAACGCTCAGCGACTGCGGCCTGAGCTGACCTACGCGCTTCCCCACTGGGCTGTTCAGGCCCGGATCGAGCTGATCCGCGTGCACCTCGCGCTGGCCGATATCATCGGGGCCAGGACGCTGATGCGGGAGATCGACGAGGTGCTCCGCCGACGGCCCGACCTGGGCATCCTGGTCGGCCAGGCTCAGCTACTGCGCATCCAGCTCGCTGGGGAAAACGGCCACAGCGTGCCCGGAGCCTCAGCCTTGACCATTGCCGAGTTGCGCATCCTGCCGATGCTGGCCACGCATCTGTCATTCCCGGAGATCGGCGCCGAAATGTTCCTGTCGCCGCATACGGTCAAGTCCCAGGCGATGTCGCTTTACCGGAAGCTGGGCGCCTCCTCCCGGAGCCAGGCGGTTACCCGCGCCCGTGACATAGGCCTTCTCGATAGCTGACATCCGGTTTCATGCCATCGGTGACGTCTCGCCGAACTCGCCGAAATAGCGGATGAACCCGAATTCGGTGATCTGCCGGTGACCGCGTTGTGGGCAACTTGTGGCCCTATGAGCTTCCGGCACCGGCCGGGCCGCGCCAGAGCCCGGGCCCTGTGCCAGAGCTAAATTGTACGCGCTGCTGACATTTTTGCCCGCGGATCTCCGTGGGTGCTGGGCATACGGATGATTTCATGCCAATCGCATGATGTGATCGCGGCCCTGCCGACGTTGGGTGGTTATGGGGGGCAACGGTGCCCCATGGCAGCCCGGGAATGGCAGCCCGGCTGGCAACCAAATGCGTGACTTCCCGGCCAGGACGATCGGGTCCGTTGCCGGCGGAGGGTGGGAGCGCGGGGAGGTACTGATGGCTGTCCATGTCGCCAATCGTGGGTCGGGCCGCACCAGGCGGTCAGCGGGGCCGGCCGGCGATCCGATCCTGACGTCTAAGATCACGGTGCCCGAGGTGCCGGAATGGGCGGTCCTGCGGCCGCGGATCACCGCACTGATCGCCGAGGGCACCCGATGGTGCCCGCTCACCGTTGTCACCGGCCCTCCCGGAGCGGGCAAGACGATGGCGGTGGCGTTGTGGGCGGCGGCGCAACCCGGGCCGGTGGCCTGGGTTGGCCTGGATGATTTCGACAACCGGCCCGGCATGTTCTGGTCCTATGTCGTGGCGGCGCTGCGCCGGTCCGGCGTGGCTGTTCCGAGGGCAATGCAGCTCGTCCCGCAGCCCCGGGCAGTCGATGAGGGGTTCTTGCTGCGGCTGACCGCGGCGCTGGCGGACCAGGACCCGGCGGCGATGCTGGTCCTTGACGACGTGCACATGCTGCGAGAGCCGGAGGCGCTCAAAGAGCTTGACTTCGTGCTGCGAAATGCCGGGGCCGGCTTGCGAGTCGTCGTCACCTCGCGGATGGACCCGCTGCTACCGTTGCACCGCTACCGGGTGGCCGGGCAGCTGGCCGAGATCCGGGCCAGCGACCTCGCGTTCAGCGCGGCCGAGGCAAGCATGCTGCTGGCCGAGCGCTGCGGCGCGCTGCCTGCGGATGCGCTGGACGCCTTGGTCCAGCGGACCGAGGGCTGGGCGGCCGGGCTTCGCCTGGCCGCGATGTCCCTGGACGGTCATCCCGACCCGGGCCAGTTCGTCAAAGAGCTGATGGCCGAGGACAGCGCCTTGATCAGCTACCTGGTCGACGAGGTGCTCAACGTCGCGCCGCCGGCGGTGCGCGAGGTGCTGCTGAGCACGAGCATCCTGGAGCACGTCAAGGCCGATGCCGCCGTGGACCTGACCGGCGATGCGCGGGCCGGGGGGATCCTGGCGGCGCTGATGCGCACGAACGCGTTCGTCCAGCCGATCGGGTCGGGGTGGTACCGGTACCATACGTTGTTTGCCGAGATGCTCCGGCTGAAGCTGCGGCTGGAGCATCCGGACCGGGTCGCTGTCCTGCACCAGCGCGCGGCCCGGTGGTACGAGCGCAAGGGCATGCTGGTCGACGCGGTGCGCCAGGCCACCCGGGCCGGTGACTGGCCGCTCGCCGCCGGCATGGTCGTGGACGACCTGGCGATCGGCCAGCTGATCGGGCTGCGAGATGGCCAGGACCTGGTCACGGAGTTCACCGGCATGCCTTCCGGCCCGGCCTGGACGAGTCCGGCGCCGTACCTGGTCTCGGCGGCGGTAGCGGTGGCCGCAGGCCAGCACGATTCATGCGCTGCCGCGCTGAATGCCGCCGAGCCCCTGCTGGCGGGTCTTCCTGCCGCCCAGCAGGTCGCAGGACGGCTGGCTGCTGAGGTGATCCGTCTCACTTCCTGTCTGCGCACCGGGGATCTGACGGCGGCGGCGCCGGCCGCCGACCGGGCCGAGCTGATGCTGCGCCAGGCTGCGGGCGGGAAGCTGGCCCGCCATCCCGAACTCACGCAGCATGTGCTACCCGGAGGAGGCAGTCCGCATCCTAGAGGCCGGGCTGGCCGCCGAGGCCGCGGCCGGCCGGGAGTACGAGCGAGCCGATTGGGCCGGGCCGCTAGCGCTGGCCGAGGCTCTCGCTGGCCGGCTATCCCGCGCCGCGGAGCTTGCCGGACAGGCCCTCCCAGGTGGCATACGCCCGCCGCCCGGCCAGCACCCGCACCCGGCTCCGCTTGTAGCGCTGGCCTGGGTGCATCTGGAGCGCAACGAGCTGCACCAAGCCCGCGGCGCCCTCATGCAGGCCGACGCCTCCCTCGGCGCCAGCCCCGACAGGCTGACCGGGGCGGTGGCCTACCTGGTGGCGGCGGGCGGCGCGCTGGCCGAAGGACGCGCCACGGTGGCTGCGCAGATCGCCGCCCGGGCCCGGTCCGAATGGTCGGCCCCGGTGTGGCTCGACCAGCAGCTGACCCTAGCCGAGTCCCGTGCGTGGGCAGCGGCCGGCGACGTCCGGGCCGCCGTGGCCGCCGCCGAACGGGCCGGACCTTCGCCTGAAGCGGCAGCCACCCTCGCGCACGCCTGGGCGGTCGCCGGCGACGGCGAGAACGCATCGCGCGCACTCGCCCCGGCGCTCGCCGATGGCACCCTGCCGGACCGGGTCAGGCTGCAAGCGCTGCTCGTCGACGCCCGGCTCGGCTACGCCCGCGGTGACGCTGCGCGCGGTCGCCGCACGCTGGCCTCCGCGCTGCGGCTGGCCGAACGCGAACAGCTCAGGCTGCCGCTGCTGACCGAGCGCAGCTGGCTCGGGCCGGTGCTGCAGCGCGACCCTGAACTGGCCGATAACCACCGGCGCCTGCTTGGCCCGGCCCTCGGCCCCGGCCAGCTCCCGGTCCCGGCACCAGCCCGCGATCAGGAGCCGGTCCTGATAATCGAGCCGCTCACCGAGCGAGAGCGAGAGGTGCTCGTGCACGTGTCGGGCATGCTGAACACCGCCGAGGTCGCCAGCGAGATGTACATCTCGGTCAACACCGTCAAGACGCACCTGCGTAACATCTACCGCAAGCTCGCGGCGGCGCACCGCAATGAAGCCGTCCGCCGCGCCCGCCAGCTCGAGCTCATCTGATCTCACCCGGACCGGATGAGGCTCGTCAGGACGGCAGCGGACACTATGAACGGGCGCGAGTGCCGCTCCGCCCGCGGCGTAGCTTCCGAGCGAGGCCGCGATGTGGGAAATGACTCGTTGAGGCCGTATTGATCTGGTAGTACGTTCTGAGGCATGGAGTCGGAGGTCGTCGGCGCGGTTCCGGTGACGTCCGGGGGGGATCACGGGGCCGCTCCGGGACTCGCATTCGCGCTGCCCGAGTCGAAATTCCACCCGCCCGGGACCCGGCCGGGAATTGTGGTCCGGACCGCCCTAGTCGAGCGGCTGGCCGCTACCCGGGCGCCGGTCATCACCGTGGTCGCCCCGCCCGGCTACGGTAAGACGACGGTCATGGCGCAATGGGCGGAACGGATCGGTTCGCACGTGGCCTGGCTGTCCTGCGACGACGGAGACAACGATCCTGTCGTGCTGCTCAGTGCTCTTGCGGTCGCCCTTGACCGCATCGGGCCCGTCGACCCGGAGATATTCTCGGCGCTGGCTTCCTCGGGCGCCGACATCTCCATGGTGCCCAGGTTCGTGTCCGCTGTCGCCTTGGCACGGTCGCCCGTGACCGTGATACTCGACCATGCCGAGGCGGTCACGAACAGGCAGTGCCGCAACACGATCGCCGAGCTCGCCCTGCGCCTCCCGCCTGGCTGGCAGCTCGCGCTGGCATCGCGCACTGCCGTGTCACTGCCGACGGCGCGGCTGCGCGCTCAAGGCGGGATTCTCGAGATCACCGGGAGCGATCTGGTGATGGGACCGCCGGAAGCGCATTCATTGCTGAAGGGAGCGGGAGTCGAGACCGATGAGCCCAGCCTTCGCGATCTTCTGCAGCGGACAGAAGGATGGCCGACCGGGCTGTACATCGCCGCGCTGGCCATCAAGTCCGGCACCCGGCACCACGATGTCGGCTTCACGCTCACCGGCGACGACGTCTACATGGGCGATTACCTGCGTTCGGAACTCCTCGACCGGATCTCCCGCGCGGAGGCGTCGTTCCTCACCCGTACGTCGGTCCTTAACCGGATGTGCGGATCCCTGTGTGACGCGATCTTGGATACGAAGGGATCCACGGCTGTCCTCGAACAGATGGAGGCCAGGAACCTGCTGCTGATACCGCTCGACCGCCAGCGTGAGTGGTATCGATACCACCACTTGCTCCGGGACCTCCTGCGGTCGGAACTCCGGCGCCGGGAGCCCGCTCTGGTGGATGATCTCCATGTCCGGGCCGCGGCCTGGTTCGAGGCGAACGCCATGCCAGAGGCTGCGATCGGTCACGCCTACGCGGCAGCAGACTACGACCGGGTGGCCCGGCTGATTCTGGAGCTAATACAGCCCGTCTGGGTCAGCGGCCGCGTCGAGACGGTGACCCGGTGGATGGAGTGGATCCGGGATAGTACGTCAGCCGAGTATTACGGGGCGATCGCCGCGCACGGCTCATTGATCTTCGCGCTGCTCGGCCAGCCCAGAGAGGCCGAGCGCTGGGCGGCCGCCGCCGAACGCGCGTCCCCAGCCGGGGTTCTTCCGGACGGAAGCACGACGGAGGCTACGCTCGCCTACCTGCGCGCGAACCTCTGCCGCAAGGGCGTCGGCGAGATGCGGCGCGACGCGCGGATCGCCTGGGAGGGCCTGAGCCCGACCAGCCCGTACCGGGCGACCATGCTGTACACCGAGGGCATTTCCTACCTGCTCGAGGGTGATCCGGCCCGATCCGAGCCCATTCTCGCTCGCGCACTCGATCGTGCGACCCACTCCGGTAGCTTGCCCCTCGTCGGCCTGATCCTGGCCGAGCAGTGTGGCGTGGCCGCCGAACGCAATGACTGGCCCGAAGTCACGACCCTTGCGCAGCGAGCAGCCGCGATCGTGGAGGACGGGCGTTTCGGCGACTACTGGACCAGTGCCCTGGTTTATGCGTGGGCGAGCCGTGCCGCAGCCCACGGGGGTGATACCGCCCAGGCACGGTTCTACCTCGGCCGGGCGTCCCGGCTCAGGCCCCTGCTGACCTATGCCCTGCCCGTGGTGTCAGTCCAGGCCCTTCTCGAGATGACCCGCTCCTACATCACACTCGGCGACTCCGGGGGTGCCGCGGCCGTCCTGGCCCAGGCCCGCGGCATACTCCGGCAACGACCAGACCTCGGCTTCCTCCCCGCGGTGGCCGAACAACTGCGAGCGAATCTCGCCACGACCCACGCGCGCGCCGTCGGCGCCTCGTCACTTACCGCGGCTGAGTTGCGGCTCATGCCGCTGTTGTCCACGCACCTGTCGTACCAGGAAATCGGCGAGCGGCTGTATGTCTCCAAGAACACGGTTAAGACACAGGCCTACTCCGCCTACCGCAAGCTCGGGGTCTCGACGCGCAGCGACGCGGTCATCCGCGCGCGTGAACTCGGCTTGGACGCCCTCTGACCGTCCCCTTCCAGGGGCACCGGCATCATCCTCCGCGGGTGACGAAACCTCGTGGCCGCTCGGCCAGTATCTGGCCTGAGCACCACGCCCACGATCATCCGGAGCGCATGGATGAGATTCCGGATTCCGGTCAGGCGGGACACGCTGCGCCATGACGCCGTGGCCGGCCTGGTGCTCGGCGTGCAAAGCGTTCCCGACGGGCTGGCCGCTGGCGTGCTCGCTGGGGTTAACCCTCTGGCGGGCCTCTACGCGTACCTGTTCGGCACGATCAGCGGCTCGCTATTTACCAGTTCGGTTTTCATGGCCGTCCAGGCCACCGGAGCCATGTCCATCATCATCGCCGACGTCCCGGCGGTTCACGCGGCCAATGAGCAGGCGGGGGCCCTGGTCACGCTGTCGGTGCTGACCGGCGCAGTGATGCTGGCCGCCGGGCTCCTGCGGCTCGGGTCAATCCTGCGGTTCGTGTCGAACAGCGTCATGGTCGGTTTCATCAGCGCGGTCGGCGTCAATATCGTCCTGGGCCAGCTGGCCAACCTCACCGGCTACAAGGCCAGCGGAGCCAACCGCGTCGCCCGCGCCCTCGACACCCTGGTCCACCCGGGCCAGCTTCACCTGCAGTCCATCACGATCGGACTGGTGACGATCGCGCTGATCCTCGTGCTCGAACGCGCCAGGCTCGGCGCGCTGAGCCTGGTGCTGGCGGTGATCCTCACCTCGGCCGCCGCCGCGGCTCTCAGCTGGCATGACGTGGCCACGGTAGGCGCGCTTGGCGCGATTCCCCGGTCGCTCCCGCGGCCGGCCGCCCCGGCGCTGGGGCTCATTCCCGGCTTGCTAGTGCCGGCGCTGTCGCTCGCATTCGTGGGACTGGTCCAGGGGGCCGCCATATCGGCCAAGTTCCCCAACCCGGACGGCCGCTTTTCAAATGCGTCGCGTGACTTCGTCGGGCAGGGCGCCGCGAACGTGATCGCCGGCGTGTTCCGCGGCATGCCGGTCGGCGGGTCCATGTCAGCCACGTCGCTGAACAAGGCCGCGGGTGCCCGCACGCGCCTGGCCCCGATGATCGCCAGCGTGGTGATGGCGGTGGTGATCGTCGCCTTCGCCGGGCTGGTGGGCTATATCGCGATGCCGGCCCTGGCCGGATTGCTGATGCTAGTCGGCTTCCGGACCATCAGAACCGCCGACCTTCAGTCGGTGTGGAAGACCGGTGCCACGCAGAAGGCGGTTCTAACCGTCACCTTCGCCCTCACCATCATCATCCCGCTGCAGTACGCGGTGCTGGTCGGGGTGGGCTTGTCGGTGATCCTGCACACGGCCCGTCAGTCGAACCAGATCACCGTCAAGCGATGGCTGCTCAAGCCGGACGGAACCCTGATCGAGACGGACCCGCCCGCCGAGCTCCCCGCCGGTGAAGTCGTCGCCCTTCAGCCGTACGGCAGCCTGTTCTTCGCCGCCGCGCAGGCGTTCGAGTCAGCGCTGCCGGCGCTCACTGACGCCTCGCGCAACTCAGTCGTCATCCTCCGGCTGCGGGGGCGCACCGACCTCGGGACCACCTTCACCGGCGTGCTCGAGCGGTACGCTCGCGGGCTGGTCGCCGTCGGCAGCAAGCTTGTCATCGTCTCGGCCGGCCAACAGGTCCGGGAACAGCTTCGCGTGACCGGGGTCACCGACGTGGTGGGCCCCGAGAACATCTATACCGGCAACGAGCGGATAGGCGGCACGCTGAAACGCGCCCACGCGGACGCCACCGCCTGGATACGACAGAACGCGAAGGGGGAAGCCAGATGACCGCGGGAGCGCTAGGCCAGGGTCCGCTGCGGGCCGGGAGCCCGCTGCGCACTCCCCGCGCGGCCGCGATCGCCGGGATCATCTTCGCCGCGCTCATGATCACGGCATTGGTGCTGCTCAGGGTCTCGGCCCCGGCCCATCCCGCCGACGCGGGCGCGTGGCTGACTGATCCCCAGCGCAGAGCCGGGGTGGCCATCGCGCTGAACCTCGTCCCGTTCGCCGGAATCGCCTTCTTGTGGTTCATCGGCGTGCTGCGGGACCGGATCGGCGAGCGCGAGGATCGCTTTTTCGCGACGGTATTCTTCGGCAGCGGACTGTTGTTCGTCGCGATGTTGTTCGTCGCCGCGGCCGTGTCTGGCGGCCTCATCGCGAACGCGTCGTCCAGCCTGCCGGATCGGAGCACCCTGGCGCTGGGCCGCAACATCACCTCCAGCCTGCTGAACGTCTACGCGATGCGGATGGCGGCGGTGTTCACGCTTACCACGGTGACCATCGCCCGGCGCACCGAGATCGTGTCCCGGTGGCTCACGCTGGCCGGGCTGGCCTGCGCGCTGGCGCTGCTGGTCGGCATCGGGATCTCGCCATGGGTGGAGCTGCTGTTCCCCGCGTGGATCCTGGCGCTGAGCCTGGACATCCTGGTGGCTGGCCGACGGGCCTCGTCACCCGAGGGGCCGAGCCGGGAATGAAGGATCAGCCCGCCGGCACTCGGCGTAGCTGCCGCGACGGACGACTATTCCCTGGCGCAGGACGATGATCTCGTCGACCTGATCGAGCCCTTCCACGTCATGGGTGATGAGCAGCGTTGTCCGCCCGGCCGTGGCGGCGAGGAGATCCCGGGTGAGCACGCGGCGGCTATCCGGGTCCAGGTGGGCGGTGGGCTCGTCGAGGATCAGCACCGCCGGATCGGCGAGCAGGGCGCGCGCCAGGGCCAGCCGCTGGCGCTGCCCGCCGGACAGGGCCGTCCCGTGCGCGCCGGCCGGCGTGTCCCATCCCAGCGGCAATGACTGAATCCAGGCGAGCAGCCCGG
>WNGK01010638.1_pt1 | contig 11182 bp, 7 predicted proteins | sample 5400601 | NCBI WGS metagenome assembly WNGK01 (sample SAMN13153376, study PRJNA577476) | soil metagenome | isolation source: 60 cm soil or saprolite under Garry oak tree replicate 1 | place: USA:California | collected 2016-06-15
GCTGCTGATTCTTTCGTGCGGCATCTATGCTTTCTTCATCGAGCCGAATCGCCTCATCGTCCATCAGGAAACAATTCAGATCGAGGGGTGGCCAAAGGAACAGAGCGGCCTGCGCATCGCACTCATCGCTGACATACACACGGGTGGGCCCTTTATCAACGAAAAGAAACTCGGCCGGATTGTCGAGCTGACAAATCAACAGAACCCGGACTTGATTGTGCTGCTCGGCGATTACATGTCACCAAACAGCTGGCATAGCCATCGAGTTGAACCTGAGGTTACGGCAGCAGCTTTGAAGAATCTAAGAGCTCCGCTGGGCGTTTATGCAGTCCTCGGCAATCATGACTGGTGGTACAGCGGGATCAAGGTGCGACGGGCGCTTGAAGCCAATGGCATTCCCGTCCTGGAAGATGACGTCGCCGAAATCAAATGGCGCGGCACTTCATTTTGGCTCGCCGGCCTGGCGGATCTTTGGACGCGCCCACAGCACATCAACGAGACGATTGCCAAAGTTCCCACGGGCGCGACGGTTATCGCCTTGACGCACAATCCCGATATTTTCCCGGGCCTTCCCCAGAGTGTGCCGCTGCTGCTCGCAGCCCATACTCACGGCGGGCAGGTACGTCTGCCACTGATCGGAACACCAATAGTGCCCTCGGACTTTGGCCCGAAATACACGGCGGGCCACGTCTTTGAAAATGGTCATCACTTATTCGTGACTACGGGAATCGGCACGAGCATTCTGCCGGTCCGCTTTCGCGTAGTGCCCGAGATTGTGATCCTAACTCTGAAATCTTAAGAAACGGCCGGTAGACGGACCGTGAAAAGTGCGCCGCCATCATTACCGTTTGCGGCTGTAAGGGTCCCACCATGTTCCGCAATCACGCGATGCGCTAACGCGAGACCGACGCCGTGGCCGGTTGATTTCGTGGTGAAAAAGGGAATGAAAATCTTTGGCAGGTTGGCGGTTGGGATCCCCTTGCCGGTGTCGCGAATCATAATGGTAACCCACGATTCATCGCGCTGTCCCGGCTCGACCGAGGTGCTTATGATGACTCGTCGATCGAGGTTTTCTTCCGGAATGGCTTCGGCGGCATTGCGAACCAGATTCACGAGCGCCTGGCGCAGCATCCGCGCATCTGCCTGAATCGATATGCCCTTGGCATCGTCAGCAAGGATCAACTCAACCCGACGATCGGCGAATAGCGAGGTCAATTCGCGAGCGGAGTCGCTAATCAGCTCGTCAAGGGAAATGTCTTCAAGTTGGAGAGGCTGTGGGCGCGCAAAGTTCAGAAAAGCGGTGACCATCTCTGAAAGATTGCGAACTTCCTGCAAGAGGCCGGAAGCCGCGGTCCGTCCGCGCTCATCATGATCGACGCTTTGCAGGAATTGCGCATAGCCGTGGAGGGCGGCGATGGCGTTCTTGAATTCGTGCGCCAGCCCGGCAGACATTTCGCCGAGGCTTTCAAGATTTCGTTTCAGTGCAACCTGCTCGCGCAGGCGCGTTACTTCAGTAATGTCAGTTAACAGGCATAACACGCCGCGCGCGGTACCCGGTGTCGCCGGATCGATTGGCGCGACGGTGGCACCCAGCCGCTTTTGATGACCCAATCCGTTCACTGCATTAATCTCTTCGCGGCGAAACAGTTTGCCCGTAGTAAGACAATCGTCGACGAGCCGGGCCAGGTCAGGTGCTTTTTGAAAAACATTACGAAAGTGATCGCCTATGGTATTTGTTTCCAAAAGCGTCCCGGCCGGAGAGTTGATTACAGTTGCGTGTCCCGATGAGTCAAAGGCAACCAGACCCGTAGGCATGCTGGCCACAATACGCTCGCTGAATTTCTCGGCCGAATCAGCCCGCTGACTTGCCTCCGCCGTTAATCTCTCCAACTCCTTCCGTTGCGCCTGCAGTTGGGCCAGCACGCTCTGGAAAGTCTCAAGAACAAATTCGGCTTCGTTTTGGGTGGTACCGGAATGCTCAACAGGCGCACGTTTGGCCTCACCAATAAGTTGCGTGTAAGGCCGCAGGAGCCAGCGTAGGAGCCAGGCGATGCAAACCAGGCTGAGAAAGAGTGCGACGATGAAAGCAGTGAGCAGAATTGGGCGATTCAGGGCGGCGATGTCCGGGGACATCGTGAAGACCGCGAAAATCAGAATCATGCCGGCCAGGAACACTCCGGTGAGAACGATCACCAACACTTGAAGTCTGCCGCGCATGTATCAATACCGAAACTGCGATGCGTACCAACTAACAACGCCAACGCCAAAAAGCAGTGAAAGAATGGCTCCGGCTCCCAGGAAAATTCCAAAAGGCAACATGAGTTGCAGACTACGGCCGCCACGACGCAACATTATCGCGATACCGGCGAGCGACCCTACGAGGACCGCGATGAAGATCGTCAATATGGTGAGCCGCCATCCAAGATAGATGCCGACCATGAACATCATCTTCACATCGCCCAAACCCATTGCCTCGACACCGCGGAGCTTTTCCCAAAGAAACCCCATTATCCAGAGCGAGCCGCCGCCGGCGGCGGCGCCAATTAGTCCGCCGGCAATCGAGACCATCCACAATGGATGACCTTGGAGCGGGCCATTCATGAGCGAATTCATGTCGTCAAAATGCGGCGTGCCGGTGAGGTAGGGAACCAGGATCCGAGCCCCAAGAGCAAAGACAATTCCAGGATAGGTAATAGCGTTCGGCAAAATCATGTGTTCGGCATCAATGAAAAGAAGCGCGATCACCGCGGCGACGAACGCCAAATCGAATGGCAGGGCGAATGAAATCCCGGACCGCAACGCGACCAGACCGAATAGCAACGCCGTTAGCGCTTCAACGATCGGATAGCGCGCCGAAATAGGCGCACCACACGAACGGCAACGGCCGCTCAGAATCAGAAAACTTACAATGGGTATGTTGTCGTAAGGCTTGATCGCTTTGCCGCACGATGGACAAGCCGAGGCCGGCAAGGTGATCGATTGCTCGCGTGGCAGCCGGTGAATCACGACGTTGAGAAAGCTGCCAATGATCGCGCCGATGACCGCAAAGACGCCGCAGGCGACAGGTAAGGAAACAGGCAAAATATTTTCGGCTAATAAAAGAAGGAGAGTCAGCTTCATCCGGGTAGCATTGTAACGCGGGCTCGAGTCAGCGGCCTACTACTTTTCATGGCCATCTTTTGGCGTTGCGTTTTGCATTTGCCAGAGAAGTGAGTGCTTGAGAAAGTCATGCTGAGCGGCAAACTGCGCGATTGTCAGGCCGGCAAGTCCATCACGAAAGCCGGCCTTCAGAACGAATGAGCGTACAAACGCCAGAGGTCCGGCCAGCGCGATCTTCAATGGCGAAGTGCGCTTGCCTTCATTGAACATTTGGCGCGCGCCAAGCGGCGCGTACCGCTCGCCAATCATGCGTTGATGATCCGAAACATCGCGCGCGGTGTAGTGAAGAAGATCTCCCGGAAGTATTTCGACGCGCGCATTGTCATTCATGACCACAGATTCGTGAATCAGACGTTCGCGCCAGCGTCCGCGGCGGCGATCAAACAAGCGAAGTTGATAGTTCGGATACCAGCCGCCGCCTTTGATCCATCGATTCATATAAAAGGTGCGCCGGGCAATGCGATATCCCTGAGTGTCCGGAGGGTTGTCGGATCGATGAAGGGAGGCAATTGACTCGCTCAGCTCGCTTGAGACGCGCTCGTCAGCGTCGAGACTAAGCACCCAGTCATGGGCGGCTGAATCCGTAGCAAACTGTTTCTGCGCAGAGAAACCGGGCCATGGCCGGGTGATGACGCGCGCACCGCATCCTGCGGCGATGTCCCGGGTTGCGTCGGTCGATTCTGAATCAACTACCAGGATCTCATCAGCCCACGACACCGATTCGCACGCCGCGCGGATGTTGTCTGCTTCATTGAAGGTGATGATGACCGCGGAGATACGCATTTGAGATTTTTGATTTTAGATTTGCGATTGCAGGTATTGTGTGAGTTTCAGGCCGCAATCGCAAATCAGAAATCGCAAATCAAAAATGATCTTATGGCTGAGTAGAAGTGACAACCACGTTATTTACACGGAGCGTCGAAGCTGTCGCGCGCTGCAAGTCCGCCAGCGCCTTGTTGTAATCAGTCTCAGCCTGCAGTTCATTCGTGCGCGCCGTGGTCAGCTCGTTCTGGCGTTGTAACAGCAGGAACGTTGTCGAGCGCCCGACTTCGTACAGTTTTTGCTCGCCTTCGAGCTGTTGCTCGGCACTCTGACGCGCCAGTCGCGAAGCCACTACGCGCTGCTGCGCGGTTGCCACGGCCTGGGCCGCGTTGCGCACGTCCATTTCAACCGCCTGTTCCTGTGAGCGGTAAGACGCTTCCGTTTGTTCCTGCTGAATCCGGGCGAGAGCCAGGTTTGCCTGCGCCGTTTTGTTATGGAAGGGGAACGAAATACTGACGCCGAGAGTGATGTTGTGCGTGCTGAGACTAAACAGATTGCCCAGATCCTTTCCGAATCCGCCAATCAGTTTTGTAGGCGGGCCCGATGCGGCTACGTTGGGAACTACCGCTAAGGGAAAGCCGGCGCGGGTTTGGATGTCCTGAATCTGTTGCAGCAGGAAAGCGCTCGAACTCGTGGCCGGGTTGCCCGAGATCAAGGGCACGAGCGTCCCTGCCGGTACTCCGCTCGCAGCCGATCCCGCGAGGCCGGTGGTTGCCACGGTCGAGACCAGATCAACCTGCGGCAGGTTCTGATTCCTGAAATACCGAATATCTATGCCGTTGATGTCTTTCTGCAGGTTAAGACGGCGCAGCTCCGGCCGGCTCTTGAGCGCTTCATCCAGTGCCGCGTTTAAATCAACAGGCGAAAGATCAAATGCCGGACTATCGGTCGGTGTAATCTGGGCCGTCCATTCCGCCGACGTCGTGTTGCGCAGCATCAGTTGCTTCAGAGAATTCTCGGCGACTGAAACATTCTGCGTGGAGACGAACAGGTTTGCCTCGCGCGTTGCGATATCTGTCTGCACCTGCGCTCGATCCAGGGGGGCCTTTGCGCCCGCGGCGATCTGCGCTTCGATGTTTCGCATGTTTTGCCGCGCGAGGTTCAGGCTGTCCAACTGGTTTTGCTGATTACGAAGAGCAAAAACCAGATTCCAATAAGCGGCCTGAACCTGAGAAATGATCTGAATTGTTCGTTGCCGGAAATCCGAGTCGGATTGTTCGATCACCGTCTTTTGGATCTTGATCTCGCGTCTATTGTTATCGATGGCCCGGTTGCGCATCAGGGGCTGCGTAAATTGAAGTGATAGATTCGACGACCAAAAGGGATTAATCAGGTTGAAGGTGTTGCTGCTGTTTGTGTGTGAGTTCGCGAAAGTGGCGGTGTAAGTTCCGCCACCTCTTTCAAACGATTTCGTAACGGCCGGATTAAATGAAAAAGTGGTGGTCTTCGTGGTGCCGGAGGATCCGGAGCCGCCCAAACTACTTTGCTGAGGCGTAACGTTCCTGACAAATTGCGGTGTCATGCTGAAGATTGGCTCATAAACGCCGTAAAGCGCGCGCAGTTGTTGCTCGCCAATGCGCACCGTGTCGCGCGCCACTTCGATGTCGTTGTTGTTTTGCAGCGCCCGTCGAATCGCGTCGTTCATCGAAAGCGTAAGCACATTACTGCTGACAATTCCCAGCCGCGTCAAATCAGGAAGCGGCGGAACGGGCTGTGCCTGGTCACCGGGAAATACCGGCTGGCGCGGTTCCTGCACGCCGGGAGTGATCGGCGTCGGCTGGCTCGTGGGCGGAACGTTTGTGCCCGGCGGCGCTTGAGCTGGATTCTGCTGAGTTCCTGGCGGCGCGGTCTGCGGATTAGTTTGCGTGCCGGGCGGCAGCGTAGCCGGATTTGGCGTCGGTGTCGGCGTCGGCACTTGCGCCAGTGCGTAACTGCACGCCGCAAAGATCGTCAACCAGAGTAAGCATGTGCGCATAGCCGGACCGGTTAAGTTTTTCAACATCGAAAGAGAACTCCTCAGTTTGATACTGGATTTTGCAAGTCGGCGCTCCCTGGTACTGCTTCGCGCAGACCGAAGAGCGCCGGTCATTGCGTACTACGTCATATGGCTGTCAGCGGTTTCAATAAAGCTCGGTAAACAGCTGCCTTGACAGTCATAGTAACCGGGCATTATCTTGCCTTTTCTTTCAAAGCTCAACAGAGTTGCGAGTGAGATAGATCGAAATCGCGGGTTTACGCCTGCGCAAAGTCCTGTTTTTCACCGATAAGAACAAACGCACGAGGAGGGTTGGCTAATAATGACGGTTAAGGTCGGCATCAACGGTTTCGGTCGTATCGGCAGGAATATTTTTCGCTCGTCGCTCGGAGATAAAGATATAGACTTCGTGGCGGTTAACGACATCACCGATACAAAAACCCTGGCCCATCTGCTGAAGTACGATTCGGTCCTCGGCAATCTTCATGATGATATCTCGGCTTCACAAAACGGAATTAAGGTCGAAGGCAAAGAGTTTCTGGTGTTCTCTGAACGAGATCCGGCAGCGATTCCCTGGGAATCCGTCGGCGCTGAAATCGTCATTGAATCGACGGGTCGTTTTACCAAAGCTGAGGATGCCAGGAAACACCTGCGCGGCAGTGTCAGGAAAGTGATCATCTCGGCGCCCGCCAAAAACGAAGACATCACGATTGTCCTCGGGGTGAACGAGGATAAATACGACCCCCAGGCACACAACGTGATTTCGAACGCTTCCTGCACCACGAACTGCCTCGCGCCGGTGGCGAAAGTGATTCATGAAAACTTTGGCATCAAGACTGCCCAGATGACCACCATTCATTCTTATACGAATGATCAGCAGCTGCTCGATCTTCCGCACAAGGACTTGCGGCGCGCGCGGGCCGCGGGCCTTTCGATGATTCCAACCTCCACCGGCGCCGCAAAGGCTGTCGCGCTAGTGCTGCCTGAATTGAAAGGAAAGTTCGACGGCATTAGCGTGCGTGTACCAACACCGAACGTCTCGCTGGTCGACGTTGTGATCGATGTTGAAAAGGAAACTTCCAGTGATGAAGTAAACAAAGCCCTGAAGGATGCAGCGAACGAAGAACTGGAAGGGATCCTCGCCTACAGCGAAGAGCCATTGGTGTCCTCCGACTTCAAAGGGAATTCGAACTCTTCAATTGTCGACGCCGAATATACGAAAGTTATCGGCGGTCACATGATCAAGGTCCTTTCCTGGTATGACAACGAATGGGGATATTCGTGCCGCGTTCGGGATCTGGTGAAATACATTGCGGGAAAAGGACTCTAGGCATTGCCAATTTCCGATTGCCAATTGCCAATTTGGAAAATAAAACGCGGCGCAGTAGCCCGATCGAGAGAGTTCCCCAGGAGACTCGGGTTATCGAGGTTCATCTAATCGGCAATCGGCAATTGGAAATTGGAAATCGGCAATGCCTAAACTCTCAATTCGTGATCTTGACCTCGCCGGCAAACGCGTCTTCATCCGCGTCGATTTCAACGTTCCCATCAAAGATGGCAAAGTCGAAGACGACACACGCATTCGCGCGGCGCTCTCCACAATCAACTATGCAGCCGAGCGCGGCGCGCGCCTGATTCTGGCGTCGCATCTGGGGAGGCCGAAAGGCCAGCGGGTCGAGAAGTACAGCCTGCTTCCGGTGGCGGAACATCTCTCGAATCTAATCGGCAACCCGGTGGCATTTGCCGAAGACTGTGTGGGCGAAGCAGCGAAATCGAAAGTGTCCAGTTTGAAAAACGGCCAGGTGCTGTTACTCGAGAACTTGCGATTTCACTCTGAAGAGGAAAAAAACGAGGAAGGCTTTGCTAAGGAGCTTGCGAGCCTGTGTGATGTTTATGTCAACGATGCTTTCGGCGCCGCCCATCGCGCCCACGCTTCAACGGTTGGCATTACGAAGTTTGTGAATCAGGCGGCCACCGGCTTGTTGATGGAAAAAGAGCTGGAATATCTGGGCCGGGTTATCAGCGATCCGGAGCATCCGTTCGTAGCCATACTCGGCGGCGCGAAAGTATCCGACAAACTTCCCGTTATCCAGGCGCTCATCGATCGCAAGGTCGACCGGCTGCTTATCGGCGGGGCCATGGCTTACACCTTTTTGAAGGCGGAAGGGTTCACCGTAGGCAAGTCACTGGTTGAAAACGACAAACTGGAAATCGCAGCGCAAATTAAGAAGCGCTGCGAAGACGCAGGCGTAAAACTATTGCTGCCAACGGATCATCAAGTCGTTGACAGTTATGAACCCATCAAAGGTGGCCAGGTTCTGGCCAAAACAATTCCGATTGAATTTACCAACGCAGGTCACGCCGGCATGGACATTGGCATCGAGTCGGTCCGGTATTTTGCGGACGCGTTGCGGGATGCAAAGACAATTATTTGGAATGGTCCCATGGGTGTCTTCGAAGAGAAGCCCTTTGACGAAGGAACGGTTGGTATCGCTCGCGCGGTTGCCGATGCCGCCGATCGCGGCGCTACGGTAATCGTCGGCGGCGGTGATTCCGTCGCAGCAATTACCAGGGCCGGCGTCGCCGATCGGATTACGCATATTTCAACCGGTGGTGGAGCGACATTGGAATTCCTTGCCGGTGAAGAACTACCGGGAGTGGAAGCGCTAACGAATGTCGGTAGTCGGTAGTCGGTGGTCAGTGATCAGTGGTCAGTGATCAGTGGTTAGTTGTCGGTTTGTTAGTAGTTCGTCTGTTCCACGCGGTCGAGATCCAATTGATCATTCACTGACCACTGATCACTGACCACCAACAACTGACCACTAACAAACTGACCACTGACCACTGACCACTAAAAACTGACCAATTATGAGAAAACCTGTCATCGCTGGAAATTGGAAAATGTATAAGACAGTGGGCGAATCCGTCGCTACGGCGGTAGCATTGAAACCGCTCGTGGCCAATGCTAATCACTGTGAAGTTGTAATTGCTCCCGTCTTCACGGCCTTGAAAGCTGTGGCGGATCGAGTCGAAGGATCGAATGTCATGGTAGCGGCGCAAGACTGCGCCACAGAGAGGACTGAAGGCGCGTTCACCGGTGAAGTCGCGGCGTTCATGTTGCGCGATGCCGGCTGTTCGCACGTGATCATCGGGCACTCTGAACGGAGGCAATTCTTTCTTGAAACCGATCAGATTGTCAGCCTCAAGACCCAAGCCGCGCTGGCCGCGGGTTTGAAAGCGATTGTCTGCGTGGGAGAAACTCTCGAGCAGCGTGATCAGGGCAAGGCGCGGGACATAGTCAGCGAACAAATAGTCGGCGGATTGAGCGGGTTGACAGCGTCGGATCTCGACCGTATCATCGTGGCTTACGAACCTGTCTGGGCCATCGGGACCGGACGCACCGCGACGCCGGAGCAAGCGCAGGAAATGCACGCGTTTATCCGGCGCGTTTTCGCGGAAAGGCACTCGCCAGACTCTGCGAGCGACGAACAACTAACTACTGATAAGACCACGAGCGGAGTTCAATTTGATAGCTTATCTTTTATACGGACTATTTATTCTCGCGTGCATCATCCTGGTTGTGACTATTCTCTTACAGCCCGGCAAGGCTGACGCCGGCGCGCTATTTTCCAGTTCGGTTTCCAGCACCGCGTTTGGACCGCGCGGCACGCAGACTTTGCTGGCAAAGGTACCCGAGCCGTCGGCAACTCCGACCCCGACGCCAACACCGACACCTGCGGTAGTGGCTTCGCCGTTACCCGCACTTCCCGCGGCGGCTTCGCCCGCGGCTGCGGCGACGACTCAAAAGTCTCCGGCGAAGAAATGAGACAAGTGGCATAGACTTTAGCCTGTGTCGCTTTTAGAGTTTCGTCAGGACGTCTCGTGGACAAACAAAGCGCAACTGAGAATCTAACTGATGTCGAAACTCGAAACTCCAGGTGTTTGATATTCTTCCCAAAGTGCCGAAGTGGCGGAACTGGTAGACGCGCACGTTTGAGGGGCGTGTGAGGTAACTCGTGGGGGTTCGAGTCCCCCCTTCGGCACCAAGTCCTTTAGTGTCAATAACTTACGCCATACAGGTTCTACATCAAACGCCCGCTTGGTGTCTATAGAGTATTATTCCCGTAAGCCGATTCATCGATGCCGAGGGAGGGATTCGAACCCTCACGACCTTACGGTCAACGGATTTTAAGAACGTTGGAGAGGGTACCACGTAGTCTGACGAAACGATATGAGCCAGTATTTACGCGCCTAGCGGTCGTCAAAGGATCACTTCGGCTGGCTTCATATCAACACGTACGGCCACCATCTTGGCCCCATCTTCCTCAAATTTGCGCGCCCACGCAGAGCTGCGAAACTGACTACTTATCGTTCGGCCACCGTGACTTGTGCTGTGTCGGCTTCGACATCGCCGGCAGCTTGCGATTGCTCATCTTCGCTGTTCGGCGCGCCTGCCGCTTCCCACTTAATGAGTTTGAGATCGAGGACGAAGATCGAATAGATCACAGGAACCAGCAGCAGCGTAATGAAGGTCGCGCAGAGCATTCCGCCCATCTGCGCGTAACACATTGGCTCCCACAGCGGCCCGCCGCGAAGCGCCAGCGGGACGAGCGCAATCACTAATGCGAGTACAGTTATCAATACTGGCCGGAGGCGCATTATTCCGGCATCCAGCACCGCTTCCTTCAGAGGTTCGCCTGCTGCATGCTTCTCCTCAATGAGGTCGAAGAGCACGATGATGTGGCTGACGATCAATCCGACCAGGCTGATGATTCCCAGAAAAGCCATAAACCCGAAGGGCGTGCCCATAATCCAGAGCGCCGTAAGTCCGCCCACAATCCCGTAAGGCACTGCCGCGAAGACTACAAACGGCTTGATAGCATTTTTGAACTGATACACCAGACTTAGAAATATCGCGATGACGGAAATCAACAGGACGACGACCAGATTCTTGAATCCCTTGACTTGCTCCTCCTCCGATCCGCCAATCTGCATTTGATAACCGGGCGGCAGCTGATTCGCGAAGGCTGTTAACTGAGGCCGGATGGCGTTCATAACCTGAGAGGGCAGGTGTCCCGCTTCGGGCATACAGCCAATTGTGATCGTGCGAAATTGATTCCGTCGGCGAATTGTCTCGGTCTGCATCTCGTGGTCTACAGATGAGACCTGCCGTAGCGGCGCCTTCTGCGGTCCCTGTGTGGAATAAACGTACAGGTCTTGCACGTC
>WNGK01015721.1_pt1 | contig 11182 bp, 6 predicted proteins | sample 5400601 | NCBI WGS metagenome assembly WNGK01 (sample SAMN13153376, study PRJNA577476) | soil metagenome | isolation source: 60 cm soil or saprolite under Garry oak tree replicate 1 | place: USA:California | collected 2016-06-15
CGCTGATCCGAGCGGCTCGAAACGTCGGCGGCATTCCTTTTGTGCAGAATTACCATGCTCGGGTAAGCCGCGCGCTCGCCCTCGAAGCATCGGACCGACAATTGAGCCTAATTGCGGGCCATGAACTGGCACGAATGAAAAAAATGGACGCGTATATCGCTGTTCGCGGCAGCAACAACATCACGGAACTATCCGATGTGCCAGCGGAGAAGATGAAATTGGTGGCGAAGAGAATGCGTGCTGTGCAGGACCAGCGTGTTAAGAAAACGAAATGGGTGGTCTTACGCTGGCCCACTCCATCGATGGCACAGCTTGCCGGGATGAGCACCGAGGCCTTTGAAGATTTTTACTTCACGGTGTGCGGCCTGGATTATCGCAAGCTTCAGCCCGGCATGAAGGCGCTCAAGCGGTTGATGGAAAAAACAAATCGGGTCGAAATCAAGGGGCCCGGCACAGACCTCCGCTTCAGTATGAAAGGGATTCCTGCCGTGATCTGCGGTGGCGATCGCAATATTCCCGATGGTGAGGTTTTCAGCTGCCCGGTAAGGGACTCCGTGCAAGGTCATGTTAGGTTCAACGCTCCAAGCATTTACCAGGGGACTGGTTTCGATGGAATTCGTCTTGAGTTTAAGGATGGAAAAATTGTGGATGCGACGAGCAACGAAACGAGAAAGCTTAACAAAATTCTCAATTCAGATGCGGGCGCCCGTTATGTAGGCGAATTCTCGCTTGGATTTAATCCTCACGTTTTGCAACCGATGCGGGACATATTATTCGACGAGAAAATCGCCGGCTCCTTTCATCTTACTCCAGGACAAGCATACGAAGAAGCGGACAATGGCAATCGGAGCCAGGTTCACTGGGATATGGTCAGTATCCAGCGCCCAGAATACGGTGGCGGCGAGATTTATTTCGACGGCAAGTTGATTCGCCGCGACGGAAATTTTCTACCGAAACAACTGCGTTCGCTGAACCGGAGCCGATCTAGCTAGCTCAGTTCAGCACATCGAACATGGTTCTCAGCGCTCTGATAAATAGGGTGGAGCTTGAGACCGAGGCAGTCGCTAATTATGTTGCTCGTCATGTGCCCGTCGGGCCGTGGCCGACCAAATTAAGCTCAATCAAAGCGATTTCGCCGCTTTCGCCGAGCTGCAAATTCCCGATTTCGAAAATCGGCGCTCTCTCGCCTGAACTTGGATTCGCGCCAGGCAACTGGACGGAGACCTGCTTGGAATTCGAATCGAGCACAACAGACGCAATCTCAAACGACGGCGAAAACTCGATCGTGTTAATTTCGAACGGGACCGTCACTAGAACAGAGGCCTTGGCCTGCTGCGACGGCGTGAGCTGGACCGATGTACCCTCGAAATTCGGTACAAGTTGCGATCCCTCAACCGTAAACGAAGGCGAACCGACCGCGGTTGGTTTCTGCTGTCGAGATGGAGTCATCCGAATATTACCAAAGGCTCCTCCGGTGGGCTGAATCTTTGCAATCTCGAAAGTGACTTCCGAATTCGTCGCCGGCTGCGACCCCTGGTCGGAAGCAAGACGCATAGTCACGACCTTGGACGTCGGTCGCACTTGCAAGGCACCTACCTTGAAGGCTGGCGTCAGTTGCACAGAAGCAACCTCGAAGGAGAAAGTGAGCTGCACGGCGGTGTGCATGCTGCTAGCAGGTCGGGATGCGTCCTCAGGGGTCGGAGTTTTGATCGGTGGAGCGGTTGGGACTGCGGTCATTTCAAGGTGTTCAGGCATGGTTGGAGCTGTGGTTATTTGCGGTGTTACGGGCTCGTTTGCAGTGGCACTTGGGAGATGATGGGATGGGGTGTCGTTGACTGCTTCAACTATGAAAGGTTTCATAGCGGACACAGGCGTCTCGTGCGAAATCGCTTGCTCTTGTCCGATTGGTTCGATCTCAGAGGCTGCTATCGCTAGCATCGTCGCCCCCTCAGCGACCACCGGATTTACAGCTGGCTCTTCCGCTGGCGGTTGCAGTTGCGAAATCGTTTGCTCTTGTCCGATTGGTTCGATCTCAGAACCTACTATTGGCTCTATAGCTGGCGTCGTGGCTGCCTCAGCGACCACTGCAACTGTACGGGGCTCTTCCGCTAGCGGCGTCTCGTGCGGAATCGGTTGCTCTTCTCGGATCGGTTCTATCTCAGAGGCCGCTACAGGCTCCATCGCCACCTCAGCAACCACCGGCTTTGCAGCCGACTCTTCCGTTGGTGTTGTCATCTGCGCGATCGCTTGCTCTAGCCCGATTGGTTCGATCTCAGAGGCTGTTACTGACTCCATCGCTGGCGTCGCCGCGGCAGCGACAATCGAGTTTGCCTCCGGCTCTTCCGCTGATACGGCGGACGTTGTCCACAACTCACTCGTGGCTCGAACTTCAGTGAGCTCTGGCATTTTCCGGATAATCGGCGATGAAACCTCGGCGGTTTGGTTGAGAATTGGACTCAGCGAAGACTCTAAGGCTAGCTTGGCAATCGGCGGCGATTCGCGGTGGGGCTCTGTCCTGTGATAAGCGGAAGCTTCTGACGCTCCACCGTTTAGATTGATCGCCGGCCCGAAAGCATCGACCCGAGATGGAGGCTTCGATGCCGTCAATCGTAACGAAACCTGGCGCGGGCCACCAAGAAGGTGATCGCTTATTTCGAACCGATTTTCTGCCGGTGCAATATTAGATTCAAGGGTGCGGGGCCTGGCAAGAGGCTGAATGTGCGAGTAACTCCGAGTAATGAAGGCGCCGCGAAGTTCTGGAGCGATCGCCCAGGCTAACAGAAACATGCCAGCCAACAGCAACCCCCCGACAAGCAAAGTTCGACGGCTTGCAGATCCGGGAACAATGGGCGAGGACCAGGCGCTAATACGAGGCGCGGCGGGCACTGCAGCTGGCAGGGTGGCAACGGGAGACACCTTTCTGGAAACTTCGCCAGATGCCTTTGTTCCCGTGCGAGCCGGTGCTTGAGCAGCCACGGCTACCGCAACAGACGACTCTACAGCAGACGTTGCGGTCGAAGGCGCGGCGGCCTTTGACTTCTCAGCCGCTCCCGCCGGGACTTGTTTGTTGGAAGTTCCAGCGAGAGATTGATTCGGTTCGGAAGACCTTGTGCCGATACCAGCGATCGCAGTTCCAACTCCGGATGCAGAGGAGGGAAAGGGCTCGATATTTGATTCTTTCACTTGCTTGCTCGCAGCAACAAGCGTGTCAGGAATAGGACTTGGCTCGATTGCCGGACTGGCTTCCGTTTGCGTTGTCATCACGGTAGCTGCGTCGAACGCGGATTCAGAAGCGGTAGCAATTTCTGGACTTTGCATCCAGCCCACATCATAAAAGGCATCCGCAAAAACGTTGTTCAGCGCCGGAGAATAGATCCTTTTCGCTGAAGCAGTCCAATCGGCCGCCTTTTCCGGGTTACTATGTTTAAATTCCCATGCGGCCTGAGCGTAATAAAGAGCCGGGGTATCTCCTGTAAACTGGAATTGCTCCATAATCGCCTGTGCTCGGCTCTCTTTCCCGTCCAGCAAAAGCGTCATGTAAATCTTAAATTTGATTAGCTGCGAAGCTTGGTTTTTATCGCCACCGGGAGTCCGCTCAAACAGTGCTTCAAAACGCTCCCGCGCTTTGGCGTAGTCTTTTTTCTTAAATGGAATTTGCGCGAGATTGTATTGCGCCTCGCGGAATTTCGGATCGAGCTTGGCTGCCCGTTTGAAGACGGCTTCGGCTTCATCAAATTGCTTCTGCTCCATCAAGATCTCGCCGCGCAAATTAAGAGTCGTCGGTTGATTCGGCTCCGCCCGATCGGCTTCGTCGACTAGTTTACCAGCAGTCCCGAAATCGCGCCGCCGCAGCGCCTGCTGAGCTTGCTCGAATTTTGAATGCGCTACGGCCTTTGTTTTTTCCGAGCGCTCGGCGGCCGTCATTAAGGGCAGCGAGGCCCGCGCCTGGCCAGTCGGTTTTTCCAGCCAGCCGACTTCGAACAGCGATTCTGCAAAGAGTTTGTTCAGTTGCGGCGAAAAATTCTTCTCTGCTACTGCCATCCAATCTTTTGCTTCTTTTTCACTCTTGTGTTGGAGCGCGACGGCCGCTTTTACATAGTCTACAGCCGGCGTATCGGGGGTAAGCTCCAGCTTGGCCAGAATGGAATCGACCATGTTCTCCTTTCCTTCGAGCAGGTAAGTCAGGAGAACCTTGTATTGAATGAGCTGCGACGCTTCACTCGCCAGATCAGACTGGCTGCTCGAAAGGAGCTGTTCAAACCGCTTGCGCGCTTCCGCCCAATCTTTTTTGAGAAACGGAATTTCCGCCAAGTTGAAGCGCGCATTCCAGAACTTAGGATCGATCCGAGCCGCCTCGAGCAGGGCTGCCTCCGCTTTGTCGTAGATGCCTTGCCGCATCAGGATCACGCCGCGCAAATTTTGGGATGGCGCGAGCTCGGGCTGGCGGGCATCGATCGCGTCGAGTTCCTTTAATGCTTGCGGGAAGTTGTTCGCATCGAAATCGCGGAACGCCTTATTATACATTTCCTCCAGTTCCGTTTTCGTGGGTGCGACATTCTCTGCTGCAAACGAACTGAGCGCCAACGCTACAACCGCAGTAATTTTTAATATCCTCATGTAATAACGATAGAAGCTTTCCTCACTGCCAATGACAAGTTCAAATTTCCAATCGACGACGTGATTTTCAATCTTAGTTCGTCAAAACGGTTCCCGGTACGCCTCAACGACGTTCTAGTCAACAACGGAATAATCTTCCCAGTCAGGAATTCAGATTCGCTACGATCCGTAATCCCTCCAGAGTGAGGTGTGGACAGACTGCGGTGATCTCCGGTAACTGCGCTGCGATGAGTCGCGCATAACCACCTGTGGCCACGACGTAAAGCTTCCTCCGCGAAAAGCGCTCCGCTCTGATCCGGGTAAGAATCTCGCGGACCAATCCGCGATACCCAAATACCGCGCCGGACAACATTGCATCGATTGTCGATCTTCCGATCGCGCGTCGCGGCTCTTTCAAAGAGAGCTTCGGCAAGAGAGCCGTTCGCTGGTAAAGAAAATTGGTCATCGCCTCGAGCCCCGGCGCGATTACACCGCCGATGTAGTTGCGGCGAGCGGAAACGATGTCAAAAGTCACCGCCGTGCCGAAGTCCACGACGATGGCGGGACAACCGTAAAGTGCTGCGACGGCCGCGGCATTCGCCAGGCGGTCGGCTCCGATAGTTTCCGGGGCCGGATAATCAATCCCCACGCCAAGCTTCACGGTCGAATTTAACCAGAGGACTCTCGCTTTTCCGGCGACTTTCGAAATCATGCGATTTTTTTTGGGCACCACCGATGAGACGACTACCTTCCGAACCGTTCGCTGTCCTAAGAATCGCGAAAACATACTGCTTGAAAGCTTGTTAGTAACGATCCGAACGGGAGTTGAAATCCGCTTTGTCGAGGCAAAAACAAGTTTCGTATAGGAGTTGCTGATATCGACTAGCAAGTAGTCGAGCGGGCGGGTCAGGATCGGACGAGTCATATTGGGCTGCCAAGCAGGCGCTACATGGAACGCTTCTTCCCGTCAAGCTTGCGGCGTTTAGTCAAACGGGTACGCTTTCGCTCGTGAGAAAATTGGTGCATCGCCCGCGCCGTTTACGGCGTTCCCCAGCTCTGCGAAATCTCGTCCGGGAGACACGACTAAGCCCATATGATTTCGTCTTGCCGCTTTTTATAAGCGAAAAATTGGAGCGGCGGCAACCGATCGCGAGCATGCCGGGCGTTTTTCAGCTTTCCCTGAAGGAAATTGTCGATGACGCCCAGCGCGCCCAGGATGTCGGCCTGCAAGCGGTCCTGCTTTTTGGAATTCCGGAGAAAAAAGACGAACAGGCAAGCAGTGCATACGCAGAAAACGGGGTCGTTCAGAAGGCGCTACAAGCCATCAAAGCAAAATGCCCGGGTCTCGTCGTAATCACTGATGTCTGTTTGTGCGAATATATGAGCCACGGGCACTGCGGCGTAACGCGAGTCGATGGCGACCACTTCCACGTACTCAATGATGAAACTGTCGAGCTTTTGATTAAAACTGCACTTTCTCATGCCGCGGCCGGCGCGGACCTGGTCGCACCCAGTGATATGATGGACGGCAGGATCGGCGCTATTCGCAACGCGCTCGATGCCGACGGCTTCGATCAAACTGGGATTATGAGTTATGCGGCCAAATTTGCGTCGGCTTTTTACGGTCCGTTTCGCGAGGCAGCCGAGAGCCCTCCGCAATTTGGCGATCGTCGTTCCTACCAATTGGATTATGCCAACGCGGACGAAGCGCTGCGTGAGGTGGCTCTGGATATCGACGAAGGGGCAGATATCGTGATGGTGAAACCCGCCTTGCCGTACATCGACATCTTATGGCGAGTACATGAGCGCTTTAAAAAGCCGACCGCGGCTTATCATGTGAGCGGTGAGTACGCAATGCTCAAAGCAGCCGCCGAAAAAGGGATTGTTGAGGAACGCGTCGCTGTTATCGAGATCATGACTGCGCTCCGGCGCGCCGGGGCAGACATCATCATTACTTATTGGGCGCGCGAGCTCGCGAAATGGCTGCGGGAGTAACTAACGCCCACGGCGAAACCGCGAGGCATTCCCGGCTCAAGCGTCTCGCTTTCCTCTGGGCTCAAGCGCATGGCTATTCCGCTTGCGCGATGGAAGTGACCTTACCTCAATGTCGGTATCGCGCCGATGTGGCTGCCTATCGGCCACAGCCGAAAAAGATTGGATCGACGGCAATCTTTGAATGCAAGCAAGCGCTTTGCGATTTGCGACGGGACAACTGCCATAGTAATACCGCACGCGAGCGCCTCGAGGCCCTTTGCCACCGGCGCCAAATTCTCGAAACGCGCTTGCGTGTCCATTATCCGAATTTGCGGAACGGTGATTCGCTATTTCCTGAATTCGACTCGCACGATTTCACCGCGATCGGTCACCGAGGTTATGCGCGAGTCTTGTGCGAGCTGAAAGCGCAGCAAAATCGCCTCTATGACTGCACCAAGTTCGACAAACTAATTCGCTACCGCTGCGCAAATTTATATCTTCTGGTCCTCCCCATGGAGTTATTCCGTGATTCGGAAGTCCCGGTCGGATGGGGCGCTCTTGTGGAATCCGATGGTGCGTTCACGCTCATGCGGAGGCCGGTTTGGCAGGAAACAACGCCGGAAAATCGAATTCGCTTTTTGCAGCGAATCGCTGCGGCTGGGACGCGAGCATTCAATCGACAATTGGAAATCACGTTCGACGAGATAGTGGCCGCAGATTGTCGATCTTTCTAGGAGATCCCGGTCTTCTGGGAAATGGGCACGAGTAAATTGTGCCCGGTCATTTCCTTTGGCTGCGGCAATCCGAGCAAAAATAAGAGTGTTGGTGCGACATCGGCGAGGATTCCGTCGCGGAGACGAAACTTCTGCGCGTCTTTGGCGACATAGATACAATGCACAAGATATTTGGTGTGCGCAGTGTTGGGTGAGCCGTCGGCGTTGCGCATCTGCTCGCAATTTCCGTGGTCGGCTGTGACGAGGCATTTGCCATCGAGCTCGAGAAGTTTGGAGACGATGCGGCCGATACATTCGTCCACCGTTTCCACCGCCTTGATTCCGGCATCGAGAAAATTTGCCATGCGCGCGAGGACCTCGTCGGTCACTTCGCGTCCGCTCATTTCCGGCTGCAGATCGTAGGTCGCAACCTTTGGCGACGGGACAAGTTTTCGGTCTTCGCCGGGGAAAGGGCGCTCGATTCCACCGTTAAAAAAGTAAGTCACGTGGGCGTATTTTTCTGTCTCCGCGATGCGCAGTTGCGATTTGCCAGCTACGCTCACGACTTCGCCTAAAATGTGGGCGAGCTCCATGGGCTGAAAAATGAAGGGGGAAGAATAGGTCACATCGTATTGCGCGAGAGTGACGAAATGAACTTCGGGCCACACTTCGCGATCGAAGCCATCGAAATCCTTGAGCAAAAAGGCTTGCGACAATTGTCGCGCGCGATCGGCGCGGAAGTTGAAAAACAAAACAGAATCGCCATCCCGCACGCGTTGCTCATCCGCATAAGAAAAAATAAGCGGCGGCATAAATTCGTCGGTCTTGCCAAGCGAGTATTGCCGACCAACCGCTGCGGAGGGAGATGATTTGCAGAGCTCGCCACGACCTAGAACAATTGCGTCCCAAGCTCTTTTCGTGCGGTCCCACCGTCGGTCGCGATCCATTGCAAAGTAACGGCCCACAACCGTCACGATCTTGGCGCCGCTCTTCTCGAGCTCCTGGGTGCAAGTTTTTAAATAGCCTGCTCCACCCGTCGGGGAGGTATCCCGTCCGTCAGTGAAAGCGTGAACGAAGATTTCCTTGACGCCCGCTTCCCTGGCCGCGTTTGCGAGTGCAATAAGATGTAAGTAGTGGCTGTGAACACCGCCGTCGGAAACGAGCCCGAGCAAATGAAGGCGGTGGCCGTGCGCACCAGCGAGCGCCTCCTGGAGCACTTGGTTGCGCGCCAATTCGCCGTCCGCGATCGCTTTGTTAATTCGGGTCAGGTCTTGATAAACAATCCTCCCGGCACCCAAGTTAAGATGTCCAACTTCCGAATTGCCCATTTGCCCATCCGGCAAACCGACATCGGCTCCGCTGGCGCTCAATTTACCGCCTGGATAATCCCGGTAGAGCGTGTCGTGAAACGGCGTCCGCGCGAGAAGCGTTGCGTCTCCATTTTCTTCGCGCTTCTCCCGACCGCCGGGATTAATGCCCCAACCATCCCGAATGATGAGCATGACTGGGTCCGGCATATGTGGCGCACTTTGCCGATGATTAGGAACGTCGACAAGCGGTTCTTTCGTTGACAAGGCAAAGGATGCGCGCCTACATCGCCCTCGTGAAATGGCGCAATCAGTTGCTCGCGCTTTTTTGTCTCCTTGCGTTCGCCGGGCTTGGTGTTCTTTACTTTCAGCACTGGGTCATTCGGAAGCCTTTCGGAATTATCTTGTTTATCGGAGAGGGACTTGCTCCAGGCCGTTTGGCACCGACACGCGCCTATGCCGGCGGGGCAGGTGGACACCTGAGCCTCGATTCGATGACTCATCTGGCTTTGCTGACCAATTCCTCGAAAGATTTCGCCGCTCCGGACCAGGCTGCCGCCGCAACCGCGCTTGCGACCGGAGTGAGAGTGACCAATCGCGTGATCGCGATCAACGGCGACGGGAAACCAATCACGAGCATCGTTGAATTAGCGCGGGAAAATCGACGGGCGACTGGTCTTGTAACGGATGTGAAAGTGACCGACGCAACTAACGCGGCTTTTTATGCGCATCCGGTTGATCCAAACGACGTCGACAGCATTGCAGCTGAATTTGTCGATGGCGGAAAGATCGATATCGCAATGGGCGGCGGAGCGGCGCAGTTTCTCCCCAGCGCAAAGGGCGGAGAGAGACAGGACGGACGCGATCTTTTACTCGAGTTGCGTCGCAACGGCTTCGACATCGTTCGTACGCGGGCCGAACTTGAAGCGATTCCCGCGTGGCGCCGGCCGAAACTCTTCGGTGCCTTTAGCAATATCGAGCTCGCGTTCGCGAACCAGGTGGAAGAGCGCAGCCAGCAACCGAGTCTTTCCGATATGGTGCGTCGAGCGATTGAATTACTTCAGTACAACGCTGGCGGATACTTGCTCGTCGTCGATGCAGGACTGATGCGCAAAGCAGCGGAGGAAAACAACGGGGAAAGAACGCTTAGCGAAACAGTAGAATTAGACCGCGCGGTTTCCGTTGCGCGACGCTATGCCGGCCAAAGATCGACAATCGTTGTCTGCGGAGATGCCGCTATTGGCGGGTTGAGCTTAAATGGTTTCCCTTTCCGCAAAGACAGCGGAATTGCGTTACTTGGACTTAATTCCGCCGGACAGCCATGGATTACCTGGGCAACTGGTCCGAACGGCACAAAGTCATACGGCGCGGCGAAAATACCTGGCAAACTAAACGGGAATCAGAGCAATCAACTAAAGGCAGAACAGATCGAGCCGGCTGCGTTCTACGCCAAACCGGCGCTTGGCACAGTTGAAGACGTCGTTGCATTTGGCAGCGGGCCCGGAACAGAAGACTTGAACGGCACAGTCGATAGCACAATCGTTTTCAAACTCCTTCGCGACGAACTTTAGCCACCGGCAGTATTCCTGCTGTGCCTTACAGCCGCTCGACAAAATCGCACCGGCGTGGCAAGCCGAGCGCGGTCGTAGCACAGGCACCTTCCCCGTTCGATCGACCAGCCTTGCCACCCTGGGTGGCCGCTCGCTAGCAGAATATCGGCGCGAGGATTCACAATTTTACTTTGCGTTCGCACAGCATTCCCGAGTTGGGCGCTTAAACAAGGAGGCTATCTCGTAGAGGATCGTTGATTTTCGCGCCGAGTTAAGGAAAACTTACCCGTCAACTATGCAGCACGTCACCGCATTTTCACGGGCGCAAACTGTTCCAGCTGCGCCTAAGGCGGCGCCCAAAAAGACGCTGTGGATTCTCAATAGTTGGCGCGACCTGATTCTTTACGTCGGGACGCCACTTTTTCTCGTGCCGATGTTCTTGCTGGCGCAGACGCGCTGGAGCGCGCAAGACATTTACGTTTTCGTGGCCGCATTTGGCGCGATGGGCCACCACCTCCCGGGAATGATCCGCGCCTACGGAGATCGCGCTCTGTTCGACCGGTTTCGCTGGCGCTTCATTTTTGCGCCGATTTTTCTACTCGCTGTTTGCGTAGCGTTTTACTGGTGGGATCTGAAAGGGATCGTTCTCGTCGTTTTCTTCTGGGGTGTCTGGCATGGGATGATGCAGACATACGGCTTCTGTCGAATCTACGACGCGAAGACGGGCTCCTTCGCCACGCTGACGCGTCGCCTCGACTTCGCGGCTTGTGCCACCTGGTTTGCGGCGGCGGTGCTCCTTTCCTCGCAACGCATGGCTGACACGCTCGAAACGTATTACGCCAGTGGCGGACCCTTCATTCAGCCCTGGCTCCTGCACAACGCACAGCAAGTAATGCTAGCTGGCGCCATCGCGGTCTCAGTTTTGTTTCTGTTCAATTTCTCTCGAATGTGGGCGGAAGGGAAACGTCCCAATCCGGTCAAGCTGGCGCTGCTGGTCACGAGTATTGCTTTTTGGTGGTACTGCAATAACGCCGTCACCAAC
>WNGK01007794.1_pt1 | contig 11181 bp, 10 predicted proteins | sample 5400601 | NCBI WGS metagenome assembly WNGK01 (sample SAMN13153376, study PRJNA577476) | soil metagenome | isolation source: 60 cm soil or saprolite under Garry oak tree replicate 1 | place: USA:California | collected 2016-06-15
GCGGAGCGCGCGCATCTCGCCAAACCGGTGATGGAGCAGCCGCAGTACAACCTCTTCCATCGCGAGCGCGTGGAAGTCGAGTACGCGCCTCTGTACGAAGAGCTCGGACTCGGGTTGACTACGTGGAGCCCGCTCGCCTCCGGCTTGCTCACGGGGAAATACAACGCGGGAATCCCCACCGGGTCGCGCGCGACGGTCAAGGGTTATGAATGGCTCGCCGAGCGGATCGTCGACGCCGAGAAGATTGCGAAAGTGCGGCAGCTGGTCCCGATCGCGAAGGAGCTGGGCTGCACCGCGGGGCAGCTCTCGCTCGCGTGGTGCGTGAAGAACCCGCGCGTGAGCTCGGTGATCACCGGCGCGAGCCGCCCGGAACAGGTCATCGAAAACATGAAGGCGCTCGAGGTCGTGCCCAAGCTCACCCCGGACGTAATGTCGCGGATCGAAACGTTGTTCGGCATCTCGGCCGAGGAATCATGAGCGCCGCAGGGCCGCCCCAAGGCGCGAATTGGCCTTGCAGGCCGCGGCGTTGCGAGACGCAACGCCTCCTCGTGCCGTCCATGCCGGCGCAGGCCGGCATGGAGCCGCGGCACTCGGCCCCCGCCTTTGGGGGCAGCGCAGCGGCCGAATTGTCCAATGAGGCCGCAAGCGTGGGGGTCCATCCATGAGCAATCCGCTCGAAAGCTGGACCGAGGAGCAGCGCTCGGCGTTCCTCTATCGCGCCTGCGCGGAGGCGGAAGCCGGCACCGCGCGCGCCGATCTGTTCGCGAGGCTTGCGGTCGAAGCCGAGGCGCAGGCCGCGATCTGGCGCGCGCAACTCACCGCGAGCGGCAAGCCGGCGCCCCGTCCGTTCGTGCCGGATCTGCGCACGCGGCTCGTGGCGGAACTGGTGCGACGCTTCGGCCCGCGGCCCCTGCGCGCGATACTCGCCGCGATGAAAGTGCGCGGGATGGCGATCTACAGCCGGCACGAGCCCGGCGGCCACAGCGCGCCGGTCGCCGGCAACATCGAGCATCGCCATCGGGGCCTGGGCGGCGGCGGTAACCTGCGCGCCGCGGTGTTCGGCATCAACGACGGACTGGTGTCGAACGCGAGCCTGATCTTCGGCGTTGCCGGCGCGAACGCCGACCCGGGTGTAGTGCTGCTGACCGGCGTTGCCGGGCTCGTCGCCGGCGCGTTCGCGATGGCCACGGGAGAATTCGTCTCGGTGCGCTCACAGCGTGAATTGTTCGAGTACCAGATCGGGCTCGAGCGCGCGGAATTGAAGGAATATCCCGACGCCGAGGCGCAGGAGCTGGCGCTGATCTACAAGGCAAAGGGTTTGTCGGGCAGTGAAGCGCAGCGCGTGGCCAAGAAGCTTGTCGCCGACCCCGAGCACGCGCTCGACACCCTCGCCCGCGAGGAGCTGGGGCTCAACCCCGACGAGCTGGGCTCACCGTGGGGGGCGGCGATATCGTCGCTGCTCTCCTTCGCGCTCGGTGCGTCGATCCCGCTGCTTCCTTTCACACTCGGCGCCGGCGCGCAGGCCTTGCCGATCGCCGCGGCGCTTACCGGCGTTGCGCTGTTCGCGGTCGGCGCGACCTTGTCGCTGTTCACCGGCCGCGCCTCGGTGGCATCCGGTATGCGGATGTTGCTGCTCGGCGGGCTCGCGGCGGCCGTGACGTTCGGCGTCGGCAAGCTCTTCGGCGTATCGCTATCCTGACCCGCGTCACGCTCAAGCCCGGGCGCGACAAGTCGCTGCGCCAGCGGCATCCATGGGTGTACTCGGGCGCGATACTTCGCGTCGAAGGTACACCGCTCGCAGGCGACACCGTTGCCTTGCATGCCGCGGACGGAACGTTCCTCGCCCGCGCGGCGTGGAGTCCCGCCTCGAGCATCCGGGCGCGGGTGTGGAGCTTCGATGCAAGCGCCGTGATCGATGAAGCGTTTCTTGTCACGCGCGTCCGCGCGGCGGTGCAGGCGCGCGTGGGACTCCTCGACGCGGACCATACCGGTTGCCGCCTGGTGCACGGCGAATCCGACGGATTGCCGGGCTTCATCGCAGACCGCTACGGCGACGTCAGCGTCGTGCAGATCCTTACCGCTGGCGCAGAAGCCTGGCATGACGCGCTCATCGCTGCGCTGGGCGACGCGACTCGATGCAGCACGGTGTACGAGCGCTCCGACGCCGACGTGCGCGCGCTCGAGGGACTGGTTCCGCGCGCCGGGCTCGTTTGCGGCACGCTCCCGGCGCCGCTCACATTCGTCGAAGGCGGGCTGCGCTACCGGATCGACGTCGCGCACGGTCAGAAGACGGGCTTCTTTCTCGATCAGCGCGACAATCGCGCCCGCGTGCGTTCGCTTGCGCGCGGTCGAGACGTGCTCGATTGCTTCTGTTACTCGGGCGGCTTCACGGCCTCGGCCCTCGCCGGCGGCGCGCGCTCGGTGCTGGCGATCGACAGCTCGGGCGAGGCTCTTACGCTCGCGCGCGCCAACGTCACCGACAACGGCTTCGACGCCGCGCGCGCCGAGTGGCGCGACGCCGACGTATTCGCCGAGTTGCGCAGGTTGCGCGACGCCCGCGCCGCCTTCAACCTCGTCGTCCTCGATCCTCCGAAATTCGCGCCGACCGCGCAGCATGCGGAAAAGGCGGCGCGCGCCTACAAGGACATCAACCTGCTCGGGCTGAAGCTGCTGCGCCCCGGCGGCTTGCTCGCGACGTTCTCGTGCTCCGGCGGCGTGTCGGCGGATCTTTTCCAGAAGATCGTCGCCGGCGCCGCTCTCGACGCGAGCGTCGATGCCACGATCGTCGGCCGGTTCGGCGCATCCGCCGATCATCCGGTCGCGCTGGCCTTTCCGGAAGGCGAATATCTCAAGGGACTGTTGCTCCGCAAGGCGTAGCCCGGGGTGAGCGCGCAGCGCGAACCCCGGGCCGCACGACGAAGGCTCGTGCCTCAAGCCTTCTTCTTCGACAGGCAGCCCTTCATGAACGCCTTGCGCTCCGGGCCCTTCTTGCCGGTCGCCTGCTTGGCGCACTGACGCATCTTGTCCTGCTGCGATGCCTTGGCCGGCGCCGCGGCGGAATCGGTGCTCAGCGCCGCGGTCTGCACCTTCCCAGAACGCGGCTTGACGGCCGAGGTGTCGTCCGCCGACGCGACGGGAACAATGACGGCGACCAGCGCAGCGAGGGTCAGGGCATACAGTGTCTTCTTCATGACGATCTCCTTGAACGTGATGGTTGAGTGACTCGAATGCGGCCGGACGAAACTGTCCGCAGCCACATGCGCATTAACGTCGCTGGAGAGGCGAAGTGCGTCAGACGAATGGATGATGCGGATGGCGAAGCCGTGGGCTGCGAAGTCATGCGCCGGTCAGGATGCGCAGTGCGTACACCCACGCGACCGGGCTGATACTCAGTCAGAGAGTCGATGCGGCCCGGCCCTGCGCGCCGCGCTGGCCTCGTCTCAGCACAATAGTGCGAGCAACTCGTCGTCGCGCTCTCGCCAGATGAGATCCAGAATACGGCGCGACGCGTCCGCGATTCCCTGCTGCAGCTCCAGCGACTTGCGCGCGGCTTCCTCGGGATCGAGCCGCGCCAGCTCCCCTTGCCTCACTGCGCGACCCCCGATAGTCGGCCGCGACCCGGCGCCGTGGTGATAAACCGCGTCGTCGTAGACCGCGTAGAGGAGTGGATGCAGGTTTACCCGGTTCGAGCGGCGCATCTTTCCCCACTCCAGGCCGTTTAGCTGCAGCGATCGAAGAAGGTTGGCTCCGACATCGGTTACTACTTGCCCGTACGAATTCTTCCAGGTGGGGCCGGCTCGCCAATCGCCTGCAATTTTTCGCCAGAGGCCGACGGTCGTCATGCTGAAGCAAGGATGCGGCTGCATGTCGCCCGCGTTTTCCAGCCGCTGCACGGCGACCAGGGGCCACCTCGCCAACTCGGATCGAATGTACGACGTAATGTCCCGGAGCGGAAATGCGTCGCTGTCGCAGAAAACCAGGACCTCATCGTCTTGTGCCGTCTGGCATACGATGTCGGCGAGCGCGTTCAGCTTGCTCGCGTGATCCACGATTCCCTTGAGCGGAGAACAGTAGTCGAATTTTGCCGAATGGTCGTGCTTGGTTCCATCGCAGAACGCGAATAGCTTGAAGGGTTCGCGAATGTACTTCCTCAGACGCGAGATCTGTGCGTCAACCCAGAAGTCGAACTTCCAGTGTACGGTTAGAACGTAGATCATCGCCTGTGCCTGCCCGCGGGTCGTCGAAATACCGATAGAGAATGTTACTGTACGACATCGGGCAGAACCCTGGAGCCAAGACGGGGTGATCATGCTGGTCGACGACATCGATGCGCCGGTGTTGTTCACGGGTCGCGGCGGCTCCGGCACGCGGCTGCTCTCTCAACTCGCGGCGGCGGCGGACGTCTTTATCGGCAATCATTTGAACAAGTCGGGCGACTCCACCGAATGGGTGGGCCTTATCTATCGCATGGCCGTGGAAGCAGGGGGTAACCACGACCTTCCAACAGGGTCCCGGTACCGCCGACAGATTCGAGTAAGGGCCGGGCAAATCCTGGATCAGGCACTGCCTCGCGGCTCAACCCGGTGGGGGCTCAAACTTCCCGAAGCGATGTTGGTCCTGCCGCTCCTGGTCGATGCCTTCCCGGACGCCAGGGTGTTGCACCTGACGCGTCACCCGATTTCGTCGTCCCTGAGACGCACTCACATGACCTCGAGGCTGAACAACGCCCTCGGTCGAGTCGCCCTCCCGGCCGCTTATCGATATTCAAAACGTGACGTCGCGCGAATCGCGAACGATGAACCCTATATGCACAATGCCTGTTCGTGGAATTTCCAGGTCACGCGGGTCGCGCGTTACGCTCGCGAGGCGCTCGGCAGCGATCATTATCTCGAGCTCAAGTACGAGGACGTATGTGCGCAGCCCACTCGCGTCGCGGCCCTGGTGCGGGCTTATGTTGGCTGCGCCGACGACGGACGCGGACCGTCCACCGCTGTGGACATTTCGAGGACCGGCGGCTGGGATCCCGCCGACCCTCGGGTCGGGGCCATCTGGGATGTATGCGGCGAAACCGCCGCACTGCTCGGATACGCGCGAGAGCCGGCCGTATAGATTCAATCGCGCCGACCGGGCGCCCGCGCATCGCGGTCAGGACGTTCTGCCACGCGCATACAAGACAAAAGACAAGGCGGCGACCGGATCGCTCCGGCGCCGCCTCGTCAGTGCGGCCGGCTGGACAGGAGGTCAGCAGGCCGTGTTCGGAAAGTCCAGGTGAAGCATGTCAGCCCTTCATGCACTCCGACCGCGTCTTGTCGGCGTCGGCCTTGGTCATGCCCTTGGTCTTCTCGTTGCACATCGCCATCTTGCTCTTGGCCGGCGCAGGCTTGGCCGACAAACAGGTCTTCATGAATGCCTTGCGCTCGTCGCCCTTCTTGTCGGCGGCTTGCTCGTTGCAGGCTTTCATCTTCTCCTGCTGCGGACTCATCGCATCGCTCTTCTTCGCATCGGTCTTCATCGCGTCGGTCTTGGTATCGGCAGCGTACGCGCTGCCGCAGGCGAACAGCCCGACCAGCAGCAGCGTCAGTATTGTTTTCATCGAGGCCTCTCCAGGGTGGTATGAGCGCAAGGACACCGGCTCCTGGGCAGTCTAAGGCATCGGCCTCGACGCGAGCAACGATTTGCGGCGCCTCGGCGGAGGCGCTGTGGCAAAAACCCATCATGCGGCGCAGCACGGGCTGTGGCAAAATCCTTGGCTGGGACCGCAGCTCGGCCGTAAAATGATGTTTTTGCATCGAAAACACGCGCCGAGCCCCAAGGAAACCATCGTGTCCTCCCCCGTCACGCCTCGCACCAAGCCGGCCTCGCCCGGGACCGGCCCCAAGCCGCCCGTCGACGATACCCGCATCCGCGAGATCACGGAGTTGGCGCCTCCCTCGCACCTGTTGCGCGAGTTCCCGGCATCCGATGTCGCCGTGACAACGACCTTCGAGGCGCGCTCCGCGATCCACCGGGTGCTCCACGGCGCCGACGATCGGCTGCTGGTTGTGACGGGACCCTGCTCGATCCACGATTACGACGCCGCGATCGACTACGCGACGCGGCTTGCCGCGCTCAAGCGCGAGGTTGCCAACGAACTGATCGTCGTCATGCGGGTCTACTTCGAGAAGCCGCGCACGACGGTCGGCTGGAAAGGGCTGATCAACGACCCGCGTCTCGACGACAGCTTCCGGATCAACGAGGGCTTAAGGCTGGCGCGCCGCATCCTGCTCGAGATCAACGAGCTCGAGTTGCCGGCGGGAACCGAATATCTCGACATGATTACGCCGCAATACATCGCCGATCTGATCGCGTGGGGCGCGATCGGGGCACGGACCACCGAGAGCCAGGTGCATCGCCAGCTCGCCTCCGGTCTGTCGTGCCCGGTCGGATTCAAGAACGGCACCGACGGCGGCGTGAAGATCGCGGTGGACGCGATCAAGGCGGCGTCGGCGCCGCATCACTTTCTGTCGGTGACCAAGGGCGGTCACTCGGCTATCGTGCACACGGCAGGCAACGAGGATTGCCATATCATCCTGCGTGGCGGCACAGTGCCGAACTATGATGCGGCGAGCGTGGACAAGGTGTGCGGCGAGCTCGGCCATGCCGGCGTCGCGGCGCGGGTGATGATCGACTGCTCGCACGCCAACAGTCAGAAGCACTACGAGCGCCAGCTCGATGTCGCGCACGACGTCGCCGGGCAGATCGCCCGCGGCGACGACCGCGTGATCGGTGCCATGGTCGAAAGCCATATCAATGCGGGCCGGCAGGATCTCGTCCCGGGTCAGGCGCTGGCCTACGGAGTCAGCATCACTGACGCGTGCATCGGCTGGGATGCAACGGTGGGGGTGCTGCGCGCGCTCGCCGACGCCGTGCGCCATCGTCGGGTTCTCCTGACCGACGCAAGCTGAGCGCGCGAGTCGGCGCTCGGCCGCGACGTCCTGGAAAACGCTCCGGTGGCCGAAGAAGTCGAACTCAAGCTGACCGCCTCCGCCGAGGTGCTGCCCGCGTTGCGAGCGCATCCGGCGGTCGCCGCGGTCGCGCGCGGCCGCGCGAAGACCACGCGCATGGTCAGCACCTACTACGACACGCCGGATCGCGCGCTCGCCGCCGCAGGCGTCGCGTTGCGGCTGCGCCGTGCGGGGAGCCGCTGGCTGCAGACCGTCAAGGGCGCCGGCGATGCCGCAGCAGGCCTGCACCGCCGGGCCGAGTTCGAATGGCCCCTCGCCTCGCCCCGGCTCGACCCGGAGAAGCTTGCCCGCACGCCCTGGCACAAGCTCTTCGCGCGCAACGGAGGCGCTTATCGGCGCGTGTTCGCAACCGACGTACGACGCTCCGAGCAGCCGCTGGCATTCGCCGATGGCACCCGCGCCACACTCTGTGTCGACGTGGGCGAGATTCGTGCCGGCCGGCGGCGCGCGCCGATCTCCGAGATCGAGGTCGAGCTCGACGCCGGCGATCCGTCGCGCCTGTTCGAGCTTGCCTCCGCGCTGGCTGCCGATCTGCCGGTGTGCGTCGCGCACGCGAGCAAGGCCGAACGCGGCTTCGCGCTGGCGACCCAGGCTTCACCCGTCCCGCGCCGCGCGCGCGATGTCGCCCTCGCGCCCGATGCGACCCCGCAGGCCGCGCTGGCCGCGATCGCCGGCGACTGCATGGCTCAAATCGAGATCAACGCCGCGGGCATGCTCGCGACCACCAATTTCGAATTCCTGCATCAACTGCGCGTCGGCTGGCGGCGCCTGCGCTCGCTCCTCAAGCTCGCCGCGCTGTTCGCTCCGGCGGAGCGCGTCGACCCGATCGAGCAGGAGTTGCGCGCGCTGGGCTCGGTGCTCGGTCCGGCGCGCGACTGCGACGTGTTCGCGCTGGAGACGCTGCCTGAACTTGCGGCCGAGTTCCGCGGCGACCGGGACATCGCGCGGTTACGCTCGCGCGCCGCCGTGCGGCGGCGACGGATGTCGGGGCTTGCCCGCGATGCCGTAGGGACACCCCGCTTTCAGCAGCTGCTGCTTGCGCTGGGCGCTTTCTTCACCGCGCTCACGCGCCCGCCGGCGGAAGCGTCCGCGCCGATGCTCGCCCGCGACTGGATCCAGCCCATACTCGACGAGCGCCATCGCAGGCTGCGCAAGCGTGCGAAGCGCGTACACCGCGCCGGCGCCGCCGAGCGTCACAAGGCTCGCGTCGCCGCAAAAAAGCTGCGCTACGCCGTCGAATTCTTCGCCCCGCTGTTTCCTGGCAAGCGCGCCGACGCGTACGTCACAGCGATCTCCAGGCTGCAATCGGCGCTCGGGCGGCTCAATGATCTCCAGGTCGCGAGCAAGCTCACCGACGAGCTCGTCCCGAGGGCGAGCGCGGACGCGGGCGCCGCGCACGCGGGCGGCGTGGTGCGTGGCTGGCTCGCCGCTTCGGTTGCGCCGGAGCTGAAGCGGCTGCGCGATGCGCAGCGCCGCTTCCGCAAGTGCTCGCCGTTCTGGCGGACGTGAGTTGACGCGATGCTCGAATCGGCGGAAATCGGCCATCGCGTTCCCAAGCAGACCTACGCGCGCGACGAGCGGAAGTTGCGCGCGGCGCTGCTCAATGCCCAGTACGATCTTTCGCAATCCGGCCGCGGCCCGGTGTTGCTGATCATTTCCGGCGTCGAGGCGGGCGGCCGCGGCGAGACCGCCAACAAGCTCACCGAATGGATGGATCCGCGCCATATCCGCGTGGTGGCGTTCGCCGAGAGCAGTCCCGAGGAATCGGCGCATCCGGAGGCGTGGCGCTACTGGCACGCGCTGCCGCCGCGGGGCAAGCTGGGGGTCTTCCTCAACGCCTGGTACCACGAGTCCGTCGACCACCTGCGCGGCAATCGCCAACTGAGCGGCGACGCGGGGTTGCACGCGCGTCTGGAGGCGATCCGCGAGCACGAGCAGATGCTCTCCGACGAAGGCGTGGTGCTGCTCAAGTTCTGGATTCACTTGTCGAAGGCCGCGCAGAAGAAACGGCTCGAGACGCTCGACCGCAATCCGCGCACGAGCTGGCGCGTCACCCGCGCCGACTGGGACGCCTATCGCCTCTACAACAAGCGGCACGATCTGTGGGAGCACCTGTTGCGGGAAACCTCGACCGGCTACGCGCCCTGGTACGTGGTCGAAGGTGCCGACGAGCGCTATCGCTATCTAACCGTCGGCAAGATACTGCTCGGCATGCTGCAAGCCACGCTCGCGAAGAAGCGGGCGCCGACGCATGCGATCACCCCGACCACACCCTCGGTGGTCGACAACGTCAAGCTGATCCGCGATCTCGACTTGTCGCAGCGCCTCGCCGCGAAGGATTACGAGCGCGCGCTCGAAAAACAGCAGGGCCGGCTCGCGCGACTGACAAGGCATAAGCGCTTCGCGCAGCATTCGCTGGTGCTGGTCTTCGAAGGGGTCGATGCCGCCGGCAAGGGCGGCGCCGTCCGGCGCGTCACCGGTGCGCTCGACGCGCGCCAGTACGTGACTGTTCCGATCGCTGCGCCGACCGACGAAGAGCTCGCGCATCCGTACCTGTGGCGATTCTGGAAGAACATCCCTCCGCTGGGCGGCATCGCGATCTTCGACCGCTCGTGGTACGGCCGCGTGCTGGTCGAGCGCGTCGAGGGCTATTGCAGCGTCAGCGACTGGATGCGGGCCTACAGCGAAATCAACCAGTTCGAGGAGCAACTCACCGACGGCGGTGCCGTCGTCGTGAAATTCTGGCTGCAGATCAGCCGGCCGGAACAACTCTCCCGCTTCAAGGCACGCGAGCACACGCCGTTCAAGCGCTTCAAGATCACGTCGGAGGACTGGCGCAACCGGAAGAGATGGAATGCGTACGAGCGCGCGGTGTGCGACATGGTCGATCGCACCAGCACCGAGATCGCCCCGTGGATCCTGGTCGAGGCCGAGCACAAGTACTTCGCGCGCATCAAGGTCCTGAAAACGATCGCCGACCGCCTCAAGCAGGCGCTGAGCCCATGATGCAGGCCAACGGTGCCTACAAAGCGCCCGGCTGGCTGCCCGGCGGACACGCGCAGACGATCTATCCGTTCCTGGTGCGACCGCCGGAGGTGAACTACACGCGGCAGCGAATCGACACCCCGGACGGCGACTTCATCGATTTCGACTGGCTCGCGACGGACCAGACTCATCGCGATGCGCCGCTGGTGGTCCTCTTCCACGGCCTTGAGGGCAATTCCGAATCGCATTATGCGCACGCGCTGATGGCGCATCTCGCCTCGCTCGGATGGCGCGGCGTCGTGCCGCATTTTCGTGGTTGCAGCGGCGAGGCCAATCGTCGCCCCCGGGCCTACCATTCCGGCGACTACAGCGAAGTCGGTTGGATGCTGCACACGCTCCGGAAGCTCTCGCCCGAGGGCCCATTGTTCGCGGCCGGCGTCTCGCTCGGCGGCAGCGCGCTCCTGAACTGGCTGGGCCGCGAAGAGCATCGCGCGTCGGACGTGGTGACCGCTGCCGCCGCGGTATCGACGCCCCTCGATCTCGCCGCCGCCGGGGTCGCGATCGAGCAGGGGCTCAATCGCATCTATTCGCTGCACTTCCGTTCGACGCTGGTCCCGAAGGCTCTCGCGATGGCTCGCCGGTTTCCGAGTGCGCTCGATGCAACGGCGATCGGGCGCGTCGACTCGATGTACGCCTTCGACGACGTGGTGACGGCTCCGTTGCACGGGTTTAGCGGCACAAACGATTATTGGAAGCGGGCGAGCAGCAAACCGTGGCTCAGGGCGGTGACCGTGCCGACCCTCGTGCTCAATGCGCGCAACGATCCCTTCATCCCGGCGGCGTCGCTTCCCTCGCGCGCGGAAACGAGCGCGGCGATTACCCTCGAGCAGCCACATCACGGCGGCCACGGCGGATTTCCCTGCCGTCTGGCTTGGCTGCCGCTGCGAATGACGGCATTCTTCTCTAGGCCAGGCGTAAGCGGCTGACCATCCACCGCACTCGACGCACATCGAGAACGCAACTCGGAACCCACATCACGAAAGCTCATCACTCATGGAACATATTCGCGCCGACGCTGCCTCATCGCCGATGACGCTGCCGTCCGATATCTTCAAGGCTTACGATATTCGCGGGATCGTCGGCAAAACGCTGACCCCGCCGATCGTTCATGCCATCGGGCAAGCGCTCGGAT
>WNGK01007796.1_pt1 | contig 11181 bp, 8 predicted proteins | sample 5400601 | NCBI WGS metagenome assembly WNGK01 (sample SAMN13153376, study PRJNA577476) | soil metagenome | isolation source: 60 cm soil or saprolite under Garry oak tree replicate 1 | place: USA:California | collected 2016-06-15
CGCCCGCATGTGTTCGTGGATATCGCAGCGAAGCGTCACCAGTCCCGGCTTATCAAAGACCTCTGATGGAATCGGCCGCTCCTCTGGGCGATAACGGCCGAGATCGAAACGCTTCGCAGGCGAGTACGAGAAAATGCTGTGATAGGTGTCATCAAGGTTGGGGAATTCCACTTTTGTCCCGACTTGTACGGGCAGAAGCGATGTAGCGAAGGTAAGATCCTTTTGCGCCATTTCTTTTGTCGGAGGCGAAGCCGGTTTTGGGAAAAGACCATCCAGATAAACTACTGCCACTGGCGGTTCGGTCGAGAGAACACCGCCGCGCGTAACAATCTCATATCGCTTGGCCACCACGGGCGCCGAATGCGACTTCGGTAGTTCGACGCGTCCCTCCACCACCGCCTGTGCTAAAGCCGAAATGCAGGGAAAGACGAAGACGAAATTCAGCAAAACGATCCGGCACACATCCATCGCTCGGCAGTTTAACAGGCGTTTCGGCGCCGGGAAACTGCAAGTCTCTTCCATTGGAATTGCGCCTCGCCCAATCACTTTACAAAGATTGAATTCGTTTCGTACGCCTCAGTTGCTCGAAAAGTTCCGCCCTTGGAGCTTGCTGAAATGCTCAGCCCGTGATGATATACGTTGGCCGGAGGAGACGCGCATCTGATCATATTACATTGGCCCCAGGCGCAACGATTATGAAGACGTCGCCATTACGTGGAGCCCTACTCCTCGTAATGCCACTCATTGCGGCGGGATGTTCACCTTCGCCTTCGCATCCGCCCAAGTACCAGATCGTCGTCACGCGCGATCAAGTTTTGAAGTTAGATAGCGAATCTGGCCAATCCTGGGCGTTGCAGTGTCCTCAAGGGACTATTTGCTTCTGGCGAGAAATCGAAACCGCCCAAACCCACAGAACGCCTCCCGCGCCTTAAGCTGACTCAGCGCTTACGCTTGATTCGGTAAGTCAGGAAACACTCCTCGCCGATAACCCGCATGTGGATCAAGCGGCAATGGACACTGGCCGGCAAGAATTCCTTGCTCAGTCCGGTCAAAGTCGGCGCCCTCGCTCCGCCGAACAGGTAGGGAGCAACGGTGAGATTGAGTTGATCGACCAGACCGCGTTCCAGCAGCGATCGAAACAGCGTAGGACCGCCTTCGCACGCGACCGTCCGGACATTGTATTGGCAGCGTAGAATTCGCAACATTTCGGCAAGATCGACATGATCCGATCTAGCAAGATGCAAGGTGGCTTTCTCTCCGAGCGCGGCTTGAGTTTTCCTAGGCATTCGCGTGGTGGAAAAAACGAGAATGGGCGAGCTGGTGGATTGAAAAATCTTCAATCGGCTGTCGATCCTGCCTTTGTTGGAAACGATCACGCGCAGCGGTGCTGGAGTTTGCTTCCGCTTGATTCGCGTTTGTTGCAGGTCAGCAGGAAGGCTGAGCCGCACGTTGTCGCGCTTCAAACTCGTGTGCCCGATCAGGACCGCATCGGCCAGGGCGCGCTGACGGAACAAGTGCAGTTTGTCTTCGCGCGAGGCAAAATCGACCGGCGAAAAATTCCTGGTCGTAATCTTTCCGTCCACCGTCATCGCGAAGGTGGCGGCAACAAAGGGGGGCTGAGGTTTTCGTTTCATTCCAAAGAAAACACTCAACCCGCAACGTCCAACCTCCAGCGTTCAACTGTCTGAATTGAGCGTTCGGTGTTGGGCGTTAGGCGTTGGACGTTGAAAGGACTCTTCATTCCGTTTCGCTGATTTCGTGCTCCAGCGTCGCGACTTCTCTCTGCATTTCGCGCAATCTTACGTGTGCAACTGCGCCGCTCGGTTTGTAAAAGATGTAAACAACCGCGCCAGGAATACAGCAGACAAGAATGATGAGAAAACTGAGCGAGCCGATAAGGATGGCTTTTGCTTCCGGTACTCCACAAAGGCCGTTTAACATGATTTGCAGGATTTTTTCCCGAAGCCCAATTCCCGCAAAACTGATGGGCAGCGCGGAAATGGTTCGCTCAACCGGCATCACCGCAAAGAAATCCAGCAGCGGCACGGCAGCGCCCAACGCGTAAGCGGCACAGAGAAAAGTGGCGAAAGTGGCAAGGTGAGCGACGATCGATACGCTGAACGCGACGAGCGTTGCGCGCCAATGATGCGCGTAAAGATGATAGGCTGCGGAGATTTCGATCAATTTTTCACGGCCGGGAAATTTTTCGGGCAACCAATGAAACAGATTAAAGCCGCTGATAACAAAGGTGGAGAGCAGAAACAGGATTGAAGACCCGAGGAGGAAAAGCAAAAACCACAGCAGTTGACGCGTCTCGGTCGTTTGGGAGAGGAAATCATAGCGTAAAGCGATGAGCGTCCCGGTGATGGCGACCAGCGCAACAAGACCGATAAGGCGGTCGAATACTACGGCGAGCAATGCGCCCGCTTTCTTGTCTGGCGTTTCTTTGAGCAGAAAATAGCTCTTAATGATGTCGCCACCGGTGCCGCCCGGCAGGAACTGGTTGTAAAACATGCCGATTAAGAACAAGCCCGATAGACGCGGAAGAGTCAGATGAATCTTTTGGACCTTTAGTAAAACGTGCCAGCGAATGGCGGCGGAGATTTCTACGATACCGTACGCTAGGATGCCGATCACGACCCAGCGATATTGCGCGTTTCGGATCGCCTCCGCCATCTGAGCGCGCCTGTTGGGGTCGTGATAAACCCAATACAGCACTGCAATGGTGACCGTGAGCTGAAAAAGCGTGATCAGAATTTTTTTCATTCACCGAAGCGTTCTTTCCAAGCTTGCACCGACCGCCGGATTTGAGCGGCTTTCTTGCGTGGGTGCATTTCCCAGACAAATAAGCAGTTTGCGGGAAGGAGCGGAACAAGTTTCTCAAGATCGACATCGCCGGTAAAGGGCGGTTGATGATCTTGCGCAGGCCAGATGCAGTCTTGCACGTGACAGCCGAAGGTGCGCGGGCCAATCGCTCGCAACCACTCAGCATGATCAAGAAACGCCAGGTTTTCTTTGATTTGAGCGTGGCCGAAATCATGCCAGTAGCCGAGTTGCGGCGATCCCATCTCATCAAGCAACACCGGCAATTCGCGCTCGGTTGGGATTTCTTCGTAGCCGCGACGGCATTCGAGCCCCACTTTGATATTTTTCGAAGCAGCGTGATCGACGATGCGGCGCAGACAATCTTTCACGCGCTGCAGATAAGTGGGTGCAACGCTCTCGCGTTTTTGCACGGCCCTTAGCTTGAGTCTCACGTATCTGCGCGAGAGATATTTGCCGGCTTTCGCCAGCCCAATCAGCGGATCGGTCACTGGACGCATGTTCACTTCACCGAGATGCAACACCACAAATGGCGCGCTCAGCCGCTCAGCGAAATCAATTGTCTGGAACGTTTGTTTGATCGCGCGCTCACGCTCGTCCGGGTGCGCAGCCGAAAATTTGTAGCAGTCTGGAGAAGCCGCCATTACTTCGACGGGCAAAGGACAAAAATTGTGTAAACTGCTGAAGCGAACCTTGCCGGCATCGAACATTTTTTGAATTCCTGGCATCAGCGAGATCCGGATGCCATGGCCTAACTCGATCAAATCGAATCCAAGCTTGTCTTTGATTTCGCGCAGCATTGCATCGCCGGCCTTGTGGCGTTGAGAGTTCCAACAGGTGGAAAACGCAATCATCAGTTTGACGAAAGGATCACACCACTGGTTCGAACTCCGGTTCCGGAGTGGGCGAAACGGGACGATCGCAAACGTGGTGACCGGCAAGACTCAAAACCGAGAATGCGGCGACCGCATAGGTCACCGATGCGACCGCGAGCGCAGGGCGCATGCCGATCAGATCGGAGAATCCCGTGACGACCAGGCCGGCAATTGGCATCAAACCAAAAAAGCTCAACCCGAAAACGGCCGAGACCCTGCCACGCAATTCAGAAGGCGCATGTTCCTGCACGATCGTGTTCGCCAGACCGAAGTTAATTGAGAGCGCGACAGCCAGTATCCCCATCGAGCAAGCGGTGAGTAGAAAGCTGTATGAGCGCGACATGAAAAATACTCCGAGCGCAACGGCCAGCACATTGCCGGTCATGGCCCACAAACGCTTCGCTCGCGGGATGGTAAGCAGCCCGAGCGAACCAGTAAATGCGCCGGTGCCCGAAACCGCCATTAGCCAGCCCAGTTCCCGGGGACCAAGATGAAGAACATTGCGGACGTAAAGCGGCAGCATCACCGAAATCGTAGGGAAAACGAAAATTGTCGTGCACGCGATCAGCGCGATCATCGACAGAATCGTTCGATTGGACCCGACGTATCGGAAACCATCCATGATGCCACTGCGGCGTTTTTTTTCCTCTTCTGCTGTGCCAACGGGCCGCTTCGGGAGCGAGATCAGCGCCGCGATTAGCGCCACGAAAGAAAGTGCGTTGGCGAAAAAAGCCGAAGCTGCGCCCCACCAACCAATACACAAACCGGCGAACGACGGGCCCACAAGACGCGAACCGTGAAAGACGGAGCGATCCATCGCCACTGCCGCCGCAATTTCATCCCGGCGCACAAGCTCCGGCACGAGGGCGGAAATTGCCGGCATCTCAAATGCAATTGAAATGCCGAGCAGCGCTGCGAAGAAAATGATGTGCCAAATCTGGATTCGGCCGCTGAGAACGAGCCAACCCAACCCAATCGCGAGCGCAATCTGCGCAATTTGTGTCGCGATCAGAATTTTTCGCTTATCAAATCGATCGGCCACGGAGCCTCCAATCATGGTGAGGGCGAGAGTCGGCACGCCGGCGGCAAAGTTGGCCATCCCGAGAAGGATCGCCTTGTTGGTCAGCGTGCTCATGACCCAGCCTTGTGCCATCACCTGCATCCACGTGCCCGTGTCGGAAATCGCCGAGCCGATGATGTAACGCCGGAAAGCTCCCGGTCGCAAAAGCGCCAGCGCTCTATGTCCAATCCATTTTTCTTCCGCGCTCATCGCAAAGACTCATCGTTGTAGAGGCGTTTGTGTCAAACGCCTGTCCTTTGATTCGGCAAGGAAGCTCTGCTGCTCGATTGGCCGATTGCCCACTCGGTCGCGTTCACTATCTTGAAGCATGCGCATCGATAAGTTCACGCAGAAAATGCAGGAAGCCCTGCAGACGGCGCAGGATCTTGCTTCGCAATCCAATAATCAGGAAATTACCAACGAACATTTTCTTTCCGCGCTTCTCAACCAAAGCGACGGCATAACCCAGCCGCTGCTCGAGAAAATCGGTGTGCCGGTGACGCGCTTGCGGGAAGGCCTGGCCACTGAACTTGCGCGGCGTCCCAAAGTTCATGGCGCGGCTGCCGATCTGCGCCTTTCAAATGAACTTCGCAGCGTTTTGGACGGCGCGGAGAAGGAGATGTCCAAACTGAAAGATGAATATACAAGCGCCGAGCATTACTTGCTGGCACTGGCGGGCGCGAATGTTCCAGCGGCGAAATTGCTGAAGGACTTCGGCGTGACACGAGACAAGCTCATGCAGGCGCTACAGCAGGTGCGCGGTTCGCAGCGCGTGACCGATCAAAATCCCGAAGGAAAATATCAGGCACTGGAAAAATATGGGCGTGATCTGACCGAGTTGGCGCGACGCGGCAAGATTGATCCGGTAATCGGACGCGACAACGAAATCCGGCGCATCATGCAAGTGCTCTCGCGCCGGACGAAAAATAATCCCGTGCTCATCGGCGATCCAGGCGTCGGCAAAACTGCAGTCGTCGAGGGCCTCGCGCGGCGCATCATCAGTGGCGATGTCCCCGATTCGCTTAAGAACAAACGGATTATCGCGATGGACATCGGCGCGATGGTCGCGGGCGCAAAGTTCCGCGGCGAATTTGAGGATCGTCTGAAAGCGTTCTTGAAGGAAGTGACCGATTCGCAGGGTCAGGTCATTTTGTTCATCGACGAGCTGCACACAATTGTCGGTGCCGGCGCGGCGGAAGGTTCCGTCGATGCATCGAACATGCTCAAGCCGATGTTGGCACGCGGCGAGCTGCGCACCATCGGTGCCACGACGATCGATGAGTATCGAAAATACATCGAGAAAGACGCCGCGCTTGAACGGCGGTTCCAACCGGTGATGGTAAATGAACCAAGTGTCGAAGACACGATCGCCATCCTGCGTGGATTGAAAGAGCGCTACGAGGTGCATCACGGTGTTCGCATCACTGACGCTGCGCTGGTGGCCGCGGCCGTGCTTTCGCATCGCTACATCAGCGATCGTTTTCTCCCAGACAAAGCGATCGATCTTGTTGATGAAGCGGCCTCACGTTTGAAGATCGAGCTCGATTCCATGCCGACCGAGATAGACGTGATCGAGCGCGAGATCATGCAGCACGAAATGGAACGACAAGCGCTCAAAAAGGAAAAAGATCCGGCGAGCAAAGAGCGTTTGAAAAAGCTCGAGAAAGAATTGGCCGAGCTAAAAGAGAAATCCGCCGCGCTGAAAGCGGAGTGGCAGAAGGAAAAGGCCGTTATCGAAGAGCAAAGGAAGTGGAAGGAAGAACTCGATCAACTCCGCACCGAGCTGGAACGCGCACAGCGCCGGGGCGAACTGGCGAGAGCGAGCGAAATTCAATACGGCCGTATCCCAGAGCTCGAGAAGAAATTGGCCGCCGCCACGGCAAAGACCGCCAAAAATCGCAAATCGACACTGCTGCGGGAAGAAGTCACCGAAGAAGACATCGCCGAAGTCGTTTCGAACTGGACGCATATTCCGGTCTCGCGCTTGCAGGAAGGCGAGCGAGAGAAGCTGGTCAAGCTCGAAGAACATCTGCACCAGCGCGTCGTGGGCCAGGAGGAGGCGATCAAAGCCGTTGCCAACGCGGTGCGCCGCGCGCGCGCCGGTTTGCAGGATCCTAACCGTCCCATTGGCTCATTTCTTTTTCTTGGGCCGACTGGCGTCGGCAAGACCGAGCTGTCACGCGCGCTAGCAGAATTTTTGTTCGACGATGAAAACGCCATGATCAGAATCGACATGAGCGAATACATGGAAAAGCACACCGTGGCGCGCTTGATCGGCGCGCCACCGGGATATGTCGGCTACGAAGAAGGTGGACAACTTTCCGAAGCCGTGCGACGCAAGCCGTATTCGGTCGTGCTCTTCGACGAAATCGAAAAGGCGCATCCCGACGTATTCAACATCTTGCTGCAAGTGCTCGATGACGGCCGCATCACGGACGGGCAGGGGAGAACGGTCGATTTCAAGAACACGGTCATCATCATGACCTCAAATATTGGTTCGCAATACATCACCGGTGAGGAATCGAAAGAAGCGCGCTCGCGTCTTGTCATGGATGCCTTGCGCGCACATTTCCGCCCCGAGTTTCTCAATCGCGTCGATGAGATCATCATTTTCGATCGTCTCACGGAAGATGACCTCAAGAAAATCGTTGAAATCCAGCTTCGCCGCCTGACAAAGCGGCTCGAGCAGCAAAAGATCACACTCGATCTATCCGATTCGGCCAAGGAACTGCTCGCCCGCGAAGGATACGATCCAGTTTACGGTGCGCGCCCGCTCAAGCGCACGATCCAGAAAGAGATTCTCGACCCGCTCAGCATCGATATCCTGGAAGGCAAAGTCCGCGAAGGCCAGACTGTGCGCGTCGATGCGAAAGACGGCGCTCTGGAATTTCACGAAAAATAGTTGTGAAAAGTGTGGGATTTGAGCTTGATTCTCATCTTTTAGTGAGCGCGAAGTCTAAAACCAAGTTTCAGTTCAACGGCCGCGAGTACGCCAGTGCCGACGAGATGCCGGCCAGCGTTAGGGCGGTGTATGATCGCGCCATCGGCGAGACGCCCCTCCTTCATTCCGGGGCCCGACTGGCTGCAAAGCTGAACGCGAAGATCATCCTGAACGACACCGAGTTCAATAACCCCGGCGAAATGTCGGTGGACGATCGACTGTTGTATCACGAAGCGCTCGCAGCCGTGTTCCCGGCAAGCATTGCGGTATCGATTAGTGAGGCGCCAAAAATCAAGCCCAAGAAAGTGTGGCTGATCATGGCCATCGTCAGTATCGTCGCCGGGGCTGTTTATCTCTGGCTGCACGGTCTCTTCGGCTAAACGCTGAACGCGCTTCAATTTTCTGGAAAATAGACGTCGCGTGAAGGGTTGAAGCGCGGATCTAAATCCGCTTTAACGTTTCAACGCTTCAACAGCTCAACGATTCATGAGTTCTCTGGCCGTTCTGCACGCTTCGCAGCTTGTCACGCTGGCGGGACCGAAAAGGCCGCGTGTCCGGTCGGAAATGTCGGAATTGGCGATCGTACATGATGGGGGAATGCTGGTTCACGATGGAGTGATCGTGGCGATTGGGTCGAGTACCGAGATCGAGAGAAGCGCGCGTCAGAGCGAGATCGTTGACGCTGGTGGCCGGGTCGTGCTGCCCGGGTTTGTTGACGCGCATGCACACCCGGTTTTTGCCGGAAATCGCCTCGATGATTTCGAACGCCGCGCGCGCGGTAAAACTTATGAACAGATCGCAGCCGCGGGCGGCGGAATCTGGTCAACCGTAGAAAAGACGCGCGCGGCAAGTGAAATGGACCTTCTCAACCAGGCTAAAAAGCACGCGAACTGGTTTTTAGAATGCGGCACGACAACTGTCGAAGCGAAATCGGGTTACGGACTCACGCTCGAGGACGAGCTCAAGATGTTGCGCGTGATTCGCCAGCTGAATGAACAGACACCGGTTGAGTTTGTTCCCACATTCCTGGGCGCGCACGCCGTTCCGCGTGAATGCCGCGCAGATGAATACATCGACCTCGTAATTGAGGAGATGTTGCCGGCTGTTGGAGCAGAAAGGCTGGCGGAATTTTGCGACGTTTTCTGCGAGCACGGTTACTTCGACATTGAGCAGTCGAGAAAGATTTTGGCCGTTGCCAAAAGGCTTGGACTCAAGCTGCGCATTCATGCCGATCAACTCACCAATTCCGGGGCCGCTCAATTGGCCGCGGAATTGGAAGCGACTACGGCGGATCATTTGGAAAAAACTGACGAGGATGGGTTTGCGGCAATGAAAGCCTCAGGCGTGCAGCCAGTTTTGCTGCCCGGGTCTGTGTATGCACTTGGATCGACTTGCTATCCTCGCGCGCGCGAAATGATCGAGGCCGGGCTGGCCGTCGTCATCGCGACGGATTTTAATCCCGGATCATCCCCAAGTTCGTCGATGCCAATGATGCTCTCGCTCGCTTGCACACAAATGAAAATGTCGCCGGCGGAAGCGATCGCGGCATCGACTATCAATGCAGCCTACAGTCTCGATCGCGGCGACAAGATTGGTTCACTCGAACAGGGGAAGCTTGCCAACTTTTCGATCTTCGACTGCGAAGATTATCGCGAGATCGCGTATTGGTTTGGTTTCTCGAAAATCCATTCCGTTTACGTGCGAGGCCGGTCTGTCCTGTCGCGGGATAAATGAAACTTAATGCGACGCTCACAGAGCGCCGCTACAGTAAGGCCATTCATGAAAGTCGAGGTTGAAACGCAGCCCGGGTCTGTTTCCACGCTGCAGATCGAGTTGCCGCCGGAAGAGGTCTCCAAGGAATGGGACTCCATCGCGAACAGCTTCGCGCGCCTTGCGAAAATTCCAGGTTACCGCCCCGGGAAGGCGCCGCGCACGGTCATTGAAAAAAGATTTCGCAAGCAAATCCAGGAAGAGCTTACCAAAAAACTCGTTTCGAAAAGCTATCACGAAGCCATCGAACAACAGCAGTTGCGCGTGGCCTCATTGGCCAACATCGAGGACGTCCAGCTCGGCGAGGACAAGTCGATGCGCTTTCGCGCGACGGTGGTGACCGCGCCAGATTTCGAGCTTCCGGAATACAGGAATATCTCAGTCCAGTTGCCCGATACGAAAGTGTCCGATGCGGAGATCGATGCCGCGCTGGAGCGTTTGTGCGATCAAGCCGCTGATTTTGTCGAGGTCCCGGAGCGTGAATTGCAAATGGGAGACTTTGCGGTGATCGACTTTGAAGGTTTAATCGACAGCAAGCCGATCAGCGAAATTGCCCCCCATGCGAGCAAGAATCTGCACGGCGGCAAAAAATTCTGGCTGCATCTCGCTCCCGGCAATTTCCTTCCGACGTTCTGCGAGCAACTTGTCGGACAAAAACGCGGCGAAACGCGACAGATCACAATTGTGTTTCCGGCGGATTTTCCGGTCAAAGAACTCGCGGCCAAAGAGGCGAACTACGCGGTCACTTTGCAGGAGATCAGGGAAAAAGTTCTCCCCGCCCTCGATGATGCGCTGGCAAACAAGCTGATTCCCGGAAAGACGCTGAGCGATCTTCGCCAAATGATAGAACACGATCTCGAGCACGAAAAAGAGCACGGGGTCGAGCGTGCAAAGGAGGTGCAGATCGTGAAGTATTTACATGAGCACGTCAGTTTTGAACTGCCGCCCGCCTTGCTGAAAAACGAAACGCGACGCGTCTTAGGAGAGTTGGTGCAACGGAACCGCGAACGCGGCGTTCCTGATGAGACGCTCAAGGAGAAAGAGAAAGAACTGATCGAAACCGCCGCCGGTCTTGCCGCGCATCGACTAAAGACGAATTTCATCCTGCATAGGATCGCCGAGCGCGAAAGCATCAAAACGTCGCGCCAGGAGATCGATGCTCGAATCCGCGAAGACGCCGCTCGCTACAACGTTTCTCCGGACAAAATGCGAAAGGAACTCCAGGAACACGACGCTCTGGACAGCATCGCGGAACAGCTTGTGCTCGGTAAGACTCTTGATTTCCTCAAGGCGAATGTTAGCGTCGAACGGATTCAGGAACCTCCTGTGGTGGAAGAGAAATCATGAGCGCATCCAAGAAAAATCGATCGCAATCGGTGCTCGTTCCGATGGTTGTGGAGCAGACCGGCCGGGGCGAGCGGAGTTATGATATTTACTCGCGATTGCTCAAGGATCGCATCGTCTTCATCGGGACGCCGATGGACGATCACATCGCCAATCTCGTTATTGCGCAGTTGCTCTTCCTGCAAATGGAGGACTCGAAAAAAGATATCAACATCTATATCAATTCGCCGGGCGGGTCGGTGACGGCCGGACTCGCGGTTTACGACACGATGCAGTTTCTGACGTGCGATGTGACGACCTATTGTCTTGGCATGGCCGCGAGCATGGCCGCGGTTTTGCTCTGCGCCGGCACGAAGGGTAAACGCTTC
>WNGK01011331.1_pt1 | contig 11181 bp, 8 predicted proteins | sample 5400601 | NCBI WGS metagenome assembly WNGK01 (sample SAMN13153376, study PRJNA577476) | soil metagenome | isolation source: 60 cm soil or saprolite under Garry oak tree replicate 1 | place: USA:California | collected 2016-06-15
ACCCACGTGTGGCGTATGCTCATGGATCCTCCTGGGATGTAGGGGAAAGGAGGGGGCTGGTCGACGCGTCCCGACACGCCGAATGCCGGTGGCGTCCGCGGACGATCGCGGCCGGGACAGGAAGAAGAAGAATTGTGGCAGCCCGGTAGACGGCCCAGCTCGAGCGTGACGGTCATGGGCGCTCAGACGGTTGAGCTGTGTGCTACTGTGCGGATCGAGACGCGGTGTGACGGGCGTCACATATCGTCCTCTGCAGGCTGGGTGCCCAGCCGACGCAGCAGAGAACGTCCACGTCACTCGGCGTTTCCGAGGCGTGGTCGCAACATACGCTGCGGGCACGCGACGCCAATTTCATCCACCTTGACCAGCCGCCCCTCGCGTCCCAGCTTGAGCGGGAGGGCGCCAATGCCGGCATGTCCCTGCCTGGCCCGACTGTTGAGCTGCCTACCGCTTTTCGCAGTGCTGCTCGTGCACGGTTGCGCGGGCACGGTGAATGGCGGGACACGGGACGACTCGGCCTCCGGCCATCCCACCGTAATCACGTCCGAGCGCATCGCCGCGTCCGGGGCGAAGACCGCCTGGGACGCCCTGCGCCTGACCGTCCCGAACATCCAACTGCGGGAGAGCCGCGGCAAGCCAGCCCGGATCCAGCGCCGCGGGCGCGCCAGCATCTACCTCGACGACCAGGTGCGCGTGATCGTCGACCACATCCGCCTGCACGATCTCCAGCTGCTGCAGAGTATCGCCGCCACGGACATCCTCACCATCCAGGTCTTCAACGGGATTGACGCCACCACGTACTACGGCGGGACGTCTACCAGCGGCGTCATCGTCATCACCACCAGGACGCGCGGCTCCTGAAAAACGCGCGGGGCGGTGTGCATCCCGCGCGACCCCGCCCCCGGCCCCGTTCACCTCCCGACCCTGCGTGCGGGTCAGGGGTCGCGGTTCGTGCACTGCACGAAGTTCGGGTTGTTCTGCTCGTCGAACGGGATCGGCAGCTGGACCGCGTCGCCGAAGTTCCCACCCTTGAACCACTTTCCGTTGGGGTAGACGCTGTTCACGGTGCGGCCGTACTGCCTCAGCAGCCGCCGCATGTCGCCGAGCCGGTGGCCGGTCCCGAACATCCAGAAGGCACGCTCGCGGAGCGTGAGGTTCACGCGGGCCGCGTCGGTGCCCGGGTCGACGAGCGTCGTCAGCGCGGGGCCGCGCGTGTAGCCAGACTGGGCCGGGGAGTTCGCGCTCACGAGTGCGGCGGTGCGCACGACGTTGAGCTTGCCGAGCCAGGTGGTGTAGTCGGCCGGGCTCGCGTGGAGCGCCGCCTCGGCTTCGATCAACCGAGCTTCGACCCCGGTGACGATCCGGATCAGGGAGCTCCGCCCCCAGATCCCCTGGCGGATCACGAAGACCGGGTACGCCGTGTCAAAGATCACGGAGTCCGAGCTGATAGTGCCGTCCTTGTTGGGCCCGCCCCGCCTGCGTGGGAGCCGGGGATCGTTGGCGCTGAAGTAGGGCAGCCCCACGTTCCCCCCCGCTGTGGCGTCCCCCTCGTTGTCTGCCATCGTGTAGCGCCGCGCGTTGACATTGAGCGCCCAGTTCTGGTTGTCGGCGGTCACGAGCGAGTAGGTCACGTCGTAGTGGAAGGTATCCGGCACGCTGGCGACGGCGGCCGCCGCTGCTGCGAACTGGCCGCGATCGAGCAGTGCGCGGCCCTTGACGACCTGCGCCAGCCACCGCACCCGGGCGCTGTCCGCGCCTTCGATGTTGGCGAAGGCGGAATCGGTGTTGGCCGTGGCGAGCGCGAACAAGGAGTCGTTGGACAGCGGCTCGCCGAAAGTGATCTGGCTGCCGGCGAAGCTGCTCAACGGGACGCCGTTGCAGTAATGCTCCCCCGCCAGGACTTCGATGTACGCGATGAACGCAAACATCCGGGCGATGTTGGTGGCGGGCGAGGGCTGGTACTGACGTAACGCCACGATCGTGGCGCCCGCCTGCACCCTCACCCGGTTGATCGCGCGGAACGGCCCGGCGTGGAAGGTGTTCTGCGGATCCCAGATCCGCTGGTCCAGCGTGTTGCGCTGGATGAAGGTGTCGCCCGATTGCCATTCGTCCGTCAGCAGCCCCCCGAACTCGAACAGCGCGTCGGGCCCCTGCGTCCCGGCGGTCGCTTGCTCGAGACGGAAGATGGTTCCGTTGTGCAGCGCAACCGCCCCGGCAGCCGAGTTCGCTTTCAGCTGCTCCTCGGTAATGACGTCCGGGTCGGTCACCTGGAGTAGGTCGTTGACGCACCCCTGTACCGGCAGCGTCGCGGCGAAGCCGCAGAGCCACAGGACGCGGGGCGCCTGGAGAAGCCTGGTCATGGCAGTGAGTTCCTTGAGAATGGCGTCCGGCCGCATGGCGGTGGCTCAGAATCCGACGTTCAGCCGAAAGGTCCAGTAGGTCGGTGGTGGCGCCGTCTGGAAATTGCTCACGACGCCCGTCGCGCCATCGAAGTAGTTGGCTTCGGGGTCCATGCCGGTCCAGCCGGTGGCCTTCCAGAGGTTGCGGCCAGCCACGGTGAGACTCGCGCGGCTCGCCCGCAACGCGCGCGCCCAGCTCGGCGGCAGGTCGTAGGTGGCCGAGGCCTCGCGCAACCGGATGAAGGTGGCCTTCTCGATGAAGCCCCACTGGGTGCGCGACGGCGTTTCGCGCAGCGCCACGACGCGGGCCTGCTCCCACAGCGGGGCCGCGGGGTCGATCTCGCCGCGGCAGTTGAGTCGGGACTCGCAGCGGATGCGCTCCGTGCCGTTGAGCTGGTAGTAGTCGCTCTTGTGGTCGAACAGGAGGTTGAGCCGCAACCGCCGGCTGAACAGGTCGAACCCGCTGGTGTAGGTGATCTCCCAGCGCGGGTTGGGGTAGCCCACGAACTGCGCGCTGTCGGCGACGGTGATCTCGCTCGCCTCGATGATGCCGTTGCCGTTCGTGTCCTGGAACGTGTAGGGACGCTGGAACCACGCGTTGATGGGATAGCCCACCCGCTGCTGTACGGTCGTACCGATGATCGGCGGAATCGGCTTACCGGTCAACGGATCGATGCCCATGTCGGCGATGAAATTGGTGTTGTAGCCGGCGTTCACGCCCACGTCCCACCCGAACAGGTCGCGGTCTACCAGTCGGGCGGTTACCAGCGCCTCGAGCCCCCGGTTCACGACCGCGCCGAGGTTCTCGAACCGCGTAATGCTCCCGCCGACGGACGGCGCGATCGTGCGGGCGATCAGGGCATCCTTGGTCCGCTTGTTGTAGTAGGTGAGATCGATGCTGAGCCGATGGTCGAACAGCACGGCCTCGCCGCCGATTTCCAGCTCGCGCGCGCGCTCGGGCTTCAAGTCCGGGTTGCCGAGCGAGGTGTCGATGATCGCCGGAGTGTCGGCGTTGTCCACGCTGGACGCGTTCGGCAGGAAGAAGCGCAGCGCGTCGGTCGTGCCCGGCTGCACCCCCGAGGCGCCCACCGCGCCGCGCAGCCGCACGCTGTTGATCCAGCTCAACTTGGGGAAGTAGGGCTCCTCGGAGATCACGTACGAGACGCTGAGCTTCGGGTAGAACACGGCTTTGAAGTTCGCCCCGAACGCGCTATTGTCGTCCACCCGCAGCGCGCCCGTGACAAAGAGGCGCTCCTCGTACCCGAAGAGCTGCTCCACGTAGCCGCCGACGGTCTTGGTGATGTCGGTGGCCTCGGAGACACGCTGGATCGCGCCCGCCCCCACCCTCGTCGCTCCGGGCGGCAGGTCCTGGCCGGACGCGCCGTTGCGGTCGAACACGTCCTTCAGGTACTGCGCACCGGCCGACGTCCGCGACGAGAGCACGGGGCTCAGCTGAAACGTCGCGGTGGCATTCGCGTCTCCTGTGTAGGAGAAAAAGTTGGTGCGGTTATCCGTCTTGAATCCCCGCTTCGTCGTCCCGAAGTTCACGCACTCGTTCCGCCGGCACAGGTCCGTGTCCAGCCGATGCGTGTAATCGATCCCGCCGGTCGCGCGGACCGCGAGCCAGCTCGTCGGCCTCCAGTTCAGCATGCCGCTGCCGATGAAGCGGTTGATGTCCTGGGTCACGGTTTCCGAGAACATCTCGTCGGGGGTGAAGGCCCGGTAGCCGTACCGGCCGCCAGCCTTGTTGCCCAGACCGCCCAGACCGTTCGAGAGCAGGCCGGTCGTGTTGTTGTCGGTCTGGGGGAGTCGCTGCGTGCTCGAGACAAACCCGCTCGACAGGGAGAGGTCCATCTGCGGATTCAGGCGCGCGTCAGCGTTCGCCCGCAGGCTCACCCGGCGGCGCGCGTTGGGCCGCAGCTGCTCGAATGGCACCTCGGCGATCGGGCGGATCTTGAGGAGCGAGTCCGTTGCGAAGGGTGGCATCTTGAGCTGCGAGACCTCGTTCTCCCACTCCCCCGAGACGAAGTAGCGGGCGGCGTCCGACCCCCCTTGCACCTGGATGCCGTATTGGTTGCGGTACCCGGTCGCGTTGGGCGACGTTTGCGGGTCTTCGAACAGGTTGTACCACGTCACGCTGTCCTGCGTGCAGCTGCCCGCTGCAACTTGCGTGAGGAAACACTCGATTCCGTTGGTCGCTAGCGACCCGGAGTCGGGAATGCCGCTGGGGTGCGTCATCCAGCCGCGATACGCGGTGGGGTAGGTGTTGTAGTCCTTGATGAGGCCCTGCTCGGCGTACACGTTCCACCGTGTCGCGCCGGGCGTGCCCCGCTTCGTCTTGATGATGATCACCCCGGTCGAGGCCGCGGTACCGTAGAGCGCCGCCGCCGACGGACCCTTGATCACCTCGTACGACTCGATCTCCTCGGGGTTGATGTCGTTCACGCGGCTCGGGTTGGTGCCGCCGATCCCGATGCTCGAGGAGTTGTTGGCGCTCGTCATCCGGACGCCGTCGATGATGTACAGCGGCTCGTTGTTGAGCGAGAGGCTGCTGGTGCCGCGGATCCGCACCCGCGCGCCCGCCCCGGTGAGGTTCCCCTGGAGCACCTCGACCCCCGGCGCCTTTGCAGCGAGCAGATCGTTCATGTTGGCTATCGGGCGGGTCGCCACGAGGCTGTCGGCGCGGATCGTGTTGACGACGTTGCCGACTTCACGCTTCGTCTGCTCGCCCGTGGCCGTCACGACCACTTCATCGAGCGAATAGGGCGTGAGCTTGAGCGCCAGGTCGGCCGTGGCGGTGTCGCCCGGCCCCAGGGCGACGGTCTGGGTCGCTGCGGCGTAGCCGATCAAGCTGGCCCGTATGGTGACCTGCCCTGGCGGGACGTTGAGGATCTGATAGCGCCCTTCCGCGCGTGACGTGGCGACGAGCGATGTCCCGACCACGCTCACACGGGCGTCCACGAGCGGCTGCCCGGTCGCCTGGTCGAACACGCGGCCGGTAACGGCACCCCTCTGCGCCTGCGCGCCGACGGACACGCCGGCGAGCGCCAGCAGCGCCCATAGCGGATGACGGAAACCGCGCATAACGATTCCTCCTCCTGCAGGGGGCTGCCCGAGGGCACCTCAAACCGCCACCGCCTCACCTGAGTCGGGTGAGAGGAGCTCACCTATCGACGTGGGCTGTGCTGCACAGCAGCGCCCAACGGCGGGGAGGGCGCAGCCGCGCGATGCTGCACGGCTTTCAAAACCGAGCCTCAAGCCTATTGTGAAGGTCGTTTTGTGACGTCGCAAGGGGGCCTGCCGCGGAGAACGCTGGCCAACCACGGCGCCCCGCGATAGGCTTGACCTGCCGTGGCTCTGTCCCTGCCTCCCCGCTTCGTAACCGGCCTGGCCACGCTCCTCGCTGCCTCGGCCTGTTCCGAGCCGGCAGCGCCCCCCAATGTGGGCCCGGGGCAAATCGCGTTCGCGAGCAACCGCCTCGGCCAGTTCGACATTTACCTCATGAACGCCAACGGGACGGGAGTCCAGCGGCTCACCGATCATCTGGCGTTCGACTTCTGGCCCTCGTGGTCTCCCGACGGGAGCCGGATCGCCTTCGCGTCGGATCGCGACTCGCGTCCCGACACCCTCAATCTGGAGATCTACGTGATGAACGCGGACGGAACAGCGCTCCGGCGCGTGACCTCGGATCCGGCGCAGGACGACGAGCCAGCCTGGAGCCCCGACGGCACGCGGCTCGCCTTCAGGACCAACCGCGACGGGAACAGCGAGATCTACCTCGTCAACGTGGACGGCAGCGGCCTCGTCCGGCTGACGACCGATGCGGCCAGCGACGTGCAACCCGCTTGGAGTCCCGACGGCAGCAAGATCGCCTTCGTGACCGACCGCGACGGCAACCCTGAGATCTACGCGATGAACGCGGACGGGAGCGGCGTGGTGAACCTGAGCGCGAACCCCGCTTCCGACCTCGGCCCGGCGTGGTCGCCCGACGGGACAAAGCTCGCCTTCCACTCGGACCGCGACGGCGACTTCGCGATCTACGTGATGAAGGCCGACGGCTCCGGCGTCCAACGCCTCACGGACAGCAGCACGCCGGACGAGCTACCGAGCTGGTCGCCCGACGGGTCGCGCATCGCTTTCGACAGCGACGCCGAGATCTACGTAATTCGGGCCGATGGAACGGGCCCGGCTCAGGTCACGCACAGCGACGCGCAGGATTACATCCCGCGATGGCGGCCATAGGGCTCCTCTCTATGGTCGATCGATGAGGAACATGATGTTCGGACGCGTGAAGTCGTCGGCGCCCCGGCGCCAGACCGGCGCACCCGTCGCGGGCGAGGCGGCGGGCGCGCCATTTGTGACGTACGTGACCGTGGTCGCGTTCACACGCGTGACGGCGAAGCTACCGTTGTACTCGGGCTCATTGGCCCCGGCGATGGTGATGATGTCGTTCGTCGCCAGGTTGTGGCTCGCCAGTGTGACGAGCATTGCGTCGTTCCGCTCGAGGTGAGCCGCGAGACCGGGAGGCCGTTGAGTGAAGATGCGGAGCTCGCACGAAGCCAATACGGGTACCCCGTCGCGGGCGAACCAGTGGTCGCGCGACCGATCGTGTACGTGAACGTCGTGGCGTCCACTACGGTAACAGTGAAGGTCCCGTTATACACCGCCGTGTCCGCGCCGTTCAGGATCACCGACGTACCCGTCGCCAGGTTGTGGGGGGCAGGCGTCACGGCCGTCGCGGTCAGGCCGGACGACGTGAGCGAAGCGATCCCCTGGATGCCGGTGAAATGGAAGGGAGCCCGGCTTCCGGGGACGGACCGCGCAACGACGAGTACCGTGATCGCCGTTCCCTCCACGGTCGTTCCCGCGATGCCAGACCCTCCCGACGGCATGTTCGCCTGGAAAAGGACGGGCTGTGTAGTGCCGGCGGCGGTAAACGCGACCCGATACGAGCCCGTCGGGACGTTGGCGTAGGCGCTGGTAGCCGGGTATGCCTGCCCGCCGATCGTGGCGGACCCGGCGAACGCGGCTGAGCCCGGCGCCGAGATCCACGCGTCCAGGGGGCTCGTTGCGGCGGGGTCGAGTGTGGGAGCGAGCTGCCAGGCGCGCACGGCGATCTGTCCCGCCGCTGCAGCCGGCGGCTCGTCCGCCTGGATCGCCGCTTCGAGGGGCGGCGTCTGGCCCGTGCGGGCAAATCCGCGCAGCGCCAAGGTGTAGTTCCGGTTCGCCTCGAACGCGAACGTCGTATCGAGCAGGATCTGCTGGGCTACCGCAGGATCCGAGCTGGAGTTGAACACCCTGATCCGACGCGTGCCGGCCTCCACGGCCTGGTAGGGCGGCGACGTCTGAAGCCCCGCCCCGGTCGGGGAGCCGCCGGTGCGGAAGGTCGCCCCGAACGTCGCCGGAGCGTCTCCCACGATATCAACGACCCGGATATCAACGGCGCCGGTATCGGACACGACGTTCACATAGCGCAGACCCGCGAGTGGCGGGGGCTGCGTCACCGTTCCGCTGCCGCTCTCGTCGCAGGCGACCGCCGCGATCGCGACGAGACAAGTCACCATGACTCGACATACGTGCTTCAGCATCAGGCAACGCTCACCGTTTTGAAGGGTTCACTGATCGTCTCCTGGGCCGCCACCACCCTTGCCCTCCCCCCCACCACCGAACCCGACGAGATCGACGCCGGCTGCTAGGCCCACCATGGCCCCGAGCACGCCACCCACCAGCGCCGCGGTCCGGCCACTCGACAGCCGTTTCTCCCGGATCCGCTTCGCGTACTCCTGCCGCACGCTTATCGTCTCCCCGCTCCACTTCGTGCGGGTACCGTGAAGTCCGAGCACCTCGGAAACGCGGATGACGTATGCGCCGGTCGTGCTGCTCACGAGCGCGCCCTCGACCCGGGCGGCTTCGGGTCCCACGCTGGCGACCAGTGCAGTGTGACCCTCGTCGTTTAGGTCGACCGCCAGGCGCACGCCCGGGTGCGGCTCGATCGTCGTCATGGGGCCGTAGACGTAGCACGCCCCGAAGAGCGGGACCGCACCGAGCGCGAGCCCGAGGCTGCCTCGCCCCTTTCCACGCCGCCGCGCAACCCCGCTCATCCCTATAACCCGTACGTACCGACCGCCGCGCCCGGGAGTGTGCCCTTGGCGACGTCAGGCATGTTGTAGAACCGGCCCACCGTGGAGCTCGGATCGGATCGCGCATCCATCTCCTGCCAGGGAACGGGCCAATGCAGCGCGGTCCCCTGGGGCAGGTCGCCCCAGCCCCGGCTGTCGAAGTACCAGGAGCCATAGCCGATGTAGGCCGTCTCCATGCGCTTCTCCCACTTCAACGCTTCGAAGATGTTGCCGCACGCCGTGGACGTGAAATTCGGTCCCTGCGGTACGCGCGGCACGCACGAGGTCCCGCCCGGCACGGGCGTCGTCAGGTCCGTGATCGCCGACACTGAGGGCAAGTTCCCCTTCCCCACGCGCGAGAAGTCGATCAGCGGCCCCGCCAGCGCTACCTGGTTCGTGCGGACATAGCCTTCCGCCGCCAGCAGCTTCATCTCCGCGAGCGTCATGACCGGATAATTTCCGACCCGCTGCGCGTTGAAGAACGATTGGAAGCGGTAGAAGTCGTAGAACGAGAACGCCAGCGGGATGCCGGCGATGTCCTGCGCACCCGGCCGGTTGCGGAAGTACAGGTTGCCGGTCGGCACGGCCGGGGAGTTGCGTCTGGATGAGGAACGGCGTGCGGTTCGCGACCGCCCTGGAAAGCCACAGGTCGAACTCGCCCGAAACGTCCGCGAACCCGACCATGAACTGCCACATCTGGTGCCAGCTCTGGAACAGGTAGTGTTGCGTCACCCACACGACGTCCCAGCCACTCCCGGGGTTCATGGCGATGTTCAGGTCGGCGGTGACCCCGTTCGACGCGTCGGCGATGACCGCGGTCCAGTCCACCGAGTCACGCCGCTCCGCAGGCGTCCGAGCCCGCGCCGCGCGTATTCTCGCCCGGTACGATCGGATGATGCGGACGAATCCGTCGGCGTCAGGTGCATTGCCGTTGATCCACGTGTTCGGCAGGCTCCCGAAGACGCCCGTGTTGGCCGCGACCGTGGCTTCGGCCGAGTCGAGCCACCCCAGCGCGACCTTCATGACGGCGCCGTAACCCTGCAGCGGAGGGCCGACCCCCCGCGCAAGGAGATCGGGGTCGTCCGCCGGGCTGATGAGCGCCGAGGAATCGTAGATCATGGCCAGGTGACCAAGCGCCAAACCGAGGGCGAACTGCGCGAACGCCTTCGCCCGCACGTCGCGCGCAGCGCTCCCGATCGTAAAGTCCGGGGTCGCGAGCCTTCGCAAGCCGTCGGCGGCCGAGCGGGCCGTGACCGAAAGCCGTTGATAGTCCCGGAGGTTACCCGCCTCACCGGGGTTCCCGCGGCCGTTGTCGACATGGGGATTGCCCCGCGGGATGGCACCACGCGGGCCCATCTGGAAGTTGGCGTTTCCCGAATAGCTCTCCATGCCGCTCGTCAAGAGTTGCGGCTGGAGGCCATCGTTCGAGCCTCCGATGGTAGCGTTGTTGAAGTTCTGATATAACTGCCCAATCAGCGCCTCGACATCGGCCGGCGTGCGGAGCAGCCGGTCACGGTCGGGGTTGTTGAGGTTCGCGACGTCCAACGGCTCGTTGCACGCGGCGACGGCACCGAGGCCGAACACGACGACGAGGACCACACGTTGCAGAGTTCGCATCGCTCTCCCTCCGACAGGGGAGCCTAGAAGCGGGTCGTTACGGCTATCGAAACGGTCCGAAGATTCGGGAACGTGAACGCGTCGACCGCGTTGATCGCAGCGGCACCCGCGTTATTTTGCCCCGCGGTGCCGCCGAGACCCTGGATGTCGCCGATCCCCACCTCCGGGTCGAATCCCTGGTAGCTGGTGATGGTGAAGAGGTTGCGACCGATCACTGTGACGTCCCAGTCACCCACGCCACCGATGGGACCGAGACGATACGAGAGCGCCATCTCGCGCAGCTTGGCGTAGCTCGCGTCCTCGACGAAGCGACTGTTGGGCGCCAAGATGTCGTAGAACCCGCCGACTCCCTGTGCCGACGTAGGGGGCGCCGCCCGGTAGTAGTAGCCGATCGGCTTGGCAGTTTCGACGCTCTTGCCGCGCTGGTCCTGGTCCCTGCTGTTGAAGTCGAGGTAGGACCAGTGTCGCCCCTGGTTCCAGACGTCCTGGCCGATCGACGCGTCGAGCAGGGCATACAGCGAGAGGCGCTTCCAGCGGAAGTCCTGCGAAATCGAATAGCGGAAGTCGGGCAGCGCGTGGCCGAGCGGGAACTGGTCATTCCCCGTCGCATCCCGCAGCACGATGAGCATGCCCCAGTTGACGTCCTGGCGGAACTGAGCCACGGCCCCCGGGAGCGAGGTCTGCCACAGGTTCTTGGTGATCCCGTCGCGCCAGGAGTTTCCCGCGCCGACGTACACGATGTAGCCGTCGTCGTTGCGCTGGAACGACTTGGTCGCATCGCCGCCACGGTAATTCGCGTCCTGCACGCAGCCGTCGACGTACGCACTCGGCAGCTCGCTGCAGCTCGTCATGAACTTGCGGCCGTAGAACGTGCCGAAGCGCTCACCCGTCGAACACCCTTCCTGGATGCGGAACATCGAGCCCGTTCCCTGGAGGGGGGTTCCCTGGTTGAAAGGCAGGACGTTGAGCTGCGAGATGCAGGTGCGCGTCCGCTCGTAGGTGCCGCGCATCGACCACGAGATGTCCCGGCTCTGGATGATGGGAAT
>WNGK01007797.1_pt1 | contig 11180 bp, 12 predicted proteins | sample 5400601 | NCBI WGS metagenome assembly WNGK01 (sample SAMN13153376, study PRJNA577476) | soil metagenome | isolation source: 60 cm soil or saprolite under Garry oak tree replicate 1 | place: USA:California | collected 2016-06-15
AAGCCGGCGGCGGTCTGGCGCTACCCTCAGCCCGACGGCACCCGCTGGACGCCGATGCTCTCAGCGAGCACGCTCTGCCGGTGACGGTTCAGTCCGCCAGATTCCGCTGGGGTTTCCTGCTCGACTCCGCTAATTGTGCACTGGATCGAAGCCAGTGATGGAGCCGCGTGATCCTCTCATGACGCCTGAGGCGGCCATTGCGTCGACGCCGATACGGAAATTGGGCGCGGCGGAGCTCGCGGTCATCATTCCCACACTCAACGAATACGGAAACGTGGTGCCGATGATCGAGCGGCTCGAGCGAGTGCTCGAGGGGATCGCATGGGAAGCGATATTCGTGGACGACGACTCCATCGACCGCACGCGGGACGCGATCCATGCGATCGCGCGCCGCGATCCGCGCATACGCTCGCTCCATCGCATCGGGCGGCGGGGCCTTGCTTCCGCCTGCATCGAGGGCGCGCTTGCGAGTTCCGCGCCCTATATCGCCGTTATCGATGCGGACATGCAGCACGACGAGAGCCTGCTGCCCGAAATGCTGCGCATCCTCAAGTCCGAGCCGCTCGATATCGTGATCGGCAGCCGCTACGCCGAGGGCGGTGGGATGGGCGAGCTCAGCGCCGGACGCGTCCGCATCAGCGGCCTCGCCACCCGGCTCGGCCGCCGCATCCTGCGAGCCGAGATCGCGGATCCCATGAGCGGGTTCTTCATGGTGCGGCGCGACGCATTTGACCAAGCGGTCCGCAAACTCTCGGGGATCGGCTTCAAGATCTTGATGGATCTCTTCGCCTCTTCGCCGCAGCCCCTCCGCTTCAAGGAGCTCGCCTACGAGTTTCGCAGCCGTTCTTACGGCTCGAGCAAGCTTGATAGCCTCGTGGTTTGGGAATACGTGATGCTCGTCGGCGACAAGTTGGTTGGCCACATCATTCCAGTGCGCTTTCTGTCATTCGCGCTGGTCGGCGGGATTGGCCTCATCGTTCATCTTGCCATACTCGGCGGGAGCCTGCGGCTCCTCGGTTTCTCGTTCGAGATGTCGCAAGCGGCGGCGACGCTGATCGCGATGATCTGCAATTTCTCTCTTAACAACGTGCTGACCTACCGGGATTTGCGGCTGAGAGGCTGGGACTTCCTGCGCGGGCTCATCTCATTTTTCTTGGTCTGTGCTGCCGGCGCCGTCGCGAACGTTGGAGTGGCGACCGTGCTGTTTGACCAGCTGGCGCCCCCCTGGTGGGCAGCAGGCGCTGCCGGTGCGGTGGTCGGCGCGGTTTGGAATTACGCGGTAAGCGGCGTCTTCACTTGGCGGCGACCAGCCAAGGCTTGAGCGCCTCGCAATGCTCCACGCGATTGACTCACGCCGGCCTTCTCGCTATCCGCGAGTGAGGGGACGCGTGGCATCCGTCGCGAACGGACCGATAAGGAGGGACAACCGGTCATGAAGATCAGTTTTGCCGAGCCCAAGCTGCCGAAATCGGGCACGCTCGTCGTGGGTGTGCTGGAGGGGAAGAAGCTCACGGCATCGGCGGCTGCCTTGGACAAGGAGAGCAACGGCGCTCTTACCAGCGCCATCGCGGCCTCGCGGTTCACCGGCAAGAAGGAAGAGACGCTGGCGGTACCCGCGCCGCGCGGCCTGTTCTTCGAGCGACTGATCCTGCTTGGTCTCGGCAAGCCCGGCGTGTTGAGCGCAATCCAGATGCAGCGACTGGGCGGCACATTGGTGCCTGCGCTCAATGCCGTGGGCGCCACGTCAGCAGCGGTCGCCGTGGACAAGGTGCCGGGCACGCGGCTCGACCCGGGCGACACCGCCGCGAACCTTGCTTACGGCGCCGCCCTGCGTAGTTACCGTTTCGACAAATATCGGACCAAGGAGAAACCGGAGCAAAAACCGACCCTCGCCGAGCTCACGGTGCTCACGGCCTCGGCTGCCGCCGCGCGTCGAGCTTACGCTCCGCTCGAGAGCATTTCCTCGGGCGTGTTCTTCACGCGCGATCTGGTCTCCGAGCCTCCGAACATCATCTATCCCGAGACCCTCGCGCGCGAAGCCAAATCGCTGGAGAAACTCGGCGTCAAGGTTGAGATCCTCGACGAGAAAGAGATGAAGAAACTCGGCATGGGGGCGCTGGTCGGCGTGGGGCAGGGGAGCGCGCACCCGCCGCGCCTGGTTGTGATGGACTACCGCGGCCATCCACGTGGCAAGGAGAAGGCTCCCGTTGCCTTCGTCGGCAAGGGCGTAACCTTCGATACCGGCGGCATCTCGCTCAAGCCCGCGCAGGGCATGGAGGAGATGAAGTGGGACATGGCGGGCGCGGGCGTAGTCGTCGGCCTGATGAAGGCGCTCGCCGGGCGAAAAGCGAAAGTGAACGCGGTCGGCATCGTGGGCCTGGTCGAGAATATGCCTGGCGGCAATGCGCAGCGCCCGAGCGACATCGTCCACAGCCTGTCCGGCCAGACTGTCGAGGTGCTGAACACCGACGCCGAGGGGCGATTGGTGCTGGCGGACGCGCTCTGGTATTGCCAGGATCGGTTCAAGCCGCAGTTCATGGTGAACCTGGCGACCCTTACGGGAGCGATCGTGGTGGCGCTCGGTCACGAGTATGCCGGCATGTTCAGCAACAACGACCAGCTCGCAGCCCGGCTCACTGGCGCTGGCAAGGCCGTAGAGGAGCCGCTCTGGCGCATGCCACTGGGCGAGGCGTATGACCGTCAGATCGACAGCGATGCCGCCGATATGAAGAACATCGGCAATGGCCGCGACGCCGGCAGCATCACCGCCGCTCAGTTTCTCCAGCGCTTCGTCAATAACGTACCGTGGGCTCATTTGGATATCGCAGGTACTGCCTGGTCTAAGAAGGACGCGCCGCTGGTGCCCAAGGGTGCGACGGCGTTCGGCGTGCGTCTGCTCGATCAGCTCGTCGAGAGCCATTACGAGGGCCGTTGAGTCGCGTGATGGCAGAGGTGGGCTTCTACCATTTAGGCAATACCGCGCTAGAGCGCGCGCTGCCGCGGCTGCTGGAGCGCGCGCTCGCGGATGGTCACCGGGTCGTGGTGCTGGCGGGCTCGGAGGAGCGGGTGGCGCATCTCGACAACCTGCTCTGGACTTACAACGACGCGAGTTTCCTGCCGCACGGCAGCACCCGGGACGGCAATTCCGCGCGCCACCCGATTTGCCTGACCGAGCGGGATGAGAATCCGAACGGCGCCACGATGATGGTGCTGATCGACGGGGCGTGCTCCGCGCTGATGGCCGAGTTCGCGCGCTGCTGCGACATGTTTGACGGCAACGATGAGGCCGCGGTCCAGGCGGCGCGCCAGCGCTGGAGCACCGCCAAGTCCGCGGGTCACAGCCTCACCTACTGGCAGCAGACGGTAGCGGGCTGGGAAAAACGCGGCGCCTGATCCCGATCCTCCTGCCGAGCCGATGACGAGAGCGAGATTGTCATTCGTCGTCGCGGTCTCACCGACGAAAGGGGGATCTCGATTGCAGTTCCAGCCGCCGATCCAAAGCCTCGATCTCGAACCTCAGAAAGCGCGAAGCCTCGCAACGAGGCGCCCCCTTCGCGTCGGCGTTCTCGTCGATTTGCCGTTCGGGCCCCATTCGGGGGGCCACGTCAAATGCTGGATGCGTCTTGCGCAAGCGGCCGGGCGTCGGGCGGGCGATCTCGACCTGACGGTGTTTTTCACGGGCAACGAGCCCCGAGAGATTGAGATCACCGAGCAGGTGAGGTTCGAGATCGTGCCGTCGGTTTTCAGCACCGCGCGCGTTGGATTCCTGTCCCATCTGCCCGACCATACAGATTTGGCGCCCTGGCATCCGCGCCTCGCAGCGGCGCTCCGGAGTTTCGACGTCGTCCACACGACCGATGGCTATTTTACCTACGCCCGCACTGCGTTGCGTGTCGCGCGTCACCGGCGGATCCCCTTGGTCAACTCAGTGCATACCAACACGCCCGAGTACGCGCGGATATTCACGGCCCAGACCGTCGAGAAGTTGTTTGGGCAAGGGCCCACGGCGCGCGCGCTAACGAGCGGCCTAAGGGTGCCGGAATTCGTTGAGCGGCGAATGCTTCGGCAGCTTTATCGATATCACCGTGCCTGCGACTTCGTGCTGGTCTCGCGCCCGAGCCAGCTCGATCCCGTGAGCAACGTTATTCCGGGGCGGGTTTCGCTGCTCCGCCGCGGCATCGAGCATCAGCTGTTTCGTCCGGCGAACCGGAACCGCGGTTGGCTGGCCTCTGAGTTCGGCATCGCGCCGGACAAGACCGTGGTCCTCTACGTGGGGCGGCTCAATCGCGGCAAGAATGTGGGCCTCGCTGCAAGCGCGGTCGCGTCGCTAGTCGAGCGCGGCCTCCCCATACACCTGCTCTGTGCCGGTGATGGCAACGAGCGAGCGGCGATCCAAGCCCGGCTCGGCCCGCACGCGAGCTGCCCTGGCAACCTGGAGCTCCCCAAGCTCTCGGCGGTTTATGCATCCTCCGACGTCTTCGTCTTCCCTTCGGAGATTGAAGAGTACGCGAACGTCGTGCTGGAGGCGCTGGCCTCCGGCTTGCCGGTGATGGTCTCGGCCCGCAGCGGCATGGGCCGGCTCCTGATCGAGAACGTGACGGGCTTCGCCTTGCCTGGCGAGGATGTTGGCCGCTGGGCGGAGGCGATCGCGGCGCTCGCCGCCGATCCCGCCCGGCGCCGTGACATGTCTCATGCCGCGCGTGCCTATGCCGAGCGGCGGCTGCCCTCTTGGGACGACGTGCTCGCGAGCGATCTCTTGCCGCATTGGTCCGAGGTCGTGGAGCGCCGGCGGGAAAGGGCGTGAACGGCGCGCGGCCGCTAATCCTAATTCCGCATCCCGACGACGAGGTGGTCGGCTGCGCCACCGCCATCGTGCGCGCGCGGGCCGCGGGCGCTGTAATCTCCGGGCTCTACCTCACCACTGGCGTTCCGGCGCGGGAGCAGCTCTGGCCATGGCGGCGGAAGCGCTATGCGGCCTTGATCGCTAGACGCCGGGAAGAGGCCGAGCGCGCGGCGCGTGCCCTTGGCCTCTCGCCCGCGGGTTTTCTCGATTGGCCCGCCCGCACGCTCAAGTCCCATCTCGATGAGGCGATGGCCGTGATCTCGCGTGCACTTGGGCAGCGCGGCATTGACGAGATCTGGACGCCCGCCTGGGAGGGCGGCCACCAGGATCACGACGTCACGAATTTCCTGGCCTCGCGCTTCGCCAGCAAGGTGCCGGTTTGGGAGTTCGCGGAATACAATCTGGCCGGCGGCCGGGTGCGCTCTCAGTCGTTTCCCCAGTCCAATGGGGCCGAGGAAGTCCTGATGCTGACGGCGGAGGAGGCGCGGCTCAAAGCCGAGCTGCTCTCGACCTACCGGTCCGAGCGGGGAAATCTCCGCTACGTGCGTTTACAGCAAGAGAGTCTTCGGCCGCTGGCGCAGTATGATTACCGGTCCCCGCCCCACCCCGGTAGGCTGTTCTGCGAGCGATTTCAGTGGGTGCCGTTCCGCCACCCCCGCGTCGATTTCGACAGGCCGGAGGTCGTTCGCGAGATGCTGGCCGAGTGGCCGGCGCCACTGCGTTGAAGCGCCACATTTCCGAGCGTTGCCAGGTTTGGCGGGCGCCGGTATAACCCCGCGCAATTTTATGTCGAGTCTCAGGGAGTACCGGGGATCATGGCCATCGAGCGTACGTTGTCGATCATCAAGCCGGACGCTACCCGACGCAACCTCACGGGCAAGATCAACGCCCGTTTTGAGGATCGCGGGCTCAAGATCGTCGCACAGCGACGGCTGCAGCTCTCGCAGCAGCAGGCGGAGCAATTCTATGCCATCCACAGGGCGCGGCCGTTCTTCAAGGACCTCGTTGCCTTCATGGTCTCGGGGCCGGTGGTCGTGCAGGTGCTCGAAGGCGAGAACGCCGTGGCGCTCAATCGCGAGATCATGGGCGCGACCGATCCCAACAAGGCTGCGCCCGGCACGATCCGCAAGGATTTAGCGGAGTCGATCGAGGCGAATTCCGTGCACGGCTCGGATTCACTGGAGAACGCGCAAACCGAGATCGCGTTCTTTTTCGCGGACGTCGATATCTGCCCGTAGCGGACGCGTGCAGGAGGGCTTTAGAGCGTCAGAAGCCTCAAAGCCACCAAGGCGACGATGATTCCGGCGATCGACCACTTCATCAGCCGCGTGAAGTTGGTCCACATCTGACGGTGGCGTTCGAGTTCCTGATCGACGGTCATGCGCTCTCACTCCCCTCCTATCTCAATGCCATTTGGGCACCTATACCGCAACAAGGAGCTTTGGCAAGATTTGGCTTTCAGCCCGTGGGGTTGGTGAGCGCGGTCAATGCCGGACCTATCGCGTCGGCGATGTGCGCCCGCTCGTCGGTCACACTCACGCGACCCTCCGCAATCAGCCGAAGCGCCAGCGGATAGACTTTGTGCTCTTGGCTGAGCACCCGCTCTGCGAGGCGCGCGGCATCATCACCCGGAAGTACCGCCACTGCACTTTGCACGAGGATGGGCCCCTCATCCGTGGCGGGCCGGACGAAGTGCACCGTGCAGCCAGTGAAGCGTACGCCGGCGGCGATCACGCGCTCATGGGTATTGAGGCCCTTGAAGGCCGGCAGCAGCGAAGGATGGATATTGATCATACGGTCGCGCCAGCGCTCGACAAAGGCATCGCCGAGGATGCGCATGAAGCCGGCCAGGCAGATCAGTTCGGCACCGGCATTCGCGAGCGCGCGGTCCAGGGCAGCGTCGAAACTTGCTCGATCCGGAAATTGCTTGTGCGGGATGACGACGGTCGGGATGCCCGCGCGTTCGGTGCGGGCGAGGCCCTGCGCGCCGGGCTCGTTGGAAATCACCAAACGGATCTCCGCGGGGAACGCGGGATCGGCGCAGGTATCGATCAGGGCCTGCAGGTTCGACCCACGCCCGGAAATCAGCACAGCGACCCTCAACCGGGCCACGCTGTCTCCGCATTGATAAGGATCGTGCCGGCGTTCTCCGCCGGGCGCGGCACGACACGACCCACGCGATGAACGGTCTCGCCGGCGTCGGCGAAAATCCGCGAAAGCGCCTCGGCTCGGTTGGGCTCGACGACGGCGATCATGCCGAGGCCGCAGTTGAAGACATGCGCGAGTTCGCCGCGCGATAACCCCGCCGTCTCAGCGAGCCAGCGGAAGACCGGTGGCAGCATCCAGGTGAGGGCGTCGAGCTCGACGCTCACCTCCGCCGGGATGACACGCGGGATGTTCTCAACGAGCCCGCCGCCCGTGATGTGAGCCAGTGCCTTGAGGCCACCCGCCGCCGCCGCCGCCAAGCAGCTCTTCACATAAAGTCGTGTCGGCACCAGCAGCGCTTCGGCGAGGGTGCGTCCCGGGACGAAAGGCGCTGGCGCGTCATAGGGGAGCCGCGCTTGCTCGACGATGCGGCGCACCAACGAGAAGGCATTGGAGTGCAATCCGCTCGAGGCGAGCCCAAGCACCACGTCGCCCTCGCGCACGCTATCGCCGTTGATGATGCGATCGCGCTCCACCGCACCCACGGCGAAGCCCGCGAGGTCATAGTCGCCGTGGGCGTACATGCCCGGCATCTCCGCTGTCTCGCCGCCGATGAGGGCACATCCTGTCGCGCGGCAGGCTTCGGCGACGCCTTCCAGGATCACCCGCGCGGCCCCGACATCAAGCTTCCCTGTAGCGAAGTAGTCGAGGAAGAACAGTGGCTCCGCGCCTTGCACGACAAGGTCGTTGACACACATGGCAACGAGATCGATGCCGATCGTCTCATGCCGTCCGGAGGCGATGGCGATCTTGAGCTTGGTGCCGACGCCATCGGTGGTCGCGACGAGAATCGGGTCTTTGAAGCCGGTCGCTTTCAGATCGAAGAGCGCGCCGAAGCCACCGAGTCCCGCGCTGCTCCCCGGGCGAGCCGTCGATTTTGCCAGCGGCTTCAGAGCCTCGACGAGCGCCGCGCCGGCATCGATGTCGACTCCGGCCTCGCGGTACTGGTCGCGGTAATTTTGGCTCCTTATGGCGTCCTCGCCCGGTGTAGGGTATGACCTCCGAGGGCGCGGCGCCCGCGAGGTTCCGCGCGAACATACTGTATCCGAGGCGGTTTGCAATGATGCTGAGGCACGGTTTCCTGCTGGTGGTGGCGGGATTTCTGCTGACGCTTCCGGCCCTCGCCCAGACCCGGTCGGGCGCGGTCTATACCGTCTCCAACGTGGCCGTCGACGCGACCGCGCAGAGCGCCGTCCAGGCGCGTGAGATTGCCCGCGCGGACGGCGAGCGCCGCGCATTCCGGACGCTGCTCGAGCGACTGACGCTCAAGCAGGAATGGAGTCGGCTCCCGAAGGTGACCGACGCCGACCTCTTCGCCCTGGTGCAGGACTTCGAGGTGACGAGCGAGCGCAGCTCCACAGTGCGCTACCTCGCGACGCTGACCTATCGCTTCCGCCCGGAGCCGGTTCGGCGCCTGTTGCGCGACCGCGGCATCGCCTTCACGGAGACGCGCAGCAAGGCTCTGGTGGTTCTGCCGGTGCTGACCGCCGCGAATCGGGCCGTGCTCTGGGAAGATCCGAATCCCTGGCGCGCCGCGTGGAACCGGCAGCCGCTTGCCGAGGGTCTGGTACCCATGCAGGTGCCCGCGGGCGATCTTGCCGCCGTTCAGACCGTCGATGCTCAACAGGCGCTGAAAGGCGACAAGGACGCGCTCGCCGCGGCCGGGCGTCACTACGACAACGGGGACGTCATGGTGACGCAGGCGGTGCTGTCCGGCAGCGGTGATCAGAGGTTCATCCAGCTGACGACAGTGCGGTACAGCGCAGGCTTCTCCGATCAGAATTGGGTGAGTTCGCTCAAATCCGACCTCAAGGAGAGCGACGATGAGTTCTTTGCGCGCGCGGTTGCGGCGGTGGTCGCCGATGTGTCGGAGGCCTGGAAGAAGGCGACGCTACAGCACACCGGAGAGGAAGCGACGCTCACCGCGATAGTTCCCATGACCAATCTCCGGGATTGGGTGGTGGTGCGCGACCGCTTGCAAAGCGTCCCGGCGATCCAACGGGCGACTTTACTTTCGTTGAGCCAGGAAGGCGCCCGGATCGAGATCCGGTATGTCGGCGATCCCCAGCAGCTCCAGCTCGTGCTGTCGCAGCGCGATCTCGTGCTGGCGCAGGGGAACGCCGACTGGACGCTGAGCGCGAAGACCACGGGCCAGTAGCGCCGCAGGAACCGGATCCGCCCTTGAGCCTTCCGAACCTTATTACGCTGGCGCGGCTCCTTACGGTCCCGCTGACTGTCTGGCTCATTTCAGAGGGCCGGCACACCGAGGCGTTCTGGGTGTTCGTAGCTGCCGGCGTCTCCGACGCGATCGACGGCTTCATCGCGAAGCGGTTCAATCGCCGGACGGAGCTCGGTGCGCTGCTCGACCCGATCGCCGACAAGACGCTGCTGGTGAGTGTCTACGTGACGCTCGGCATCGCCGGGCACTTGCCTGCCTGGCTGGTGATCCTGGTGGTCTTCCGCGATCTGCTGATCGTCGGCGGGTTCCTTCTGGTGCACGCGATGTCCCACGCGATCCGGTCGGAGCCGCTGATCGTCAGCAAGTTCAATACGGCCTGCCAGATCGCGCTCGCCGCCGCGACGCTCGCCAAGCTCGGTGTCGGACTCCATGCGGAGATGCTGATGAAAGGCCTGGTCTATGCGGCGGCAGCCACAACACTGATCTCAGGCGCGGGGTATCTCGTGCGCTGGGCGCGCGTGCTCGCGGGGCTCGAGGAGCAGGCGTCTTGACCGCCGTCCAGCGCAACACCTGGTTCTGGGTCGCGGGGTTCTTGCTGTTCTTCCTGGGCCTCTGGCTGCTGAGCGCGATCCTGTTGCCATTCGTCGCCGGCATCGCCATCGCCTATTTTCTCGATCCGCTGGTCAATCGGCTGGCGCAACTGAGAATGCCGCGTGGGCTTGCGGCCTTCGTGGTGCTCACGCTGTTTCTGACGCTCCTGGTTTTGGTGATCATGCTGGTGGTGCCAATCCTGGAAGCACAGGTGCTGGACCTCGCCGCCAGACTGCCGAGCCTGCTGGCAGCGGCGAGGCGCGAGGCCGAGGACCTCATGCAGATGGCCCAGCAGCGGTTATCCCCGGAGGACTTCGCCAAGCTCCGGGACGCCGTGGGTGGCAAGCTCGCGGATATGTTCGCCGTGCTGGCATCGGTGTTCCGCGACGTGGTGACGCGGGGCCTCGCGCTCGCCAATCTGCTCTCCCTGGTGTTCGTGACACCGGTCGTGTCGTTCTTCCTGCTGCGAGATTGGAATCGGATTCTGGTACGGCTCGACGGCTGGCTGCCGCGCGCCCAGGCCGCGACCATCCGCGAGCAGGCGCGCCGGATCGACGAGATTCTCTCCGCCTATCTCCGCGGCCAGCTCAGCGTCTGCGTGGTGCTCGGCATCTATTACGCCGCGGGCCTGACGCTGCTCGGGCTCAATTTCGGCTCGGTAATCGGCCTGCTCGTGGGTGTGCTCGCTTTCATCCCCTACGTCGGTTTCGCGGTCGGTTTCGTTCTCGCCTTGCTCCTGGCGCTGACGCAGTTCTCGGATCAGCATCATGTGCTCTACGTGGTCGCACTGTTTGTCGCTGGCATGACGATCGAGGGGAATTTCTTGACGCCGAAGCTGGTGGGCGAGCGCGTGCAGCTGCACCCGGTCTGGGTCGTCTTCGCGCTACTGTCCTTCGGCACGCTGTTCGGCCTCCTCGGCGTGTTGATCGCAGTGCCCATGGCGGCGGTGATCGGCGTGCTCGTCCGCTTTGCGCTGTCGCGCTATCTCGCAAGCCCGCTCTACGATCCCGCCAAAGCGAGGGGCGAGCACGGCGGCGCCGGATGAGGCAACTCGTCCTCGATCTCGGCCACCGTCCGGCTTTGGGCGAGGCGGATTTCCTGGTGGCACCGTGCAACCAAGCGGCGATCCAGTGGCTGGACCGCTGGCCGGACTGGCCGGCACCCGCACTCACGCTCTATGGCCCGGCAGGATGCGGCAAGACGCACCTGGCGCGGGTCTTTGCGGCGCGGAGCCGTGCGCCCATCATCGAGGCGGGTCGGCTCGCCACGGATGCGGTGCCCGTCTTGCTCGCGGAGGCGCGAGCCTGCGTGGTCGATGATGCCGACCGAGCCGGCGCCGAGCCGCTGCTCCACCTGTTCAAT
>WNGK01047052.1_pt1 | contig 11180 bp, 7 predicted proteins | sample 5400601 | NCBI WGS metagenome assembly WNGK01 (sample SAMN13153376, study PRJNA577476) | soil metagenome | isolation source: 60 cm soil or saprolite under Garry oak tree replicate 1 | place: USA:California | collected 2016-06-15
GGCTTACGCCGCCGCCGGCGAAATTGAACTTTCCGATCCGTGTGTGCCAGGCGCCGCCGCTGGTTGTCGGGTAGTATTCGTTCACATGCCAAAACGTCGTCCCATCGGTATCGAGGGTTGTCATTGTATAGTCGCCCCAGCGGCTGGTGCCGGTCTGAGAGCCGCCGCCACTGAACATGACCGCTTCGCCTTGGCCAAGGTTACTTGGCGGATCAGTGGCAAGACGCCCGGCGTAACGAATAGAGGGGAACTGGCTGGTGCTGGATGTGGAATAGCCAATTGCCGTGTTTCCGTTCGTATCCACAGCTATGCTGGGCATCCAGCGGAATAAACCGTCATTGCCATTGGTCCAGTCTTGTTGTTGAACCGGCGTAGCTGGAAAATTGCCGCCTGTCACATCGAATTGATACCAGCGAACCGCCGTCGGCCCGTTGGGGTAATTCAGGATTACGGTGCCATCCGCCCATAACGATTCCGTACCACTGCGATTCTGGTAAACCACGGGCGTCATGATCTTATCGCCCAAAGTATCTAGCTTTGTTGCAGTCCCCTGCTGCGGCACAAGGTTCGACGTCGTATTTGTGAAGGCGTCAACGAACCCATTAACAAGGATCTCGGCGTTCGGCTGGTGGGTTGCACCAAGGCCAAACACGGAATTAGCCGGAGTCACAAAATCCACATGAAAGAACCGGGCGTGGACCTGGGTCAAGGTCACGCCGCCGGTGGCCGGGCTATCGATAGCCAGCACCATTTCATTCCTTCCCGCAGGCGGCGGATCGCCAGTGCGATGGGTCGCGGCGACGAAACTATAGGAAGCGCCGACATCCGCCGCGCTGAGAGTAAAGCCGATCGCGTTAGCCGGCCCAGCGGCGAGCATGCTGGCGCGGTCAAGCGCATAGGCGCGCACACCATTGAAGGTAGTGAAGTTGCTAAACAAGTTCATCATCAAGAAATAGGCGTTTTGAGCAGGGTTCCCGCCAGAGTTCCACAGCGCGAACTTAGGGTAATCGCCCAAGAACGTTGGATTTGCCGGATCAACCTGGATCGCGTAGAGCGCCCAGGGACCCGCGACCGGGTCGGGGCTCTGCGAGACACCAATGCACTGCCAGAATGAACTGCCGGGGAAAGAGGGAAAGGCGAAATCGCTAATCACCCAGCGATCAGCCAGCTGGTCATACATAACAAAAGGATCTCCGTCGTTCGCGTTGTTGCAGGGGGCTGGCAAGAGGGAAAAGAACGAATTGTACGTGATTGGGCCCGCGAGAGTATTGCCGTTCTTGTCAAAGATCTTGATAGATTCGTTTACCGGTTCGACATAATGATTCGGGCCGACATCCCCATTTGTGTCCGGCGGTGCACAACCACAGGTGTTGTTCATTCCCTCAAACGTCAGCAGCGGTCCCGGCATCGTCGGCGCCGGCCGCCAAATGTTTTTGAGCAGCCCCTGAACGTATGCCAGGCCGGACGTTCCGTATCCTGACGGGACGCTTGTTTGACCTGTACCCTCGTGCGGATATCGCATCAGACGTCTTTCCTCAAACTCCGGCTTGGGCGCAACGTAAGGCAAATCTCGCAAATTCGTGGTCAGCATGACCGGCCCCACCATTTGCACGACGTCCGGCGTCTGTGTGCCGGGGGACGCCTGGTTGTTTTTGGTGCCTTTTGCCTGGGCGAACGCGCTTGAGAACGCGCCCGTACCGAACAGCGCCACAGCGACGCCGGCAAGGCAAAAGAGAGCAGCAATTAAAACGCGAAGATTAAAGAAGGCTGATTGTGAGGTGGATTTCTTTTTCATGGATGAAGTGAAGTTAATTTCCGTCTACGGTGAACCCGAGACGGTGATGGAAATGCTAGGTGAGATGCAAGAAGCGTGTCAATAATTATTTTGTCTGCTGCGGGTGAGAAAGCGCCGCAACTCTTCTGGGCGGGGGCCCGTCGTAACCGTGGTTGACAGGATCGATGCGACGCATCGGTTTCTCGCGAGTTTGTTCTTCGATTACATGCGCGACCAAGCCGGGGGTGCGCGCGATCATGAAAATGCCGTTGAACGCGGCCGGGTTCATTCCAAGATCGGCGAGGATCGCGCCGATGGCGCCGTCCACGTTGATGGGCAGCGATTTTTTCGCGTCGGCGAACGCTTTCTCAACCGCGCGTGCCGCCTGCATATGCACGCCGTCAACGCCGGCCTCGCGCGCGAGTTCGAACAAACGCGCCGTGCGCGGGTCTTTCGTGTGGAGACGGTGACCAAATCCCGGCATGCGTTCGCCCGCTTCTCTCATAACGGCGAGCGTGCGCGCGGCGGCTTCATCCATCGAAATCGATTCGCGCGTCGCGCGATCGGCAATTGCTCTCAGTTGCCGGGCGCAATCTTCAATCGCGCCGCCGTGATGGCGATTAATCGACATGATTCCGGCCGCGACCGACGCGCTCAACGTAGCGCCAGTGGACGCCACGCTTCGCGCAGCTAACGCACTGGGAGGTGTCGCGCCGTGATCAATCGACGACACTAAAATCGCGTCCATCAAACGCGCGACGGCCGGCGATGGCAATTCGCCGGTCAAAGTTAAGTAAACCGCTGCGCCGAATGAGACGCGACCCATCAGCTCGGCGATGTTATATCCGCGCACCGCCACTTTGTTAGGCTCAACGCGCGTGATGGCGGTATTCCACACCGCGTTTTTGTCGGTTTCGCTCATAAGACTTTCTCCTTTCAGTTTGTTTAGAATCTTGACGACCGCATCCGGCAGCTCACCAAACGCATCGACGACGGTGGCGCCTGCTTCGCGCAGCGCTTTCACTTTGCCAGCGTGCGTGCCGCGCCCGCCTTCGATGATCGCACCCGCGTGACTAAAGCGCGTCCCTTCGCGCGCGGCCTTTCCACCGATGTAAGCGATCACGGGCTTGATGACTTTTCGATCGACAATCAGTTGCGCCAGTTCTTCTTCCTGTGACGAACCAATTTCGCCAAAGATCACGATCGCCTCTGTAAGCGGGTCGGCTTCAAACATCAGCGCCGCGTCGGGCAGACGAATACCAATTACGGCGTCGCCGCCGATATGCACGATGGTTGAGATGCGCACGCCCGCTTGCCCAAGATAATAACCCGTGCTCGAAGCCATGCCGCCGGAGCGGCTGATGACGCCAACGCCTTTCGGCACGCCGGGCTTGAACCATTGCCGCGCGCTTTCCGCGCGACCGCCGATCATCCCGATCACGCCCTTGCCCGGGCTCAACACGCCGAGCGTATTTGGCCCCAGAAACATCGCGCCATTTGCTTTTGCCGCCGCCGCGATCTCCATCGCGTCCCACACCGGCACGCGATCAGGCACCAAGACCGTGAGTTTGATCCCGGCATCAATCGCGGAAACCGCCGCGTCCTTTACACCGGCACCCGGTACAAAAACGACGGAGATGTCGATCTCCCCTAACGAATTCACTGCTTCCTGCGGCGTGTTAAACACCGGCACGCCGAGCACGCTTTGTCCTCCTTTGCCCGGAGTCACACCGGCGACGACGTTCGTTCCGTATTCGCGCATCAGGCGCGTGCGCGCCCGGCCTTCGCGTCCCGTGATGCCTTGCACCAGAACGCGCTTTTTCTCGTCAATCAAAATTCCCATTTAACTTAATTTAACTTATTGCCCTAACTTGAACTGAATTTTACTCGATGCTCGTGCGTCGGCATCAGTCGTTCGCTTGCGGGAACACTTTCATTCCGAGAAGTGCGACGTGAATTGTATGCGATCAGCCTGAAATACTCGGCTTCTATCTCATCCCGAAATGTCTGATATAGCACCTCGGCCATACCTGGTTTCAATGCTTTGACGAATTCCTTTCGATGTAACCCGCAATGAAGCTCGTGCACGGTGAAAGCTGAAATGAGCAGGCTTTCGGGTCTTTGCGCCAGCGTTCTAAAAGGCCTGGCGTCCGGCTCGTCTACATACAATCTAATTACGGCAGATGTATCCCAGAAGAGCATGCGTCAAAACCGATCCGCCCGATTCTCATCCTGGATTTCCTGCGCCGTCATTCCAATGATGCCCGTTCCTGTTTGCTTGCGCAGGCGTGCCAACTTGGCGAGCCATTTTCTCTTGTCGATTTTCCTGCGGCGCTTGGGAAGGCCTACCAGCTTGGCGACTTCCGTGCCGTGCACGGTAATCACTACTTCCTCTCCCTGGCTCGCCAGCCTTACCATCTCCGACAGTTTCGCCTTCGTTTCTCGCAAAGTCGCGGTCATGTAGTTACAGTAGTCACAAATTGGCGGACGGGTCAATTTCGTAGCGCCCTTGTCTTGTCGATCAAAATTGCCATTCAGCGCGTGCCTCCAATCAGTTCGTCCAGTCCTGGGATATCGAGTTCCAAGTAAAAGCCTTCGATTCCCGCGAGTCGACACTCGACATCGCACGCTAGCAATTCGGAATCTTTGTTGGCGAACTCCTCGCTCGCCAGCGCCGCTGCGGGCGCGCCTTGGCGATCGACGATTAGTCCGGTGGAGTGCGTTTCAACTGCCGCGCGAATCTGCGGCCAGCTTGTGGTATCGATCCAGACGCGGCCATTTTTTACTTGGAGCATCGTGGCCGATGGATCTTCCACAAATTTCGGCACACGCGGCAGACGCGGTCTCCATTTCGCACCCTTCGCAGTGGCGACGAGTTCCGCTAAGCGCGCAGCGATGAAAGCTGGCGTATCCGTCTTGCGATAGCCTTCGACGGGCGCGCGAAGCAGCTTAGACATGCGATGCAAAATGTCCACGGCGCGATCTTCGGTGTTCCCGCCCAGACGAATCACTGCGGGAATATCGAGAGCGAGTTCCCAAAACGCTTTGGCCAATCCGTAGGCGGACCAATATTGTTCCTGACTTGCGACGCCGGAGCCGGAACCGAAATAGCCGACCAGGTCGGGCTGGGCGAGAATGATTCGCGCTGCGCGATATACTTTCGACGCGGATGGATTGCCGCTTGTGTCGGTGAAGTTCGTGATCGTGAATCCCGCGTTCACGATCGCGTCCATCGACATCATCGAACCACCGCCGCCGGCGCCGTGAAAACCAACCAGACCTTCGGAATTTTTCGGAGCCGCTGTCGCTAGCTGCGCGAAATAAAATGTGCCACGATGATCGTTTTGCTCGACGGCGTAGGCAATACGCTCAAGTGGCGTCGGTGGATGATCGAATTCTCGCGCGATTTCAATTCCCAACTCCGGATGTCGCGCCACGGCGTAATCATCAATCGTGATTCGGCAATCAGCCGCCACGAACTCGCCGTTCTTGGTCAGCACCAGTGGATTGATTTCCAGCGAGCGCGCCTCAACGCTGCGTGCAGCGCCAAATAATTTTCGGATCGACCCGGCAAGCTGTTTCGCCTCCGCTGGTGAAAGGCCGCACGAATTCACAGCTTCATCAATGGCCGAATCCGAAGCGCCGCGGTCTACATCGCAGGGAATTCGCCGCGTCGAAGCAGCGCGCTCCTCGATCCCGGTGCCACCGCCGGCGGCGAAAATAATCACCGGTGCACGCGCGGCGTCATCGATGGCGAATGAAAGGAAAAATTCCCGCTCGATGTCGATCTTCTCTTCCACCAGCACGGCTTCGACTGGAAACTGTCCCACTTTCATCGACAACATCCGCGCCGCGTGAGCGCGCACGTCATCTGGGTTTTTGGCAAAGCCAACTCCGCCGATGCCAGCGCGTCCAGTGGTCCACGCTTGAATCTTGACTACAACTTCGCCGCCTAATTCTTTCGCCGTTGCGACCGCTTCGTCCACAGTCGATGCAGCGCGGCCACGCGGGATCTTGAGTCCGTTAGCGGCGAGAATTGCTTTTCCCTGATATTCATGAAGCCGCGCCATAGGCGTGTGCTATTTCGGATGAAAACGTCCAACGTTCAACCCGCTTCACGCAAGGCTACGGCGGGCAAGCCAGCCTCCGTCCGGCAGCGGCCGGGCTGCGGCGCGGCGATCGCCCAACTCACGCTAGCTTTGCTCTCGACATCGCAGTTGAGTCGAGATCTCGGAAATATCACCGTCCAAGCCAAGGACGTCGCCGCGGCGCGAAAATATTTTGAGGAAGCTTTAAAGCTGGAGCCGAACGGCCAATACACGCAGGATGCGACGGAAGCGTTACGAAAACTGAAGCAGGAGTAGCACAACTGCGGTCGAATGTACTCAGCGGGAATTAAGAGCTTCGTTTTCTTCGCTGCCTTTTGTAGAATTCTTTCTGCGATCCAAACTAAACGTCTGCAAAGAAAATAAAATCCTTATGAAGCCATCGACCAAAATCAAAACGACCACTCGACTACGTCTCATCGCCTTTGCGCTTGCCTCTTTTGCGCTGTTGGCAGCCGCGCAAGCGATCATTGCTTTACCTGCCACAGTGGACCTGTTCGCTTCGATCAATGGGACCACACAGAATGGCGGCGGCTCAATCCTAGAATTTACACCGCCTGGAGTGCAGAGCACTTTCGCCTCCACGCTTGACCGGCCGCGGGGAGTGGCTTTTGACACCGCGGGCAATCTCTTTGTAGCCACTACTACGTTGGATATGAATTCCGGTAATTTTTCAGGAGCAATACTGAAAATCGCTCCCGATGGCACGCAAACGACTTTCGCTAATGTCAGCGGCCCCAGTGCCAGCTTCTTTCTGGAGGACCTGAAGATCGACGACTCGGACAAAGTCTTCTTGATCGTGAATGACGAGACGGATCCTAACGAAGCCAGCGTAATCTATCAATTCGCGCCTGATGGGACCCAGAGCACGTTTGGCAACCTGCCCGGGCAAAGCTATGGCCTGGCCTTTGATAGCGGGGGAAATCTCTACGCAGCGGACTTCGGCGACCAAACGATCTATATGTTCACACCTGGCGGAACGCGCACCATTTTCGCCGGGCCCTCCGCGTTCGATCCTGATCAAGGTCCTGCCGGTTTGGCCTTTGATCGGTTCGGCAATCTCTTCGTCTCGACCGAGATCGTTGGGAGTCCTGGCGGCGGCGACACAATTCTTATGTTTGCTCCCGATGGGACTGAGAGCACATTCGCCTCCGGACTGGATGAACCTCGCGGCCTGGCTTTTGACAGCGCGGGCAATCTCTTTGTGGCCGAGGTCCCTGTCACAACCACAGGTGACATTCTGAAATTTGCACCTGATGGCACTCATACCGTTTTTGCCTCCGGGCTAGGCAGGACCGAGGGCAACGGAGGGCCGGAATTCCTGGCCTTCCAGCAGAATGCAGCACCTATTCCAAGGCGCCATCCAACCCCACCGCCTCATCCAACCCCGCCGCCTCACCCGACCCCGCCGCGCTAGAGGAAGCCACGGTTTCAATCAAAGAATGCGCGGACAAATGGTTACTTATCATAAAAGTCTGCTTTTTGTAGCGCTGCTAATTTCCATTTTAGACTGTGCAAGTGGCCAGGATTACGCTGCTCGTTACAAACAGCTGCAAGATCAGCATGCAGACGCTCAAATCGAGACGTTGCTCAGCGAATGGCGCGAGAAAGCGCCTAACGATCCCGAAGCGTGGATCACAAGCGCCAATTATTATTTCAATAAACGTCAGGTTGTGATTTCAACGAAGCCTCCGGGGAAAGACGACTTTAAGTTGACCGATAAGAAAACGGGAAAGCAGGCGGGAAGCATTTCGTTCGAGCAAGATAAAGGGAATGTGAAGCGGGCGGCCGATCTTCTTCAGGAAGCGACGACGAAATTTGCCGATCGCCTCGATATCTGGTGCGGGCTCGCGTTCATTTATCAAGAGTCGGGCGATTTCGATAAGGAATTGTCGACTCTGCGAAACATGGTGGCTTACGCGCGCGAGCATCCCACCCAGCTGAAATGGTTGAAAGGCGAGCCGCTCAGCGAGCCAGCCGACAAGTTCGTTCCAGAAAAGTTGCACAGTTACGGTTTGTTCTACGAGAAAAAGGAAAATCCGGACGACGATAAACGATGGTTTCAGATTTCCACGCTAGCGGCGCAGCAGTATTCCTCCAACGCCACGGCCTGGAACGACATCGCCGGTTACTATGCAGACCTCGGCGAATGGCAGAAAGCGCGGGAGTCGCTGGAAAAGGCGCGTCAGATCGAACCAAAATCAGTTGGTGTGCTAATTAATCTCGGAAATATCACTGTCCAAGCCAACGACGTCGCCGCGGCGCGAAAATATTTTGAGGAAGCTTTAAAGCTTGAGCCGAACGGCCAATACGCGCAGGAAGCGAAGGAAGCGTTACGAAAACTGAAGAAGAAGTAGCAACTGAAGTGTTTGTGCGTGTGAGAAAAGACATTCTCATGCGCGCTCTCGGTGGAGGAGCAGGTGAAAATGTTAGCTGCGCGTTATAGTCAAGTCGAAGACCAACTCGCGCGCTCGGTTCATTACATGAGGAAAACCGAGTCCGGCGGCGCGACAACGGTTGAGCAAGCATGGTTCAATGGCGCTGGCGACGCGATCAAGGTGGCGGTCGAACGCACTGGTCCTTCTGGACGTGAGTTAACGGAGTATTTCTCACTCGATTTGGATAGTGACTTTGGCTGGGCGGGGCTGTTCATGCTCTCACGCAAGGAAACGCCCCTACAGGATGGCGGAACACAGGTGGATGAATCACGAAAATATTTTGGGGAGAAGGAGGGTAGCAACGGCCAGCTTATCCGCGAGCTGAAAAAGAGCGCGCGTTTCAAGCCCGGCGAATCGACCGACACAGTGCATGTGCCAAATGTCGTTGTCGATCTTCGCAGACAGCCGAAGGACAGTCGCAGCGACGAAGAGAGGATAAGAGCTGAGTCCGAATTTTTCGATCAGCCGCAGAAAATTGCGACAGCACTCAAGGAAGCCGGTCCGCCCGACTCCAATCCGTTCGCGAATGTCAAAGGCGATTCTGACAAATTCCGTGTGATCCACGGGAGCGCTTCTCCCGATGGGCGATTTGCCATCGCCTTAGGATTTGCCCGAGAGAAAATCAATTGGGATGAATTTCTCGACGAGGGAGAGGAAGGCAACACCTACTACGCAGAAAATGAAGACGACATTCGGAATTACGTCGTCGATCTTACGCAGCAAAAAATTTTGGGTGAGACAGGCTGCAATTATTTCGGTACCCGCCGGCGTTACAATCACCGGCAATGTATCGTCACGTGGGCACCGGACTCGCTGAAGTTTGTGGAGCTCTGGGATGACAAATGGGCGTCCAACGCCTGCGTGGCGGGAAAGATTAGTCCAGGGTCGAAGTTTGCTGGCGCGGTAGACCTGGATAAAGCGATCGAAAAGAAAACCTACGCGTTTGTGAAAAAGCGATTCGACGAAGAGAACGGCGGAAGCCTGTCGCTTCAAGTTAACGAAGTGAGTAACGACGGCGTGATCGATCTGGATGCGTCAGATTACTGCTCCTCTGGCGACTGCAAGGGCGAAACCATATTTGCAGCCGGTGAACGTCTGCGTTTGCGCGAAACGCCGAGCGGCTTGCGAGTTGATATTTTGAAGATGCGCCGACTACCCAACGACCGATGAGCCGAAATTATTTAGCGGACGTCGCGCTCGTGAAGTGTGCAGCTCTACTTATTTGGCTTCTCATCCCGGTCGCGCAAATTCACGCGCAGACGCAGGCGGCCATGAACGCGCAGGCGCGCGCGGATTTCAAGCAAGCCGATGCGGAGCTTAACAAGACTTATCAAGCGCTTCTGGCAAAGCTTCCGGACGCTGCTAGCAAGCAAAAGCTCAAGGAAAAACAGCGAGCATGGATTGCGTCGCGTGATGCCGAGGCGGCTCGCGCGGCAAAGGAGGCCGAGGGCGGCTCGATGGCTCCCACACTTCGCTACGAAACGATGACGCATCTGACTCGAGAGCGCATCAAAGAGCTGGAGGCCATGCTCGAGGGCGCAGCGCCCAACAAAAAGGGTGCGAGCATGCCGGAGCCGTCGGTAAGTTCTGCGCCGACGGCATCGGTGCCACCAAAAGAATCAGAGGGCGAACAAACGAAATCTGTTTTGCAGACACCAGAGCCCACTGCATCTTCCAGCCCGAGTTCGATTTCTCCAGATAAGAAATGGGAATATCAACCGCCGGGCGAGGAGACCGGAGCAAAGATCGTAAAAGCCGGCACAAAAGAAGTAGCCGAAGATTTATGTGATATCAGCTCATGTGGTGAAGCGACAGTGCTTTGGGCACCGGATTCAAAACGCTTTGCCTTCAATTGGGGACAGGGACGCACGCGTCAGACTGCGTTGTATCAATTACGCGATGATCAGTGGGTAGCACTAGAGTTCCCCAGCAATGACGACATTTTTGAGAAGCAGCCCAATGACATCGTCGCCGGACAGCTAAAGAAAGAAGGGTTGTCCGAAAAGAAGCTAGAAAAACAGGGTAAGTTCCTGCGGTTGATCTGGTCGACTATGAAGGTCGATCGATGGCTCGATTCTAACACTGCAATTGTCCACGTTTCTTTGCAGCAGGTCGCCGCACGCAGGGATGCACCTGGCGAAATGGATAATGGCTACGGCGCAGATCTTCTTTATACATTGAAGTTTGATGTCGCTGGCAAGTGGAAAATCGTCAAAACGCACCGGATGTCCGATAAAGAGGTGGAAAAGGAAGATGCTGGAGAAAGATGATCAGCGTTGAACATATATGAAAGACTATGAAGCCTCGGTGCCGGAAAATCTCCAGGGAGAATGGATTCGACTGATGAAACGACAGGCGTTACTGATGCTGTCATGGACGGTTTTTTACCCCTCGGGCGACTCGAAGCCAACCGGATTAGACAGATTTCATCTGCCTTTAATTGCAGATTTTTGGGGCCGAATTCTCCTTATAAGGCAAATCAGGTGAACGAGAAATGAAAAACCATCTACTCATCGCAAGCATGTGTATCACTTTAACTTCCATTATGCATGCGGAGTCGTTCGATAGCTTTGAGCAAGCTCTTGGCGCACCTGAAAAAGCGACAACTCTCTCCATAAAGAAATATGACCCCGCAATAAAACACCTTCCATCACAAGTGGGTACTTTGATTAACTTAGTGGAATTAGATCTTTCTTGCCTGGAAAATTTGGAAGATCTTCCCAGCGAAATTGGAAACTTAAAGAAGTTAGAAAAATTAATTATTGACAATGGAAATGGTTGTCGAATGAACATCTCACTGCCGGAATCAATGGGTAATTTGAGTAACTTAAAGGTGCTCATACTTTACGGGGCACTAGACCC
>WNGK01007800.1_pt1 | contig 11179 bp, 9 predicted proteins | sample 5400601 | NCBI WGS metagenome assembly WNGK01 (sample SAMN13153376, study PRJNA577476) | soil metagenome | isolation source: 60 cm soil or saprolite under Garry oak tree replicate 1 | place: USA:California | collected 2016-06-15
GACGGCGCTGGTGGCGGGCCCGGCGCTGACCGCCACCGAGCTGGCGGCGGAAGCGGGCGTGACCAAGCAGACGACGAGCGCACATCTCGCCAAGCTGCTCGAGGCGCGGCTCATCGCCGTGGAAAGCCAGGGACGGCATCGCTACTTTCGCCTCGCCGATCGCGACGTGGCGCAGCTGCTCGAAAACCTCATGGGCGTGGCGTATCGCGCCGGAGCGGTGCGGCTTCGTGCAAGCCCTCGCGAGCCCGCGCTTCGAAAGGCCCGCGTCTGCTACGACCATCTGGCAGGCGAGCTGGGTGTGCTCGTCTACGACAGCCTCCTGGCGCGGCGCTTGCTGCGCTCCGCAGGTGACGGCCTCGGGCTGTCCGGTCACGGCGAGCGATTCTTCGAAGGGTTCGGGATCGACCTCGAAGCGCTGGCACGGCGACGGCGCCCGCTGTGCCGGGCGTGCCTCGACTGGAGCGCGCGGCGTCCTCACCTGGCCGGCGCGCTCGGCGCCGCACTGCTTTCCCGCTTCGTGGCGCTCGGTTGGGCGCGAGTCGGGAAAGGCTCGCGGGTGGTCACCTTCCCGACCTCGGGAGAGAGAGCGCTCCGCGAGCGGTTCGGTCTGGCGCCGGCGTAAGACGACGCGCCGAGATCGGGATCCACACCCCACTTCGACGCGGTCACAGCGCGGAGTCGCTCCTACAACAGACGCGTCGGAACGACGACCTCGCTGTGCAGGGTCCGATGCACAGGACACTTGTTGGCGATCTCCAGCAGTTTCGCGCGCGCTGCGTCATCGAGGGGGCCCGCAAGCTCGATGACGCGCTCGATGCGATCGACGCGGCCTTCCCGGGTTTCGCACTCGCTGCAATCGGTGGCGTGGATCTTGTCATGCCGCAGGTTCACGCCGACGCGCTCGAGCGGGAGCTTCTTCGCTTCCGCGTACAGGCGGATGGTCATCGCCGTGCACGCGCCCAGCGCCGCGGACAGCAGATCGTAGGGCGACGGCCCGGTGTCCCCGCCCCCGGCCGAGGCCGGCTCGTCGGCGATCAGCCGATGCGGGCCGATCGCGATCTCCTGCTGGAACTTCCCGGCGCCGGTTTCGCGCACGAACACCGTGTCGCGCGGGCCGTCGGGTGGGCGCGCATCTTCAATCTGCGCCGGGAGGTAGCGGCTCGCCCATGCGGCGAGCACCGCGCCGACGTATTGCGCGTCGCTGCGCCGGGTGAGCAGATGGTCCGCGTCGTCGAGGGAGACGAAGCTCTTGGGATGCCTGGCAGCGAGAAAGATCTGCGACGCGTTGTCGATCCCGACCGTCGTGTCGCGCGGAGCGTGGAAAACAATGAGCGCCCTGTGAAGCGCCGCGACCGCCGCGGAGAGCTTCTGTGCCGCGACGTCCTCGATGAATTCGCGGCGGATCCTGAACTTGCGCCCCGAGAGCTCGACTTCGGCCTCGCCGCGGACGTCGATCTCGGCGCGCTGTCCCGCGAAGAGCTTTTCGACGTGCGCGGGATCGGCCGGGGCGTTGATCGTCGCCACTGCGACCGCTTCCGGGATCTGCCCCGCCGCGGAGAGCACCGCGGCGCCGCCGAGGCTGTGCCCGACGAGAATCGCCGGCGCGGCGTGCTCGCTTCGGAGCCACGCCGCGGCAGCGACGAGATCGGCGACGTTGGATGAGAACGTCGTATTCGCGAACTCGCCTTCCGAGCCGCCGAGGCCGGTGAAATCGAAGCGCAACACGGCGATGCCGGCCTCGGTCAGCGCCTCACTGATGAACGTCGCGGCCTTGCTGTCCTTCGAGCAGGTGAAGCAGTGCGCGAACAAGGCGTAGGCGCGCGGGCTCGAGGCCCTTGGCCCGGACGGCAGATCGAGCCGCGCGGCAAGGGCATGGCCCCCGGCGCCTGGAAACGTAACGGCCTGGCTGAGACGACCCATGAAGGCTCCTCCAGAATGATCGGAATGATCTAATCAGTCGCGGCGGCGGCGGACTCGTTTACCTCGGTCGACGCGAGCCGGTATCATGGCGATTCTCCAGGGGGAGGAGATCATCATGCTGCTCAAAGGTTCCTGCCACTGCGGCGCGGTCAAGTTCTCCGTCAGGTCGTCCACGCCGTATCCGTACATGCGCTGCTACTGCTCGATCTGCCGCAAGACGGCAGGCGGCGGTGGTTACGCCATCAACATCATGGGCAAGGCCAAGTCGCTCAAGGTCAAGGGCGAGGAGAACGTGGGCGTCTATCGCGCGATGGTCACCGAAGGGAAGGCCAAGCGCAAGACGCTCTCCGAGGCGCGCCGCCACTTCTGCTCCAAGTGCGGCAGCGCGCTCTGGGTGGCGGATCCGCGCTGGGCGCAGTGGGTGTATCCGTTTGCCTCCGCGATCGACACGCCGCTGCCCAAGCCGATCGAGGAAGTCGAGATCATGCTCGAATTCGCCGCATCGTGGGTCGAGATCCCCGAGGGGCCGGGGCACACGCATTTCGACGAGTATCCCGACGAAGGTATCGCCGACTGGCACAAGAAGCGCCTGCTCGAGGTACCCTGATCGGATTCATCCGGCGAGAGGAATCAACCACATGGACACGGTCGACATCATCGGCATGCTGCCGCTGCTGACCTACGTCGTCCTGGCCGTGACGGAGAAGCTCTGGCCGGCGCGCGAATTCCCGCCGAGGAAGGGCTGGCATTGGATCGGAGCAGGATTCCTCATCCTGGTCGCCACGGTCTCGGTGGTTGTGCCGCTGCTGATTCCCGCCGCGTGGCTCCAGGCGCACCGCTGGCTCGACGGCACGCGCCTGGGCGTGATCGGGGGGACGATCGTCGGCATCGTCGTGATGGAAGGCGCGATCTACGCGTGGCATCGGACCGAGCACAACGTCGGCTTTCTGTGGCGCGCGTTCCACCAGATCCACCACAGCCCGCGACGCGTCGACATCCCCGGCTCGGTCCTTTTTCATCCACTCGAAATGATCGTGCAAGTGCTGTTGCAGCTCTTGGTGACGGTGATCGTCATCGGTCTCGACCCGCTGGCAGCTGCAATCGTGGCCTATCTGGTTGCCCTTTTCGGCATGTTCCAGCACTGGAACGTGGCGACGCCGCGGTGGATCGGCTACATCGTTCAGCGTCCCGAATCGCATTGCGTCCACCATCGCCTCGGCGTTCATTACTACAACTATTCCGACTTGCCCGTGTGGGACATCGTCTTCGGTACGTTCCGCAATCCTGCGAAGTACATGGGTGAATGTGGATTCGAGAATGGCGCCGACCGGCGGCTGCCCGCAATGCTCGCGTTCGCCGACGTCAACGCGCCACTCTACGGCGCCGGCAACCTCGGGCAGAAATTCCTTCCACGGCCCCCGCGTAGTCTTGAAGCCCGCGGGTGACGGCAGGCGATGACCCGCGCGCCAGTCCGCCGTGTCGCCTCGTCACCCTCGCGACCGGCTCGAGTCGCATCACGGAAACCCGTTGGCGCGACAGGGGTTTGATCCAGCGCAAGGCCTCGAGGGTGCGACGGGTCGCGAATCGCGGGATAATGGTGGTCTTTTCCCTGGAGACACATCATGAGCGAAGCAAGGGAAGTTGTCATCCTGAGCGGCGTGCGCACCGCCATCGGCGATTACGGCGGCGGCCTCAAGGACGTCGCCCCGACCGAGCTCGCGGCCCGCGTCGTGCGCGAGGCAGTCAGCCGCGCCAAGGTCGATCCCAAGGAGATCGGTCAATGCGTGTTCGGCAACGTGATCCACACCGAGCCGAAGGACATGTACCTGTCGCGCGTGGCGGCGCTCAACGGCGGACTGCCGGCCGAATCGGGCGCGCTCACTCTCAACCGCCTCTGCGGCAGCGGCATGCAGGCGATCGTCAGTGCCTCGCAGTACATCATGCTCGGCGACGTCGACGCCGCGGTCGCCGGCGGCGCGGAAAGCATGAGCCGTGGTGCCTACGCGGTGCCTTCCGAGCGTTGGGGCGCGCGCATGGGCGACGCCAAGATGATGGACATGATGGTCGGCGCGCTGACCGATCCGTTCGACACCGTGCACATGGGCATCACCGCGGAGAACGTCGCCACCAAGTGCGGCATCTCGCGCACCGACCAGGACGCGTTCGCAGTGGAGAGCCACAAGCGTGCCGCCAATGCCATCGCCAAGGGTTACTTCAAGGACCAGGTCCTCGGCATCGAGCTCAAGACGAGGAAGGGCCCGGTCATGTTCGATACCGACGAGCACGTCCGCGGCGACGCTACGCTCGAGGGCATGGCGAAGCTCAAGGCGGCGTTCGTCAAGGAGAACGGCACCGTCACCCCGGGCAATGCGTCGGGGATCAACGATGCGGCCTCCGCGGTGGTGCTGATGGAGAGATCTGCCGCCGCGAAGAGGGATTTGAAGCCGATGGCGCGCCTGGTCTCCTACGGACACGCCGGCATCGATCCGAAGATCATGGGGCTGGGCCCGGTCTCGGCGGTTAAGCGCGCGCTGGCGAAGGCGGGGCTCAAGCTCGAGCAGATCGACGTCATCGAATCCAACGAGGCGTTCGCCGCGCAAGCGCTCGGCGTGTCCCGGGAGCTCGGCATGAACCCGGCGAAAGTCAACCCCAACGGCGGCGCGGTGGCGCTCGGCCATCCGATCGGCGCAACCGGTTGCCTTCTGACGGTGAAGGCGATGTACGAGCTGCACCGCACCGGCGGACGCTACGGGCTCATCACGATGTGCATCGGTGGGGGACAGGGCATCGCGGCGATCATCGAGCGCATGTAGGCGCGATTCACGAAGGCGCTTGCCAGCCCCACGCTTCGCCGTGGGGCTTTTTTTGGCGAGCACTTGGCAGACGTTCAGGTTCTTGCCGCGTAGGCTATGCACCATCCGTCTCGATCGATCATGCCTTCGACGAGGGCGCACGTCCCGCTACCCGCGCCGCTGCCCTCGGGACCAAAGTATTTGCAATCGCCGCAATGTTGCCCGTCGTGCGGGCGGTTCTGGTAGAGAAGCGCCGCTTTCGGAGTTTTTGCCGCGGCCGGCTTGTGCGAATCGACGCCGATCAACAGGCACGCGCCAGCCAAGCCGATGGCTCGCGCGAGGATCATCCGCCGGGTGATGCGCGCTTGAATCTCTGACATAGCGTTGGCCTCTCCAGCCGATTCCACGTTTACGCGGCTTCGTATCCCACGCGCGCAGCGGTCGGCATTCCCTGCGTCGTGCGCCGCACCTCCGGAGCCTGCAGTGTCAAAACATGAGCCAGGCCAGCAAATAGAGGGTGTCGTTGTCCTTGGCGCTCCGTCCGAAGCCGTCGTAGTTGGTGCTGGCACCGTTGAACGTTCGGTAGTCCGTGTATTGCAATGCGAGTCGGATGTCGCGCCGCGGCAGCCAGTCGAGCTCGACGATATAACCGCTCGTGTTGGGGCTTCCGGTGGCGCTGCCGGTCACCGGCTCGCCGGTGTTGTAGAGCGAATCGTCCGAGTCCCCGTTAGTGCGGAAGTACGCCAGCGTCGCGCCGTATTGCCGGTCATAGTAGTAGGTCAGCTTGCCCCTGAAGGTCCGGAGCGTGTCGGACGGATTGCTCGCCCCGCCCCCACCGAACGTCGCGTCGAGCGTTTGTTTTTCCTTGATCCAGTTGACCTGCGCCGAGAAGCGATGCCGGTCGGTGATGTACTGGTACTGGGCGTCGATGCCTGTATCCAGGAAGCGGTCGGTGGGACCCGTCGGGTCCAGGCTATCCGGGAACTTCCGCGCGTCGATCCCATAGGTTCCGATCATTGCGGAGTGCGTGCCTTCGTTCCACGCGTGCTGCAGAGCCAATCGCCAATAGGGGGCCGTTCCCTTCAGCACCGCGTCGGTGGTCTTGTCGGTGCCTGCCCGGAAGACGGAGAACGCACCATCGGCTGTGCGGTACGGCGCAATCTCCGCATACAGTGTCTGGTTCACCATCGCATAAGCGCCGAGCCCCACCACCTGCTGGCCGAGCCCGCCGTCGATCAGCGTCGACGCATTGGCAGCGACAGCGACGCTCGACGACGCAAACGGGAAGCCCCAGGCCGGCGTGGTGTTGTATATGTCCGATACGGTCGGATTGTTGTTGAGGGTCAGTCCGTAGGCGAGATCGAAGTTGCCGCGCGAGAAATTCTGCGCGAATCGAAGATCGACGTTGTCGACCGCGCTGTGGTGGACGATCCCGTCGTAGCTCCACTGGACGAAGGCGCCGAGAAGATCGGTGATCCGCCCCGCGTAAAACAGACTGAATTGCTGCAGTGTGGCAGCGTTGTTCCTGGGAAACTCGCCCGGATCCGCGCCGGCAGTGCTGCGCGTGTTCGTTCCCGACAACTGAAGCATGGCCGCGACCGGCAGCTTGGGTGGCGGTCCGTCGGATTGCGTCGGGAACCAGGGACGCTCTTCCTTATTTTCCTTATTCTCCTTGATGAGCGTGTAGCCGCCCAACTTGAATGCGCGGCCCACGGGAGTGAGCTCGGGCCAGCTCAAGTGGCATTGCACGCATTCGAGGCCGGTTTGGCGCGCAAAGCTCGGCACTGCATTTGCCGGACCGACGAGGAGTAAAACGCCGGCCGCGATCAACGTGATCCAGGGAGCTATCTTCATGGCTTCGATCTCCTGCCCATTGGTTGCAACGACACGCCGGCTCCCACTGCCGCGAAGAATTCACGTACTCGCGGTGCGGTTGTTAGAGACCAAATCGAACGGTCAGACACGAATCGTCTCTCGGTCAAGAATCTGCCCGACGGAACAATCCTCCCCTCTCGATTGAAATGATGGCGTGCAGAAGACCGCGGCGTCGTTGCCCGCTGCCGTCTCGCACAGCGGTCCATCACTGAGGAGAACAAGTCGCTTGCGCGTTTATTCCTGGTGTGTGCGTGTCGCACAGACGCCGCGGCGCGTGAATCATCACCGACTGCGTTTCGCGCCATGGCAAACGCATGCACAAAATGTGCGACAACAAGATTCGCGCGACGGTTATTCCCCGCAAGCGTGTCTGCATTGATGATGGGCGGGGGAGCGCCGTTCGTTCGGCGCGGCGTAACTACGCGGGCATCGACACCGCGGGAACGAACCGCGGCGACATACTGGAGGGCTCCCATTCCGTCGACCGCTCGCTCGTGCTGCTTTCGACCAACGCGAAAGGTTCATCGCGATACGAGGCCGATATCGCTGCAGCCAGAGATATTCGGCCGTACTTCTTTCTGCTCGCCGGTCCTTCAGGGTGGCGCGGTGCCGGAACTGCTCGCGCTCAAGGAACGGCGCGCGGTGCGCTACAGGAATGAGGCTATCCTGCGCTGGTCTTGATGATCATTGACTCGGCTCGGGCGTGGTCGTGATGCTTGCCGTGCGCTGTAGGCGCTCGCGGCTGCGGCCTGCGGCCTGCGGGGTGCCGAGGTGCCGAGGTGCCGGACGGCATCCGAAGCGGATGCCGTCCGGATTCAACATTCCGCCTCAGTGGCCGTGACCGCCGCCCGCTTGCGAAGCTGCCGGCGCAAGGAAGCCGTATAGGCCGTCGCTCTCGTCGTTCGGCCCGGCGGCGAAGAACAGCACGTCGGTCGGCTGGTCCTTTACCCCGTTGCCGAATGCGATCCCCCAGAGCCCGTCGATCTGGAGGATCTTGTTGTCGGGCGTACGCAGCTGGCCCAGCGGCGTGCCATTCTTGAGATCGTAGGCGCTGATCGTCCCGTCGCCGAAATTGCCGACCAGCAGGGCGTTGCTGAACTTGCCGAAGTTGGTAGGCGCGAGCGCCATGCCCCAGGGCGCGTTCAGTTTGCCGCGCGTGGCGACGCGCCGGAGCAGCACGCCGTCCGCATCGAACACGTCGACAAACCCCAGGCCCGGGCCGGCGACCTCGTCGTCGCCGTCCGTCTCTTTCTGTGCGTAAGCGACGTACAGGTCGCCCTGGAAGTTCATGATGTTGAACGGGCCGAACGCGGGCGGGATGCCCGGGTCGACGAACGCGCCGGGTTGAGTGACCAGGTTGAAGGTGGGATCGAGCACGTCGATCTTCTTGTTGTGGAAATCCGCGGCGTAAAGAAAGTGGCTGGTACCGTTGCCGGCGATGGCGATCCCCTTGTACACCGCGGTCGGGGTCACGCCCGCGGGTGGGTACACCCGCGTCGCCACGGTGCCGCCATTCCATCCGGCGATCAGGCCGTCCTCGGTGGCCCAGAGGAACGCCGCCCCCGTTGCACCGACTTTGAAGTCGCTCGAGCTGTTGAAGGTGATGCCGGTCGGCGTTCCGTGGTCCGTGCCGTTCGCGCTGGGAATCGTGACGACCAGGCCTTGCTTTACCCCTATCCCGTCGTAGAGCGTGGAGACGCCGGTCCCGTTGTCCGCCACCCATACAAAGGCGTTCGGGTTGAACGCAATGCCCCACGGGTTGATCAGGTCGGGGTCGCCGACTCCGGAGACGTTGGAGACGAGATTGGTCTGCGCGTAGCTGTTCGGCGCGCCGGGGCCCGCAGCCGCCGATGTGCCCAGCGCCAGGGTGACGGCCAGCAGTGCCCCCGGTAATGCCTGGCGTATTACGGTGGAAAACGCGGTCATGGATGGACTCCCTTATTGGGGTTGTCGAGGGCGCTGCCCGATCGTGCCGGGCAGCGTGGTGCCGTCGCGCCGACCGCGCTTGCCAACGACGATTGCCTTTCGCCGACTCTTCGCCGGCAGCAGTAAAACAGCGAATCCGGCGGCGATATTCCGGCACACTTGCTGCTTCCCCCGGTTTCGATGGATCGGCGCAAGAAACGCCGGGGCGTTGTAAAGTAAGGCTCCTCGCGAGCCGCTCCCCTGGATGCGATCCCGGCAAACCCTCATCGACGCGGCACCCCACGGATGACCTGGTCGATCGTCGCGCGCGACGCCAGCGGCGCACTGGGCGTAATCGTCGCCAGCCGCTTTTTCGCGGTCGGCGCGCTGTGCCCGCATGCGCACAGCGGCGTCGGCGCATTGTCCACACAGGCGCTGGTCAATCCGCTGTATGGAGCACGCGGTCTGTCGCTGCTTGCGCAGGGCCACGCGCCCGCCGACGTGGTACGGATGCTCACCTTCGCCGACGCGGGCCGCGAGCATCGCCAGGTGCACCTGATCGACGCTGAAGGCAACATCGCCGCCTACACCGGGGCCGAGTGCATCGAATGGTGTGGCCAGATCGCCGGCGACAGCTTCTCCGTGGCCGGGAACATGCTGGCCGGACCGCAGGTGATCGAAGACACCGGGCGGCGCTACCACGCCGGTCGCGAGTTGCCCTTCGCCGAGCGGCTCATCGCAGCGATGGAGGCTGGCGAGGCGGCAGGCGGCGACAAGCGCGGCAAGCAGGCGGTCGCGCTTCTGATCTGTACGACCGAAGCATACCCGGCGCTCGATCTCAGGGTCGACGATCATCCCGATCCGCTCGCGGAACTCAATCGCCTCTACTTGAAGAGCCTCGAGAGATTCCAACCGTTCGTGGCGTGCCTGCCGACCCGTTCGCGGCCCGCAGGCGTAACCGATCGCTCGACAATCGAAGGCGAGATCCAGCGTTTTCAGGCGGCGCGCGCCCGGACCGAGAAATGAGCGCGCTCCTCGAGGTGCGCGAGCTCCGGACGTCATTCGCGGGCGAAGGCGGCGAGCTCGTCGCGGTCGATGGCTTGAGCTTCGCGCTCGAGCCGGGACGAACCTTGTGCATCGTGGGTGAATCCGGTTGCGGCAAAAGCGTCACCGCGCTTTCCATCATGGGGCTTATCGCTGCACCGCCCGGACGCGTCAGCGGCGAAATACTGCTCGAGGGCGTCGATCTGACCAAGCTTTCTCCCGCCGAGATGCGCGAGCTTCGCGGCAACCGGCTGTCGATGATCTTTCAGGAGCCGATGACCTCCCTCAATCCCGCCTTCACCGTCGGCGATCAGATTGCCGAAGTGCTGCTGCGGCATCGCTACGTGTCGCGGGAGCAAGCCAGGGCACGCGTGATCGACCTGCTGCGGCAAGTGCACGTTCCCTCGCCCGAACAACGCTTCGCCGACTACCCTCACCGGCTCTCCGGCGGCATGCGGCAGCGGGTGATGATCGCGATGGCGCTCGCCTGCGCGCCGAAGCTTCTCATCGCCGACGAACCGACGACCGCGCTCGACGTCACGATCCAGGCGCAGATTCTCGATCTCATGCGCGCGCTGCGCGAGGAAACCGGCACCGCGATCATTCTGATCACCCACGATCTCGGCGTGGTCGCCGAGCTCGCTGACGAAGTCGCGGTGATGTACGCGGGGCGGATAGTCGAGCGCGCGAGCGTGGCACGGCTGTTCCAGGAGCCCCAGCATCCCTACACGGTGGGACTGCTCGGATCGATTCCACGCCTCGACCTCGAACAGGAACGGCTGCCCGCCATCGAGGGCCTAGTGCCCAATCCGCTCGAGCCGATCGCCGGCTGTCGTTTCCATCCGCGCTGTCCGTTCGCGATCGAACGCTGCCGGGCGGAGAGACCGCCGTTGATGGCGATGGGAGGCGAGCACGTGAGCGCGTGCTGGCGCGCGCCGCTCGCGGCCGACGCCCTGGTGCCGGCGTGAGCGGTCCCCCGAGGACGCTTTTGCGCGTCGGGAAGCTCGTCAAGCATTTCCCGCTGCGCAACGGCATCTTCGGGCGCAAGAGCGGGGCCGTGCGTGCCGTCGACGGCATCGACTTCGAGGTCGGCGAAGGCGAGACGCTGGCGCTGGTCGGCGAGTCGGGTTGCGGGAAGTCGACCACCGGCCGGCTGGTCCTGCGTCTGATCGAGCCGACCGCGGGAACGATCGAGTTCGAGGGTGAAGACCTTCTCGCACTCGACCCGGAGCGCTTGCGCGCGCGGCGACGCGCGCTGCAGATCATCTTCCAGGACCCGTACACGTCGCTCAATCCGCGCATGACCGTCGGCCAGATGCTCGCCGAGCCGCTCGCCCTCCACCGTCTGGCCATCGGTCGCGAGCGTGACCGCGTCGCGGAGCTGCTTTCGCTGGTCGGGCTCTCGCCGCAGCATACTGGGCGCTACGCACACGAGTTCTCCGGCGGTCAACGACAACGGATCGGCATCGCGCGCGCGCTTGCCGCGGAGCCGCGATTGATCGTGTGCGACGAACCGGTTTCCGCGCTCGATGTGTCCATACAGGCGCAGGTGGTCAATCTGCTCACCGATCTGCAGCGGCGGTTCAAGCTCTCCTACGTGTTCATCGCTCACGATCTCGCGGTGGTCAAGCACATCGCCGCGC
>WNGK01007804.1_pt1 | contig 11176 bp, 8 predicted proteins | sample 5400601 | NCBI WGS metagenome assembly WNGK01 (sample SAMN13153376, study PRJNA577476) | soil metagenome | isolation source: 60 cm soil or saprolite under Garry oak tree replicate 1 | place: USA:California | collected 2016-06-15
GACTCTTCGCTCGCTCCTTCCCGAAAGATGGCGATCTCCGCAGCGCGCCCGCATACCCAGGCGCCAAGCCTTGCAGCATCGTAAAGCGATAGACCTTGTCCCAACAACCCGGCGCACACACCGGTAAGAACATCGCCCATCCCGCCGCTGGCCATTCCGGGGTTGCCTGTAGTGTTATAGGACAACGGCCGATCACGTTCGGCCACGATCGTCCGGCTGCCTTTCAACAAAAGCGTCACAGGAAAACGAGTGCAGAATTTCGCTGCTGTTTTGGCGCGCGTCTCTTTTTTGCTCGGGAAAAGCCGTTTCATTTCGCCCGGATGGGGGGTGAGCAAACGCTCACCGTTGCAACGTTTGAGCGCAGAAATTTTGTCAGCCAAAATGTTGAGTCCGTCAGCGTCAATCACCATCGGTTGCTTTGCTTTTTCGATGGGCTCGAGGATTTCAGCGGCACGTGATTTCCCAAGACCAGGTCCCAGCGCCCAGATGTCGATTTTTTCCTTGAGTAAGCCGCGATAAGATTTGACTGGTTTCACCATCGCTTCCATCGGAGCGGCGGCGGCAACGATCTCGTAGATTTCTTCTGGAACAAAGACTTCTACTAAGCCTGCGCCAGCGCGCAACGCTCCTTGCGAGGTCATGAGAGCAGCGCCGATAAATCCCTTCGACCCGGCCACAACGCCGATACGACCGAATTGATTTTTGTAGGCGCTGAATTTTCGCCTTGGCAATAGCTCACGAAGAGCGAGCGCAGAAGCGACAATTTCTTTCTCTTTCTTTTCCGGCGGCCGCAGCTCATCCAGCGGCGTAACTTCCAGCCTGCCTACAAAGTTCAGCGCGCCATCCGCCACCAGTCCTGGTTTTGCGAATCCAATCGTGACGGTAAAATCCGCGACGACACTGTCACGATCCGCTTTGCCCGAATCGCCATCGAGACCGGTTGGAAGATCGACAGCGAAAACATAAGCATTTCTTTCCCGGCGCAGCTGGTTGATCCGACGGCAAGCCGCGCGCACAGGGTCACGCAGCGGCGGTTTCGCGCCCAATCCGAGTAAACCGTCGAGAATGATAATGGCGGAAGCGCTGCCCAAATATGCTTCGGTAGCGATAGCGTCCTGCTCAGCCGTAATGGAATTAGCTACATCGGCGAAAAGTTCGACCATCGTGATGCCGGCATCAGCGCTTACTTTTTCTGTCCAATCCGGCATTTTGGCTGCCGTGCGTCGTAAGGCATCGAGCTTTTTGCGCATGAGCTCGCTGCAATCGCTCTCTTTAAAGGCGAGCCGGACTTCGATCTTCCATCCGCGTCGTCGCAAGCAGTCCGCGGCAACGAGAGCATCGCCCGCGTTATGACCTTTTCCGGCGAAAACAATGCATTTTCCCGGATGCGGAAAAAATTTGGCGATTGCCCGTGCAACGCCCGCACCTGCCTGGTCCATTAATGCTTCGACTTCAACGCCGCGCGCGAAAGCCGCTTTTTCCGCGTCTCGCATCTGTGCCGAAGTGAAAATAGGCGAGTCCAATCAGCCCTCCCGCTCTTTTGAAGTTGCGCTCGCTTCCGACCCAGTTGGTTGCGAAGACTTCTTCTTTTTCGAAGATTTAGTCTTTGAGCTTCGTTTGTTCGAGTGCTTGGATCGGGAACGACCGGAACTGGGCACGTTGGTTTGGTCGGTGTACGACTGCAGCGGAATGCTTTCGCCAGTTGCCAGTTGCGTCGAGCTCAAGGTACTTGTGACAGAAAAACGTCCACGAACTCCGGCCGCGATCTCTTCCGCGAGTTTTTGGCGGTAGGAAGCAGTTTGCGCGTACTGTCCTTCGTTCGGGTTCGTGAGAAATCCACATTCCACGAGCACTGCCGGGATTTGCGTTTTTCGCAGCACGTAAAAACCGCGGCGACGCACTCCACGATTCGGCGACGGCGCGCCTCCTGCGACAAAATAATGGACGGCGGAAGCGAGCGGCAGGCTGTCGCGGCTATAGAAATACGTTTCGATTCCGTCGGCGCCAATCCGTTTTGCCGAGTTAAAATGAATGCAGACGAAAATGCCGTTTTGATATGAATTCGCGATTGCAACGCGCGTCGGCAACGGAACAAAGACATCGCTGTCCCGGGTCATGACTACGCGATATCCGCTTGCAGCGAGAAGCCCTTTGAGGCGCTGCGCCACATCGAGGGTCATCTCCTTTTCTGGGATCCTCTGACCAGGAATACCGCCGTGATCATAACCGCCGTGACCCGCATCGATTACGACGGTCGTGGATGCCTCACGACTCCTCTCTGCTGCCGGGGAAGGGTCGCACGCCAGAGTCGCAATCGATAAAACCGGGATAATGAAACGGAGTTGGGAAAGTTTTCGTGGCATTACTGGTCGTCCTTCGGCATTCCCGTTGGGCGCTCCGAAAGCTTCGGCGCCTTTTCACCCGCTGTTTGCTCGGCCGGCGCCTCGATCATGCCGCCGCGCACCGCCACTTCGCCGTCACCCGCATGGAAAAGACGTGGACGTGTTTTCGTTTCCATGAAAGAGGAATGCGCAAGCAACTCGCCATTTAGTCCAATGCGCGAATAAGCCCAACTGCGCGGAGCTGCACAGTGCAGAACATGCAATTGATTTGCGCGATCGATTTCCGCCTGCGGTTCTTCGAAAGCGATCGTGCGGCCTAACGAATAAGTCGCATAAACAGTTCCGTTGTCCTTATCCTGCACGCGCACATACAAAGACGTGTGGTCCGGAAACCGGTTCGTGAGCAGCGAGTAGGTGCGCACACTGCCTGGAGCGGAAACACCGTCTGGGATCCCAACTGTTTTTTGCCAGATCGGCCGCGCATCAGTCACCTCGAAAACCTTTGTTCCCGAGTAAAAAAATTTCCCCAGATCGGCGAAATAAATATGCGCACGAACGTGATAAGCACCGAAGTCCTGCACCGGATAAAGCGGAGCGAGATTGATCCGTTGGGTGACCTTCTCCCCAGCCTTGATTTGCAAGGGCGGCTGAGCGCCATTTTTGGGGATGGGCGGTATCGGCTGACTTTCGCTTCCGGTCACCTCGAATCCGAACCACGACTGACCATCTGCATCATGAAGATCGACATCGCGTCCGGCGAGATTCGTGATGCCAAGTGTCGCCACCACAGGTTCGTAGGCGATGTATTGCAAACGCTTAAATTTCAAATCCACCTGAATTTGCGCCTCTCCTCTAACCGCAGAGAGGAACAGGCAGACGAACGGTAGTGTGCGTTTTATCACGCCGTAAACTAACGCAATTCGTCGCATAAAAAAAATGTGCTCCCGTTTGGGCCTGGCCGGTTCGCCGCATCCCTTCCCACGAGTTGGCGATCGTCCGCGCTTGTACGCTGTCACCATTGCACCAGTTGGTCGCTCATGTCGCGTCTCGGTGCACGATGAGCAATTGCATCAGGGGGACGAGATGCTCTCGGAAGGAGGAAAAAGCTGCAACAGCCGTGCGGGTTCTGCCTGAACGGCTTGCAATTTGTCATTGTAATAAACCAAAACCCGGTAACCGAGATATCTTCGCTCACCGCTTTCGCTGGAGGAGCTTGCCTTCACCGATCGACCTTTCTGCCCTACCTTGACCGCCGCCGCCGCTGCAGACAGTGCTGCGTCAGATGAGATCGCCTTGTTTTTGGGACGCAGGTAGCTCACTGAGAGTATCTCTGGATTTGTGTCCGTCCAATCGTGCTTCGGCGTCAGCCATTCATAGTTCACGTCAGCGTCAGTCAGCTTAATGTCTTTATCATCCACGGTGTCATAAAAGAACACCTGAATTTTTACTTTGGTATGATCAATTGTGGCCTTGGGCTGTTTTTTTATACCGATTCGAAGCATCAGGTTTGTCTCCGTGTCCGGATCGGGTGTTTCCGTGGTTTTCACTTCGGTTATACCGAAGGTCGAACCCTCCGGAATACCACCGACATCATTGCGTGAGGCCCTGGCTTCGAATGACGCGCTGGCGATACCGGCTCCCGCCGTGCCCGCCACAGCCGGAGTCGGCCCCCCCGGCTTCAACCGCCGATCTGCCAATTCATATGCCGCGCCGGCCGAAGGACCTAGCTCCTGCAGTTTGCGCCAGGTTTCATTTGAGCGGTCGAAGAGCTGCATCGATTCGTAGGTTTTCGCCATTTCCTCGAGCACGCTGGGGTTTTTCGGATCGCGCTCCAACGCTTCATGCAAACGGGCGAGCGCGTTCGTTGTATCTCCCCGGTCACGCAATTCGGTGGCTTCTTTCAGGAGCGGATCAACCAGAGATGGGACAGGGGATGGAGCCACGCCGGTCTGCGAAACCGCTCGTCCGACGGAACTCGGCGTCACGGGCGTGGCGGAACGTCTTGCGATGGTCGCCGCGACTGACTGCACCGATGTTCCGCCGCGGCGAATTCGGCTAATGTAGTAGAAGCTTGCGGTGAAGATTTCCACCGCTGCAAGAATCACAACCAAGCCTAGTCCAACGCTGAAGTTCCAATCGGAATGTGGAGCGGGTGAAAGAAGAATTCGCATGAGGCGATAGACCATTCCTGTAAACGCGTTTTCACAAAACTGTCAACTCGCCAAGTCGCATCACTGCAAAATGGGATCGACGTCTTCTATCGGGAAATGTCGCTCTGGCTTAGAATCTTGAATCCTTCGCCCATCAGAACCGATGAAGCGCATTCGGTATCATCAACGTGCAGAGCGAGCGCGGCAAAGCCGCGTGGCCGCGTCAGCAACGGATAAGTGAAATGCACATTGACCTCTGCCATGAATAATGCCGCGAGCAGTTTTACCAGTTGTGTGGCTACTTCTCGCATTTCCACCACCACCACTTCGCAGACACCGAAGGCCACATTTTTTTGCCGGAACAATTTTTCCACGCGTTCGGGGTCGCTTACGATAATGCGAGCAATGGCCGAGTCAGTCGATTCTGAGACGCTCAACGCCACCACGTGAGTGTTGTTTGTGTTAAGCACCTTCACGATGTCGAGCATGGCTCCCACCTTGTTCGGCAGGAAAACAGAGAACTGCTTAACCAGCGGTCCTCCCATCTTCGAAGTTGTTTCCGGTAAATCGACGGGCATTTGAGTGACTTGTGGCACACGCATCTTGCCTGCGAAGCGGCAATTGTTCACAGCCGGGTACGCTGCGCCACGAGACACTATCTCATTGTCGATCTTTTCTTGGCAAACCCAATGTGAACGTAATTTGTTAAAAGTTACATCGTTACATCATTTTAACTTTTGCAACTTTTTAACTTTGTAACGCTCTCCAGCTTCATTCAGGCTGTTCATTTCTTTGTGGCACAGGCATCCTGCCTGTGAGATTGAAATTCTTCGACAGCCTGGAAGGCTATGCTACGAGATGGACGAGGAGAATGAACTGATTGCGTTGCGACGAAGAAAACTCGACGCGCTCCGCGCGCAAGGTGTCGAGCCGTTCGATGCGGCCTTCGAGCCGGATGGATCAATCGCGGAGGTGCGCGAAAAATTTATGGAGGGTGAGACCATTCACGCGGCTGGCCGCATCACCGCGCATCGCGACATGGGCAAGAGCCACTTTCTCGATCTTCGGGATGCCACTGGCCGCATTCAAATTTATATTCACGCGAAGGAAGTTGGCACGGATCTAATCGATCTTTTTCGTTTGCTCGATATTGGCGATTTCATCGGCGTCGAAGGAACATGTTTCCTCACCAAAAGTGGCGAACCGACGCTCAAGGTGCGCACGTTCCGGCTTTTGGCCAAAGCCTTGCGCCCGCTTCCAGAAAAGTGGCACGGATTGCAGGACGTTGAGGCGCGCTACCGGCAGCGTTATCTCGATCTTTTCACGAACGAGCGTTCTCGTGCCGTGTTTGAAAAGCGCATCGCGCTTATTCGTGAGACCCGGCGTTTTTTCGAGGAGCGCGGCTTTCTGGAAGTGGAGACGCCGATTTTACAAACCATCGCCGGTGGCGCTGCGGCCGAGCCATTTAGCACGCATCACAAAGCACTCAGTCTCGATCTTTATCTGCGCATTGCGCCCGAGCTCTATTTGAAGCGCCTGCTCGTGGGCGGATTTAACAAGGTTTTCGAAATCAATCGGAACTTTCGCAACGAAGGGATTTCCCGAAAGCACAATCCGGAATTTACCATGCTCGAAGCTTACTGGGCATATGCCGATTTCGAAAAAATGGCGGACTTGGTCGAGGAATTGATTTGCCATCTCGCTAAAAAACTTTCTGACTCGTTGCAGATCGAGCATCGGGATATCGATGGGAAAATCACGCGGACAATTAATTTGAAAAAGCCGTGGCGACGTGCCCGTTATCACGATTTGATGCGTGAAGCTGCCGGAGCAGATTGGTTCAATCTTACCAGCGCACAGCGGCGAGAGCGCGCCACAGCCAAACTCGAGGTGGAGATTTCACCACAGCTCGCCGATTTCGAAGTCACCCAGCACGTCTTCGAAAAACTCATCGAAGAGCAGACAATCGATCCGCTCTTCGTCACGCATTGTCCGAAAGAGCTGGTGCCATTGGCGAAACAAAACGCCGAGGACAAATCACTGGTCGATGTTTTCGAGCTGATCATTAACGGAGCGGAGATTGCGCCGGGCTACAGCGAGTTAAACGATCCGCTGGCGCAGCGTCAGCGTCTGCTCGAACAGGCCGGCGAAGAGACGCAAAAGATCGATGAGGAATTTCTGGTCGCGCTAGAGCACGGCATGCCACCGGCCGGCGGCTTTGGCATGGGCATCGATCGGCTCACCATGTTGCTCACCGGCGCGGAATCGATCCGGGATGTTATCTTGTTCCCGCTGCTTCGACCGAAGAAGTAGTGAAACGTGACTCGTGAAAGGTTACCCGCCTTAGGCGGGTTAAACGGCAACGCTTCAATGATCTAACGTTGTAACAATTTAGCGATTTAACGCGGCGAAGCCATCAAGCACCGCGTTCCATCTCAAAGGTCACTTTGGCATTGACTCGGTAAGCAGTGACTTTCTTGTTTTCCACTGCGGCAGTGAATTCTTTGATGTAGACGGAGCGGATGTTGCGCAGCGTTTTGGAAGCCTCACTCACGACGCTTTGGACGGCGTCTTCCCAGCTCTTCGGCGATTCGGACAGCAGTTCGATGACTTTAACGACTTTGGCCATAATTAATAATTCTCCTTCCTTTATCTATCGCGGGTCGTGGGTAGATCGCGCGTTCCATCGCGCGACGATACTTTTTCGAAGGCGCCGTCAACGGGTCACGTCCACGGGCAATCAAAACGATTCATTGAAACGATGAAAGGGTGAAGCGACGGAGCGTTGGCTTCGCCACGGCAAGTCATTGATCGTAAATCGTAAATCCAATGTAACGATGTAACGTTTTTAACCGTGTAACGTATACCCATGAGACCTTTCGAAATTACGGGATTGCCACCCGACGAATTGAAGAGCTTTCTCTCCGGAACACATTCCGATCCATTCCGGATTCTGGGTCCACACCGCGTCGGTGACGATTTGGCTATCCGCATTTTTCGGCCGGACGCGCAAAAGATCGAGATCATCCTAAATCGACAGGCAAACGAGCCGATCGCTGCGGAGAGAATTCATCGCGATGGTTTTTTTTGCGCAACTGTGCCCGGCGCGACCCGCGATCTCGATTATCGCCTTTGCGTCCAGAGTAGGGATGGATCGAAGCAGCTCACGCGCGATCCGTATCAGTACGGACCGCTCATGGGCGAGGTCGACCTGCATTTGTTTGCCGAGGGACAGCATTGGAAAATTTATGAAAAATTCGGCGCGCATTTGCGCACCGTCGGCGATACGGCTGGAGTTTACTTCGCGGTCTGGGCGCCAAATGCGCAACGAGTCAGCGTGGTGGGCGATTTCAACGGTTGGGACGGCCGCGTCAATCCGATGCGCAAACTTCTCGGCAGCGGCGTGTGGGAATTATTTTTGCCCGGCGTCAAAGAAGGCGCGCATTACAAATTCGAGATCCGTACCCAGCCCGGCGCGACCTTGCTCAAGAGCGATCCATTCGCCTTTTTTAATCAGCACGGCATATCAACCAGCTCTCTAATTTACAATCTCGAGCGCTTCAAATGGAACGACGCCGAATGGATGGAAGCACGCCGCACGAGAGATTGGCCGAAAAGCGCGCTGAGCATTTATGAAGTGCACCTGGGCTCGTGGCGTCGCCGCGCCGATGAAGGAAACCGGCATCTGAGTTATCTGGAATTTGCCGAGACTTTGCTGCCCTATGTGCTGGAGATGGGTTATACCCACATCGAGGTGCTGCCGATCGCCGAGCATCCGTTCGAAGGTTCATGGGGTTATCAAGTCACCAATTATTATGCGCCCACCAGCCGCTTCGGCACGCCCGATGAACTGCGTCACTTCATCGACGCGTGCCACCAGGCCGGCATCGGCGTGATTATGGATTGGGTGCCAGCGCATTTCCCGAAAGATGCGCACGCCCTCGCGGAGTTCGACGGTACCCATCTTTACGAGCACATGGATCCGCGCCAGGGCGAACAACAGGATTGGGGTACGCTCATTTTCAATTTTGGCCGCAACGAGGTTCGTAATTTTCTCATCGGTAACGCGCTGTTCTGGCTCGACCAGTATCACATCGACGGTCTGCGCGTAGATGCCGTCGCCTCGATGCTTTACCTGGATTATTCGAGAAAACCGGGTCAGTGGATTCCGAACGTTTACGGCGGCCGCGAAAATCTCGACGCGATCTATTTTTTGAAACGCTTCAACGAAGTTTGTTACGAGCGTTTTCCGGGCATCATCACCATCGCCGAAGAATCAACCGCCTGGCCCGGCGTTACGCGTCCAACTTACCTCGGCGGGCTCGGGTTCGGTTTCAAATGGAACATGGGTTGGATGCACGACTTCCTCCAATACATGAGTCTCGACCCGATTTATCGCCGCTTTCATCACGGCCACATTACCTTTTCGCTGCTCTATGCCTTCCAGGAGAACTTCATTCTCGTGCTCAGTCACGATGAAGTCGTGTATGGCAAGCGTTCGCTTTTATCCAAGATGCCGGGCGACGAATGGCAAAAATTTGCCAATCTGCGCCTGTTCCTGGCCTGGATGTACGGGCATCCCGGTAAAAAGCTGCTCTTTATGGGCAGCGAATTCGGGCAGGTAAACGAATGGAACCACGACGTAAGTCTCGACTGGGATTTGGCGCAGTTGCCGCGTCACGACGGATTGCGCCGTCTTGTTCAGCATCTCAACCACACATACAAAACCGAGTCTGCCTTATGGGACCAGGACGACAGTTACACAGGCTTTGAGTGGATCGATTTTCACGATGCTGACAACAGCGTGGTGGCGTTCCTGAGAAAATCGCGCAGCGACATGATCGCGTTCGTAGTAAATGCCACGCCGGTGGTGCATCATAATTATCGCCTCGGCGTTCCCGAGGCGGGATTCTGGCGCGAGATCATTAACACCGACGCCGAGACTTATGGCGGCAGCAATCTTGGCAATTACGGCGGCGTCCTGAGTGAAGATCGACAATGGATGGGCCGCGAGCATTCGATCCTGATCCATCTTCCGCCGCTGGCGGTAGTGGGCTTTAAATTGGAGTGAATATAGAGGGGCTTGTGTCTGCCGTGCCGGAGCGGAGCGAACGCGGATTAAGCACTCGCTTTATTAGATTCGGTGGTTGGCACAACCCCCGCTACATCAGATCCGAATTCGCCGTCGCTCACACGCGTACGAATTTTCATCCGCGGATGGACCGCCGCGACGGTTCGAATAACTTCTCCGCGATCGTCTGTAGTGATGCTGTAGCCCCGGCGCAGGGTCGCGTCGGGGCCGAGTACGCGTAGGATTCCTTCAATTTGAGCAAAACGTCGCTTTGCGTTTTCTACAGCGCGCACACGCGACGCGATGAAACGTCGATGCAAATCGACGAACCGATCGCGCCGCATGAGCAGCTCCCGGGCGGGGCTACGCGCTTGCAGGGCGCGAGCGATGTGGAGGAGACCACGCTTATAATTGTCGATCTTGTGCGCGAGGCATCGGCGCAAGGTTTCGCGTCCGGCATCGATTTGTTGCTGTGCATCACGTAGTCGTTCGAGCAATTCACGGCCAACCGCGCGTTCGTATCCATCGATTCGACGGCGAAGATCGACAATGTCCGGCACGATCAATTCCGCAGCTGCGCTTGGAGTCGGTGCGCGTAAATCAGCCGTGAAATCACAAATAGTGAAATCGATTTCGTGTCCGATCGCGGAGACAATCGGCACGGAGACATCGGCAATGGTGCGGGCGACAATTTCCTCGTTGAATTCCCACAAATCTTCCATGCTGCCGCCACCCCGTGCGACCACGATAAGATCGAGAGGCGCAAACGCATCGTTGGGCGCAGTGAGTTCGCGAACAGCGACGGCGATCTCCTGCGCCGCGCCCGTTCCCTGCACGCGCACCGGGCTGATCAAAATCTGCAACCACGGTGCGCGACGGCGTAGCACGTTCAGCATATCGCGAATCGCTGCGCCGCTTGGTGACGTCACGATTCCGATTCGCCTCGGAAATTTTGGTAACGACCGTTTCCGTTCCGGCGCGAACAATCCCTCAGCTTGGAGCTTGCGCTTAAGCGCTTCGAATTTTGCCTGGAGCACGCCGACTCCGCGCGGCTGAAGAATCTGGACGTTAAGCTGATACTGTCCGCGCGCCTCGAAGACCGTGACGGTGCCGTAAACCTGCACCTGGGTTCCATCGACAAGAGGTTGTCGTGGCGGCAACATGGTGTCGCGCCAAATCACGCACGCGATCTGGGCGCGCTGATCTTTGAGCGTGAAATATTGATGTCCGCTCGGATGCAGTTTGTAGTTCGAAATTTCTCCCTGCACCCAAACCGCGCCAAATTTCGTCTCGAGCGTCCCGCGGATTTGTCGGGTCAGTTCCGCGACGGTGAAAACCTTAGCCGTCTGCTGGAACAAATCGCTTGTGAGTTGCATCGTTTTAAACGCTCAACGCTCAACGTCCAAGGTTCAACGCCTGAATTGTAGCGCGTCTGTGTCTCAGCCCCGAAGCCGTTCGGAGTTCACAGAAACGGCCTACAATAATTCCGCCTGCATGCCGCCCGGTGGTTTCAAGCCGAGCTTGCGATACGCATTCGCCGTGGCGACTCGCCCTTGCGGCGTGCGTTTGATGTAGCCTTCCATGATTAAATACGGCTCGTTCACTTCTTCGAG
>WNGK01007805.1_pt2 | contig 11176 bp, 10 predicted proteins | sample 5400601 | NCBI WGS metagenome assembly WNGK01 (sample SAMN13153376, study PRJNA577476) | soil metagenome | isolation source: 60 cm soil or saprolite under Garry oak tree replicate 1 | place: USA:California | collected 2016-06-15
TGGCGAGCCCGCGTGGTGCTGGGCCACCAGGCCCGCGGCCACGGCCGGGGCCATCGACTCGGCCAGCCGGCCGGCTTCGGTCTCCGCGACGGGGTCCCCCAGCGTGGCCTTCACGGCAAGGAGGTCTCGCAGGCTGAAGCTCCGCCCCAGGACGGCCGCTTCGGACAGCGTGGCCTTCGTCTCCTCCGGCAACCGGCCGGAGCGGCGCTGGATGAGCGTCTGGACGGCCGAAGGTGCGAGCCGATCCGCGTTCTTCGCCACTGACCACACGCCGTCGACCTGCTGGATCATGCCGGCGTCGCGGTACGCATGGACCAGCTCCTCCAGGATGAACGGGACGCCTTCCGCCTGGGCGTGGATCGTCGCCGCGCTCTTCAAGTCGACCGGTCCCCCCAGGTGCTGGCGGAGGAACGCGGCGGTGTCGATCTGCGTGAAGCGGCCCAGCTTCACCCGGCGGATGAGGCCCATGCGCTCCATGTCGGCGACGAGCGTCACGGCCTCGGTGACCTGCGCGGTCTCCTCCGGGCGCATGGTGAGCAGGAGGAAGATCGGGCTGGCCGCGTCCGTCCTGACCACGTAGCGGAGCGCCCGGAGGCTGTCCTCGTCCGCCCACTGGATGTCGTCGGCGAAGACTGCCAGCGGCTTCACGACGGCCAGCGCCCGCATGGCCAGGGTGGCCAGATCGAACTGCCGGAGCAGCTTCTGGTCCGCGGGGAGGCTCTCCAGGGTGGCATCGTCCTGTCCGGACAGGGCTCGGAGCGCTCGCTTCACGGTGTCCTGGGCCGCCGTGCCATCGCCCGCCTCCGTCGCGGGGATCGAGGATAGGATCGAACGCATCAGGAGGAACGGCCCGCGGAGCTCCTCGTCGGCGGCCACGGCCACGGGCGTGAACCCCCGCTCCGCGGCGAGCTGGGTGGCCGCGAGCAGCAGGCGCGTCTTGCCGATCCCGGGCTCGCCCTCCAGGGTGACCGCGGACAGCCCCCCTCGAGCCGCCGCCAGCTCGGATTCGATGGCGGCCAGCTCGGCGGTGCGCCCCACCACGGAGGCGCCGCCCCGGCGCATCTGAAAGACCAGTGGGCAGAGCGCCTGCAGGACTGGATCGGATGCCAGGGTGGGCGTTTCGCTCATCGAGGGTCGGTTCGGCAGGCTGGGCGCTCCATGCCGAGAGTATCTCGCAACGGCGCTCAGTCGCCGGAGTCGGAGCGCTGGGGTCCTCCTCGGTGGGTTGGCGGAGGGGCCCTTCGTCGATGCCACGGGTGCCGTCGTCAGGAACGGCACGCGGCGCGATTCCCCTTCGTCGATGCCACAGGTGCCATCGACGCCTCCGTGATCTCTTCGCTGTCCCCGACCGGCGCCGGCTCGACAAGGTGATCCTGCCGCGGCTGGGCCCGGCGAAGCTCCGCGCGCTCCGCCCGCAGGCGATCGACAGCCTCTATGCGGATCTGCTAGAGCGCGCCGGCAAGGGCGAGCAGGCCACTCAGCGCGCAGTCCGTCCGGCGCACCCACCCCGACACCCCGGGTATGCTACGTCCCCATGGCTGAGGTGCTCCTCTTCCACCATGCCCAGGGGCTGTCCGCCGGGTGCCTCGCCTTCGCCGACGAGCTCCGCGCGGCCGGCCACATGGTTCACGCCCCTGACCTCTACGAGGGCCGTACCTTCGCGGAGCTCGAAGATGGCGTCGCCTACGCCCGGCAGGTCGGCTTCGACACGATCATGGAGCGCGGGCGAAGCGCCTCCGCAAACCCCGCCGTCCTGCACATGAGCCGCGTTCCGCATCCTGGGAGGGAGCCGCTATCCCTTCGCCCCGAGCGAACGTGCGTAGGAGGTGCCGCGTTCGATCCAAGCGGACAGCTGACGTTTCGTCCGAAGGTCCTCAGCATCGACCCGCAGCCACCCCTGCATCAGCTGGCCACGCATCTCCGCCAGGCGAGCGGGCGTCTTCGCGACGAGCCTGGCTGAGTCCGCCGGATCCACGCGTACCAACGCCCCGCCCTGACCGCTCGCGGCGATCGCCATGTTGCCGCCGACGAGGAAGGCGAGCCCACCGAACATCTTCCTCTCGGTCAGGTCGGGCTCCCCGGCCAGCAGGTCGCGCATGCGGCTGGCGAGGTCTCCATCGAAGGTCATCGGTATCGATCGTACGCGATGAGGTCCTGGTCGGCGGTTCCCATCGCTTCGCCAGGCCATGGCCGAGCGATCGCGGGGCCCGAGTGGATCGAGCGTTCGATCGGGCCGTCGAGTCCCGACCCGCTGGAACGTCGTAAGGTCGGCGGGTTGCTCGGATCCGACAGGAGTTGCGATGACGCCGCGCAACGGACATGACGCCGAGGAGGAAGGAGCACGAGGTGACGGAGGAGCTCTACCGAGATGGATCCGGCATCATCAGCCACCACCCCGAGGACGCGATCCTGGAGTTGGAGTGGCTCGAGGGCTCCGCCAACATGACCGACGACGACTTCATGCGGTCCATGGAGCGGTACGCGGCCTTCGCCCAGGAGCGCCGGACCCCCAACATGCTCGTGGACGTGACCCGGTTCGGGCACTCACCCGGCGAGCACGTCGGCCCGTGGCGGGACGACCACATCATCCCTCGATACAACGCGGCCGGGGTGAAGAGATTCGCGTTCCTGGTCCCCACGGGCGCGCCCGGCACGGTCGAGGCCGGTAGCCAGCCGGAGAAGGAACCCCCGGGCGACTTCCCCACCGGGTATTTCGAGGATCGACAGCACATCATGGAGTGGTTCGGCGCATAGTTGCGGCCGGCGCCCGGGCGGTCACGCACGCCGCGCGAGGACAGGATCAAGCGGTTCGAGAGAAGGGGATCATGCGTCGCGCCATCTGGTCGTCGCTCTGTGTCGTCGTGGCATCGTGCGGTCATTCCATCGGCGGACGCGATCCGGCACGCCTTCGGCACCATCTGCTCGGCGCTCTCCCAGATGTCACCGACGCTGGGCGGGATGGCCTCGGGCACAGTCCCTCGAGCCGAGACCGTCCGCAAGCTGACCGCGGTCCAGGACCAGCTGGGGCAGGGCGCCTCCCAGGTCGCGGCGTTCGGGTCGGCGTACTCGGCCCTCGCCACCCAGGTCCGCAAGACCGACCACGACATCGGGCGGATGAGGTCGGCGTTCGAACGGGGCACGAGCGGGACGCAGGTCATCGAGACGTTCTCTGGGCTCCTCTCGAACGATCTGGACAGCCTGGCGGTCGACGGGTACGCCTGCCCCTGAGATCGAGTGCAATCGCTCGGCCAACCGGAGCGCGACGTACCCGAGATGCTTGACCGTTCGGCCGGCACGCGAGGATAATCTGGCGCCCGCTGGCGGCCTGAGCTCGAGAAGGGGGTGGATCCAGGCCCGATCAAAGCCAGTCCAGCGTCTTCGCCGTATCCGGGCCGTGGGCCGGCGGATGCAGCGCCCACGTCGACCGGTCCGTCCGTCGCACTGAGGAGGACAGATGAAGGCAACCCGTGCAACGTGGCTGTGGAGGGCGACGGTCCTGGCCGCCCTCGTGGCGCTCGTCTCGGTTCCGGCGCTCGGCTCGTCTTCGCCGTCCCAGGCGGTCTCGCCGGGGGCGCTCTCGCACCTCTCGCAGGTCGTCAGCCTCCGTACCTGGCTGAGCGACCCCGCCCAGGCCCCCGCCACCCTCCAGGCCCGGTTCCGGAACGCCCAGGCCTACGCCGCCCTGATCAAGGGCGCCCACGCGAGGGGCGCCGCGCTGCCGACCTCGCCGCCCTTCGGCGACCGGATGAACTTCGACGGCTTCGGCCTGCCCCAGAACGAGGAGTCCGTGGCGGCATGCGGGGGGTCGACGGTCGAGGGCACGAACGACTACCGCGGCATCCTGAACAACGAGGTTGACTTCACTGGCTGGCACCTGTCCACGGATGGCGGCGAGTCCCTGACGAAGGAGGGGCTCCTGACCTCGATCGACGGGCTGGCCTCCAGCGGCGACCCGGCGTATCGAGCGGACGCCAGCTGCAACTTCTACGCGGCGGACCTGAACTTCACGGTGTTCGACCCCTTCACCGCGGGCACCAGCGGGGTGGGCGTGTACCGATCCGACGTGGGCACGCTGCTCTCATCGAACTGCGATACCTCGGGCGAGCCGTTCAGCAGCGACCCTGACTGCTGGCCGACCCGTACGCTCGTGGCGACGAACGCCGCCGGCGACTTCCTCGACAAGGAGTGGATCTCCGTCGGCGACACGGGAGACGGCGAGCACGTGTGGGTCACGTGGTCGGACTTCAACTTCACGAACCCGCAGTTCCCCTTCACGGCGTCGATCATGGCGTCGCGGTGCGAGGCGGACCTCAGCAGCTGCTCGGCGCCGGTGAAGCTGTCCGGCAGCGAGAAGGACATCCAGTTCAGCGACCCCACGATCGGTCCCGACGGGCGGACGTACGTGTCGTGGGTCCACGTCCTCGGCGAGCTCTCCGGGAACCCCCAGAAGTTCGTCCTGGAGCTGCGGGTGGCCGAGCCCGGCAGCACCACGTTCGGGCCGACCCGGCAGGTGGCCGTGATCAGCCAGCCGCTGCCGTTCGGCGGGCTGCTGAACGCGAACAACTTCCGCATCGCGTCGGTCCCGAAGACCACGGTCAAGCTGGTGAACGGCGCTCCGCGCGTGTTCGCCGTGTGGGACGAGTGCCGGTTCCGGCCGTTCGGAACGATCTGTGAGGAGGCCCGGGTCCGGATGGCGTTCTCCGACGACTTCGGTGCGACGTGGACCACGCGGACCGTCTCGGTGAACGGCCAGAACTACTTCCCATCGATCGCGAACGACAGCTCCGACGGGCAGGTCGCCGTGGCGTATTACACGAACCGGTTCGACGTCGGATACCAGAACGCGCAGGACGTGGAGCTGGTCACGATCGACGCGGCGACGGGGAACGTGGTGAACCGGCAGCGGGTGACGGGGCAGTCGAACGAGACCGAGGCCGACTGGAACTTCTCCAGCGGCTTCATCGGCGACTACATCGACCTGGCGGCTGCCGGCGGCACCGCGTACGTCGGCTACAACTCGAACATCCACAACGTGAAGGTGTTCGGGGTGGGCGGGGCGCCCGTGCCCCAGCAGGACAACTTCCTGTCCGTGCTCGGCCTGTAGCGGACCGAACGAACGACGGCGGGAGACGGTGGAGCCCCGGGGACGCCCGGGGCTCCACCCTCGAAGTGATGTCAGTGGTGGATCGGAAGGTGCGTACCCATCCACCAGAGCGCTCCTCCCACCAGGGCGCACACCGCAGCCAGGAGGAGGATGAGCTCGAGCGCGGCGACCAGGCGGTGCCGGCCTGGGCGAGGATCGTCCGGTGACCCGGGTCGGGTGATCATGAAGGCGCGAGGCCGGCGAACGACCTCGATCCTCCGGTGGACCGCCCCCGCGGCGGAGAGGACGGAACGCAGGCCACGCCTGAGGATGCCCGTCCACCGAGCACGGAGGTGACCACCGACCATCACGGCCTCGCCACGACCGTATGTCCATGGGGCGCCCAGGGCAAGGGTCACCCGGGAAGCTCCGCGGATCCGCGCCGTCGGGTAGAACCCAGTCCTCGCGGACCGCGTCGAAGGTCCTTCAGACCCGCCGGCGGTACTTGCTGATGGCGAGCGGCGCGAAGACGGCGATGATCGCGGCGATCCAGGCAAGCGCCTGCCACAGCGTCCTCGCGACGGGCCCCCCGAGCATCAGCCCCCGTGTGGCGTCGACGACCTTGGTGATCGGGTTGACCTTCACGAAGGCCGCGAGCCATCCCGGCATGGACGACGGCGGGGCGAAGACGGAGCTCGCGAAGGTGAGCGGCAGGATGATCATGAACCCCCACGTGTTGACCGCCTCCGGGCTCTTGGCGGCGATGCCCGTGAACGCCATGGGCCAGCACACCGCGACGCCGAAGAGCGTGGACAGGGCGAGCGAGCCGATGGCGCCGGCGAACCCGCCGTGGAACCGGAACCCGAGGGCCACGCCGAAGCCCGCGATGATCAGCACGCCCCACAGCACCCGAACGGTGTCGGCCATGATCCGTCCACCGACCACCGAGGAGCGGGAGATGGGCAGCGAACGGAACCGGTCGATCACCCCTCGTTGGAAGTCGACGTTCAGTCCCAGGGCCGTCTGGAACCCCGTGAAGGCGATCCCCTGGATCAGGATGCCGGGGAGCGCGTACTGGAGGTATTCGCGGCTCGACCCCGCGATCGCGCCGCCGAACACGTAGACGAACAGCACCAGGAACATCAATGGCTGGATCGTCATGCCCACGAGCTGCTCGGGATCTGACCGGATGTGCAGCAGGTTGCGGCGCATGATGACCAGGGTGTGCCGGATCGCCTCGCCGGGGGCGATCCGTCCCGGGACGGCGACGGCGCTCATGGGGTGCTCCTCTCCATTCGTCGGTCGTCTCGTTGATCGTCTTCCCGGTCCCCGTCGGTCGGGTGGCCGGTCAGCGCGAAGAACACCTCGTCCAGGCTGGGCCGGCGCAGGGCCAGCTCGGCGACCGTCACACCGTCCTCGTCCAGGCGCCTGGACGCGGTCCGCAGCATCCCCGGATCCGGGACCGGGACGGTCACGACCTGGGTCTCGCGGTCCACCGAGGCCTCAGCCCCGGACACGTCGGCCAGGACGCGGGCCACCGCGTCGACGTCACGGGCTTCGAGCGGCCGAGCCTCGACGACCTGGCCGCCGATCTTCGCCTTCAGCTCGTCCGACGTGCCGGCGGCGATGACCCTGCCGTGGTCGATCACGACGATGCGGTCGGCCAGGTTGTCGGCCTCGTCCAGGTACTGGGTGGTCAGCAGGACCGTGGTCCCTTCCCGCACCAGACCGTTGATCATGCCCCACAGCTGGTGGCGGCTCCTGGGGTCCAGTCCGGTGGTCGGCTCGTCCAGGTACAGGAAGCGAGGCCGTCCCACCAGGCTCGCGGCCAGGTCGAGGCGCCGGCGCATGCCACCGGAGTAGGTCTTCACCGTCTTCCCCGCCGCGTCGGTGAGCTCGAACGACTCCAGCAGGCCGCTGGCCCGAGCTCGAGCGTCCTTCCGCGGCAGCCCCAGCAGGCGTCCCAGCATGTACAGGTTCTCCTGGCCGGAGAGCAGCTCGTCCACGGCCGCGTACTGGCCGGTCAAGCCGATCAGACGGCGGACCTGCCCGGGCTGACGAACGACGTCGTACCCGCCAACGCGAGCGCGACCGGCATCCGGGCGCAGGAGCGTGGCCAAGATCCTGATGGCCGTCGTCTTGCCGGCCCCGTTGGGGCCGAGGAGACCGAGCACGGACCCCTCGTCGACCTCCAGGTCCACCTGGTCGAGGGCGCGGACCTTCCCGAAGGATCTGCCGAGTCCCTCGGCCACGATCGCCGGTTCCGTCATCCGTCACCTCCTTCTCTCCGGCGAACCAGTCCAGCGTCCGGTCGCCATACGGCCGCCGATGAAGCCTCGCATCTTACGCGAAGCCTCCGACAGGGATCCCGTTCGCGAGGAGGAGCGTCTGCGCCGCTCAGCGCCACGATCCGGCCGCAATCGGCGCCCGGCGCCCCCGGATCAGGCGCCGGTGACGTCGGTCGGTGCGGTCTCCTCGAGCACGCGCTCAGCTGTGCGGGTCGGGCGAAGCAGGATGGCGGCGAGCGCGATCCCCACCGCGAGGCAGCCGGCCCCGATCATGAACGCGACGTGGTACCCGCTCGTCAGCGCCGCCGCGGCCCCCGTGCCGAGGGCGATCAGGTGGTTCGAATGGCTGGTGGAGATGCTGGCGAGGACGGCGAGGCCCAGGGCGGCGCCGAGTTGCAGCGTCACGTTGGCCAGGCCGGAGGCGACCCCCGAGTCGCTCGGACCGGCGTCGGCCATCGCTAGCGTGACGCCGGGGGTGAACGCGAGGCCGGCACCGAGCCCGAACAGGAGCATGCCCGGCAGGACGTCGGTGACGTAGTTCCCCTGGACCGGCATGCGGCTGAACAGGACGAGCGCGCCCGCCGACAGCACCAGGCCCGGGATGAGCGTCGCCTTGGCGCCGACGCGCGCCATGACCCGCGCCGTGATGCCCACCGAGAAGACGCCGATGACGAGATTGAGGGGGAGGAATGCCATACCGGTCCGGATGGCGCTGTACCGGAGCACATGCTGGAAGTACAGCGCTCCCATGAAGAACGCGCCGAACAGCCCGACGGCGAAGAGCGCCCTGATCCCGTTCGCGACCGAGCGCGTCCGGGAGCGGAAGATGTGGAGGGGCATGAGCGGACGGCGGACCGTCGCTTCGGTGACCAGGAACGCCGCGCCGAGAGCCACCGCGCCCGCGCCGAACCCGATCGTCCGGGAGGACGCCCACCCCCAGTCGCTGGCCTTGACGATGGTGAAGACGGCGAGCGTGGGCGCCGCGATGGCCAGCACGGCGCCGATCGTGTCGATCCCCTGACCGACGCCGAGGCCGGGCGACTCGTCGATCAGGACCAGGCCCAGGACCGACGCCACGATGCCGATCGGCAGGTTGATGAAGAAGATCCAGTGCCAGGTCAGTGCTTCGGTCAACAGCCCGCCCACCAGGAGCCCGATCGACCCACCCGACGAAGCGACGAAGGCGTACACGCCCATCGCCTTCGCTCGCTCCCGTGGCGCTGGGAACATGGTGACCAGGATCCCGAGGATCATCGAAGCCATGAGGGCGGCGGCCGCCCCCTGCACGAACCGCGCTCCGATCAGCAGGGCCTCACTGTTCGCAAGGCCACAGAGCAGCGAGGCGACCGTGAAGGCCGCGGTGCCGGCGATGAAGACCTTCTTGCGTCCCACGAGGTCGCCCAGCCGCCCGGCCAGGAGCATCAGCCCCCCGAAGGTCAGCAGGTAGGCGTTCACGACCCACGCCAGCGACGCTTGCGAGAAATGCAGGTTCCGCTGGATCGTGGGCAGCGCGACGTTCACGACCGTGACGTCCAGAACGATCATGAGCTGGCCGACGCAGAGCACCACCAGGGCGGCCCATCGTCGACGGTCGCCCGACGCCCTCGCGGCCGTGCGTGCATCGTCCAGGTCTTCGTATCGGGTAACGGACATCCAACCCTTTCGTACTGGGGACTGCTCGCACAACGCTCCGCGCGGACGACCTATTCCAGGTAGCGAACGAAGCGAAGCTCCGGGCGCGCCCCGAGCGCCCGGGAGAGGCGCTCGATGGTCCGACCGGTGGGAGCGTGCGCCGCGTGCTCGAGCCCGACGACGAGGCTCACGGACGCCCCCATCCGCCTCGCCACCTGCTCCTGGGTGAGGCCAAGTTCGTGCCGCATCCGGAGGAGCTCGGCGGCCACTTGGTGGGCGAGGTCGTCCTCAGCCGAACGCTCCTTCACCGGACGACCCTAGCCCCGGCGCTCCGGTTGCGTGGCCACTCATGCGAACTCCAAACCTTGATCGTCGCTCGGGCGCTGGCCGATGCTCGGTTCAGGTTCAGGCTCGACGGCGGTCACTGCGTCGTCGCGAGCCCTCCCATGGTCGGGGACCGGCCGTGGAAGAGCACCGGATCGCCGCCGGCCCGGTGGAACGGTCCCACGGCCGCGAACGGCGTCTTCGGCGCCGCCATCGATTCGTTGCACGCTCCGAGCGTCTGGATCGTGCACGTCGAGCCGGGCTTCGCCACCGTGAAGACCGTCAGGACCCGGTTCCTCGCGAACGAAGCCGACGTGTAGTCACTCACCATGTACCCGCTGAACGTGAACGGGAGCGAGGCGTACGAGATCGGCCCGGCGACCTGGGTGGCCGTGCTCCAGGTCGATCCGCCGTCGGTCGACTCGATGAACCCGTAGGCCAGCTGGCAGTTCGACGAGCAGTTCGCCTGGGGCAGGAAGTAGTACACGAGAGCGATCCTGGCCGTCGGCCCGGAGGTCCCCGGCTGCACGGCGATGCCGGGCAGCACGTGGTCCACGTTGCTGGTCGTGCCGTCGATCGGCACCCGAGCCGGAGCGCTCCACGTCTTCCCGTCGGACGAGATGCTCGTCACGATGTCGTTCGAGCTGCAGCCCGCGCGGAACCGGCAGTCGTACCAGCTCACGTACACGTTGCCGGCGGCGTCGACGTCCGCGGACGGCACGTCGAGCCCGCGCAGATTCCCCGCCGGGGCGTGCTGCTGGAGCGAGGCGATCGTGAACGGCCCCTTGAACGTGGCGCCCCCGTCGTGGGACGTGAAGGACTCGGCCGCCGAGATCGGGTTCGTGTCGGCCACCACGACGACGTCGCCGTTGGGCTGCGGGACCGCCTTGCTGCCGATCACGCTGGCCGACGGAACGCTCGCCACCGGGGTCCAGGTCAACCCGCCGTCGACCGAGGTGGCGATCTTCAGCGGAGCTCCGAGGCCGAAGTCGTCCCACGTGAAGTAGCAGGTGCCGTAGTTCGGGCTGGTGGGAGTGTCGTCGCACGCGACCCACGTGCTGTCGAAGTTGCTCCCCCCCGAGGCCTTGGCCACGGTCAGCGGGTTGCCCCAGGTGAGACCGTCGGTCGAACGGGACACGGTGATCGCGGTTCCGACGAAGGGAGAGGACTTCGAGTCCAGGGTCCCCATGAGCCACTGGCCGTGCTTCGCGTCGTAGGCGACCGAGGGGTCGGTGGACCGCTTGTACGGACCTGGCGGGGTTGAGTTCACCGTGAGGGCAGGAAGGATCCCGTTCGTCCAGCTCCGGCCGTTGTTCGTCGACGTGGCCCAGCCGATGGCCGAGGCTCCGCCGTCCTGGTAGCGACCGACCTGGAAGATCGAGACGGTCGTGGCCCCGTGCGAGAGCGTGTCGGGCTCGACCTCGGTCGCGTGGTACACGCCGGAGTCGAGGTTCGTGAAGGCGTCCTGACTGACCACCTTGATCGCGACGTTGGCCTGGGCGGGCGAGCCCAGCAGTACCAACATCAGTGCGGTGGACAGGGCGGCCAGGGACGCACCGAGGCGCCGAACGGGCGATGATCTTCCGAGCACGACGTACCCCCTTCTGGTCGAACACCGACAGCGGACCGGACAGAGCGAGCATCCGGGTCGTCAACCCTACGGAGGTCCTCGCCGGAAGGTCAAACCGAGCGAACGAAGGGAGAGGCCGCCGGGCACGGCGGCCGGCCGCCCGAGCGCGGTCGTTTACTTCGAAGCAGGGCCAGCGTAGGAGGGCATCGTGAGCCGGCTGGAAGAGCTCGCCGACGCCGCCCCCCAGGCCCGGGACCGGTACGTGGACGTCCTCCGCGC
>WNGK01008810.1_pt1 | contig 11175 bp, 9 predicted proteins | sample 5400601 | NCBI WGS metagenome assembly WNGK01 (sample SAMN13153376, study PRJNA577476) | soil metagenome | isolation source: 60 cm soil or saprolite under Garry oak tree replicate 1 | place: USA:California | collected 2016-06-15
TCTCATCGCGTTGATACCGCTCTGGTTGGGTCACCATGAGTTCGAGCAGCTTCTCTTCTGGCTTCCATTCTTCAAAAGAGGCTCCATCGGAGCGGAGAACGAGAAAGTCCGGGGTATGCAGCGCCTGGGTTGGACGACCAGATGGCCCCTGGTAATGGAGTTCCAGTTGATGAGGTTGATCAAAAAACTCCAGCACCTCTCGATCGTACTCCATGGTGTAGATGGCCCACAATTCCACGGTATGGCTTTCAAATTGGATCGAGACGCCCATTTTGCGGCTGGCGAATGTTCCACACACATTGAAGAGACGGCCCTGGACCCGGCGCGCAGGAGGAGAAGCACGAAGATGAGCAAGGAAATCACGTGTGGCAGTTGGAAGCTGAAGCCGATCACACCATTGCTCAAACGCGGAGGTTTTCATGCGCTGCTCCTTCTCATCAGTCTGACACTGCTGCTCACAGCATACCCAATTCTTGAGCCAAAAACAAGGGAGTGACGCATTTCATCGCCACATTGACGCAATTCATCGCCCGAATCAGGCGTGAAAGCTCTTTTCGCAGTGCAAATTTCGGGGTTTTCTCTATGCAACTTTTGCGGGCAGGTTTATGGGTCAATTTCGAGTTTGGGCAAGGATATGTGTCAGAAAAGAATGGAATATGAGTTCAAATCAAGCTCAATGAGTTGGCGATTTTATGCATCAAAAGTGGCGAATTTATGGTCTTTTCGACAAGCAAGAACTTATCCACAAGGGCGGTGTTTCCTCCCCTTGTCTGAAGTTGGGGACTCCATATCACCAAAGAAAGTTGAGGAAAGGTGGTAGAATCATCGCTATCGATGATGTTATCCCACTGTCGAGGTCTGGTAATGAGCCATAGGATATGCGATAAACGAGGATGAGTTACCGACACGCTTTGTCATGCGCGATGCGCACGGTCGCAGTATTGACTTTCATACCGTCATTTTTGATCATGAGGGAGATGGTATTCAGCAGTTGCAGGATGGGAGATTATTTCACTATCCCAGTCACGGTTTCACGGGAACAGGTCAAATCGAAAACCAAACTGTGCGCTGCCTGACCGCTGAGGTACAGGTTCTCTGTCATCTCGGCTATGAGCCTGACGAGAACGATTATCATGACATGTTTCTGCTTGAAAAGCATTTCAAGATAAGGCTTCCTGCTCCATATAGCAGTGTCCAGTGATTACAGGAGCACAAATAACCATGAGGAGTTAAGCCGAGCGCTCAACAGAAACGTCCGGGCTATACAGTTAATCTCTTCATTTCGCGACGGCAATGCCGTTGTGGGTCAACACTTTGTCGATCTCGTTCTTTAAGCGACTCGGATGAGGTCCCATCAGTCGGCCAATCATCTGACCATCTTTGAAGATCATCAGTGTAGGAATGGCCTGAATGCCGAGGTCGGCAGCTAAGCGGTTATTCTCCTTGCTTGCATCGATATCCATCTTCGCGAAGGCCAGTCGTCCCTTGTACTCATCGCTCAAACGTTCGTAGACGGGAGCAATAGCGCGGCAAGGACCGCACCAGGCAGCCCAGAAATCAACGATCACCGGAATATCGGACTTGATCACCTTCTGCTCAAAGTCCGAATAATTCACATGGAACAGGTTGGCATGGGTATCCATATGCTTTCTCAGCTCACTTTCTGTATTTGAGTAGGCATCTATCGTCTTGTTCGTAGATGCTGCTATTCAAGATAATAACATGGCTCAGTTCTCTATTCTGACCCTATACCTTGTATACGTTTTTCTTTGCCTAAAAGAAAGCATCCCACCAGGTAGCTCAGGAAACCACCCTTGTGAGATGGCAGCCTGAGCCACTACACCATCAAATTTGTTCCGTACAAGAGACGAGTGAGGTACCGAAAATGTGATATTTAGGCATGATCCAAACGGCGCAGCTCGATCTTGCCATCGCGCAAACGTACCGCGAAGGTCGGCTCGGCATACACTGCCGGGCCATTCACCACAGCGCCGTCGCTCATGCGGAAGCAAGAACCATGCCAGGGGCAGGTAACAGTCCCATCCTTGTATGTACCCTTATCCAGGGGGTCGCCCATGTGCGTACACGTCGCGCCGATGGCATAGATGGAGTTGCCCTGCTTCAGCAAGACTGCCGCGATACCCGCCGCATCGACACGGGTGAGTTTGCCCTCGGCCAGGTCCTGCGCGTTCATCACGGCGACATAGTCATCTGAACCGCCCTCCCACGCCGCGTGGTTCACGCCAATGCCCTTGGCGAAGACCAGCTCACCGCCTAAATATGCAGAGAAGAGCGAGACGGCATAACCGGCAGTCGAGAGATATACTCCTGCCTTACGATTGCCCGTGAGGCGCATTATCAGTGAGGCGATGTTCGTCAGCAAGATGCTGCCGTTCAGCAGCCCATGCAAGAATCCTACCCGGCGGTCGGTTCCGTCCAGGTCGCTCCAATCGGTCACGCCTGTCACCGCGGCGCCGGTCGCTCCCAGGATGCCGAGCAGTAACGTGAGGTCAGAACTGCGGGCAACCCCCTCATCTTCATTGCCTAGCCATGCCATATCCAATATCATGGTGCCACTCCACGCGCCAAGCGGCACGTCGGTCAACACGGGATGTATTGGATGCCCAAGCCAGGTCCCGTTGAGGTAATCCTTGATTTTGCGGTTGGGTTGCCCCGGCTGACCGAATAGTTTCAATAGCCAGCCCTGGAATGGCGCTGCCAGCCTGTCAAGCCACGTCTGTCGCTCCACAATGTTTCCAATTGCATAACGCAGCGGTGGATTCATTGGGGGCGTTTCGGCCCAACTTTTCTGATCAGCCGGCATTACTTCTGAAGTCATAGGTCATGATCCTTTCTGGAAGGCAACACATCGCCTGTATTGCATTCTTTAATCAACGAGAAGCCAACAATAATCGCAGGGCGGGTTAATGCCCAGTATCGAAAAAGGAACGTCCGGCGTGCATTCTTGCTCTATATACTGCGCTACCTTCGGATTGTGCGCGTAAAAATGCCGGGCACAGCGTAATGCGCTCTGCATTGAACGAAAATGCACACACATCTCCTCTTGCGCAGGTAATCGAACATAGGTGAAACCCTGCTGCGCCAGCCAGTCATAATCCTGCAGGCGCGGCCAGATAATGACAACTTTCCCCCCAGGTTTTGTTACCCGCCGAAGTTCTGCCAGACCAGCTTCACCTCCCTGTGCCTCTTCAGCTGTAAATGCGGAACAGGAAATGGCGAGGTCAACACTCTGATTAGATAATGGAAGCGCGTCAAAACGTCCCTGGCATAATACTGCGCGATTCGAGTCCAGTTTCTTTTGTAATATGCGCAGCAATCCCGGCGATGGCTCAACAGCATAGACCTTTTTCGCCCCATAGCGCACGCACTCCAGTGAGGCTCGCCCACTTCCCGCTCCGGCATCGAGCACGATATTCCCGCGCACATCCGGCTCTAACTGCTGAAAAATCTGGGGATGCAGTTGCTCCCCCTCGGTCAACTCCTCGTAGAAATCTGGCGTTTTCCAGTACGTCAGTTCCCAGAAGAGCCGGTCAAGCACTTCGTGACGAGCAGCCTCTACCCGATCCTCCGAAACGGTGCCTTGGAACTCGGCCAGAAACGATGCGCGTTTTGCCGTTGGCATATTGTCTATAATACGCTGCACCAGTTCCTTCGGCATACCACGCAGACTATATGCCAGCTTCTCTACTGTCAAGCCGAACCCATTACTACAAAGGATACTCCGTAAGGTCGCATCATCAAAGACCATCACATCTTCCATGTGAAATGGATTCTCAAACTGCGGGATAACATCAGCATCGAACCATCGATGCGCTGGCCAGTGGTCGCGCGGGAGCAAGGCGTATTGCAATCGTTCATCACCTTCGCCGGCGAAGTGCGTTGATGAGGCTTTCGATTGTGCAGTTCGGGAATTCTTCGCATCCATCGGCATCTACTCTTTAACAGGCTCGCCATGCTGCATGAAGCAGGCAATTTGACACTTTCGATAGTACCAGTTCTGTCCGTTTGTGAGCAAGTCAACAATAGAATTCTCGTTGTTTATGACCTTATTCACATTACCACTGTGAACTCATCGACTGTACTCTATACATTGCGGTGCTAAACTAACAGACAAACAGGCTATAAAACGTATCTAACCTGATAAAACTAGAGTAACTCATCGTATAAAAAAGCAAAGCTATGAGATATGCTCATCTATGAGAAATTATCTCCCCGTGGGAGGATTAATTAAGTATGTATCAATGTGAATTTTGTGGCTCTGACCTGCCCGATGACGCGCGTTTCTGTGGGAATTGCGGGAGGCTGTCCAATTCTCCAGCAGACGGTCAAACACGTGTCAGTGACCTGCAACTCGTGAAGGGTTACCAGAGAGGTGCACCCAACCGTATCAGCCAGCCGGGCATTTCTCCTTTGTCCCCTTTGCCTCCTTCGCCTTCCTTCTCCTCTGCGCCCAAGTGGAATACCCACTCACCGCGGGGGGATGCGGTATTACTCGATAACAATACGCCTACGACACCCTTGAGCGATGAAGAAGAGGAAAAGCGGCGGCGCGCGGCTATGCTGGGTATGGGGCTGCCTCTCCTGGGCATTGGCGAACAAGCCATCGGCAGCAATGGCCCTATGGTACAAGGAACGCCCCAAATCAGCAGCGTTCCCTCTGTACAGGGCACTCCACACCTACCCGGCGGCTCTTCAGGCGGCGGGCTACACGCAGGTCTAACGGCAGCAACACCTCCTCCTGCCGCTCCATCTATGCCGCCAGTTTCACACCTTCCGGCGACTACTTCACCGGGTCATACCCTGCACCCGCAGCATCCTCACCACCCGCATCATCCTCAGCATCCTCAACACACACCAAAGGGCTGCGCTCCGGCATTGATTATCACAGCCATTCTGATTCCTATCATTATTATTGCCAGCATCATAACTCTCGGCCTGACGTTATTCGCCCCCAGTTTGTCGCTGAGTGGCAGCAGTAGTGTCGCGGTGGGTGGGACTCTCTCGCTGCACGGTAGCCACTTTTTTCCCGGCAGCAGTGTCACACTCACGCTTGACGGCTCTACTCCGCTTTACGTTATTAGCCAGCGGCCAGGAAAACAGACTGCCAATGTAGTGCAGTATACATTAAGGGCGACAGCAGCGCAGGTCTATTCGTCACTGGCGCCGGCGAACAGCATTACCGTTGGCGGTGATGGCACATTCAGTATAAATATTCCTATCAATGCAAGCTGGTCGATAGGACAACACACCATTCACGCGAGTGAGGCGCTCAGCCATCGCAGTGCGACACTGGCATTTACCATTCTACAGCCCGGAGGCCCCCCTACCGGGACAGTCACGCCAACCGTTACGCCGTCGGTGACAGTCACGCCATCCGTAACGCAAACCGCACCTTCTACACAACCAGGACTCAGTTGTATCAATCCATCATCGGTTTCGCTCGGCCCGGTGAGCGAGCATTACTCTCAAACGGTATCAACAATGGTCACGCTCTGTACCAACGGGACAGGCGCTGTGAACTGGACAGCCAGTTGGGATCAGCAAAAGGCATTCTGGCTCACGCTCGATCATACAACGGGACAGATCAATGCACCTGGCAAGGCACAAATCAATGTCAGCGCCAACGCCTCTCAATTGGCTGCGGGTTCCTATTCAACAACCATCACCTTCAGCAGCGCATCTAACAATGTGACAGAGTCGCTCAACGTGTCCTTTACGGTGCAGGCCGGGTGTATCACAGGTACGCCAAACTCGCTCTCGTTCACAGGAGTTGCCAACGTGAACGATCCCGCAACTCAAACCGTAGCAGTGACGAACTGTGGGATCATCAGTACGTGGTCTGCCCAAACGCAAACCAGTGATGGAGCGAAATGGCTCTCTGTAAATCCAACGAATAATACACTGGGCGCGGGAGCGAGCACAAATGTAACGATTACCGCCTCAAACCTGAATGCGAAGCTTGCCGCGAATACCTATACTGGCACCGTCACGTTCACTATCGGCTCAAGCTCGTTCGTGGTAAACGTGACGTTGACAGTGCAGCCTGCTCCCATGCTGTCGGTGTCGCCATCAACCGGACTTATTGGCAGCCAGCAATGCGGAACTTCCAATGGATACTACATCTGCTATGCCACGCTGACCAACACTTCGACCTCCCTGAGTCTCACCTGGTCTACCAGCAGTAATCTCTTACCTGGCATCATCTTCAAGCCAAACGGCGGCACGTTGACTCCGGGACAGTCAATACGCGTGCAAATCGACATACCGCAAAATGACTGCGCAAATTCAGCCAGTTTAACCTTTACAGGGCCTGGAAATAGCGTTACACTATCCTGGACATGTTACCTCATCGGATAGTAAAAGCGGGAGAGATTCGGGGCATGGAAAACGATGCACTGATCGGGCAGCAACTGGGGTCCTACCTCATCCAATCCAAACTGGGTGAAGGTGGTATGGCGCGCGTGTACAAGGCCTACCACGCGCGTTTGCGCCGCGAAGTGGCCATCAAAGTCATCCTTTCGCAGGTGGCGGACCAGGCCGACTTCAAAGTGCGCTTTGAACGCGAGGCGCAGCTGGTCGCCAGTTTACAGCACCCCAATATTGTGGCCGTCTACGACTTCGGCGACTATGGGAAACTGACCTACCTGGTCATGCAGTACGTGGGCGGCGGCACTCTACGCGACACATTGCGCGGCGGTCACGCGCTCGATCCACGCCAGGCCACCATGTATACCATCCAGATGGGCAAGGCGCTCCATCACGCGCACCTGCGGGGTATCGTTCACCGCGATGTGAAACCGCAGAATATGCTGGTTTCAGCCACCGACGCCAACCAGCTCTTGCTCTCAGATTTCGGCATCGCCAAGCTTTACGATACGCGCCACGAACCGACTATGCTGAATATTGCTGGCGGCCCCGTCAGCAGCGACCCTTCACTCACCAGTGTTGATCAAATCGTGGGAACCGCTGAATACATGGCCCCTGAACAGATCAACGGCAAGCCTGTCGATGCCCGTACCGATGTCTACGCCCTGGGTGTCGTGCTTTTCCAAATGCTGACAGGGGAAGCGCCATTCCGCTCAACTACCATCCACGGGCTTTTATTTCAACACGTCTACACACCGCCGCGCCCGGTACGCGAATTTAACCCGTATGTTTCGGAAGCCCTGGAACAGATCGTTGCCAGGGCGATGGCGAAAGCGCCCGCAGACCGTTTCCAGTCAGCCGAGGAAATGGCCCAGGCGCTAGAGGCGGCCAACACGAATGCCACCTATAACCTCCCACCTTCAGTTCCGCTCAGGCCCATCACCGGGGGAGCAACTCATGAATCCTTAACCAGCCCATCACAAAACCGCCCTTCATTTTATGGGCCGCAGTCACAGGTGGGTACACCCGGCGCTGCATCCGTCTACGGGCAGCAGCCAGCATTCGGCAACACACCCGCCTATGGAACGTCCAGGCGCACCACCGATCCGGGCGGAGCAGGCTTCGTTGCTCCTCCGCTGCGCCATCCAGTACGCTGGCTTCCAGCCAGTTCGATCGGAGCCGCGCTGGTTATTTTGCTGGCAATCGTACTCATTCTAGCCAGAACGGGTGCATTGCCCTTTCTCAATAATGGCAACTCATCAATGACAGCCCAGTCTTTTACGGAAATTTTTCAGAACAACAATCGCAACTGGACCCAGGGAAATCTCAACGGGCTGACAGCAGGTGTGGAGCATGGAACGTATACACTGCAAGTCAGCGACAATCAAACCTATTTCCCACATCCCAATGTAGGAACGCTCCCTGACAACTTTACGTTAACAGTCAGCATGGAACAAGTAAGCACCAGTTCAGCTTTCTACGGATTGGCTTTCCACTGGAGTCAAAATGGTACCAGCGTCTATTGTTATGCCTTGATCATCAATGAGTCCGGTCAATATCAACTTCTGAAATATGACCCCAATCAGTCTAATCAGTACAAGCAAATTTGGCCGAGTAATCATCCATGGTCAGCTATCAATTCAGGCCCTAATAAATCGAATACATTGCAAGCTACCGTGCATGGGAGCACATTTTCCTTCATGGTCAACGGCCAGCCTGTTCAAGTTGGGCCGAATGCCACTGACACTAGCTATACAGATCCCAGCAATCCATATACGGGCGGTCAACCGGCTCTCGTGGTAGCCGGTCCAGGTACGAGTTTTCTGGCCACATCGGTGCAGCTTACTACAATGTGAATTCGTGTACTTTTATCAGGAGCTTGCTCTCTAACCTTTCTTGCATACAATCTCACATCCGACATATACTATACGCCACATTGTATTTATTACCGGTGTACTCTCGTCTAGAAACACGAAACGTCTAAATCATGCTCAGCTTCCAGGATCAACTTCAAGTCGCCCAGGAAATCATGCAGCAGGCGGAGCGCATCGTCGCTCTGACGGGCGCTGGCATCAGCACCGAATCGGGCATTCCTGATTTTCGCAGCCCTGGCTCCATCTGGCTGGAGCAGCCACCCGTGAGCTACAAGGATTTCATCAGTAAAGCGGAGGCCAGACAACTCTACTGGCAGACACGGCGTAACCTCTCCGGGCAGGTGGCCGGTGCAAAACCCAACGCCGCGCACTACGCCCTTGCAGAACTGGAACGGATAGGGCGTTTACAGGGCATCATCACGCAGAATTTCGATGGGCTGCACCAGGATGCAGGCAACCGGCCCGAACGCATTGTAGAACTGCACGGCACCTCACGCGAAGCGGCATGTACCCTGTGTGGCGCGCGATCATCCATGCAAGAACTCCAGCAGCGCATAAACGCCGGAGAAATTGATCCGGTTTGCCCGCAGTGTGGAGGCTTTCTCAAAGCAGCAACCATCCTCTTTGGTCAACGCGTCCCAGAAGCCGCGCTGGCACGCGCCAGAGAACTGGCAACCTCCTGCGATCTCTTCCTGGTCGTCGGCTCATCCCTGAAAGTAATACCTGCCGCGACACTGCCGCGCCTGGCTCTCAGCCACGATATTCCCCTCATTATCATCAACCTGCAACCCACTCCACTGGACGATTACGCCGATGTCGTCATGCACGAAAAGGCGGGGCTTGTGCTGCCTCAACTGGTGGCACTGATGAGATTGACAGAACAAGCTGGGGATGGTTAGCTTCTGCACGACTCTATTTCTCTTTCTCAGCCAACTCTTTTACCTTCGGTAAGACTCGATCCCAGACTTGCGCGCTTAGATAGCAAATCTTCACGAGAAACACCCGGCGGGATATCGCAATGGGCAAAATAAGACCCAGGCCGCTCCGCTCAGTAGAGCATTCGACCTGGGTGGTTTGCGGTTTTAGACTTCAGGTACTTCTGGCAGGTCTCCTTCGTTCTCCACCATAAAGAGCTGGCGGATATCGTGAGGAAGTTGAGAGCGAACATTTTCGATCTCGCCCATGCTCACCGCCTCACAGAGAACTCCTATGACGACGCGAGCCTGCAAAGAAGCATCTTGCAGGTCAATACCTGCTCGTTCGCTCACAAGGCGGAAGAACTCCTCCAGTCCAAAGGGGTCGCCAATACCTGCATAAGGCTGTAGCAAAAACACCCCTATTTCTGGTGGAAGCTGTGAAGCCAGGTCTTTGGCTTCACCTCCTGCCAGGCGCTCTGCCAGCGTTGCAAGCGTGGCTCCTATGGCCAGCATGGCTTCCTCTTGCGAGTCCAGATCAGCGCGACGCTGCACCTTTGCGATAAATTCGTCAGACTTCAATATACCCTCCTTTCTCTAAACGAGGGATATTCATAACCACTTATCGCTTAGCGCGCAGTACTTTGCTGACCAGCGCCAAGACGCCGCGCCAGCAGCTGCATTGCGAATTGCGCGCGGTTACGGTCCTCAGTCTGGACCTGGCGTAAGAACTGTGTCAGTTCATTATCGCCCAACTGTTCCGCGTCACGGATGTACGTATCGTACGTCTCAGCAGCCTGCAGTGTATGATACAACACACTGATCAGGTTATAATACGGATTACTGGCGCCCGTAGCGCTTGAAGTGCCGCTGCCTCCCGTAGGGCTCTGGCTATATTGTGTCATTTACTCCTCCTTTGGTCTTGACTACTTCGATTTTACAAACGTATCCCTTCCCTTGCCACTTTTCCCATCCTCACACCTATCACGATTATTTACGAGGAAAAGTTTCCAGTTCGTCTATAAATAAGCGCGAGAATTGCATATATTTCTATAAATATGGTCATCAGTATGGTGGCTCTGCTGCGGTCTGCCCGTCGAGGAAAGTATTGCCTTTCACCCTTGACACAATTGAATATAATACATATATACCCCTATCAGGGGGGTATGGGTTTTGTAAAAAGCAAGTAATAGTATGCATACATAGCTATACAAGAGCGAGGGACACACCATGCAAGTACTCAACAGCATCGGACAAGCCCTATTTACATCCTTCAGTATGTTATGGGAAATCCTCTGGCCACTCATTCTTGGATTTACCCTCTCAGGTATCGTTCAGGCCGTTGTGTCTCATAACGCGATGGCAAAGACACTCGGGGGTGATGACCCAAAAAGCTTAACATTCGCCACGCTTTTTGGCATTGCATCAAGCTCTTGCTCCTATGCAGCCGTTGCCCTCGCGCGTTCCATCTTTCTGAAAGGCGCAAGTTTTACCTCTGCAATGGTATTCGAAATAGCCTCAACAAATCTAGTGATAGAGCTTGGGATTATCCTGATTGTTCTCCTGGGATGGCAGTTTACCGCTGCAGAGTTCATTGGCGGCATTCTCATGGTGATCTTCATTGCGGTGATCTTCCGCCTGGCCTTAACGCCAAAGCTTGTTCAGATGGCAAAAGCACATGCCGAAAAAGGCATAATGGGAAGAATGGAAGGGCACGCCGCGATGGACATGAGTATATCAGGCGGCGGGTCATTTTTCTCAAGACTCTTGAGTAAAAGAGGATTTACCGCGGTCAGTAACTTTTTCGTGATGGATTGGGCTTCTGTGTGGGTAGATATTGCGCTCGGACTGCTCATCGCCGGTGCGATAGCCGCGTGGGTTCCCAACTCGTTCTGGAATGCATTTTTCTTCTCCAACAATCCAACGCTTGCCAAAATCGAAGGCCCCCTGGTTGGCCCATTAGTCTCCGTGGTGAGTTTCGTCTGTTCTGTCGGCAATGT
>WNGK01007807.1_pt1 | contig 11174 bp, 19 predicted proteins | sample 5400601 | NCBI WGS metagenome assembly WNGK01 (sample SAMN13153376, study PRJNA577476) | soil metagenome | isolation source: 60 cm soil or saprolite under Garry oak tree replicate 1 | place: USA:California | collected 2016-06-15
GCCATGAAAAACGGGGTCCATCAGCCAAACAAGTTCATCTGCACTTATTTCGGGATCTGGGGCACAAGGGTCCCAGGCATCGGCATTACGGCTAGTCTCCTCCTCCATTGGCATGGGGGTTGAAACAAATGGCGCAGTCGGAGCTATCGGCGGAGCTGTCGTCCTTAGTGTCTCACCGCTTTGAATCGCCACCAAAGTGTTTTCGCGCCTATTTTGTGGCTTCAGACACGGTTTTTAGCGCTTATGGTTGCACTCACATTAAGCACAGGTTCTTGATCTTGATTTTGTGCGCCGACCTTTCGTTGAAAATATTCAGAAATACAAACGCCTCTCCAGCCAGTGTGACATCCTGGATCTTTCCAGTATTCCCTTTGTAGTGGTGTTGACCCACCACCTTCACCTCCTTTCCAATTAACCGCTGGTAGGGATTTTCTTTCATTGCCTTCCAATCCATTTTTAAGGTGGGGGTGGATCGTAGAGGTATAACCTTGTCATCCTCATAGAATTCGGTTTGGAGGGCGGAAACTGTAATCTAATGAACTCCAAATCAGTATACTGAATCAGGTTGTCCAACTTTAGCGCACCTCACTCCATTTCGCTGCGTCGAAGAGTGACAGATGAGAATCGGATACCATTGTCACCCATCCTATCGTCTCATCCTTTCCTACCCTTGCCCTGACACGATCACCCACCCTGAACTCCCTTGCGAGCTCCCAAACGCTTACACATGCCAGAAGATCCTGAGAAGGCAGATGAACATCCACCTCGTCACCTGAGAGGCTCATAACTTTCCCCAATAAGCCGCGGAATGGACCCCTCAGAATCTTGACGTGGTCGTTAATCTCCACCTTTGATGATTCAATCCATCTGCGAGTCTCGACCAAAGTGGAGGGCAACAATGCCTCGCATTCCAAGAAGCCATCCAGCTCCTGCGGAGTCGGAAGTGCCGAGCCCTCTTCGCAGATATACAGCTCTTTTCGTGACAAGACAAGGTATCCCTGAGAGGTGAATTCATTCTTCTGAAAAATGAGGTTACTCCCTTTGCCCTTCTTCCGGACACACTGATCCCCTAAATACAACCTGGCACTTTGGACGTTGAAGAGTTGCGGGGATGGCCTGGAACAAGAGGAATTTTCGTCATCGTTGTATCGGATTCGTGGGACCAGCCAGAGCTGAAGCAGAGAGGTTTTGGAAACGTCGACCACCAACGCTAGGTCACCTTTGTATGGGCGCAACTTCGTCGTGTTTCCTAACAGCCGCACCCATCCTTGAGCCTTGGGTCGAGGACTGGATGTCATTGACAACACCTCCGTCATCTTCTCCTGGGGAACGAGTCTCATTTTTGTCGGTATCAGCTCTGAGATTCCCGAGGCAGCTTCAGTCACTTGCTGGGATGTGCCTGCTTCCACAAAAATGCGGCCGGGAACGGTATGGCGCGCGAACGCAGACAAACAGCAGAAGGAATTGTTATGCGAGACGACCTTCTGCATTAAGTGGAATACCGTCACTTCCTCCTTTCCGACCTGTGTGATAATTAGGTACATCGCCCAAGAGGCTTGCTGGAACTATTACCATACCTGGCACCCAATCTCCCAGAGCTTGTCCCCAGGACGCGGGGCCGCCTGATCTCCATCGTCGTCCCCGCCATCCTCTTCGGATACCTGGGCTTCTCTGAGACCCCGCAGACGTGCGCGGTTTATGATCCCTTGCCAGTCCTCTTCGTTGAGTGCAACCCGATCGTATTCCGACTGGAGCTTCTTGTGCGTGTACAGCTCCGGCAGGTTGTCTTCCTGTTCATCGTCGTCTGAATTTCCTCCCTCAATATTCGAAACTGGATGGACGGTATTAGCACCCACCTTGCAGCAAGAATTCATCGACATCCTCGCTTTCGTTTGGGTCGTCAGTGTGTTCATCTTCTTCGACCCCAGCCTCCAAGTCTAGGAAATGCTTAAAATAATAGAAATGTCGTTTAACAGCGTTCCTGCTGTCATGGAGAACATTCCTTTACCTCGTCCAAACGTCGTCTCTTAGCTGCGCGATCGCTTGCCATGTTATTCTTATGTTCTCGTAACAAAACGTAACTAATAATAGTCTACTAATAATGGAGTGATGATAGAGGAAGAGAAGGTGTTCATATCGAAAATGGAACCATTATATCCCTGTGCGATTTAGGGTGGGTTTCACCACGTGATATGTGGGCCTTGTAAACCAAACACATGGGTTAATAAGCAAATAAAAGGCGACGAGGCTGACCACGGAGGCACGGTCACGTGGTGAAACCCACCCTAAAGTTTTGGTGCCCATCAACCGCGTTGATGGTGAGGACAGTTTTTCTTTTCACCATCACCACCACCCCAATAGTTGAGAAACGCAAAAGCAAGAGGATGTAATTGAACGATGACATACAAGTATCATGAAAAGTAAAATATGAGAAATAGTGTCCACCAGCCAAGAAGAAATAAACGAGGTGGACGAAGTCTTACGGACGAAATCCACGGAACACCAGGGTCATCAAGTCGTACCCAAAGTTTTCGGGAAGGTTAACGGTGGACAGCAGGCTAGAGGTGAGGTATGAATGAACGCACTGTTGCATGTCAAATTGAGGCATACTCGCATCTCCCAGAACCTTCAGAGGTCAGCCATTCGCCATAAGAGGCTCTCACAGTACCGTTCCTTTCACCAGCTGAACAAGGTGGAAGACGGCGCAGAACTCTTTGTTAAGTCCGCCGATACTCGATTTTCGCTCATTCGTCTGTCGCCTTCCCTATGATTTAGAATTTCAACTGACTATAGGTACTTACTGCGGTACATATGGGAACGCTAATTCAAAGAAATGTATCTATAAAATGGGCCGTGCAGAGGTGGTGATCAGTGTGATGGGTATTAGTCAATGCGAATGTTGCGAAAACATGGGTGCTCTGATGACTGTCGATAGGTTAGTTGGTCTAAACTTGGCGAGGGACAATTGTCATACAGGTGTCGGTGTTGAATGCTATTCAAACCATTACAGCCCCATCTAAGTCTTCCTCCTCCGTTTCCAATCTCTTTCGCTTGTTGCGTCCTGGGGCTGTGTTGTTTGCAGGATTTATCACCTCATTCTTCTTCTGCGCAGCACGAGCTTTTCGCTTGGCTTCTTGCGTGACTCGAAGGCCTCCCGCAATTTCGAAATGTTTTGCCTGCCGGTCTGGATGAAGCGGGATAGGAGCAACAAGAGAACGTGGTAGGGTTGCACGAAGGAGGTGCGCATTGTGGAATGCATGTGTGTTAATGACAAAGCGTTCGATGGGTTTGTGTTCAATATAGGTCTGGACCAGACCGGATTCGACACGCTCCTGCATTAATGGCTGCTTGCCCGATGCAGTACATTTTGAGAGAGGACAATCGTGCTGTACATTGTAGAGAAAATCTATGCCCTGCACATGTTGTTTAAAGTGTATTATTAAATATAGAGACCAGCAGCATATACATACAGTAGATGGAATAACCACATAGGTTGTTTCTTCATGGCGTCGAGCCAGCATTGGCATTCCAAAGATCTGATGTCGAGTAGAAAGGACTTGGAAAATGTCCAGGATGATGACAGCACGGTCGCTTGTGGTATTTGCCAAAATTTCGACAATGCGCCCAGTAATGAGTTCGCTGTGCTATATAAAAGGGTGTCAACTTGAAGGTGAATAATAACGTTTAACTTACATGTAACGGTGATCTTGCAAAGATCCATGATCCTATGAAACACTTGTCTTCAGAACGTGCAACAGCGAATCGGCAGGGCGTCCATTGTGAATCAACATCTTCTGAACTACAGTTAAGCGCCTTGGCGCCTTGTGTCTGGAACCAAGGGATGTACTTTCGGCTCTCTGCCTTCTGACTTGCACCTCGTTTGAGTGGTTCCAGTCTGAATGAACCTAAACATTGTAAGTAAATTGAGATGTAGAATAGAAATCAGGACCTACCGTTGACAAGGGGTTCTGCACTGGTCCAACCCACAAGAGCTTGGAGGGTCGGGTGAGCGTGAATGAAGTTACGGACAGAGGGCCCTGGTCGCTCCCATTCCCCATCTGCTGTTGGCCACCAACCGCCTGTGAGGCGATGTTTCAACGTTTCTTGCCCAGCTAATTGGAAGGCTATATCTCGACTTGGGGCTAGATGGTTTGAAAAGATAGAGCAGAATCTAAAGATAGCGTTGAAACACTCGAACACCTCCGTTGCGACCCCGACAAGTGGTCCAAAACGAAGGATATCTGCTTTCAAGTGCACAAGAAGGTGGAGTTTGAGTTTAGACGTCATTTTTGATGGGTCAATCATGGCGAATAAGTCGAGGACATTTGCGGCAGCTACCTCGACGTCAGACTGTGAAAGTTAAATCATTGAAATATGGATAAAACATAGCACTTCAAACATACGAGATATTCTTCCATATTCCGTATTTCTGGCATCCACAAGAGAGCAGCAAGTTCTCCCACTGCTTTTGTAAGAAGGAACCGAGTAGCATCTACAAGATCGTAGACATGAAAGACATTGACCTGTGCAATTGTTTTAAACTGCCGTCCAATTAGTGAGTTGGCATATTGCATGATGTAATTAGCGCGAATGGCATGGATGGAAAGCCCAGATCGTTCAGTGGATTGCAAACGAACAGAATAGATCTGTTTTTGACTAGCTGTCCATGAGGTATGTGAGCCATGCCACAGGTATTTGACAACACCTAGAAGAATGGTGTGAAGAATTTCCACAGGAGTATCAATAGCAGGATCGAACCCTGTCAAAAATTCAATCAGACAGCAACTGCATATTTTCTGGGAAGCACTCACCGTCCAATGTCAAAAATGGATTATAAATTTCACTTTTGTGCTCGTGTACCCAGGTCAGTAGTTCAGCTTGGATATCAAGAGCAGTCCGTTCAGGGTGGTTCTTGCGCAATATTCGCGCACGAGCTATAAGGTCGTCAATCCAGAATTGGGTGTAAGCATCTTTGACGCCATTCTTAGTCTGCTGATTCTGTACGTTCTGTGCGATACCCAGACAGGCCAGTTCAACCTGGGACTTGACATCCAAGAGGATCCCTTCTGCAGAACGAGCGACGCCGGCCTGGATATCTCAATTCAGTAAGTACCAGCAATGAGAAAAGATAGTTATCTACCTCGAAGAGGCTATGAAACCCGACATCAGTTTCTTTATCATGTTGCGTCCCGCCAACCAAGCATTTCCTGCATGGGTGGTTTCCATTTCCACCAATGTGGCCGCAGATTTCGCTCTGAGCAGGGTTATCTCCTGGGCCAGAGTTTGCGTAGATCTTGAACCGCACTTGTGCTCCTGACGTGCCATGACGAACCTTCACGGGCTTCTTATGTGTTTCCCTATCAATTATTTAGTCCCAGAGCTGCACTTCAACAACTTTGACGTACTCAATAACCTGCTTAATCCCATGGAACTGCTCAGAAACACTAGCAACTGGTGACGTTGAGACGAAATGTACATGGAATTCCTGTTGAAGAAATTTTCGGGGTAGGTTTCGATGACTGATGTAGGTGTTCCAGTGTTTATTCCAGCTCTTTGATCTGTTTCCAGACACATCGTCACCGAAGACATCTATCCAGCTCGTGTATAGGGGATCTCCTTCTGCTAACGCGCGGTCCGGGTTAGGCATACGTGCTGGATATCCAGATTTGATAGTTTGACCTGTTTCTCGTGAGCAGGCTTTATAATGTAGATTGTACATGCAACTCACTGTTCCAGATAGGAAGCAGACCCCAATCCGTCAAGTCTAGAAGATTATCCTGCAAATCCGACGACTTTACTAAAATCACATTGCTGTCAACAACATTGGCGACAAACTGCAATGCCTGTCAACATCCTGTATTACCTCCAATTGCAAGTGGCAAACCTCGTACTTGGTCATTAAAAGTAACAGCATATGCATCCGCAAAGACGTTCCCATCACTGTCCTCCAGCCATCGCACTGGAATAATAAAATCGCCATTTTTGAGGCGGGCAAGTTCATCAATGTAGTAGTGGCGGTCGCCAGCATCGTACATAGGGCTTAATGTATGTCGATCGACATCCTTCCGCCATTTCTGAGCATGATAAACCTCAGAAATAATGCCATCTGGGGGAATCACTGGATAGCGACGGATATGATCGCATACTAAGGGATTGGCCCAGTCCTAGAATAAAATGCCTGTAATTTCATGTAGTATAAAGACAGTTGTATCGCTCACCATAGCCACCAGAGTACGTGGATCGTTCATCGAATAAATATTCCCTTTAGGGGACTTGTGCTGTACGGTTGGCACTCCTGACGACTTCCGGAGAGAGGTCTGTACCTGACGAAGGTGGTATAAAGAGGGGACATCTCGAGCCCCCGCTTCGCGGAGTACCCAGAGAAATACGTTCATGAGTGAGTTTGAAAGTCGCATTCTGGGAAGGTTGTCAAGGGTGTCAAGGAGGAACATCTACATATAAGGAGTGGAAAGCATATTTAAGAATTGTTGGTCTGCGTGTTGAAGGGTTGACTCACCGTCTTCGATTCGTATGGTGACCAAGCCTCAGACGCCTGCCGACTTGTGTGACCTCGTGCCTCTTCGTCAAGTAGGTCCGCCCCTTCGGAAACATTCACGTCTATCCAAAAACATGAGATACATTAAGATGTATGGATGGAATTGAGAGGTACATACGCGTATTCCGTAGCAACTCGGTCAGTATATCTTCCTGTTCCAGTTCATCCAGCAGTAGTTCACCGTCGTTTGGGTCTTCTTCGGGGAGGAAATCAGCACCGTGCCAGAGGTCAAAATTAGTAGCCTCTTGCTCCAGGCGCTTCCTTTCTTCAGCTGCGGCGGCGGCTGTATGTTCGATTCCTGCATTGAAGATTTCATTGGAAAATGCACTGTTATCCCACATTTCTTGTTCTTCCACACTTGGTCTGGAAACACGTGCCTTCGTCGTTACTGCCGGTTCGATTGCTGAAGATAACATAGCGAAGTCCATGCTCTCCTCAATGGCGCTTTCTTCTTGCATGGATTGTTCCCCATTTGTTCGAATAGAATCCTTATTCTGCTGGGCACGGACAGAACGGGCATGGACATCCGATTTTAAGTGGTAAGGTAGACTTTCTTTTTGGATCCATCCACTGTTTTTTCCACGCAGTGCTTCGCATATATTGCATCGAACCTTCTTGCAGTCGTCTGACAACTCTACAACTGACGAATTGTTTGTATCTTAAGTACTGCACAATATATAGACGGTATGAAAGACACCCACAGTCAGGCAATGCGATTTGTGCCTTGCGCCCTTTTACCATTGTTGAAGTTGAAGACTTCAGCAAATCCCAAGGAAAGAGGCAGGGTGAGTCAGTTTTCCGAAAAGAGAATTCTTTATTTTTAGAACACATTTGGCTTGATCCGGTGATATGCTTACCTTGACAACAGTTGCGGAACCAAGGCCCGCTTCTTTGCGATGAAAGAACCGACACTGGCACTTTCACATCCGCTCCCTTCTGCCTCATTTCCAATTGGGGTGCGTAGGTATTCTGGGATAATTGCTGGGAGATCACCAAGCGGTGGGTTGAGTCCCCGAGAGGAGTCTCGCGTATTACCAGTGTCAGAAATTTTCTGAATCTTTGCCCTTTCTATCGGCTGGAGTGCCAACGAAACTGAGATACAAGCGAAACTGGGAACCGTGTGCCGATCACGATAAAATTTTATGTCTTGAGTCAAGCTCCATCACTCTTGCACTCACTGCCCCGGTAAGCGACGGAATAAACGATCGATAAGATTGATATATATTCAATATATGCTCCAATATTTATAAAGTTCCTATATCAAAGATTGTGAGTGAGAATAAATTGTGGATTGAACGAGAAATCGATACCCCATAGAACACGTTTGTCGTAGAGTTTGAATCTGTTTAAATAAGGAAACTCTAAAATCTACGCTCTGGACTTTACACGTTTCGTGGTTGTATTATTGTCGCCGCCAGTCTTCCCAGTGGAGAAAGCAAAAAAACGTCTGTCCTTGTCTGTGGTCCCAAGTAAAACAGGATCGCTGGATGGTTCTGGAAGGAACATGTCGGCCTTAATCGCCGGACATACAAAAGTTACGAACTTCCAACGCACCGAAATGGAGTGGGAGTTCACGCTTCTCGATCTTCCACTGCCCAGGTACGCATGGAAAATGCGCCATTGTGAAAGGCCCAACCTCTTTATCTTCAGCTACACTAGAGTTGAAATGCTCCATCGCCTCGTTCCATTCGTTTGCTGCGTGCCCATCTAGGTTCATCACATTTTCAAGTTGGTCGATCAGCCCCTCAAGCGTGCAGCCCGTAGCTCCGTAGCGAGACGAGTCCTTGGCTATATGCTCTTTATATTGAAAAATTTTGAACCCTTCCCGAGCAAGATAGCCACTCGTGAAGTGAGGCCAAACCTCATCAGGAACCTCCGTGGGGTTACATCGCCGCACCACGTAGGTGGCATCCCACCAGCGCAAGAGTTCCAAGCACATGCCCCGAGCCCGACACATGCTGACCCTTTCCCCGACGTCAATATTGTTGACGTCAAACTTCTTTCTGATAACCTCCTGGTCCACTTTATTGCACGAATTTGGACACAGGTATGTCCTAAAATCCAAGACATTGCCACAGATATTGAGGAAGCAGAGGGAGAGAAAATCGAGGAGCCCTTGCTCTTGTTCGACGTCGGGGAGGTGCTCTTGTTCATCATCTAGCAATACGAGTCAAACTAGTGGGCAGAGAGAAATCATGACAGGAAGACCTTCTAAGCTGCCTTTACCATCTTTCACAAATGCCATGTGGTAGAACGAAGTGGTACGTCGGAGAAGCCGCCCAGTGTAAACGTGGTTTGTATTGGTTATCTGAAAGTGGTCCACGAAACTGTGGACTATCCCGCGATGTGTGTCTTGCATAGACGCGGTAGAGTAGAAATGTCCCCCATGACATATGGTGTTTGATGGGGTGAAGACCATGTGCACAGTATTGGGCTTCATCAAGCTGACATTATAATGCGGTGAGTTCACTAAGGTGCACTTGGAGAAGGCAGAACTTACAGACGAGTTCCAGGTTGCAGAAGGACAGCTTCGATGCGATACTGTCCTGCTTCATCCATTTCGAAATCCTCAAAAGCACAAGTTTGGAGAAAGTGGCCATTTTGATCAAAAATAAATATCCAGATCTTGTGCCCACACTTCACTTCGATTCTGGTGAGTAACCCGTTGCTATCGATGTGCCACCAGGTATACGCTCCGGCAGTACATCCCAACCCCCAGACCATATCTCGGATGGGATAAAGCTCGCCTTCTTTGTCGTGCAATCCTGTTGTGGCGGCCCACGCGACACGATCACTAGAAAACTTGGCTGTCGGTTCCCAACCAGCATGTTCTTGCGGGAATTCAAGGGCGTTCAAAATCTTGCCATCAGGGGCACGAGCAGCGTCGAGGAGGTCCTGAACGGTTCCTGGTGTGAGTTTCCTGTTGTCTGGATCGATCGAAAGATCTGGAAGTGGTAGGTTGATTAAAGGCTTTAACTTTACGAATTTTACGCACCATGAATCTCAATCACATCTTTCAAGCGGCAGATTGTTTTGAAACCAGCCTCGTCAAAGTTGAAGGTCGATGTAGAGACCCCAACTGGATCAGGGACGCCGGTGAGCATCACATTCTGAGTCCGAAGGATTTCAATGACTTCCTTTGCTGACATTTTTTCAAAAACTGAGTGCAGCATAACGCGAATGGCAGAGCTGTCGGGGTCCACGAGGTGAAGGGGTAGTTGTTGACCCACCCGACCCCCATAACCGTTGACGACTGCCTGCATTATTTTCTCCATCTTCTCCACGTCGTTTCGAAACTTGTTTTTAGGGTTAATAATGCAGTAAACACACAGTGCGGAGTGTATAATGTACATGTGCCACCGGATTAAACGCTATGTACTCCTCTTCATTTCCCCCATATACCCTGAAAGACTGAGTGCTGCGTTCTTTCTGGATAAAAAGTATAAGATGACACGAAATCCCAAGATCACATTTATCATCACCTTTGCCTCCTCCTTCCTTATCAATGATTTCTTCTCCTGGTACTAAGGGCGATTTCTTGCCTTGAATAACAGGCACTTACAAACTACATAAATAATATTGACTCACTACATCTTCTTGTTTAATAGGAAACAGGTCCATCAGCTCGTCGACATCGATCGGATACTCACGATCGAAACCAACAGAGAGGCGACCATCCTCCTCCTCCTCCCCCTCCGAGACTGTGGATGTACGTTTGCGCTTTCTTGATTTGTTCTTGGCTGGCGGTATCGTCTTTCTCAGCGGTAATTTAAACTCAACACTCATTGGTGGCGGAGGGTTCTTCTCGGTTTCCCGGAGCCGCGCTGACTGTCGGGATGCACTGGGACAAGGTGGAGCCGAAGCGACAGTGGGGCCAACCACTGGTGATGGTGATGGCAGCGCATTCATGTCGATGTCGGAACTGGAGGATGAATGACCCTCATCCTTCTGTTCCTGCTCGCTAGCTCGAGGGTTCGCCATCCTCGTATCTTGGAACGATGATTCATGCTCCGTGGTTGGGATAAGTGTCCCCTCGTCCCCAGTTTGTTGATCCACATCGTTGGGAGGTGAAGATAAAGGAGGTGTAGGTATACATTCCTGTCGAGTGGGCGTCGGGAGCACCGTTGATTGATCCATATCGTTGGAAGGTGAAGATAAAGAAGGTGTAAGTAATGGAGATGTAGGTATAGGTTCCTGCCGGGTGGCCGTGGGGAACACTGACAGCCTAAACCACTGTCGTTCAGGCATAGGCAACAATTTTAAATTTTCCAGCGATATCTGGTTGGCAACGTCTCGCAGGATCTTATTCGGATCCTCGCCACTCGCCATTGCAAACAGTCCTCGCCACATAATCTTTTCGACCTCCAACAACGCCGCAGGCTTCTGGTTTCCCAGTGCAATATTCATCTAATATCAGATTAAGCGGACGAATTGGATTTTAAACGAGATAGCTGGGCTACCTCGATCAGGGTCTTATGGTTGAGAGACTTCTTGGACAACACAGTAGGAAGTAATAGGCATAATGGTGAAATTGCGAGAGAGAAATGGAGGGCATTGCGGTGTGTTCCGAGACTCGCGACTGTGGAATCGAAACTTTTTAAGAAGATGACATCATCTG
>WNGK01007808.1_pt1 | contig 11174 bp, 9 predicted proteins | sample 5400601 | NCBI WGS metagenome assembly WNGK01 (sample SAMN13153376, study PRJNA577476) | soil metagenome | isolation source: 60 cm soil or saprolite under Garry oak tree replicate 1 | place: USA:California | collected 2016-06-15
AAACGATCAGCTCGCGCCGCCCTGTCCGGTCAGCACCGGTCCGAACAGCTCCCATTTCTCGCCGGTGAAGCGCTCCATCTGCATCTGCTTGATGGGCGCGAAGTCCGTCGCGCTGGTGTTGATGGTGATGCCCGGCAGCAGCATCCCGAGCTGGAGGTCCTTGAGGTTCGCCGCCTGCTTCATCACGTTCTCGCGGGTGAGATCGTCGCCGCACTGCTTGATGGTCTGGACGAACGTCTGCGCCGCCAGATAGCCGTAGACCGTGAACGTGCTGGTCCTGTCTCCCTCCGGATAATATTTGTCCATGAAGGCGGTCCATTCCTTGTACGCCGGGTCCTCCTTCCAGGCCGGATCGGTCGGATCTTTCAGATATTGCGTCGAAAAGATCCCTTTCGAGTTGTCCAGGCCGGCAGGCTTGAGCACCGCGCCCACGGAGTTCGAGACATTGTTCAGCAGATGGATCGGCTTCCACTCGATCTCGGCCATCTTCTTGATCGCCTGGGCGGCGAATTTCGGCGTCGTCACGTTGTAGAAAACGTCGGCACCGGAAGCCTTCAGGTTGATGATCTGGGAATCGATCGTCGGGTCGGAGGTCTCATAGGGCAGCTCGGCGACGACCGGCAGCTTGCCGTTGAGCCCGTCCTTGAGCCCCTTGACGTAGTCCTTCCCGTAATCGTCGTTCTGATAGAGAATTCCCACCTTGCCGCCCGGGTGGTTCTTGAGCAGATATTGCGCGTAGATGTGTCCCTCGCTCTGGTAGTTCGGCTGCCAGCCGATGGTCCAGGGATGATTCTTGGGGTCGTTCCACTTGGTGGCGCCGGTGGCGACGAACAGCTGCGGCACCTTCTTGGCGTTCAAGTATTTCTGGATCGCCGTATTGGGGGGCGTACCCAGCGTCTGGAACAGCAGCAGCACCTCGTCGCTCTCGACCAGCTTGCGCACCTGCTCGACAGTCTTGGGCGGGCTGTAGCCGTCGTCGTAGCTGACGAAATTGATCTTGCGGCCGTTGACGCCGCCCTCGGCGTTGATCTTGTTGAAATAGGCGGCGATGGTCTTGCCGATCACGCCGTAGGCCGAGGCCGGCCCGCTGTACGGATTGGTGTTGCCGACCTTGATCTCGGTGTCGCTGGCGCCGGTATCGTATTTCTTCTGCGCCGCGGCGGGCGAGGTCGCGAGTGCCGCGCCGCCCAAGAGCGCGGCGGCGAGCAGCCAGGATTTGTGCATCTTCATTCATTCCTCCCATTGACACATGTTATTTGCGCAACCGGGCAAGCTGCCCGACCACGAGCCGCGCCAGGCCTGCGGCCCCGCTCGGCATGACGTAGATCACCAGGATCAGGATAACGCCGTATACGGCCCCGGCCAAGCCCTTGGACACCTGTTCGGCGATGTTGGGCACGAATAGAACAAATAAGCCGCCGACCAGCGTGCCGGCGATCGAGCCGACGCCGCCGATGATGAGGCCGACGAACAGCGCGATCGAGAGAAAGAACGTGAAGCTGTCGGGGGCAACGAACTGCACCGCGATCGCCCCGAGCGCGCCGGCGATGCCGGTATAGAGCGCGCTCACCCCGAAGGTCAGCGATTTGTAGAGCGAGACGTTGATGCCCATCGCGCTCGCCGCGATCGGGTTCTCGCGGATGGCGATGATGGCGCGCCCGGTGCGGCTGCGCACCAGGTTGATCGCACACGCGTAGAGCACGATCGCCACCGCGGCCGTGAAGAAATACAGCCATTGGTCGGAATTGATCGGCAGTCCGAACGGGGCGTCCGGCTTGATGATCACCACGCCTTGCACCCCGCCGGTCCAGGGCTCCAGCGGCGTCGATTTGAGAAGCTGCGGGATCGCCACCGCGAGCGCAAAGGTCGCGAGCGCGAGATAGATGCCTTCGAGCCGCAGCGCCGGCAGGCCGAACAGGAACCCGCTGACGAGGCAGACGAGACCGGCCGCCGGCAGGGTCCAGTAATAGGGCACGTCCGCCTGGTCCATCAGGATCGCCGCCGTATAGGCGCCGATCGCGTAGAATGCGCTGTGCCCGAGCGAGAACTGCCCGTTGAAGCCGGTGAGCAGGTTCAGGCCGAGAATGGCGATGGCGTAGATCAGCGCCATCGTCAGCTGGAAGATGAGGAAGTTCTTGGCCACGAACGGCAGCAGCACGATCAGGACCAGGCCGGCCGCGATCGCCGGCAAACGCCAGCCAGCGACCAGATTGGTGAACGGCGGGCGCCGTGCGGGGAGTTCCCGGATCGGTGCAAGATCCTGCTTCACGGCCTACACCCGGCTGACCACTCGGCGCCCGAACAGCCCGCTCGGCTTGACCAGCAGCACGGCGACGATCAGGAACAGCGCGATGGTGAGCTTGAGCTCGCGGCCGACATAGGGAATGAAGGTGCCGGCGAGATTCTCGATGATGCCGACCGCGAAGCCGCCGATCACCGCGCCGCCCGGGCTGGTGAGCCCGCCGACCACCGCGGCGGCAAAGCCGTAGAGCAGCACGCTGGTCATCATGTTGGGCTCGAGGAATACCACCGGCGCGATCAGCATGCCGGCGACGGCCCCGATCGCCGCCGCCATGCCCCAGCCGAGCGCGATCATCCAGCCGACCCGGATGCCGCTCAGCCGCGCCGATTGCGGGTTGGCGGCGGCGGCGCGCATGGCAAGCCCGATCCGGGTGTGACGGAAGAAGACGTAGAGAAACACCAGCAGCAGGATCGTCACGCCGATCATCCCGGCATCGTGCGAGCTGATCAGGCCGGTACCCAGCAGCGGCCGCGAGCCGAACGGGGTGGGAAAATTCTTGACGTTGAAGTCCCAGATGAACCCGGCCAGGCTGTTGAGAATGCCGAACAGCGCGATGAACACCACGATGTGGCTGAGCACCGGCGCGTTGTGGATGGGGCGGAACAGCACGCGCTCGATCAGCACGCCGGCGACAAACGAGATCACCAGGGTGGCGATGAAGGCGATCCAGTACGGCGTGCCGAGCTCGATGAGCTGCCAGGCGATGAAGGTCGAGAACATCGCCATCTCGCCCTGGGCGAAATTGAGGTGGTCGATCGCCTGGTAGATCATCACCAGGGCAAGCGCCAGGCAAGCGTAGATGCCGCCCGTGGCCAGCCCGGCCAGCACCTGGTGCAGCAGCAGTTCCATCGTGCTCCCCTAATAGCCGAGATATGAGCGGCGGATGGTCTCGTCGCGGCGCAGCTCGTGCGCCGGCCCGGTCATGACCAGACGGCCGGTCTCGATCAGATACACATCGTCGGCGAAATCGAGCGCCAACGAGGCGTTCTGCTCGACCAGCAGCATGCTGACCTTCTCGTCGCGATTGAGCACGCGAAAGATCTCGAACAGCTCGCGGACGATCAGCGGTGCGAGGCCAAACGAGGGCTCGTCGAGCAGCATCAGCTTCGGCCGCAGCATCAGCGCGCGGCCGACCGCGAGCATCTGCTGCTCGCCGCCGCTCAGCGTCCCCGCCTGCTGGTGCCGGCGCTCCTTGAGCCGGGGGAAATAGCCGTAGACGCGCTCGGTGTCGGCGGCGATCGCGGCGCGATCGCGGCGCGCCATCGCGCCGATCTGCAGGTTCTCCTCGACGGTCTGGCGCACGAACGTGCCGCGGCCCTCCGGCACGTGGGCGATGCCGCAGCGCACGACGTCCTCGATCGCGCGCCCGGCGATGCGCTCTCCGGCGAAGCGGATTTCGCCGGTCATGTGCAGCATGCCCGAAACCGCACGAAGCGTGGTGGTCTTGCCGGCGCCGTTGGCGCCGAGCAGCGTGGTGACGCCGCCTTCCGCCACGTCGAGATCGAGCCCGAACAGGACCTGGGTGCGGCCGTAGAACGCGCACAGCTCCCGGATCTCGAGCAGGGCGCTCATGACGTGGTCCCGAGATAGGCGCGGATGACTTCGGGATCGCCGCGCACCTCGTCAGGCGTGCCCTCGGCGATCTTCCGGCCGAAGTCGAGTGCAACGACCTTGTCGCTGATCGACATGACCAGGTTCATGTGATGTTCGACCAGCAGCACCGCGACGTGGCGCTCGTCGCGGATGCGGCGGATCAGGCCGCCGAGCTGCTCGACTTCGTGATGATTGAGGCCGCCTGCCGGCTCGTCGAGCAGCAGGAGCTTGGGATCGGCGGCGAGCGCGCGCGCCAACTCGACCCGTTTCTGCACGCCGAACGGCAGATCGATCACCCGCTGATGCGCGACCTCGCGCAGGGCAAGATAGTCCAGGAGGTCCCAGGCGGTCTGCTCGAGCGCGCGATCCTGGCGGACCACCCGGGGAAGATGCAGCGCGTCGCTGAGGAAATCGCTGCGGCCGCGCCGATGGGCGCCGACCTGCACGTTGTCGAGCACCGACATGCGCCCGAACAGGGCGAGATTCTGAAACGTGCGGCTGATGCCAATTTCGACGATCCGGTGCGGCGGGCTATCGAGGATGCTGCGTCCCTCGAACCGGATATCGCCGCTGCCGGGCGTATAGAGCCGGCTCAGGCAATTGAACAACGTGGTCTTGCCGGCGCCGTTCGGCCCGATCAGACCCAGCATCTGCCGCCGGGAAACCGCGAAGGAGACGCCGTCGAGCGCCACGATGCCGCCGAACCGGACGCTGACGTCCCTGACTTCGAGCAAAGGCTCGGCAAGTCGAGCGGACGAATCGATCCGGGCTTCGAGCGCGGCTTCGGTCACGGCCGCATCCGCCGCCATGGCGCAAGAGCCGTCGGGCGTAATCGGCCGCACCGATGTCGACGCGGTCCGGTCCGACGCAATCGACCCATGCCGGCGTTCCCCATCCAGACGATGCCCGGCGGCTTTCTGCCGTTCAGGCGGGCTTGGCGTTCCAATCAGATCGCAGCGGTCGCCGGCGCGGACCCAGGTTTCCAGCTCATCCTTCGCGGATGAAAACGGCGTACCGATGATTGACAGCGATGGCACCACTTCCTAGCGTCCGGGTCAATCCACCGGACGGGCGCGCGCACAGCCGGTTGCGCGGATGATGAACACCGGGGCCGCGGGAGGAATTTCGCCGTGAGCGTCGTAGAGCTTTGCCGCGAGGACGAGATCGCCGTCGTTCTCGTCGACAATCCGCCGGTCAACGCCCTCAAGCACGAGGTCAGGGTGGGCCTGATGGATGCGTTCTCGCAGGCGCGAGACGACTCGGCCGTGGCCGCCATCGTGCTCGCCTGCGCGGGCCGGACTTTCATCGCCGGGGCGGACATCACCGAGTTCGACAAGCCGCCGAAGGCGCCGCATCTCTCCGAAGTGATCGCCTTGATGGAGTCGATCGGCAAGCCCATCGTCGCCGCGATCCACGGGACGGCACTCGGCGGCGGGTTCGAGATCGCGCTCGGCTGCCATTTTCGCGTAGCGGCGCCGGGGGCGCGGGTCGGTCTTCCCGAGATCAAGCTCGGCCTCCTTCCCGGCGCCGGCGGCACCCAGCGCCTGCCGCGGCTGATCGGCGTCGAGAAGGCGCTGCCGATGATTCTCAGCGGCGATCCGATCCCGGCAAAGGCGGCGCTGCAATACGGCGCGATCGACTCGATCCTGGAGGGCGAGCTCACGCCTGCCGCAGTCGAGTTCGCCCGGCGCGTGGTCAGGGAAAAATGGCCGCTGCGGCGGGTGCGCGACCTCGACGAAAAGCTCGCGCCGATGCGGGAAGACCCCGCCAAGTTCGACGAGCTCGCCGCAAGCTCGAGCAAACGCACGCGCGGGCTGCATGCGCCCGCGGCGGCGATCGAGGCGGTGCGCTGGTCGCTGCAGGTGCCGTTCGACGAGGCGGAGCGGCGCGTGCGCAGCGCCTTCCAGGAGCTCCGCCAAGGCGAGCAGTCGAAGGCCCAGCGCTACATCTTTTTCGCCGAGCGCGAGGCCGCGAAAGTGCCGGATGTTTCGCCCGCAACCCGGCCGCGTGAGGTCGCCCGCGCGGCGGTGATCGGCGCCGGCACCATGGGCGGCGGCATCGCGATGTCGTTCGCCAATGCCGGCATCCCGGTGAGCCTCATCGAGACCGGACAGGAACCGCTCGCCCGCGGGCTCGACACCATCGCCAAGAACTATCGCAACACGGTCAAGCGCGGCGGCTTGGCCGCGGACGAGATGGAGCGCCGGCTGGGGCTGATCGCGGGCTCGACCGAATTCGAGCGGGTGGCGGAGGCCGATATCGTCGTCGAAGCCGTATTCGAAGAGATGGAGCTGAAGAAACGCGTGTTCGGCGAGCTCGATCGCATCGCCAAGCCCAACGCGGTGCTGGCGACCAACACCTCCTATCTCGACGTCGATGCCATCGGGCAATCGACGAAGCGGCCGCAGTCCGTGCTCGGCATGCACTTCTTCAGCCCCGCCAACGTCATGCGCCTGCTCGAAGTGGTTCGCGGCGAGCAGACCGCGCCCGACGTGCTCGCCACCGCGATCGGCATCGGCAGGCGCATCGGCAAGGTGCCGGTCGTGGTCGGCGTATGTCACGGTTTCGTCGGCAACCGGATGCTGCGCGCCCGCTCGATCGAGGCGGAACGCATGCTGCTCGAAGGCGCGCTGCCCCAGGAGGTCGACGGCGCCATCGTCGAGTTCGGCTTCCCGATGGGACCGTTCGCGATGGGCGATCTCGCCGGCCTCGACGTGAGCTGGCGCATGCGCAAGGCGCAGGGGCTGAAATCCGAGATCGCCGATCAATTGTGCGAGGCCGGACGGTTCGGACAAAAGACCGGCAAAGGCTTCTATCTCTACGAGGCCGGCTCCCGTACCCCGCGGCCGGACCCGGACGTGGAGAACCTCATCGTCGAGACGTCGGCGCGGCACGGCGTCGCGCGTCGGCCGATCGACAAGCAGGAAATCGTGGAGCGGCTGATCTATCCGATGATCAACGAGGGCGCGCGCATCCTCGAGGAGGGCATCGCGGCGCGACCTAGCGACATCGACGTGATCTGGATCTACGGCTACGGCTGGCCGGTGTGGCGCGGCGGCCCGATGTTCTACGCCGACCGCGTCGGCCTGGCCTCGATCCGGGATCGGCTCGGCGAAATGGCGGCGCATTCCAAAGACGAGCGGCTCGAGCCGGCCCCGATGCTGGCGCGACTCGCCGACGATCGCCGAGGATTCGCCTCGCTCGTGGAATCCAAGAAGGCGCCCCGGCAGTGAGGCGCGGCGCCCCGACCTGAAGCAACACGGCGGGCATCGGCCTTGCCCCGCGGCATCGCTGTTGGCGGCGCCCGGTTTGTGGTTGAATGCGGCATGCAACGCCGAGCCGAACACGTGCAGCGGACAAGGAGGAGAGTCATGCAGGCGGGACTTCTGCGGAATTTCCGGAGCGCATGCGCGGTGGCAACCGCCGCTCTATGGTTCTCGCTGGCTTCGATCGCGGCGGCGGGCGACGCACCCAAGCTCGAAACCGAGAACTACCGGATCCCGGCGGCCGATGCGGGAATCGAGCTGTTCATCCGCAACAAGCATCCGGCGGGAGTCACGAGCTTCCCCGGGGAGAAAATCCTCCTGTTCGTCCACGGCGCGACCTACCCGGCGGAGACCGCGTTCGATCTGCCGCTCAACGGCCTGTCGATGATGGACTACATCGCGAGGCGCGGCTGGGACGTGTATCTGGTGGACGTGAGGGGATACGGCGGCTCGACGCGTCCCCCGGAGATGGACAAGCCTCCGCAGGAGAACAAGCCGATCGTCGACACGCCGGTTGCGGTGAAGGATGTCGCCGCAGCGGTCGATCACATCCTGCAGAAACGCAAGGTCTCCAAGATCAATCTGATGGGCTGGTCCTGGGGCACGGCGATCATGGGAATGTACACGTCGGAGCACAACGACAAGGTCAACCGGCTGGTGCTCTATGCTCCGCTGTGGCTCTTCAACACGGCGCCGCTGATCGGCGGCGACGGACCGCTCGGCGCCTATCGGACGGTCTCGAAGGATTCCGCGCGCGACCGGTGGCTCAAGGGCGTCGCCGAGGACAAGAAGGCGGATCTCATTCCCGCCGGCTGGTTCGAGCAATGGGCCGACGCCACCTGGGCGAGCGATCCCGAAAGCACGAAGCACAATCCGCCGATCCTGCGCGCACCGAACGGCGTGCTCGCCGACTTGCGCGCATATTGGCTGGTGGGCAAGCCGCAATACGACCCGGCCAACATCAAGGTCCCGACCCTGCTGATCCACGCCGAGTGGGATGCCGATCTGCCGAGCTATCAGGCCCACGCCTATTTCGCCAAGTTGGCCAACGCTCCCTACAAGCGGTTCGTGGAATTGGGCGAGGGCACGCACACCATCATCATGGAGAAGAACCGGATGCAGTTCTTCCGCGAGGCGGCCGGCTTCCTCGACGAGGCCGATCCGCTCGCGCTGCAATAGAGCCGCCAAAGCATCGGGGCGTCGTCGAACCGGGGGGAAGCGCCGAGGGGTCGGCATTCACCAGGAGACCGTCATGGATCTGCGCTTTACCGACGAAGAGCTCGCGTTCCGCGACGAGGTGCGCGACTTCATGCGCACCAAGCTGCCGGAAAAAACCCGGAACAAGATCATCGGGGGACGGCATCTCGACAAGGACGACATCGTCACCTGGCAACGCATCCTCAACGCCAAAGGCTGGGCGGTGCCGAACTGGCCGGTGGAATGGGGCGGTCAGGACTGGAGCCCGGTGCAGCAATACATCTGGCTCGACGAGCTGCAGCAGGCGCCGGCGCCTTCGCCGCTGCCGTTCAACGTCAGCATGGTCGGGCCGGTGATCGCGGCGTTCGGCAACGAGGCGCAGAAGAAGAAATTCCTGCCGCGTTGCGCCAACATCGACGATTGGTGGTGCCAGGGCTTTTCCGAGCCCGGCGCCGGCTCCGATCTCGCCTCGCTGAAAACCTCGGCCAAGCGCCAAGGCGATCATTACATCGTCAACGGCCAGAAAACCTGGACGACGCTGGCGCAATACGCCGACTGGATTTTCTGCCTGGTGCGCACAGATCCGGCGGCGAAGAAACAGAGCGGGATCTCGTTCCTGCTGATCGACATGAAGACCCCGGGCATCACCGTGCGGCCGATCGTGACCATCGACGGCGGGCGCGAGGTCAACGAGGTGTTCTTCGACGACGTGCGGGTGCCGGTGGAGAATCTGGTCGGCGAGGAGAACAAGGGCTGGGATTACGCGAAATTCCTGCTCGGCAACGAGCGCACCGGGATCGCGCGGGTCGGCATGTCGAAGGAGCGCATCCGGCGGCTGAAAGAGCTCGCGGCGATGGAGCGCGACGGCGACAAGCCGTTGATCGAGGACGAGCGGTTCCGCGCCAAGCTCGCCGCGGTCGAGGTCGAGCTCAAGGCGCTGGAGATGACGCAGCTGCGCGTCGTCGCCGAGGCGCGCCGCAACGGCAACAAGCCGGATCCCAAATCCTCGATCCTGAAAATCAAGGGCTCCGAGATCCAGCAGGCGATCACCGAGCTGCTGCTGGAGCTGGTCGGCCCCTACGCCCTGCCCTATCAGCCGGAATACCTCGAGGACGAGCGCTGGAACGAGCCGCCGGTCGGCCCGGAATGGGGCGCGGCGCTGGCGCCCGCCTATTTCAACTACCGCAAGGTCTCGATCTACGGCGGCTCCAACGAAATCCAGCACAACATCATCGCCAAGGCGATCCTGGGATTCTGACGAGATGGATTTCGAGCTGAGCGAGGAGCAGCGGCTGCTCAAGGACAGCGTCGAGCGGCTGCTGGCCGATCATTACGAGTTCGAGGCGCGCAAGGCCTACATGGAGGCGCCGGAAGGCTTCAGCCGCAAGCTGTGGGACCAATATGCCGAGCTCGGCCTGCTCGGGTTGCCGTTCGAGGAGCGCTTCGGCGGCTTCGGCGGCGGCCCGGTCGAGACCATGATCGTCGCCGAGGCGTTCGGGCGCGCGCTGGCGCTCGAACCGTTTCTCGCGACCGTGGTGCTCGGCGGCGGGCTCTTGCGCCACGGCGCCAGCGACGAGCAGCGCGCGGCACTGTTGCCGAAAATCGGCGACGGCAGCCTGTTGCTGGCGTTCGCGCACAGCGAGCGCCAGTCGCGCTACCATCTCGCCGATGTCGGCACCACGGCGCGCCGCGACGGCGGGGGCTTCGTGCTCGACGGCGCCAAGACCTTGGTGCTGCACGGGGATTGCGCCGACAAGCTTTTGGTCAGCGCCCGCGTTTCGGGCGAGCGCCGGGATGCGCACGGCATCGGCCTGTTCCTGGTCGATGCCGCCGCGCAGGGCGTCTCGCGGCGCGGGTATCAGACGATCGACGGCCAGCGCGCCGCGGAAGTGATGCTGGCGAAGGTCGCGGTCGGACCCGAGGGGATGATCGGCGAGCCCGGCGAGGCATTCGGGCTGATCCGGCGCGTGGTCGATGAAGCCATCGCCGCATTGTGCGCGGAAGCGGTCGGCGCCATGGCGGCGATGCACGAGCTCACCGTCGACTACCTGAAGACGCGGCGGCAGTTCGGCGTGCCGATCGGCACGTTCCAGGTGCTGCAGCATCGCTCCGTCGACATGCTGATCGCGCTCGAGCAGGCGCGCAGCATGGCGATGCTCGCCACCATGATGGTCGCGGAGCCGGATGAGGCGGAGCGCCACAAGACCATCGCCGCCGCCAAGGTGCAGATCGGGCGCTCCGGCCGGCTGGTCGGCCAGCAGGCGGTACAGCTTCACGGCGGCATCGGCATGACCATGGAGTACAAGGTCGGGCATTATTTCAAGCGCGTCACCGCGATCGACGCGATGTTCGGCGACGCCGACCATCACCTCGCCGAAGTCGGCCGCGCTGGCGGCCTGGTCGAGGTGAAGTAATTCACGAGATGTGAGGCTGGCGCGGGTACCCTCTCCCCTTGCGGGAGAGGGTGGCGAGCACCGAGCCATTGCGAGATGCGAGCCGGGTGAGGGGTTCTTGTTATTTCATTATTTCACAAAAGCCATACCCCTCACCCGGCTCGTTGCTCGTTTCACTCGCAACGAGCCGCCCTCTCCCGCAAGGGGAGAGGGGAAGCGCGCGTGTGGCTTGGCCTCAGAGTTGGTTGTGGCGCAATCGTCACGGCCTTACGTGATGGTCACGCCGCCGTCGGCTACCAGGATCTGGCCGGTGATGAAGCTCGCGCCGCGCGAGGCGAGGAAGGCGGCGACCGGGCCGATCTCGTCGGGCATGCCGATGCGGCGCAACGGCGTGCGCTCGTTGCGTTGCGCGACGCGGGCCTC
>WNGK01012574.1_pt1 | contig 11174 bp, 12 predicted proteins | sample 5400601 | NCBI WGS metagenome assembly WNGK01 (sample SAMN13153376, study PRJNA577476) | soil metagenome | isolation source: 60 cm soil or saprolite under Garry oak tree replicate 1 | place: USA:California | collected 2016-06-15
GGCCTCGATATGAAAGTCTTCGCCACCCTTCGACTGCGCTCAGGGCGGGTTACGGGCACGGGGGACACAGAGGATTTTGGCAGACTAGCAAACCGCTAATGGTAATCGCATCCGGGACAATTTATCTAGGGCGGTAATCACAGGTCGGCGTGGGCGTTCAAATACTCAAGGGCGTGGCGCGCCATCTGTTTTTCGCCTCCATACGCTAACTGTTTGGGTGCGTCTTCCAGCGGTATCCACACGGCGCGTCCGACTTCAACGCGCATTGCTTCGGTGATATCGTCGATCCGTCCGGATTCATACTGCAGCAGATAAAAGCTGACGATTTTGAACACGCGCTCGCCATCGCCCCAGGAGCGCACGTACACATACTTGCTGTCGCCGAGTTTGGTGATGGGGATGGCGGTGATTCCGGTTTCCTCGCGAACTTCTCGCAACGCCGCTTCCAGCGGTTTCTCGCCGGGGTCCACGAGTCCCTTGGGCAGACAGAGGACCGTTTTCGTTTTCGGCCGAACCGCGCGCTTGGCGGGCTTTGCGGCCGGGACTGTCCCCGGTGCTCCCGAAGGCAGTTCAATGGCGGCCATCCACCAATTACTGTCTTTCTTGCGTATCACCACTCCACCGGCTGAGATTTCGCGAACCATACCGTCTGCAACTTAGCAGGAATACAGGCAGTTCGTCACCCAGTTGCTGGTTTCACGGTAACCGTTACCGGGTTTGGTCCGATTCCTAACGTAATGCCGCATGGCACCCTTGTGCCGTTACACCCTCTGGTGCAAATGTGGCATCTTATATAGCAGCAGGAGTTGCAGTACCTCCGGCAGCTGGCGGCTGGATGTGGGGTTTGCAGTGAACGGTCTGGGGAAGATCATTCGGTCGGTACAGGCATTTGGGCGGGAACTCTCCCGCAAGACGGTCCCTGCCCTGTTACCGCGGACTCCGGCTATTGGTGTGGCGCTGGGCGGAGGTTTTGCTCGCGGCATCGCGCACATCGGCGTTCTCAAAGTCCTCGAACAAGAAGGCATTCCCGTTCGCGTGGTCACGGGCACCAGCGTAGGCGCGCTGATGGGCGCTTTCTACTGCGGCGGCGTCACACTCGCGGACCTGGAGGAACTCGCGCACAATGTGCGTTTCACGACCTTCGCGCGTTGGACGCTCTCGCGCTGCGGCTTTGCCTCTAACGACCGCATGATCTCGTTCCTGGCCCGCACCTTGAAGGTGAAGACCTTTGAAGAGCTGCGCATTCCGCTTGGCGTGACTGCCACCGATTTCAATACCGGCGAAGGCGTGGTATTTCATTCCGGCTCGATCATTGATCCGGTGCGTGCCAGCTGTGCGTATCCTGGAATGTTTCTTCCGGTGCAGATTCGCGATCGCTATCTGGTGGATGGTATGCTCTCGCACCCCGTGCCCACGCGCCCGCTGCGCGAAATGGGCGCCGATCGCGTGCTGGCCGTACACTTGAAAGGCACTTGGGCGAATGGCAGACCTCCGCGACATCTGTTTGATGTGATCGGACAATCATTCGCAATTGCCCAGGATGCCATGTCCAGCCTGTGGCGCGAGGCCGCCGACGTGGTCATTGAGCCCGACGTTGCCGGATTTGCCTACGACGACTTCAAGCGCGCCGACGAGTTGGTTCGCGTTGGCGAAGCAGCCATGCGGCAAGCGCTCCCCGAAGTGCGCAAATGGCTGGAAGCCCCCGCAGGCGATGCCTATTCGGGGACCGAACGGCGCGTATTGCCCCGGCCTGCGCCGATGCCGGCGGATTAGCTTCGCGCGGCGCTGGCGGCTTTCTCCGCTTCCTCCTGAATCCTCTTCCACGCATTCTCCACATGCCGAGCCTGCGTGTGCGTCTGGCCCACGGAAAGACGCAGCGTCAGCCTCCCATGCAGTTTCGTGTGCGTGAGGAACAAGTCGCCGCTGCGGTTCAGACGATCCATGATGGCCTGATTTGTGGCGTCTCCCGCTTTGTGTCGAAAGCAAATTAGATTCAGCGGCGCGGGCGCGGCCAGTTCGAAGCGGGCATCATTCCGTACCCACTCCGCGAACTGCTGTGCCAAGTATATGTGCTGACGAATGTGGTGCTGCAAACCCTCGATGCCATAGTGCCGGATCACGAACCATAACTTGAGCGAGCGAAAGCGCCGTCCCAGTTGGATGTGCCAGTCGCGGTAGTCAATGACCGCTCCCGATTCCGTAGCTTGGTTCCGCAAGTACTCTGGCAGGATACTCAACGTCTGGATCAATGCCTTGCGGTCGGCAACCCAGAAGCAGTTGCAGTCGAAGTTGGTGAACATCCATTTGTGCGGATTGAAGTTGTAGCTGTCGGCGAGCTCGACTCCGTGCTGCAGGTGGCGAAACTCAGGGCAGAGCATAGCGGTGCCCGACATTGCCGCATCCACGTGCAGCCAAAGATCGTGTTGTCGGCACACTTCGCCGATCGCGACGATTGGGTCCATCGCGTTCGAAGAAGTCGTGCCCACCGTGGCGCACACGAAAAACGGCGTCAGGCCAGCGCACCGGTCGGCTTCCACCTGGCGCGCCAGAGCGTCGGGACGCATCGCGAGATCCTGGTCAACTTCGATCAGCCGCAGATTCTCCACGCCGATGCCCGCAATCATTGCGGCCTTCTCCAGCGAGGAATGGGTTTGGGTGGAAGCGTACGCTACCAGCCGCCCCTCCGCCGCCCGTGTTCGACGATAGGAATTTCTCGGGCAGGCCAAGCATGGCGACAAGCCAGTCCATCACGTGCGTCTCGAGTTCGGTGCACGCCGGACTGGTGGACCACAGCATTCCCTGCACGCCTAAGCCGGAAGAGAGAAGATCGCCAAGAATTCCGGGGCCAGATGCGTTGCATGGAAAGTATGCGAAGAAGTTGGGCGATTGCCAATGCGTGACTCCCGGCAGAATCAACCGCTCCACATCTTTCAGCAGCACATCAAACGGCTCGCCGCGCGCCGGAGGATTCGCAGGAAGCGAAGCTCGAATTCCTCCCGGTTTCACTTGAGAGAGCACAGGGAATGTCTCGATGCGCGACTGGTAGTCGGCGATCCAGTCGATCACGGCGTGTCCGTGGCGCCGGAATTCGTCGGGGGTCATGTGAAAGGATCTTTCGTCAGACACGTTTTCTCCGAGTGACGTCACTTCAATTGTGCAAAGTACACTCGCGTGTTGTACTCGAATGCCACACGTCCAGCCCCGGCATGAGTTTCGAAGATGCGCCGCAGTTCCCGCAACATCGACTCGTGCTTCGGATGCTCCGGCCCCGGCGCATACGACGACGACAGCAGCCGGCCCTCAAGCCCGGTGTAATCGAACTCTTGCCGCATTTCAAATACACGTTCCTGAAAGGGCGTTGGGTCGAAGAACTCATTCACGGCATCGGTCGTCCGTTCATGCCGCACCGCTTCGTAGTCGGTGCCGTACGTCAGCAATAGTTGCTCGTATTCGCGGAGAAACGGTGTCGAGTCAGTCAGGCGTTCGTTCCACAGAAGCACCAGCCAGCCCTGGGGCTTCAGGATGCGCACAAACTCACGCCGCGTCCACTGGCGATCGAACCAGTGAGCTGCCTGCGCCGCGGTTACGAAATCCACGCTGGCGTCTGGCAGCGTGGTCGCTTCAGCCGTCCCCGCCACGCTGGTAAACTTCGGAAACGGCGCCAGCAGGCGCTCTCCCGCCTGCCTCATCTCCGCATTGGGTTCGACTCCAAAGGCGGGGTTTCCATTTTCCAACAGCATGCGAGTCCAGATCCCGGTGCCGGAAGCAATATCTGCGAGCACGTGACTCGGCGCAAGGCCGCACTGGCGTTCCAAGATGCGCAAGACTTCGGGAGGATACCCCGGCCGGTAACGGACATAATTTTCCACGCGATCGGAAAAACGGCTGGTAGCATTCGAAGCGGGCATAAAGGTTCGAAGTGACAGGATTTTTCATCTTGCCAGAAAGCCATTCTAACGGCAGGATAGAGATATTGTCCCTTCCCCGCTGGTTCAGAATTGTTGTTTGTGTGGGACCGGGTCTCTGACCCGGTCAGGCCGTGCGAGCGGCCTTGCGGCCGTTGACCGGGTCAGAGACCCGGTCCCACACAACCATTTTCTCCGGGCGCAGCCCATACAACTATGCGAGTGGTCATCAAAGTCGGCACCAGTCTTATCGCTCCCGGCGGGCAGATTGATATCAACCTGCTGCGCGGCATGGTCGATCAGTTCGATCTCTCGAAGAACGAATACCTGATCGTCACATCGGGCGCCATCGCCGCGGGCACGTCGGGATTGGATCTGCAGAAACGCCCCCACGATGTTCCCCGCATGCAGGCTTGCGCTGCCGTCGGCCAGAGCAAGCTGATGCATACCTATGAGCGCCTGTTTTTTGGCAAGAAAGTAGTCGCGCAGTTGCTGCTCTCGAGCGACGACTTCACTTCGCCCGTACGCTACCGTAACCTGCAGAATGCGCTGGCGGAGTTGCTGGCGTTGGGCGTAGTGCCGATTGTGAACGAGAACGACAGCGTCTCGGTGCGGGAGTTGGAAGGCGCCTTCGGCGACAACGACGAGTTGAGTTCGCTATTGGCCACGGCCGTGAAAGCTGACTGGCTGCTGTTGCTGACGAACGTCGACGGATTCCTGGTTCCCAACGGTCGCAAAAAGCCGCGCCTGCAACGCGTGATTCGCAAACTGACTCCCGCGCTCGAAGCGCAATGCAACGGTAAGAGTTCGCAGGGACGCGGCGGCATGATTTCCAAACTGCGCGCCGCCAAGCTGGCAAGTGAGGGCGGAGTCCACGTGGCCATTGTGAATGGCCGGCATCCCAAGGCGATCACCGCGGGCATGGAACGCAAAATCGGAACCTATTTTCCGCCACACAAGGACAGATAAGATAATAGGACATGGCAGCCACTCTCACTTCCGCCGCCTCGACGCAGGAAAAGTTGCTGCGCGCCCGCGCCGCCTCGGCCCGCCTGGCGCTGCTTTCCACCGAAGAAAAGAATGCATTGCTGCTCGCGATTGCCGATGCAATCGAGGCGAACGAGAACAGCATCCTGGCCGCGAACCGCGAGGACATCGAAAATTCCGGTCTCGAAGGCGCAATGCGCGACCGTCTGCTGCTGACTCCGTCGCGGATCAAGGACATGGCGCGCGGCGTACGGGATGTTGCTGCCCTGCCTGATCCGATCGGCGAGACCTTGGCGGAGTGGACCAAATCGCACGGCCTCCGCATACCCAAGCTGCGAGTTCCGTTGGCAGTTGTGAGAATCATTTACGAATCGCGTCCGAACGTGACTGTCGATACCGCAGTACTGGCCCTTAAGACCGGGAATGCCATTGTCCTGCGCGGTGGGAAAGAATCGGCCCAGAGCAATCAGCGCCTGGCGGAGATCATGACCGCAGTTCCGGGCGTGCCCGAGGGCGCGGTCGAACTGTTGGATTCGAGCACACGGCAAAGCGTACAGGACCTGATCAAGGCCCGCGGACTGGTGGACGTCATCATTCCACGCGGCGGTGCGGGGCTCATCACATTTGTGACGGAAAATTCCGCAGTGCCGGTCATCGAAACGGGGGCAGGGAATTGCCACATCTTTGTCGACGAATCGGCTGATTTTGAGATGGCCGACCGTATCGTGATCAATGCCAAGACGCAGCGTCCATCGGTGTGCAATGCCGCCGAGAAGTTGCTAGTGCATGACCGCGTGGCTGCGGAGTATGTGCCTCGCATCGTGAAGAAGTTAATTGAAGCCGGCGTGGAAGTGCGCGGCGACGACAAAACCCGTTCCCTCGCCGCTGGGCTGCCGATCGGCGCCGCAGCCGAGCAAGACTGGTACGAAGAGTATCTGCGTCTGTGTATGGCAGTGGGGGTAGTCGGCAATGTCGACGATGCCATTTCACACATCAATCGCTACTCGACCAAGCACAGCGATTCGATCCTCACGCACGACGAAGTAAACGCCCGCAAGTTCCTGCGCGGCGTGGATTCCGCGGCCGTCTACTGGAACGCCTCGACCCGTTTCACCGACGGCGCGGAATTCGGCTTCGGCGCCGAGATGGGCATCAGTACGCAGAAGCTGCACTGCCGCGGACCATTCGCGCTGGCGGAGTTGACTTCCTCAAAATACGAGATTATCGGGACCGGGCAGGTGCGGTAACTGCTCGACGGCGTCTCCGCTTCTTAGGCAAGAGGCCTGCGAAATACAGATCGTGCTTCTCGCTCACGTCATGATACCCACTGCCGCGCTTTGCTGGCGTGATTTTTAGAGGCTTCGTTACGCGTTTCATAAGGTTCGGGGGTGGGAAGCTCGATTCCACCTGTGCTACCTTACTACCTTTCACAGCGGGAGCCCATGAAAGTTCTCTTATCCGCCGTTCTGTCTTCAGCTCTATTCCTTTCCGGATCGTCTCCAGTCGCGGGTGGTAATGCTTCATCTTCCGGGCCCACTCCAACCATCTTCGGGTTTCGCGACGCCACCGCTGAAACGGCCACGGAAGCGCGCTTCTTAGCCGTACCCGAAGCCAAACTGGCGGAAGAGCATCTCCGCATTCTTACGCAGGCTCCGCACATGGCGGGCACGATCGAGGACAAAGCGACCGCCGACTACGTTGCGCAAAAGTTCCGCGATGCCGGACTCGACACCGAGATCGTCGAATACAAAGTCTGGATCAACTATCCCGCCGAAATCAGCGTCGATCTGACCGCGCCCGCCGGAGTTGCCATGCATGGCCCGACCCGCGAACACGTCGACGGCGATCCCGATGACAACGATCCCCGCGTGGTCATGCCCTTCAACGGCATGTCGCCCTCAGGCGACGCCGAGGCCGATGTGGTTTACGCCAACTATGGAACTCCAGAAGACTTCGAGAAGCTCGATAAGCTGAAAGTCGACGTGCACGGCAAAATTGTGCTGGTGCGTTACGGCCAGAATTTTCGCGGCGTCAAAGTTTTCGTGGCGCAGGAACATGGCGTCGCAGGGGTGATCATCTACTCCGATCCTGCAGACGACGGCTGGCGGCGGGGCGACAAATATCCGGACGGCCCCTGGCGGCCGGACACAGGCGTGCAGCGCGGGTCGGTGGGATACATGTTCGAGTTCCCCGGCGATCCGACGACTCCGGGCGTGGCATCGGTGCCGTCACTGCCCGACTCGCAACGCATTTCTCCGCAGAAGTCGGCGCAGATTCCGACGATTCCGGTCACTCCCTTGTCTTATCACGATGTCTGGCCCGTGCTGCAACATTTGGGGGGGGCCGATTCACCGCGCGAATGGCAGGGCGCGTTGCCGTTTACCTATCACGTCGGTCCCGGGCCGGCGAAGCTGAAGATGCATCTCAAGCAGGATTACCAGTTCCGTACGCTCTGGGATGTGATTGGCCGGGTTCGCGGCAGCGGACTGCCGGACGAGTGGGTAGTTGCGGGTAACCATCGCGACGCGTGGGTCTACGGCGCAGTGGATCCCAATAGCGGTACGGCTTCCATGTTGGAGGCGGTGCATGGCGTCGGCGAGTTGCTGAAATCGGGCTGGAAGCCGAAACGAACCCTGGTTTTTGCCAGCTGGGATGGCGAAGAAGAAGGCTTGATAGGTTCCACCGAATGGGTGGAACAACACGAGGCGGACCTGGCGAATGCGGCGGCGTATTTCAACATGGATGTCGCTGTGTCCGGCACGAAGTTCGGCGCATCGTCGGTTCCCAGTCTTAAGCAGTTTTTGCGCGACGTCACCAAGGTTGTGCCCAGTCCGAAGGGCGGGACTCTGTACGAGGCGTGGCAAAAGGCAGCGCAGCCGGACGCGGCCTCGGCACAGTCTCCCGCCGAGGCCATTGGCGACACGCGTCGTCTCCCTGCAGCGCAGGTGAAGGGCGACGTTCCAGTGGGTGACCTGGGCAGCGGTTCCGATTACACCGCATTCCTGCAGCATCTGGGAGTTCCCTCGAGCGACGTGAGTTCAAGCGGTCCCTATGGCGTGTATCATTCCGTGTTCGACAACTTCGCATGGTTCAAGAAATTCGGCGATCCCGATTTTGTGTATGAACAGCAGATGGCACGCGTGTTTGGACTGGAAGCCGTTCGCATGTCCGATGCTGACGTTTTGCCCTATGACTACGAGGAATACGGCAAAGAGATCGTGGCATACCTGGACGCAGCGCAGAAGCGGGCGAAGGACAAATTCGGCGATCACGCTCTGGACTTCAACGTGGTAAACGCAGCGGCCCACCATTTCGAATCCGCAGGCGTGAAGATCCTGGCGAAGGAAAGGAATCCGCCGACGGATGCGACGCGCATGAACCATGCTCTGCGTGACGCGGAGCGCGCGCTGCTGGTACCGCAGGGGCTTCCGCATCGTCCGTGGTTTCGCCACGTGATTTATGCGCCGGGCGAGTATACGGGTTACGCAGCCGTGGTGATTCCCGGAGTCAACGAGGCTCTCGACAAGGGCGATAGCGAGCGGGCCCGGCAGCAATTGGCGGTTCTTGCAGCTGCCCTGGAGCGCGCCGCCAAGACGCTGGAAGGATACCGCTAGCCTATGGCCTCGGCTCATGTCGTGGGACAACTGCTGCGCACGCTGCCCGCTTCGGCGGCGGCGACATTTCTTGCCCTGTTTCCGATTGTCGATCCGTTCGGCGGTATTCCCGTCTTCTTCACGATGACCTCCGCCTGGAGTGCGCAAGACCGCCGCCGCACCGCATATAAGTAAGAAAGGTCTATGGGTGTTCGTCATCCTGGTGACATTTCTTTTTTTCGGACGATTTGTTCTGCAGTTCTTCGGCATTTCTCTGCCGGTGATCAAGATTGCCGGCGGACTGATTGTGGCCAACACGGCCTGGGGAATGGTCACCTCGCACGCCCGCATCACGCCGGAAGAGAGCCAAGAAGCTGAAGACAAGGAAGACATTTCGCTGACTCCCCTGGCTATGCCGCTGATGTCGGGGCCAGGCGCGATTGGAGTGGTCATGGCGCTTGCCGCTCACGTGGAAAGCGCGGCAGCGTATGTCGGGATGGTCATTGGCATAGCTGGGATCGCGCTAAGTGTGGCGCTGTTCTTTTGCATGGGTGGACCGCTGGTGCGGCGTCTTGGTCCGAGCGCCGTGGGTGCGATCAACAAGATCTTTGGCTTCCTGATTCTCGCCATTGCCGTCCAACTCGTATGGAACGGGCTGGCCGACTTCAAGAGCTGATCTCGCCCCGTTTTGCGGGAACTTCGGCCCTTACCTCCCCGTACCACAATACAGGCGCCTGTGCGCCCGCGAGGTGCGTCATGGCCGGAAAGTCTCTTGTCCGTTTGAATTCAGTGCACAAAGCATTTCTGGTTTGTTTGTTTCTGGTTCCGATCTGCGCGATCCCGTTGCATGCATCCGACAGCTGGAACTATGAAGAAACGCGCAGCGATTCGCGCGAGTTTGCGGCTGGCGGTTTCCTGCACGTGCGCCTGACCGTGGGCGACATGCACATCACCCACGGAGATACCAACAAGATCAGCCTGCGCTACACCATCAAGTCACACCGTGAGAAGAATGTGAAAGAGGCGACCGTGGATTTCAATGTTCGCGGCAGCGATGCCACCATCGAGTTTCATGCGCCTTCCGGCGGCAATACCCAGTTTGACGTCGAGCTTGAAGTGCCGCAGAAAACCAATGTCGACGTGCACGAGAAAGTCGGCGACGTGACGGTGCAAGATGTTGAGGGCGACAAGGATCTGACTTTAGGCGTGGGCGACATCCGTGTGTCCAGCGAGCGCACAGCCTATCGCGTGGTGAATGCGAGTGCCGGCATTGGCGATGTCCATGGCGAGGGTTACGGTGAGACCAGCGGATGGCTAGGCAAGACGCTGAAGTATCACGGCGAAGGCAGGTACGAACTGCGTGCCCACGTCGGCGTGGGAGATATTCATCTGGACGGAAAATAGGGTAGGAGTCAGCAGGCAGTAGTCAGTAGTCAGCAAAACCTAGGACTCCTGACTACTGAGGGGCGAAAGAAGATTGGCAGCGAGTGCCGCAACCGCTCACTTCGGAAACGAGACTGTCATTACGGATTTGTACTTCTGCGGTCCGGCTTCTCGGGCAGGAATGACGGTGCAGTTTTTCTGTTCTGAGGGGACTGTGGTTTTGTCCGGGGCTGAGGGTGGCAGGCTGTTAGGAGCGCAGTTACTCACCGAGCCCTTAATCGATGTGATCAGCGCACCTTGCGCGGGGACTGTGCCGGCAAGGCCGTTCTCCGGCACGGTTGGAATGGGTTGCGGTTTTAGCGGTGAAATCGCACCGAGCGCTGGGTGGATCACTTCTTGAACCTGCCCGCCGAGTTGTTTATTGACTTGGGACAAGGCCGAACCCAAGGCCGTTCCAGCCTTCACAGTCGTGGCAGCCGAATGCCCATTCAGCAAAACGGATTCCGCAGCCGCTTGGGCAAAGGCATCCGTCCACGGGAAAGCAAGCGCCAGCGCTGAGACCATCATCGACAGAATAAGTCTCGTCATGGGAAACACCTCGGCCGACTCAGAAACTTTAGTCCAGAGCAGGGCAGCAAGCAAGACGATAATCGAAGCTGGGCATCGTGGCTGGCAGCTACTGGTTCTGGGTGGGGGCTTGGGTTGCAGGAAGCACGCGCATGCCGTTGGCATCGAAGACGAAGATTTTGACTTCGGCCTCGGCGCCGTCGGCAGGAATTTCCTGGCCATTCCAGAGAAAGGTGACTCCGGCAGCGTTGCCTATCTTGACGACGATTTCGCGGTTGGCGCGGACGGAAGTGTGGGCGGGGGCGATGAGCGTTTCGTGGCTGACCGTCTGGCCGTCGGCGAGGGCAGAGATCCAGGAGGTTTCCGTGGCGCGAATCACCAGTGTGAGGGCTGCGGCAGTTGTGTCGGACGGATTGGGATTCGGCTTTGGATTCGTCAGGGGTTTCGTCGTGGGGAAGGTGCGGACGATTACATCATTTTTTTCATGATTGTTCGAATCGGTATTCTTGGCATCGGCAGCGGGGGATGGTACCGGGCTTGCAAGCGGATGAGTCGGAGGCTGAGACGTGGGAACAGATGAATGCTCCGAGGTCGCGCTCTGGCTTGAGAGTGGTGCCTGCGAGGGTTGATTCGGGGGCGTGCGTGTGGAGGCGGTTAGAGATGCGTTCTTTGCCTGCACGGTGTTGGTGGTGGCGGTAGTCGCGTTGGTGTTGGCGTTATGAGAGCGGCGGGTCCAGAG
>WNGK01013447.1_pt1 | contig 11173 bp, 9 predicted proteins | sample 5400601 | NCBI WGS metagenome assembly WNGK01 (sample SAMN13153376, study PRJNA577476) | soil metagenome | isolation source: 60 cm soil or saprolite under Garry oak tree replicate 1 | place: USA:California | collected 2016-06-15
CTCCATCGCTATTTCTTCTACCTGGCCGTTCTCTTCATAGCGTTTCTCTGGCACGACGCTTTCCGATCCTTTTTCTTCGACGGCCGCTTCGGCGTCGGTGTCGGCACACTCGTCCTCACACTCAACGTCGCTCTCCTTTCGCTCTACACGTTTTCCTGCCATTCGCTCCGTCATCTTGCCGGCGGCAAGCTTGATTGCTTCTCTTGCGCGAACTTCGGCCGGTCTCGCTTCGCTACCTGGCGCGTCTCCACTTTTCTGAACGAGCGCCACATGCTCTTCGCCTGGTGCAGCCTCTTCTCGGTCGGCTTCGCTGATTTCTATGTGCGCATGGTGGCCTGCGGGACCTTCCGGGACCTGAGGCTCCTGTGACCACAAACTACGAGACCCGCGAGCACGACGTTCTCATCATTGGCGCCGGCGGCGCAGGATTGCGGGCGTCGCTCGAAGCGCTCACCCAGGGCGCCTCCGTCGGCGTGGTTTGCAAATCGCTCCTTGGCAAAGCGCACACCGTCATGGCCGAAGGCGGCATCGCCGCGGCCATGGCCAACGTGGATGCCGCCGACAATTGGAAAACACATTTTCGCGACACCATGCGCGGCGGAAAATTTCTCAACAATTGGCGCATGGCCCAGCTTCACGCCCAGGAATCTCCCGATCGCGTCCGCGAACTCGAGCAGTGGGGCGCCCTCTTTGACCGCACCGAGAATGGCGACATTCTGCAGCGCGCTTTCGGTGGCCACACCTTCAAACGTCTCTGCCACGTTGGAGACCGCACCGGCCTTGAAATGATTCGCACGCTGCAAGACCGCGGCGTCCAGCAGGGCATCGATGTCTACATGGAGTGCACCATTACCCGCCTTCTCATCGACCGCGGTCGCGTGACGGGTGCCTTTGCCTACTGGCGCGAGACCGGCCGCTTCATCGTCTTCAAAGCCAAGTCCATCGTCATCGCCACCGGTGGCATCGGCAAAGCCTGGCGCATCACTTCCAACTCCTGGGAATACACTGGCGACGGCATGGCCCTCGCGTATGAAGCCGGCGCCGAGCTCATGGACATGGAATTCGTCCAGTTTCATCCCACCGGAATGGTTTGGCCTCCCGGCGTCCAGGGCATCCTCGTCACTGAAGCGGTCCGCGGCGAAGGCGGTATCCTGCGCAACAAAGCGGGCGAGCGTTTCATGGAGAAGTACGACCCCAAGCGCATGGAGCTCTCCACGCGTGACGTCGTGGCCCGCTCCATCTACACCGAAGTCAAGGAAGGCCGGGGAACCGAACACGGTGGCGCTTATCTCGACATCTCTCACAAGCCTGCCGAATACGTGAAGAAAAAACTCCCCAGCATGTATCATCAGTTCAAAGAACTCGCCGACGTGGACATCACCAAGGGGCCTATGGAAGTCGGTCCCACGTGCCACTACATGATGGGCGGGATCCGTGTGGACGCCGAAACTGCGCAGTCCACCGTTCCCGGGCTGTTTGCCGCAGGCGAAGCGGCCGCCGGTCTTCACGGTTCGAATCGCCTCGGCGGAAATTCGCTCTCCGATCTCCTCGTCTTCGGCCGTCGCGCCGGACTTGCGGCCGCCGAATACGCCAAGCGCGCTTCCGCTTCTTCCTTCGACAACTCGCAAATCGAGCAAGCCGAAAAAGAATTGCTTGCTCCCTTCTCCAACTCCGGCGCGGAAAGTCCTTATGCTGTTCATCGTGACCTGCAGGAAGTGATGCAGAATCTCGTCGGGATTTATCGTACAAAAGAAGATTTGGAAAAGGCGCTCGTCGAGCTGGAAAAACTAAGAGTCTGCGCCGCCAAAGCCAGTGTCGGAGGTTCGCGTCTCTTCAACCCCGGCTGGCATCTCTCCTACGACCTGAAAGCCATGCTCATCGTCTCTGAGGCTGTCACTCACAGCGCGTTGGCCCGCACCGAGAGTCGCGGAGCCCACAGCCGTATCGATCATCCGAATCTCGACCCCATCTGGGAGAAGAAACACAACATCATTGTCCGGGAGACCGGCGCTATGAAACGCCGCGAATCTCCCATTGAGGCCATGCCCGAGGAACTTAAGCAAATCCTTGCGGAGGACAAGTCGTGAACCGTCTCTCGATTTGTCCAAGCGAATGATTGGAAAAACGATTGCAATGGATTCCCCTTGGATAATGTTCGGGCCGCCAGACAAGAGTCGCGAGTACTTCGCTCTTCTGTCTTGCCTGCCACTGAACAAGTACCGCGCGATTCCCGATTTTCTTCGCTTCTCGCTACAGATTCAGAAGCAGTTGCGCGCCACACCCGGAGTCATCGGATACTCTCTCCGCGCCAAACTCTTGAGCCGCAATTTTTGGACTCTCTCTGCCTGGGCAGACGAAAAGGCTCTGACGGATTTCGTCGCGAAAATTCCGCATGAGCAAGCCATGCAAGCCATGATGCCCCACATGGGTCCGACGAAGTTCACCAAGTGGAAAGTTCTGGGATCGGCACTGCCTCTGCAGTGGGAAGAAGCCCTACAGCGCTCGAAAAAAGGGGAACCAACATGAAAGAAGCGACCCTGCGTGTTTTTCGCGGCGATTCGAATGGCGGGCAAACCGTTGACTATCGCGTCCCCGTCGCGCCCGGCATGGTTGTCCTCGACGCGCTCCATTACATTCAGGGGTACCTCGCTCCCGATCTCGCCGTTCGCTGGAATTGCAAGGCAGGGAAGTGTGGCTCTTGCTCTGCGGAAGTCAACGGCCGCCCTCGCTTGACTTGCAAAACGCGCATGGATGATCTTCCGCAAGATCAGCCTATCACCGTCCTCCCCATGAAATCCTTTCCCCGAATCAAAGACCTTGTCACCGACGTTTCCTGGAACTATCGTGTCAACAGCAAAATCCCTCCCTTCGAACCCCGTAAGGGAGTGGAATGGAAAATCTCCCAGCTTGATGTGGACCGCGTCCAAGAGTTTCGAAAGTGTATCGAATGCTTTCTCTGCCAGGACGTGTGCCACGTACTTCGCGAACACCACAAAAAGGAGCAGTTCGCGGGTCCGCGCTTTTTCGTTCGAATCGGCGGCCTCGAAATGCATCCCCTCGACGGCCGCAACCGCGCCGGCCTGCTCAAGGATCAACTCGGCCTGGGTCTCTGCAACATCACAAAATGTTGCACCGAGGTCTGCCCCGAGGAGATTCGAATCACCGACAATGCCATCATCCCGCTCAAAGAGCGCGTGGTGGACGAGTTTTACGATCCATTGACCATGCTGTTCCGGAAGATCCGCGGCCAGTAGCTCAGCCGTTCGGCTGCGCCTCGCAAGCTCGGTGAGCTTGCCGGGCAAGAATTCTTTGATTGTTAGGTTGACCGATGGGCCAGGAAACAGGAGGTTCTATGGAACACCAACTCAAGTCCATCTCCAAAGCCGGCATCCCCGAGGCCATCGCCAAAGTCGAACTCTACCGTTATCTCAACGAGCCCGAAGAGGCCGAATCCATTTGCCGGGACATCCTCGCCGTTGATCCCGGCCATCAGCTCGCTCGCCGCATGCTCGGTCTTGCCATCACCGACCAATTTATCGGCGCCGCGAATGATCGCTATATCGAGGCGCAGTCTATCTTTCAGGGACTGCGCGATCCCTACGAGCGGCTTTACTACACCGGTTTATTGCACGAACGCCACGCCAAGACACAGCTCGCGGTCGGCTACGCTCCGCACGTTCTCCTGCCGCTGCTTGAAGAAGCCCTGCGCTGCTTTGCCGATGCGGAAAAGATTCGGCCGGCCGGCAATGACGACAGCATTCTCAGATGGAATCGTTGCGTCCGATTGCTGGAAAGCCGGCCCGACTTTCATTTCGAGCGCGGACCCGCGGCCCTTGATACCGAGGATATGCCGCCTATCAACTCGCCTGCGCGCCGCGCGGGCGGCCATGACTGAGGGTTAAGTCGATCTCTTAGACCGTTACTACACGCTGGAATCGCCGCGAAAGCTTTTCATGCTCTTCGCCAATTTGCCGCGGCAGACGCTCGCCGAACTTGCGGAAAAACTGTTTCGAATCTTCCAGCTCCGTCTCCCAATCTTCCGTGTTCACGCGCAGCAATTCGCTCACCGCTTCCTCTGAAATCTTCATTCCCTCCAGCGTCAGCCCGTTCTTTGCCGGAACGTAACCGATGGGCGTCTCATTCGCTGCGCCGCGGGCTTCCACGCGCTCCAGAATCCACTTTAGCACGCGCACGTTTTCGCCATATCCAGGCCACAGGAATTTTCCGTCCGCGCCTTTGCGGAACCAGTTCACGTGAAAGATCTTCGGTGGTTTCGGTATTCTCCTTCCCATCTCCAGCCAGTGCCCAAAATAATCCGCCATGTTGTAGCCGCAGAAAGGCAGCATGGCCATGGGGTCCCGCCGCGTAATCCCAACGTCGCCCGTCGCGGCCGCGGTAGTCTCGCTCGCCATCGTCGCGCCCACGAACACTCCGTGCTGCCAGTCGAACGATTCGTACACCAGCGGCGCCACCCGTGCTCTTCGCCCGCCAAAAATGAACGCTGAAATCGGCACGCCTTCGGGCGCTTCCCACTTCGGCGAAATGCTTGGCGACTGCTGCGCCGGCACGGTGTATCGCGCATTCGGATGCGCCGCCGCGCCTTTGGACGGGTCCCACGCCTCGCCCTTCCAATTGATCAACCACGCCGGCGCCTCGGTCCCAATTCCTTCCCACCATGGCTCCCGCTCCGAAGTCATCGCCACGTTCGTAAACAGCGTGTTCTTGTGCAGCGCCCCCATCACGTTCTGATTGGTTTTCATTCCCGTTCCCGGGGCCACGCCAAAAAATCCCGCTTCCGGATTGATCGCGTGCAAATACCCATCATCCGCAATTTTCATCCATGCAATGTCGTCGCCCACCGTCCAAACGCGGTAGCCCTGGCTCTCCAGCGCCGACACCATCATCGCCAGGTTCGTTTTTCCGCAAGCGCTTGGAAACGCCGCGGCCATGTACGTCACTTTACCTCCCGGCGATTCCAGACCCAGGATCAGCATGTGCTCGGCCATCCATCCCTGCTCGCGCGCCATTACGCTGGCAATCCGCAACGCAAAACATTTTTTCCCCAGCAGCGCGTTTCCGCCGTAACCCGACCCCACGCTCCAGATCAATTTCTCCTGCGGGAAGTGCATGATGTACCGTCGCATAGGGTCCAGGTCGCCCAGCGAATGCAGCCCCGGAACAAACTCGCTTGACGTACCAAGCCGCGCCATCGCCACCTTGCCCATCCGCGACATGATCCGCATGCTCGCCACCACATACGGACTGTCCGTCACTTCCACGCCCGCTTTGCTGATCGGCGAGCTCACCGGCCCCATCACATACGGCACCACATACATCGTCCGGCCGCGCATCGCTCCATTCAGGAGCGCACCCACCTTACGTTTCGCTGCACCCGGGTCCATCCAGTTGTTCGTCGGGCCAGCATCTTCCCTTTCAGGCGAGCAGATGTATGTCAGATGCTCGGTCCGTGCCACATCATTCGGACTGCTACGATGCAGATAACAATTAGGGTAGGTTTTCTCGTTCAGCGCGTAGGAATCCCCCCCGCGCAGCATCTCCGCGATCATCCGCTGGTACTCCGCTTCGGATCCGTCGCAATACACCACGCGGTCCGGCTTCGCCAGCTTCGCTGCTTCATCGACCCAGGTTTCCAGTGGAGTTGCCACTCTGATCTCCCCGCCGGTGCAGCATTTCGCCTCCACATTGTCCAAAGTGCGGCGCCCCGGTCGCTTGCCGCGCCGACTACACTCCGGATGAAGACCCCGACCATGTTGGGGTCCTGAAGCGAATGGACTCGGCCGTGCCAGCAGGCCCATGCAAAGGTGGGAGCTTCCGGCCAGGCTGGCAGGCTTTTTGTTGCTACCCGCCCACAGTCTATGTTACCCCTCGCCGCCCGTGCAAGCCGCCTCCTGCCGTACCGCCGCCTTCCAGGCGGCACCTTTCTCTTCCTTTTCTCCTTACTTCATTACTTCTCTCCTGCTATAAACTCGTCTCCCTTGTCTCCCCAATGCGAACTCGACCGCTTGCGCATCGTACTTGTCAGTCCCCGCAATCCCCTCAACATCGGCGCCGCCGCCCGGGCGATGAGCAACTTCGGCTTCCTCCATCTTCGTGTGGTAAATCCCTATGAGCTGGCTTTTCGCGAAGCGCGTTCCGCAGTCGGCGCCGCACCGCTGCTCGCTCGCGCCGAGGAGTTCAAGACCGTCGCCGAAGCCGTCGCGGACTGCACTCTCGTCGTCGGAACCACCGCTGTCGGCCTCCGTCAATTGCAGCACTCCGTCCGGCGCCTCGAGCGAGCCGCTCCCCTCATCCGCAAACGCCTTGCGGCCAGCCCCGTGGCCCTGCTCTTTGGCTCAGAGAAGCGCGGTCTCTCCAACGAAGACCTCAGCCACTGCGATTGGTTGCTGCGCATCCCCACCGGCGAAGAACATCGCTCCATGAACCTCGGCCAGGCCGTAGCCGTCTGCCTCTATGAACTCGCGCGCAATCGCCAAGCCGTCCCGCTTCCGCCCAAGCCCATCGCCGCCACGGCCGCCGATCGCGAGCGCCTCACCGCGCTCTTGCTCGACGCCCTTCGCTCCAGTGGCTACTTGAAAGCCAGTCCAAGTGGCTCCCAGAGGAGGCGCTCCGGCGCTCCCACCGAGGAAAAAATCCGGCGCCTCGTCCGCCGCCTCCACCTCTCCGCTAGCGATGCCGAACTCACTCTCGGCATCCTTCGACAAATCTTCTGGAAACTCGTTTCGGACAAAACTCCCTTGCCCTGAGGATTTCTTTTCGCCCGGCGTCTTGAAACATGTTTCCACTCTAAGAGAAAGCTAATGAATTCCTGCTGCTTCCCTCATCAGACTCGTCACTTTTCGACTTTCCACTCCCCACCGTCGACCTTTTCATCCATCGAAACTCGCAATCAATGCCCTGTTCACTGTTTGTGTTCACTCTGGTACAGTTTTCCGCCGTGCTGCGCTGGAAGATGGTATTCTTATGATTGCCTATCACGTTCTGCACACCGGGCATTCACGCAGTAAACAAAGCAGATCGCCGGAGAGCACATGGAATTGACGGTAACGCAACAAGAGCGCCCCTGGGACCGGCCCTTCTGGAAACCCGTTCGCGGCAAAGAAGCCGTCTTCGCTTATATCGTCCTCATTCACGTGCTCGCGGTCGTCGGGCTGATCCTCTTCCCGGTGCCAAGCCTCAAGGTTGTCGGCATGACTTTGCTCAGCATCGCTTTTGGCGGTCTCGGCACGACCGTCTGCTATCACCGCATGCTCGCCCACAAGACCCTCAAGACCAACCGGATCGTCGAGCAAATTTTGATCTTCTGGGCCGTCTTCAACGGCTCCGGCCACCCTGCGAGCTGGGTCGCGTATCATCGCCTACACCATTCGGTTACCGACACGCCCGAGGACATCTCCAGTCCCAAGCAGGGCGGCTTCTGGTGGGCACATCTTCGCTGGCTCTATCAAACTCAGCCCGCCGACAAGAAGCGCTGGGCGCCTGAACTCACCGGCGGCGTGTACAAAATCTGGGGATGGGCCGAAACGCCCGTCATTGTCTTCTCGATCTGCATCGGTCTGATTCTCGGCTTCGGATGGATGGGCTTCTTCTGGATGGGTGCTATCCGCCTGGTCTACTCGCTGCACATGCAGTGCCTGGTGAACAGCCTCACGCATCTCAATCATGTCGAAGAAGGCGATTCCAGCATGAACGTCTGGTGGCTTGGCCCGTTCCAATTGACCGCGTGGGGCGAGAACTGGCATCAAAACCATCACACGCACGCCGGTTCCGCGCGACTTGGCCTGCGCTGGTATCAGACCGACATCGGCTGGTATTTCATCTGGATGCTCGAGGCCGTCGGACTGGCCCATTCAGTCAAGCGCCCCCGCGCGTCGTAGCCCGCTGCGTGCTACCCGGCCAGCTTTGTCCTAAACTGTAGATGCGGGCCTTAGCCTCGCCTCTTGCGCTTCATGTACGCACAAAAGTTCAACGTCAGCGTAGTGATTCGCGGCGAATCCCGCGCTTGCCCGCTCGATTGGCTCGATCAATTCTGCATGCGCAACTTCACCAACTCCGCCGATTTTGACGACACACTTCCCGTGGCTGATGGCAAGGTCGAAGCCAGTTTCCGCCTTTCTCCCGAACGCTTCTCGGAAGGCCTCGCCGCCTGGCTAACGCAGCGCGGCAAAGGCGAAGGCCAGCCCGTGGCAGTACAGGTCACTCGCGAATAGACTTTTGGAACTTCCCCGTGAGAGAACTGTCCACAGAGATAAACAGTTCTAGGCTGCGGAATCCCGCTTTTCAAACGGCGATGACCACGTCCGCGCCAAGAAGCAAAACGCCCTCGACTGGAACCGGCGCGGTGACGAATCCGTCGACCAGCGTCCGCCCCTCAAATTGAATGGGCACAAAAAGGCCGGGATAAGCGCAGGAACCGCGCAGCGGCGGCGCGATGGGCCCGTGGGAGTAGTAGACGGAAACTCCTGCGGTGATGTCCGTGGTGGCGATAGCCAGCGGCGTTTGCAATTCCTCGAAAGTTTTTACGTGAGTAAAACGCTCGAGATATTTTTCCATGCGCTGGTTGGTGGCTAGTCCGAGCCAGGACGGCGTCCAGCGCCCGAAATCCGTGAAGTTCGTGGATGCGCCAACCCTGGCCATTTGGTCCAGCGATGCTCCCGCGCAGTAACCCACGGCGATCAATGCTCCGACGCTCGTGCCGGCCACGCAATCGATGGGAATTCCAGCTTCGCGCAAAACGCGGAGGACACCGAGGTGCGCTATACCGCGCGCAAAGCCGCCCGCTAGAGCCAAGCCCACGCGCGGGCGCTCCCGGGGCTCGCTCTGCTCGCGGTAGGCGAAGGCGCGAAACTTGTCCTTTGCCGTTCGAAACCAGCCGAGAGTGCTGGAAACTCTGCCTTCTTCCGTCATCTGTCCATTTTAGTACTATATCCAGGGATCTGCCGGTCGTTTGACCCGCGCATGCCGGTTTTGTAACCTGTCCCATCGAACTAAACGGGCCGTGTAAATCCTGTAAAAAGGCGTGCCATGAAACGTCGCATCGAGAAGGCAGTGGTGCTGGGAGCGGGAACGATGGGCTCGCGGATCGCGGCGCATTTCGCGAACGCCGGGCTGCCGTGCGTCTTGCTGGACATTGTTCCCCCGAATTTGCCCGCCGATGCGCCGGCCGGAGAGCGCAACAAAATTGTACGCGCTGGATTGGACGCGGCAAAAAAATCAAAGCCAGCGGCGTTTTTCACCCCGGCGCTTGCGGAAAAAATTGCCATTGGGAACTTCGAGGACGACCTGGCGCGTTGCGCGGAAGCTGATTGGATCATCGAAGTGGTCGCAGAGAATCTGGAAATCAAGCGGAAATTGCTGGCGCGCGTAGCCCAGTTTCGCAAACCTGGAGCCATCGTAACTACCAACACTTCCGGATTGCCCGTGCGCTTAATCGCGGAGGGTATGAGCGAAGAGTTTCAGCAGCACTGGGCGGGGACGCATTTCTTCAATCCGCCGCGATACTTGAAACTTGTGGAAGTGATCCCCGGGCCGAAGACCTCAGCTGACGTGGTCGAGTCCTTGAGCGAGTTTTGCGACCGGCGGCTGGGAAAAGGCGTGGTGCTGGCAAAAGATACGCCAAACTTCATCGCCAACCGCATCGGAACGTTTTCAATGCTGAATGCACTGCGCTTGATGGGCACGCTCGGAATGACGGTGGAAGAGGTGGACGCCTGCACTGGGCCGGCAGTGGGCTGGCCGAAGTCGGCGACGTTTCGAACGGCGGATATCGTGGGTCTCGATGTGCTGGTGCACGTCGTGAAGAACATTTACGAGACGGCGCCGAACGACGAATCTCGGGAAATGTACAGAGTGCCGGCGCTCGTGGAAGAAATGGTCAAGCGCGGCTGGCTCGGAGACAAGACCGGGCAGGGTTTTTACAAGAAGGTCAAGGGCGAAGGCGAAAGAGAAATCCTGACGCTCGATGTGAACACCATGGAGTATCGCGCGCGGCAGAAAGCGAAATTCGCTTCACTCGAAATGGGTAAAGCCATTGAGGACACACGGGAGCGATTGCGCGCGCTGGTGGGGCCCGTGCTGGAAGGGCAGAAGGGTGACAAAGCGCAGCAGTTTTTGTGGGGCGCGCTTTCCGAAATGTGTTTGTATGCCGCGCGACGCGTGCCGGAAATTTCCGACAACGTTGTCGACGTTGACCGCGCGATGCGCTGGGGCTTTGCCTGGGAACTTGGACCGTTCGAAATCATGGATGCCATTGGCGTGAAGGCGTTTGCTGGCCAAGCGCGGAAAGAGGGACGCACGCTGCCGCCGGTCATCGAGAGAGTGCTGTCGAGCGGGCGGAAGGGATTTTACGAAGCGGAGAAAGGCACGACGACGGTTCTCGATATTGGCAGCGGCGGAGCGAAAAAGATCGAAGAGCCGAAAGGCGTCATCATTCTGAAATCGCTGAAAGATGCGGGCCGCGAAGTGGAGCGCAATTCCGGCGCTAGCCTGATCGATCTCGGCGATGGCGTAGTGTGCTGCGAATTTCACGCCAAGATGAATGCCATCGGGGCGGACTTGATCGCCATGCTGCACAAGGGCTTGAAGCGGCTGGAAACGGATTTTGAGGCCATGGTCATTGCAAACCAGGCAGTGAATTTTTCCGTGGGCGCAAACTTGATGCTGGTTCTGGTGGGGGCCCAGGAGCAGGAGTGGGACGAATTGCACATGGCGGTAAAGCAATTCCAGAACATCAATCTGGCGATCAAATACGCGCCTAAGCCGGTGGTGGCGGCGCCGCAGGGACTGGCACTCGGCGGTGGCTGCGAAGTGAGCCTGCACGCGGCAAAGATTCAAGCGGCCGCGGAAGCCTACATCGGCTTGGTGGAAACGGGTGTGGGTCTGATTCCCGGCGGCGGCGGCACGAAGGAAATGCTGATTCGCGCGAATGAACACGCCAGTGGGACAGGCTTCAGCCTGTCCTCTTCTCCGGAATCCGACCTCGATCTTTTCCACGCCCTGAAGCCCAGCTTTGAAGCGATTGCGATGGCTAAAGTTGGCACGAGCGCCGAAGAATGCCGCGACTTGGGATATTTGCGCCGCGAAGACGGCGTCTCCATGAACCGCGACCGGCTGGTCGCCGACGCAAAGGAAGCCGCGCTTGCGCTCGTGCGTGGCG
>WNGK01039002.1_pt1 | contig 11173 bp, 8 predicted proteins | sample 5400601 | NCBI WGS metagenome assembly WNGK01 (sample SAMN13153376, study PRJNA577476) | soil metagenome | isolation source: 60 cm soil or saprolite under Garry oak tree replicate 1 | place: USA:California | collected 2016-06-15
ATGCGCTGGACCTTCGAGGACGGCGTGGCGCGGTATACCCAGATCTATACGAATGCCCGGGGGACATGGATCACGGCCTTCGCGCCGATCCTTGACCGGGCCGGACGTCCCGCGGCCGTTGTGAACGTGGACTACCCGGTCGAGATCTACCTCGACCGCCTGCAGGAGCTGCGCCAGACCATCCTCCTGGCCTCCGGCCTGGGGGCCGTGGGCACCTTGCTCCTCGGGTTTCTCGTCGCCCGCCGTCTAACCCGGCCAATTCGGGCCCTGACGCAGGGAGTGATGCGCGTGGCGGCGGGGAATCTGTCGGACGCGATACCCGTGCGCTCCACGGACGAGGTGGGCCAGCTCACGCGCTCCTTCAACCAGATGCTCGAAGGCCTTCGCCAGCGTGACTTCATCCGGTCGGCCTTCGGCCGCTATGTCTCGCCCGAGGTGGCGCAAGCCCTTCTGGAATCGCCCGAGGGGCTCCGCTTCGGAGGCGAGAAGCGCATCGTGACCGTGCTGATGTCGGATCTGCGCGGCTATACGCGCTTCGCCGAGCGCGGTGACCCGGCCATGGTCATGGAGGTGCTCAACGGATTTCTGGGCCGGATGACGGACATCATCATCGAGCACGGGGGCACCATCAACGAGTTCATCGGTGACGCGATCTTTGCGGTCTTCGGCGCCCCGCTCGAGCATTCGGATCACGCGGAGCGTGCTGCTGCCTGCGCGCTCGCCATGCAGCACGCCATGGCCGACATCAACCGTGACCACGCCACCAAGGGGCGGCCACAGTTCGAGATGGGCATCGGCCTCAACACGGGTGAGGCCGTGGTCGGCAATATCGGCTCCGAGCAGCGCGCCAAGTACGCCGTGGTCGGGAGCGCCGTCAATGTTGCCGCGCGGGTCGAGGGCGCTACCGTCGGCGGTCAGGTGTTCATCACCGAAGCGACCCGGGGTCAGATCGCCGAGCTCGCGGAAGTCACCGAGCCCATCCTGCTCGACGCCAAGGGCCTGTCCGAGCCACTGAAGCTCTACGAGCTCAGGAGCCTGCGAGGACGCTTCGCCCAGTCCGGCGGTCCGGATGCCGCACCGCCCGGGCGTGAAGTCGTCGTCTCTCTGTCGATGACGTGCAGGGTCATCGACGGCAAGGCAGTGCGGGCCGAGACGATAGACGGCGAAGTGATCCGAATCGCCCGCCACCAGCTGATTGCCCGGCTGACCACGGGTCTCGATCCGCTCACCAATGTCCGGCTGCGCCTCCGATATTCCGCATCGGGCCCCGAGTCCGACGACATCTACGGCAAGGTCGTCCGCGCCGAAGGCGAGGGCGGGGAACGCCTCGCCCGCATACACATGACCTCAACCAGCGACGCCGACGCCGAGCGTCTCGAGGCACTACTGCGATGACAGCGAATCGGACCACGCGCATCCTGATCCTGGGCGGAGGCTTTGGGGGCGTCTACACGGCGCTCACGCTGGAGAAGCTCCTCAAGCGCGAGCTCCGCCGCGGCGAGGTCGAGATCGGGCTGGTCAGCCGGGACAACTACCTGACCTTCCAGCCCATGCTGCCCGAAGTCGTGTCGGGGAGCATCGGCATCCTCGACACGATCACGCCCATCCGCCGGCTCTGTCCGCGCACGAACCTCTACACCAGGGCCATCGAGGCGATCGACCTTGACCGACGGCGGGTCACGCTCGCCGCCGGTGTGGGCTCGCGCCAGCTCGAGCTCGAATGCGACCATCTCGTCATCGCGCTCGGCAATGCCACGAGTTTTGCCGGCCAGGCGGGACTCGTGGAGCACGCCCTGCCTTTCAAGTACCTGGGTGATGCTCTCGCGCTCCGGAACCACGCCATTCATGCGCTCGAGGAAGCGGATATCGAGCGGGAACCCACGTGCCGGACCGGGCTCCTGACTTTCGTCGTCGCGGGCGGGGGCTTCTCCGGCGTGGAAGCGGTGGCGGAGCTCAATGATTTCGTCCGATCGGCGGCGAGGAGCTTCCGGAATATCCGGCCCGAGGAGATTCGCGTCGTGCTCCTTCACGCCGGTGGGCTCATCCTGCCCGAGCTGCCAAAGGGCCTCGCCGAGTTCGCCCAGAAGTTGCTCATGAAGCGAGGCGTGGAGGTGCGGTTGAATACTCGCCTCGCGGGGGCGACGGCGGAAGCCGCTCTCCTGACTGGTGGAGCCCGCATCGAGACGCGGACGCTCGTGAGCACGGTGCCGTCGGGACCGAACCCGGTGGTAGCCCCGCTGGCCTGCCCAAAGGACAAGGGGCGCATCGTTACCGACTCCTTCCTCGAAGTGCCGGGGCGTCCCGGGGTCTGGGCCGTGGGTGATTGTGCCCTCATCATGGATGCCCGTACGGGCGATCCGAGCCCGCCCACAGCCCAGCACGCCATTCGCGAGGGACGATGTGCCGCAGAGAACATCGCGGCGAGCCTGCGGGGCGCGGCGAAACGGGCCTTCACCTTCAAGGCGCTCGGCAAGATGGGATCGCTGGGCCACCGCTCGGCGGTCGCCGAGGTGTTCGGGCTCAAGCTTTCCGGCTTTCTCGCCTGGTGGCTCTGGCGCACGGTGTACCTGATGAAGCTGCCGGGGCTCGATCGGAAGATCCGCGTAGCGGTGGACTGGACGCTCGATCTCCTGCTGCCGTCAGAGATCGTCCAGCTCAAGACGGATCGGGCGGTGTCCATCCGACGCGAGCACTTCGAGGCGGGGCAGACGATCTTCCGGGAGGGCGACCACGGCGACTGGCTCTACCTCATCGAGACGGGAGAGGTTGAGGTCCTCAAGCGCGTCGCGGGCCAAGGCGAGGTTGCCCTCCGTCGCCTCGGTCCCGGCGACTGTTTCGGCGAGATCGCCCTGCTGGGCAACCACGTGAGGACGGCCAGCACCCGGAGCCTCACGAGCGCTCACGTCCTGGCCATCGACCGGGAGGCTTGCGATGCGCTGCTCTCGACCCTGCCGCCGCTCAGGGACTTCTTCGGCCGGCTGCTCGAGGAGCGCATGGGCATGAGGCCCGAATCCAACCCCGCCGCCACTGTGTCCAACGGCGTGGCTATGCACTCGACCCAGGAGGAAACCAGATGATCGAGCAGCCTTTGGAAGGCCAGATCGCCCTCGTGACCGGCGCGGCGTCCGGCATCGGTGCCGGGGTAGCCAGGTCGCTGGGGGCGGCGGGCGCCTCGGTGGCCATCAACTATGTGACGAATCCCGAGGCCGCGGAGACGGTGGCCGGCGAGGTCCAGTCGCTCGGCGGCAAGGCCCTGACCCTCAAGGCCGACGTCTCAAGCGAAGAGCAAGTGGGAGAGATGTTTCGGGAACTCTACGCCGAGTGGGGAACCATCGACATCCTCGTGAACAATGCCGGGCTCCAGAAGGACGCGGCCTTCACAGAGATGACGCTGAGCCAGTGGAACACGGTCATCGGCGTCAACCTGACCGGAATGTTTCTCTGCGCCCGCGAGGCCACGCGCGAGATGGTGCGGCGAGGGGTCCGGGCCGATGTCTCCCGGGCCGCGGGCAAGATCATATGCATGTCCTCGGTGCACGAGGTCATTCCGTGGGCAGGCCACGTACGCCTTCATGCAGTCGCTGGCCCAGGAGATGGCGCCGTACCGGATTCGCGTCAACTCGATCGCGCCGGGCGCGATCATGACGCCCATCAACCGGGCGGCCTGGGAGACTCCAGAGGCGCTCGCGGGCCTCCTGATGCTGATCCCCTACGGGCGCATCGGCGTGCCAGAGGACATAGGCAAGGTCGCGGTCTTCCTTGCCTCCGACGACTCGGACTATATCCACGGGCAGACCCTATTCGTGGACGGGGGCATGACCTTGTATCCAGAGTTCGCACGTGGCGGATAGGCCCGTGAATGCTCTCGACTTCGGGCGTGAGGTCACCAGGGATCTTGCGGTCGGGGACTCGCGTGAATGGCTGTGCACCAATCTCCTCGTCGCAGCGCTCACACCACCGGTAGGCCGAACCGTCCTCGTGACCAAACTCGACGAGGCCGTCGAATATGCCGGCACGCGCACCGAGCTGGCCGCCAATCGCTGGGCGGACGGCGCGGTCGCCCCCGACGGCTATCGGCACATCGAGAGCTTCCGCCTCGACGGGACGACACCGGTTTGGACCTATGCGGTAGCTGACGCTCTGATCGAGAAGCGTGTCTGGATGGAGCAGGGCCAGAACACGACCTATGTCCGGTACGAGGTGCTCCGGGCCACCGGCCCGCTCACCCTCAGGCTAGAGGCTTTCGTCAACTATCGCGACTACCACTCGACGACCCACGCAGAAGGCTGGCGCATGGACGTGGAGCCGGCCGGAGCGGGGCTGCAGGTCACGGCTTTCCCGGGAGCGCCCCCCGTGCTGATCGCGGCACCGGGTGCCCAGTGCGAGCCCGTGCACGTGTGGTATCGGGGCTTCGGCCTTTCGGTGGAGAGAGAGCGCGGCCTCGACTGGACGGACGACGATCTCCTGGTCGGGCGGTTCGCGGCCGGTCTGGACCAGGGAGAGGCGATCACACTCACGTGTTCCTGCGAAGCCGAACCGTCGCTAGACGGGGAGGCCGCGTGGCACCGACGCAAGGTGCACGAGGGTGATCTGTTCAGGACCTGGCGGCAGACGCCGGCGGGATCGGGGCCGGTGCCGGGGTGGATCGAGCAGCTGGTGCTGGCCGCCGACCAGTTCATCGTAGCCCGGCCGCTCATGGACGATACCGGCGGGCAGTCCATCATCGCGGGCTATCCGTGGTTCGCCGACTGGGGACGGGACACCATGATCGCGCTGCCCGGGCTCCTGCTGACCACGGGCCGGCACGAGATCGCCCGACGCATCCTTACGACCTTCGCCCGCTTCGTGGATCGCGGGATGCTGCCGAACCGGTTCCCTGATGCCGGGGAAGCCCCCGAGTACAACACGGTGGACGCCGCCCTCTGGTACTTCGAGGCTATTCGCCAGTACGAGGAGGCAACCGGCGACGTGCAGCTCGTAAAGGATCTCTTCCCCATTCTCGAAGAGATCATCACGGCCCACCGGCAGGGTACGCGATACGGCATAGGCGAGGACCCGGCCGACGGCCTCCTCCGCGCGGGCGAGGCGGGAGTCCAGCTCACGTGGATGGATGCCAAGGTCGGCGACTGGGTGGTGACGCCCCGCATCGGTAAGCCCGTCGAGGTCAATGCGCTTTGGTACAGCGCGCTGCGCTCGATGGCGAGCTTTGCCCGGCGGCTCGGTCACGCGGCAGAGCCGTGGGACGCTCTCGCCGAGAGGGTGCGGGCATCATTCGCCCGCTTCTGGAACGAGGCGGCGGGCTACTGCTTCGATGTCCTGGATGGACCCGACGGTCACGAGGCCGCGCTTCGACCCAATCAGATCTTCGCCGTGTCGCTGACCGCGAGTCCGCTTTCCCTCGCCCACCAGCGCCAGGTCGTGGAGGCGTGCGGCCGGCACCTCTTGACCTCGTTCGGCCTGCGGAGCCTCGGTCCTGCCGAGCCTGGCTATCAGGGCAGATATGAAGGCGGTCCGGTCGCGCGCGACGGCGCTTATCACCAGGGCACGGTCTGGGCATGGCTGCTCGGCCCTTTCGCTCTCGCCCATCTGCGCGTGCATGGCGATGGGGACGCGGCCCGGGCCTTTCTTGCGCCCATGGCCCATCACCTGCGGGAATTCCTCGTCGGCAGCATCGCCGAGATCTTCGACGGGGATGCGCCGTTCACCTCGCGCGGCTGCCCCGCCCAGGCCTGGAGCGTGGCCGAGACGCTACGCGCGTGGGTCCACAGGCGGTGGGGGCCCTACCTGGCCGACCGGCAGTGGGGGACGGTGAGGGAGGACTACTCGGCTCACGGCACGGCCTGGGACTACTTCCCGCATGACCACGCGCGTTCGCGGGCGTATCGCTGGGGTGAGGACGGCATTCTCGGCATCTCCGACAATCACCAGCGTCTCTGCTTCGGGCTCGTCCTGTGGAACGGGCACGATCCCATCCTGAAGGAACGCTATTTCGGTCTCACGGGGTCCGAGGGCAATCACGGTGAGGACGTCAAGGAGTACTACTTCTATCTCGATGCCACCCCCACCCACTCGTACCTGAAGGGGCTCTACAAGTACCCGCAAGCCGAGTATCCCTATACCCGGGTCGTCGAGGAGAATCGCCGCCGCGGCCGAGGGGACCGCGAGTTCGAGCTTCTCGAGACGGGCGCCTTCGAGGCGGGGCGGTACTTCGATGTGACGGTCGAGTATGCCAAGGCCGCGCCGGAGGACATCCTGATCCGCATCACCGTGGAGAATCGCGGCCCCGAGGCTGCTCCCCTCCATGTGCTCCCGAGCCTCTGGTTCCGGAATACCTGGGCCTGGGACGAGGGAAGCAAGAGCCCGCGGCTCGCCATCGACCACGATGGGTCAGGCCATGCCATTCTAGCCAGCCATCCCGAGATGGACGGCGCCTATCGCCTCGCCTGCGATGGGGAGCCCGAGCTTCTCTTCACCGAGAACGACTCGAACCTCGAACGGCTGTACGGAACGCCGAATGCGTCACTGTACGTGAAGGACGGCTTCCACGATTACCTCATCCATGGTCGACAGGACGCGGTCAATCCGCTCCAGGAGGGCACCAAGGCCGCCGCCCACTACGGCCTGATGGTGGAATCCGGCCGGAGCGTGGTCCTCCGGCTGCGCCTGACGCGGGAAGGGGAGGGGCAGACGGGGAGCGCGTTCGGGGGCTTCGATCGTGCGGTGGAGGCTCAGAGGCTCGAGGCGGACGAATTCTACGCCACGGTCATCCCGGACCGCCTCTGCGAGGACTCGGCCGCCGTCATGCGGAGTGGACGCATCTCTACAACGACGACGTCGTCTCCATGCCCGACAAGTGGGAGTACCCCTGGTACGCGGCCTGGGATCTCGCCTTCCACACTATCCCGCTCGCCCTGGTCGATCCGGACTTCGCCAAGGATCAGCTCATCCTCTTCCTGCGCGAATGGTACATGCATCCGAACGGGCAGATCCCCGCCTACGAGTGGGCGTTCGGCGACGTCAACCCGCCCGTTCATGCCTGGGCCGCCTTCCGCGTTTACAAGATCGAGAAGCGCATTCGCGGCAAGGGCGACCGGAAGTTCCTCGAGCGTGTGTTCCAGAAGCTCCTGCTCAATTTCACCTGGTGGATCAACCGCAAGGACCTCGAGGGCAAGAACGTCTTCCAGGGCGGCTTTCTCGGCCTCGACAATATCGGGGTCTTCGACCGGTCCGCTCCGCTGCCGACCGGTGGCCACATCGAGCAGTCCGACGGCACGGCGTGGATGGGCATGTTCTGCCTCAACATGCTGGGCATTGCCCTCGAGCTGGCCCGAGAGGACCCGGCCTACGAGGACATGGCATCGAAGTTCTTCGAGCACTTCATGTACATCGCCCAGGCCATGAGCCACATGGGCCACGAAGGCATCGAGCTGTGGAACGAGGAGGACGGCTTCTTCTATGACGTCCTTCACACACCGGCGGGCGGCGTGCCCATGAAGGTGCGGTCGCTCGTGGGCCTCGTCCCACTCTTCTCCGTGCAGGTCATCGAGCCCGAAGACCTCGAGCGCCTACCGGGCTTCAACCGGCGGCTCCGGTGGTTCCTCGACAACCGGGCCGACCTCTGCGGTCTCGTGACGCGGCAGGTGACGAAGGGCGGGAAAAAGCGCCGCCTGCTCTCGCTGGTGACCGGCGATCGGCTCGAGCGCGTGCTCGGCTACATGCTGGACGAGAGTGAGTTTCTCTCGCCGCACGGCATCCGGGCGCTCTCGCGGTATCACCGCGACCACCCGTACGTGCTCGGCGTCAACGGCATGGAGCACCGGGTCGACTACGAGCCCGCGGAATCCTCCACGGGGCTCTTCGGCGGAAACTCGAACTGGCGCGGCCCCATCTGGTTCCCCATGAACTTCCTGCTCGTCGAGTCGCTGCAGCGGTTCGACTACTTCTTCCGTGACAGCTTCACGGTGGAGTTCCCGACGGGCTCCGGCACGCGCATGAGGCTCTGGGATGTGGCGGCGGAGCTGTCCCGGCGGCTCACGTCCATATTCCTCCGCGGGCCGGACGGACGGCGTCCGGTGCACGGCGGATTCGAGACGTTTCAGCAGGATCCGCACTGGAAGGACCTCGCTCTCTTCTACGAGTACTTCCACGGCGACAACGGCGCGGGTATCGGGGCCAGCCACCAGACGGGCTGGACCGGACTGGTCGCCAAGCTCCTTCAGCAGAGCGGCCGCTGACCATGCTGACCGCGCTCAAGAGCCACTGGCCGGAATACCTTGGCGAGGCGGGTGGTCTCGGGCTCTTCATGGTGTCGGCGTGCCTTTTCGGCGCGTTCCTCTTCCATCCGGGTTCGCCGGCGGCTCGGGCCATCAGTGACGGCCTCGCCCGCCGCCTCCTCATGGGCCTTGCCATGGGACTCACGGCCGTCGGCCTCATCTATTCCCCCTGGGGGCGCCGCTCCGGGGCACATCTGAATCCGGCCGTCACGCTGACCTTCTGGCGCCTCGGCAAGATCGCTGGCCCGGACGCGATCTGGTATGCGCTCTCGCAGATGCTGGGCGGTGTCACGGGCGTGCTAGCCGCCGCCGCCCTCATCGGTCCCGCGCTGGCTGATCCCACCGTTCGCTACGTGGCGACGGTGCCGGGAACGGGCGGGGTGGCCATGGCACTCCTGGCCGAAGTCATCATCACCTTCATCTTGATGACGGCAGTGTTGAACGCCTCGAATGCCGCGCGGTGGGCGGGATTCACCGGCATCTTCGCCGGCGCGCTCGTGGCGACGTACATCACCCTCGAAGCTCCTGTGTCTGGAATGAGCATGAACCCGGCGCGGACGCTTGCCTCGGCGGTGCCGTCAGGGATCTGGGATGCCCTCTGGATCTATTTCCTGGCGCCGCCCATCGGGATGCTGCTCGCCGCCGAGCTCTTCGTGCGGCGACGGGGTCGCGTGTTCTGCGCCAAGCTTCATCACGACAGCACGAGCCGCTGCATCTTCCGTTGCCGGTTCAACGAGCTGGCAGTCCAGCGAGTCATGACCACCCCGAGGGCCGCGGTCGCCAGGCCCTCGGCCTGAGGAGGAGATCTTCATGTCCACCGACTATGACGTGATCATCATCGGGACCGGAGCCGGCGGCGGCACGCTCCTTCACGCGCTGGCCCCGACGGGCAAGCGTATCCTCGTCCTCGAGCGGGGTGGCTTCGTGCCTCGGGAGAAGGAGAACTGGGACACCAAGGCGGTCAATCTGGAGGGCCGTTACGCAACGACGGAGGTGTGGCGCGATAGCGATGGCCAGCCCCTTCATCCGCACACGAACTACTACGTGGGCGGCAACACCAAGTTCTTCGGCGCCGCGCTCTTCCGGCTGCGGCGTGAGGACTTCGGCGAGATCAAGCATTACGGCGGCGTGTCGCCAGCCTGGCCCGTATCGTACGAGGACTTCGAGCCCTATTACCTGGCCGCCGAGCGCCTCTACCAGGTCCACGGCCAGCGTAGCGAGGATCCCACGGAGCCCGCGGCGAGCGGGCCGTACCCGCACCCCGCCATAAGCCACGAGCCCAGGATCCAGCAGCTCCACGACGACTGGGCGCGGCTCGGACACCGGCCTTTCCACGTGCCGCTCGGGATCATGCTGGACGAAGGCCAGCGGTGGAAGAGCCCGTGCATCCGGTGCGCGACCTGCGATGGACACCCGTGCCTCGTCAATGCGAAGTCCGACGCCGACACGGTATGCGTGAAGCCGGCCCTCGAGCATCCGAACGTGACCCTCCTGACCCATGCGCTCGTCACCCGGCTCGAGACGAGCGCGTCAGGGCGCGAGGTGACGACGGTGCATGTCGAGCGGGATGGCGCGAAAGAGATGTACTCGGCCAGGATGGTCGTGGTCTCGTGCGGCGCCATCAACTCCGCCGCGCTTCTCCTCCGATCGGCCAGTGACCGGCACCCGCGGGGTCTCGCCAATGGCTCGGACGTGGTGGGGCGGCACTACATGGGCCACGTCAACTCCGTGCTCATGGCGCTTTCGAAGTGTCCGAATCCCACCGTGTTCCAGAAGACGCTGGCTCTGAACGATTTCTATTTCGGCGCCGACGACTGGCAGTACCCCCTGGGCCACATCTCCTTCGTGGGCAAGCTCGACGGACAGACCCTCAAGGCCGGTGCCCCGGCCATCGCTCCCGGCTGGACGCTCGACCTCATGGGCAGGCATTCCCTCGACTTCTGGCTCACCTCGGAAGATCTGCCCGACCCGGAGAACCGAGTGAGCCTGGACCGGCACGGCAACATCGTGCTCGCCTACCGGCCCAATAACGAGGAAGGCCATCGGCGCCTCATCGAGAAGCTCAAAGGCCTGATGAAGCAGCAGTCGAGGTGCAGCATGCACGGTCACGAGTGCCACGAGGGACTCCTGGCCCGCAGTCTGTTCCTGGGCCAGCGCATTCCGCTGGCGGGCGTGGCGCACCAGAACGGGACGATTCGGTTCGGCCACGATCCAGCGACGTCCGCCCTCGATATCCACTGCAAGGCCCACGAGGTCGACAATCTCTACGTGGTCGATGGCAGCTTCTTCCCGTCGAGCGCCGCCGTGAACCCCGCGCTGACCATCATGGCCAATGCCCTGCGCGTGGCCGATCACCTCAAGGAACGGCTGGCGTGATTCGCAGACGGCTTCCGCTGACGTTCGCCCTGGCCGCCGCGCTGATTCTTGGCGGCCTCGCGAGCCTCGCACCGCCGGCGGCCGCCCAGGCGCTCGTCCGTGCTGTCGACTCCATCGGCATGACGGTCGCCGATGTCGACCGTTCGGCCGCCTTCTATGGCACCGTCCTCGGATTCGAGAAGGTCTCTGACGTGGAGGTGTGGGGCGGAGAATACGGGCGGCTCCAAGGCGTGTTCGGGCTCCGGATGCGCGTCGTTCGCATGCGCCTGGGCGACGAGCTGATCGAGCTGACCGAGTACCTCACGCCCGGAGGCCGGCCCGTGCCTGCTGACTCACGCGCCAACGACCGCTGGTTCCAGCACATCGCCATCATCGTGAGCGACATGGACCGCGCGTATGCGAGGCTCCGCGAGGCCAAGGTCCAGCACGCCTCCCCGGCGCCCCAGCGCCTGCCCGACTGGAATCCGAAGGCCGGGGGCATTCGCGCCTATCTCAGAACGTACCGCCGGACCAAGGACCTCACG